>Ga0209542_10016255_pt1 | contig 12366 bp, 11 predicted proteins | sample RifCSPhighO2_01_FD_184028 | JGI IMG/M metagenome (GOLD analysis project Ga0209542, IMG submission 184028) | Soil microbial communities from Rifle, Colorado - Rifle CSP2_plank highO2_0.1 (SPAdes) (version 2) | ecosystem: Environmental > Terrestrial > Deep subsurface > Rock core/Sediment ...
GCGGCAGATGCTCTGGCTTCGGCAAACTCCCCTATCCATGCAGTCCCAAGGCCGAATGCCCTTGCTGCAAGCCTTAGGTTTTGTATGGCGCATGCAACATCCTGTATGCCATATAGCCTCTCCCCCCTTTCAGCATACATCCCTTTCTCGATCCTGTTGTTGACGCATGCGATAATCAGGACAGGAGCCCTAAGCATCCATGTCTGGGAATAGCAAGCTTCAACAATATGCCTCTTGGTTGTCTCGTCCCTGACTATGACAAACTCCCATGGCTGCGCATCCCCCATGCTATGCGCAAGGACAGCAGCCTCTATAAGCTTCCTTACCGTGTCCTCGTCTACGTCATTTGCAGAATATTTCTTTATGTCGCGGGTCGTATAGAACAAGTTAGCTAGTTCTTCATACCTCTTCAATCCCTTTGAACTCTTGCTAAAACCGAATAATGGCATGGGAATAGATGGCGAAGACAGCTTAAATTTCTATCTGCGCTTGGGGGATTGCTTTATCCTGTCAACTTCCCTTCTGAGAAGGTTCACTTCTGTTGTCAGGTCCTCAACTGACCTGGAGAGCGATTTCACCATCTGCTTCAGATTCTCCACATCAGAGCCTCTTGCGAACATGCTACTTCTATGCTTGGAGAGGATATATTACTATCGCTCAGCAGGCAAGCGGATACTTCTTCCATTTGGGCCACATGCCAAAGAGGAATTTAACGCCCTGAACCTGGCCTGAAGGACAGATATAAGATACCTCCTGCGATACAAGGGGTATCTCCTTTGCGCAGACAGCCTGCTGCCCGTTGTTTATGTTTATGGAAAGCGCGTCCCTTTTTACTGAATCCTCTGCATAGTAGATGAAGAGATAGTTTTCTGGGATGATTGGATCAAATATATCCCTTGCGACAGCAGACTTCTCTATCGAGCTCTGGTTGCTGCCCTGTTCGCAAAACCAGAAAAGCACTGTCTCTGACAGGGAAGCATCCCTCATGTCCTTTATGACAGAAGAGAAATCTCCCCTGTACTTTGAAGCTGTCGTGAATGATGCCTGCGAATAAACGCTCCACTCCCTTGCCTGTTCTGTGTTGATCTGCTGCTGGGAGTTGAAGAACGTCCCAATAACAACAACTATGGAGATCGCCGTAGCTAGCATCACAATATCCATCAGGCTGGCCTGCCCCTTACTCATAAACATAAGCAATAAACCTCCCCGTGTAGTAGCGGGATCCGTCCCTGATTAGCAGAGGCGTTGAACCTACTGCCCTGTCTTTATCTGTCAGAACATTGCAAGAAACAGCTGCTGCAGAACTCTTTACCTCGAAGCCTATCCTGTCAATGGAAGGCAATAGATTGCAGCTTACTCTGCTTTTGTCTAATATTCCATCATTGCTGAAGAAAATCCATTCTGCTGTTCCTGCAGCCCTCCTCTCCCTGTCGATCTGGTCCTGAAGGTTCAGGTATTTGGAATATGTGTCGGTAAGAGATAGGACGAAAAAGAAGATCAGCAGCATCATTACCATTGTTGCAAAGATGTCCTCCCCTATGATTCCCTTACTGCTTGCTGACATAAACACCATCCAATTTTTTCTCTATCACCAGAACATCGCCTTCGGAAAGAGACAACACATCCGCATTCTTTATAGTGCTTAGAACAAAACGCTCTGCAGGAACACCATCTCTTGAAAGGATAACACTTGAAGGTTTCAGAGCAAGTATAAAGGTTCCTGTTCCCTCTATCGTGTAGACAGTGACTCCCTGTTTGGTTCCTATAGAATCTATCAATAAAGCTATGTTGTTTGCATTCCTTACAAGTTCTTCTTTCTTGAAGCTTGTGTTTTCAACGCCAACAAGCACAAGAAGTATCCCTGTGAGTATGACTATGAAAATTATAACGCCGGTTTTAGAAGCCCACCATTCTATCATACTAACACGTCGAAACCCAGCAGGTCCCCGATTTTGTACTTCCTATGCTGTGTATGTATTTCTCTGAAAGGGTGTTCTTTATGTAGCTGCTTTCAAACTCAGCCTCATAGCTATATATGGAACACTCTGACCAGCAACCATCCTCACCGCAACACTGAACTGTAGAAGTGCAACTAAAGTAAGGGCCGCTGTACCTCCATTCTATTCCAGAGGGAAGGGAATTCCTTACAGCACCTTCCGCAGATGAGCATGGCGTATATGGAAAACTTATCGAATTGTAAGCATTGACAAGCCTCTGGAAAGGATAGCTGATAGTTGTATCATGGCTCAACTGATCGCTAAACCTGGAAACAGCGCTAGCAGTGTCATAAGATTTGGCGTATGTCACAAAGATATTGTTGTCATTGTATCTCACAGAAGCTGTGAAGTCAGCTGAAGAGGCAAGATCCTGAATGCTGTTAGTAAGCTCAGAAGTGCCCTGAAGAATCTGCGCAAGTTTTATTATGGCAGGATAGAAGGAAGCTGTTCCTATAGTCATGTCCTTGAATGCAAGATTCTGCAGTTTCTTTATCTCCCCCTCCTGTTTTATTGAATCTGCTATCCAGAAGTCTATTGTGGAGAAGTGGATAAGCATGAAGCCAACTATGAGTATTATTGATATCAAAACAACCGGTGTGACAGTGAATCCTTTCATCAGCACCCCGCCTTGTCTTTGAAAGCTATGCTCCAGATGGGCATAGTGGATGTATCGGATGTGTAGAGGATTCTGAATTCATAACTACTCGGACCATAAGTCTCCTTTGATGTAAGAACATCCCCCTCTCTTTTTACAGCAAGTATGTCTATGCAAGCTCTTCCATCCGGGGAAGGAATTGTAATAACTGCTAATCCGCTCTGGTCCCTTCCGATTATAGTGTCCGCAGAAGGGTCTATCTCCATGGAATATCCGCCTGGAATACTTAGGGAAGTGCCGGAAAACGCCCCAAGATCAGAGAGAGCCTGGAGATTTCTCATATTCTGGTATATGCCAGCTATTCCCTCCTTGAAGTCCTTTTCCCCCTTGAACTCTAGGAACTGCCCTATCTCATACCAGCCCACAGAGATGACTACTGTTATCAGAACGAGAGAAGCTATAAGCTGGAAAGGCAGAGTTTCGATTCCTTTCATAAAAGCAGTTTGTTTACCAAACCTTTTAAACTAGCAGCTGTTATCAATGCTGCTATTAGTTGTAAAGTAAGAATCTCCTGGGAAGTACTGAGTGCAATTCCAAGTTATGCATGCCCTTGTTCCCAAGCTCTTTGAAGAGTCGCAGAGGTTCTTCTGTGTGCCCTCCTGTCCAACCTTCCCGATCCCCTCACCGCCCTCCTTGATCTGCTTGGTGAGCCCGGTTGTAATGCTCATGACTGCGCCGGTTATAATTACAGCTATGAGAATAATCAGAATGTACTTCATTGGCAATCCTTCAATACCTTTCATCTTTTAAGCACCGACTCCAAGTTTTTGTCTATGGCGTTGTTCAGGAAGCTTCCTACGCTGTTGATATTATCTATGCTTGTGACCTTATAAATGTTTAACACATAAAAGAATGCTGCCAGTATTATAATAGAGCTTAGTATCAGTACGATATATTTGAAAGGCAGACCCTCGATTCCCTTCATAACTAGAATTTGTTTTCCGACCCTTTTAAGCGTTTACTTTTTGCTAGGCGGCTTATTTTTCCTTGAATGCCACAGGGCTTCCGCCGGAATGCCATGACTGCTTCGGCCTTACCTGTATGTTAAACAGCCTCTCAGAGTTGTCATCAAGAATAACCGCCGAGCCCTTGGTCTTGGGAAGGTTAGTAACAGATTTTCTAATGTCCTCGAGAAGATATGTCTGCATGATCTGCGACAATGAATCCAAATCCTGCTTTGCTGTGAGCCTGTGAGCAATGACCATATCGCTCTGCGAAACAGCTGTGGGATGGAGCTTGTTAGGTTGCTGTGTTATGAAAACAAGGCTAATGCCAGGTTGGCGTCCCTGAGTTACCAGAGTCAGAAGGTCTCTTGTAGCAGCAGTAACAGAATCCGCAGGAAAGAAATTATGTGCTTCATCCGCTATAATCCATGTCAACGGCAGCTTCTTCTTTGCTTCCCCCTCCAGTAGGGCAGTCTCCTCCTCCCTTCTAGCAGCAACCCTAGCCTGGTAGATCTCCCTGGAGAGTATACCGAGCATAAGATTTCTTACGTTCCACTCCTGCAGGGAGACATCAAGAATTGTCACGTTGCCTGGAGTGAGCAGGCTCTCTATAACAGTTCCCTCCTTTGAGAAAATCCCCCACTCCTCTGCAGCTAGAAACCTATTTTCGATCATCATCTTCTCTTTGTCATCGCTCCTCCTGTCCTTCTCTATCTCAGCTACGATATCAGAAATGCCATATTCCCTGCCTTTCATTTTATTTACCACGCGCTCTATCAACGCACCTGCAGGGCTCCATAAATCTATCCCGAACGTCAATGTCCAATCACCTGCTGAAAGCATGGAAGGTTTTATCGAGAACGTCCCATCATAGCCAATCCCGGATTTTGCATAGAAATCAGTAAGCCCCACTGGAACAATATTCCTTGTATTGAACCCTGTAGGCTTCAGGCTCCATTGTGATAGCAGGGCAGCATCCCTCTCGTTTGCAGATTTCATGGACCAGAATATTCCTGCAGTGTCAATCATCAAAACCGTCAGGTTGCTTCTTACATCATCAGGGAGTTTGAGAATCTCTTCCGCTATTATTGATCCTGAGTATGACTTTCCACTTCCCCTTCTACCAACAATCATTAGAACGTGCGGCCTTGAGACATCCATCAGCACGGGATTTGTCACATGCGTATCGAACCCTGATCCAACAAGATGCTTCCCCAGAAATATGCATCCCTTCTTCCCGTATTTTCTCAGGTCCTCAGGATCTCTTCCTATAATTATGTCCTCTAAAGGCATGTAAAGAATTAAAGGGTTGTAAATAAAAAGGCTATTCAGAATCCGGAATAGTGACAAACTTTCCTTCTGAATCTCTCATAACTCCGACAGATCTGAGCAATTTGACTTTTCTGCTAACTTTCCCGTTCTGTTCCGCGCATTCCAGAAATCGACGGAAAGTTTTGTGTGCATTAAGTGTTGATATGTACAAGTCGCCACTACCTAAGGAACCCGGACTTATGCGTTCTTCAGTATCCTTAACACTTTTCAGCATACCTTCCGTGGCAATGCTCCAAGAACCGCTTCTCATCACCTTCGCTTCATCCTCTGAGAGGCCAAGTTGTGCCAGAGCCTTCTCTGCTTTGTCTGGATTTGTGTAAAAAGGATGCGTTATCGAAGCGACTAATTTGCTGTTCCTCAGCATTGCATCCGAGTTATCCGGAGTTCTATAAACAATAGAACCTTTTTCCAAGAGACCGCTTTCTTCATCAAAAGTAGACTTCTCTTTAGCATACATGCGCTGCAAATCCAGAGCATCTGATATGCTTGTTTGTGGCATTCTAAAAGTGGGATGGACCCTATGGAGCTGGATTACGTTCCCAGGAGTTATATAAGAAACCCATCCGAAGGGTATTGATTCCCATTTATCAAACCACTCGCGCTCATCAGTAGTGAAATCCATTCTTATTCCGGAAGGTTCGGCATATGTTCCCATAAAAAGAATTGTAAGCAAAAGCATTTAAGCTTGACTAGATTTCCAGTATGTCTTTCTTAGTCACTTTCCCAGCAACAAGTGAAGAGCCGAATTTCTTTATGTTCTCCTCAGCGCATCTCATCAGCTCCCTTGCGCTCTCAACACTGTCTCCGTTTATATCGGGCAGTATGTCTGCCCTCTCAAGCTTCTCAGCAACCATGACAGCGTCTGATAAAGTTCTCCTGTAAAGATACAATTTGTCTGTAAGCATGTGAGCAGGATGCATGGTCTCTATGCCCATCAAATGCTGATATTCCGAAACCCTCAAAGAAGCTCCATCAGCAACAAGGTCCACATAAAAGGAATAGTTAAAATGAACGCTCTCCATCATCTTCCTGAAGTTACAGGGCTTTTTGCAGTCCCTGTCATAAGTACTTGCTACTATGCCAATCTTCTTTATTTTTTTACGCCTCGCATAATCAACGAATTCATCAAAGCTCTTAGGTCTTCCTAGAAACAAGTAGGAAAGGAACATGATAATTACTTTGTGTAATCAATACTAAAGTCTATGGAAGAGTTATCCCCGCTGCCAGTCGTTTCTTTCTTCTCTTCCTTCTTCTCAGCCTTTTCCTCTTTCTTCGCCTCTGCCTTGACATCCTTTGTAACTACTGGCGTTCCTGGAGCCAAAGGAGGCTTGAACTTGAACACGCCCATAAGCCTGTTCCAGTAAGGCCTGTGGAAAAAGTAAAGCGCAGCCAATAATGCTATGAACCCTGCCACTATTGCAGCAGCAACAGCTGTACTGTTCTTGGTCAGTGCAGTGAATGCGCCGGTTATTGCACCGGGTAGCGTTGTCGTAGGAGGTATGAGCGGCGGTATTGTTGGCGAAACGATTACTGTAACACTAATTGCGTCTGTGGCAACAACAGGAGTATTCTGTCCAACTACTCTGGCATTTGCTGTTATTGTAACTGTCCTTGTTCCATTCTGCTCGTTTGCGGGAACAGTGATGGTTATGGAGATGCTGTTTGTCCCGCCTTTATCCAAGGAACCAAGGGAAGCCGGATTGATGCTTATCCAGCCTGCCGGAACCCCGGAAGCGCTAAGATTTATGTTGGCAAGGCCCACATGACCGCCATTTACAATTGTGGCTGTTACGGTTGTTGAGTTGCCTGGGGCAAGCTGTATGTTAGGCGTTGCTACCGACAAAATTATCAATCCGCTGTACTGGAACGGTGCGTTACCACCCAATCCGCCTAGGTTTCCTCCAGGAGCAGCAGGTGTGAATGCCCTGACAGTTGCAAGATCTGAAGCAGAATCACCATCGTTATCTGTGACTTTGAGTGTCACAACATACACGCCCTCTGCTGCATAAGTATGTTCAACAGACATGCCTGTGGCATTTGTCCCGTCTCCGAAGTTCCATTCATAACTAACAACTGTTCCATCCGAATCAGATGACCCAGATCCGTCGAATGTTACCTTTGCGCCTACCTCGACATTCCTGTCAGCTCCGGCGTTTGCAACAGGCGGTATGTTCTTTGGATATACCCATGTGGAATTGCTCAGCATTGTTATGAAGTAGCCCTTGCCCTGCTCAAAGGAATCTCCAGCAGGCGGGTAACATTGGTACAGGTTCTTCACGCTCTTGTCGCTTGTGTCCTGGCACTCTACCTTTGAAACATTGTTCTGTATGTAATAGAGCGCAAGGCTCATCTCCTCTGCATTCAGGTTTGTCCAGCCAACCATGTTCAGCCCCTCGATCAATGAAACATTCCTCTGCCCACCTGCAACCCCAACAATATTTATCTTCCTGTCGTTAGCCATCCAGACCCAGTAACCCCAGTCAGGGTAAAGCTGGGTAAGGTTTGCATTAAGAGGCTCGCTTGAGTTGTAGACATACCATGACGCTGTTGATGCGTTATAATGTTCTATGACATACGGATCAGTTCCCCATATCGCCAGATCGTCTGTCAGCACCGGGGAGTTTGGAACAACCGGCAATGAGATCAGGTTCCATCCGTTCTCCAGCTCTATTGTTATGTTCTCGAACACGCTCCATGTCACGCTGGCTTCCGCTGCGTTTCCAGACGGATCAGCGCACTTCACAAAGTATGTGTTGCTTCCATACGGCAGGTTGCTCAATAACTGCGAATGGTTCAATGTTCCAGTCACACCCATCTGCGCTGTTGGGTCTGTAGCAGGGCCATAATTGCATGCAGCATTCTCATCTGTTGTAGCGTTCAACCAGACGGTCCTTCCTGTTGTTGAGCCTGCAACGGGGCTTGTTATTGTTATGACCGGAGGTATCAGCTCTGGCCTTACATCAATGTACCTCAGCTTCTGGAATCCTGTGTAATTTGCATCACCGGTCCAGCTTGCATTTACCTCATAAACTCCGAACGCCAATGAGGAGGTGTCTATTGCATATTCTGCCCTGTTCAAACCGCTAACCAAAAGTGTTCCATTCAAGTATAGCGCAACAGTCCCGTCTGCTGGCAGGCTTGTTACTAATTGTGCAGTTGCATTTACACCGTCTCCCTGCTGGACTAAGACTGTGTCAGGTGTCAAGCTTCCGTTAAAATAAAGATCTATCAAGCTAGGCGCCCTTGATATTGTTGCATATCTCACAATCTGGCCGTCCGTGTAGTTGGCAGAAGCTGTGAAGTTTGCCATGTAGGTATAGAATCCTGCCGGCAAAGTAGCATAAATGCCATTCTCCCCGTTGATGAGAACGCTGTCCCTCAATAAGTCAAGCGTTCCCTCTCCTATGGTCTTCCATGCTGTAGCGTTCAGAGGCTGGCCATAAGCAAGATTAGCATCAGTTTCCAGACCGTTAAAGGAAAGGTGTATAACAGACTGCGTCAGGTTTGTGTTGTTTACAGGATTGCCCTTGTTGACTGTTAGGAATCTCTCCACCGAAGCAGCACTATAATTGGCAGAGCCTGGGTAGAAACCAGTATAATTGTAAGTGCCTACACCCAAGGTTATGATCTCCCATGGATTTGTAAAGACAGGCACGCCGTCCCTATAAAGCGCTTCGTCAACTTCCCCGTTGTCAACCCAAACAAATGCAGTTGTCTCAGTCGGGTATATTACTGTCAAGTCTGACTCAACACCATTCAGGGAAACATGAACTCCCGGATCAGCCTTTGTCACAGCATACACAGGATTGACAGCAAATGTATTATTAACATTTCCTGCATTGTCAACAGCTGTCCAGTAATAATCATAGTTTCCTACTGGCAGGTCTGTTACTGTAGCAGTGTAAACATCGCCGCTCTTAACAGGAGTTACAACATAGCTACCAATGTAAAAGACAGAAGACGCAACCTGATCATTGTCTGTCCATGTTATGCTGAATGTGTACTGCTTGTTCTTTGCATATGGAGTCGGTGAAGGCGGGTTCTCCGTCATGTTAGACCACTGCGGAGCTTCCGTGTCTGTCACTGTAGCGAATCTTGTCACAGGTGCAGCTGTGTAGTTCTCATGGTTCAATGCAATCGTATAATTGTGAACGCCTGCGTTCTGCACAGAAGGATACCAGATATTGGTTCTTCCAGGGGTGTTCTCAACAGCTGTTGCAACCTGATCATTGTCTACAAAAAGCAATGGAGGAGATTGGTCCAAGAATACCCATCCATAGGCATTTATCGTCTGCCCTAGGTTGTATGTCTTATCACCCTCTAGTCCATCAAGTGCCAGATACAGGGTTGTGGAAGCCTTGTTCACAACATAAAAGCCCTCTGAATTGTATGAAGTGAAGTTCTGGTTTCCAGCATAGTCGCATGCATAACTATGCGTTCCAGCTGTAAGAGTTACAGGAGCTCCGTTTTCAGTCCCAGTAACATCATTGCCATCTCTTGTTAATGTCATCTGCACATCCGGAGAGGTGCATGTAGCTGTTGTAGCCACACCATATGTTATCGGCGAAGGCGGTGTGATTGTGAATATCACGCTAGGAGCTCTCTGGTCAACAGTAAGGAATCTCTCTACGCTTCCAGACGTATAATTTGCAGAGCCTGGGAAGTATAAGGTATAATTATATAATTCCGCTCCCAGTACCAATGCCTCCGGATTCGCTACAACTGCCCCGTCTCTGAAAAGTGTCAAGCTACCTTCAATGAAATCCTTCCATCCTAGAGCTGTTGATGTAGTGCCATAGCTTACTGCTTGATCTGCCTCCACACCGTTGAGTGAAAGATGCAGCACAGGGTTTAGAGGATCTGTCGGGTCTGCTGGGTTTATCAAATACTTCCATGTGTCTGTTATAGCGCTGTTTCCATAAGCGTCCTCTGCCCTCCAGCTAAACGAATAGTTTCCAGCAGGAAGGTCGCTCATGTCAACATAGTATTCGTCACCATTCTTTGTTGTTACAGGCATAGTGTATCCGCCGCATCCCTGATCAGAGCAACTTGTCCAGCTAAACCATACTTGTGCAACACCTGTATTGTCAGTCCATGTTACATTGAATTGGTACTGCTTTCCAGGAGCATAGTCTGTTGGGGACAAAGGACTTGTTTTGTTATTGCTCCACTGCGGAGCTTCCGTGTCCTGAACAGTAGCAGTTCTTGTTAAGCTTGTAGCTGTGTAGTTCTCCGAATCAAGATAATCATATTTGTAGGCATATGTTCCAACACCAGGGTTCCATGTCTTTGTCAATGTGAATGGATATGTTGCGCCTGTTCCTATGACGGTGCTGTTCTCTGATAATGTTGGTTTTGTTGCAGGATTCTGGTCTCCATCAGCAGTCTGACCAGAAACATCCAGCTGCGCACCAGGTGCAAGAGATATATCATTGGCCTGGCCGTTCAATGTCAAGCTGACCTGAGCCAGAATTTTATCTATTATATAACTATCTGTTTTTGTTGCGCCGAAATAGTTTGTTGTCTCGGGAACGCTGCACTCATAATCGTGTGTTCCTGCAGGCAATGCTATAGGTATGCCGTTCTCAGTGGCAGTCACGTCCACTGCATTCCTCGTCAAAGCCGGATCCGCTTCGGGATTCGTATCGGCACAGGCAGCTGTTACAGCGGTCTTGTAGGGCTGAGGCGAAGGAGGGTTGAATGTAAGCGAAACAGTGGATGAGGCCTTTGCAATCACATAGTCTGCGGGAACAGGATCAGCCGCATTTCCAGCAGTATCTGATGCAGACCAGCTGTATGCGTGTGTCTGGGCATCCAAGCCTACCATCTCAAGATAATAATTATCGCCGCTCTTCTGCAGTTGTCCAGCCTTCGAGCTGTGAGCCGTTCCGTTGAATGTCAAGACCACGTCATCCAAAGCATTGTTGTCTGTAACATCGCAGCTGAACTTGTAATTTCTATTCCTGTCATAGGTCTGCGGCGAAGCTGGAACAGCCTGGCAGTTAGTTATTGCAGGCTTCGTTGTATCAGCTACTGTGAATGTTGTTGGGCCGCTTGTTGCAGTTCCAGAATCAGCATCTGTTGCTCCTGCAACCACAGAGTAGGCGCCGTATGGAGCTGTCACGCCGGGTGTGTAGCTGTATTCAAACCTGCCGTTTGCGGAATTATAGGTAGCTGCGCCCTGGACAACCTGGCTGTCGCTTCTCGTTATTGTGAAGCTGACAGTCAGTGAGGCTGTCGCTGTTTCAACATCACCAGCAGTTGTGGATATCAAAAATGCGCTTGTTCTTTCGCCGCTTGTAGGATTAACAATAGGATCCGCAACAGTTGGAGGGTTGTTGTTGACTGTTAGGGTGCTGTCCGCGCTCGTCGCAGTGTTCTGGAAGCTGTCTGTAGCCTTGCATGCAACCTTCCATGCGCCTGTCGGATCTGTCGCTAGAGTAACGAGCGTGTACTTGTAATCGTCTCCGCCTATAGGGCTGGCTGTGAACTCCTGCGGACTCCCGCTAGGCTTTGTTATGACAGCCTTCACAGAGGAAACTCCGTTGGGATCAACAGCATTGCAGACAATATCAACGCTCTGCGTTCTCAAAGCTGGATTTGGAACCATAGACTTAACGGTTACAGTCGGTGGCTGGTCATCCACTGTGAAGCTTGCTGATGCGGAAGTTCCAGGATCTTGATCAAGATCCTTTGCCTGTGCTACGACCTGATAAGCACCGCCCGGAGCAGCGGCTCCTGGAGTGAAGACAGCTTCAAACCTGCCATTGGTAGGATTGTAATTGCCCGCAACATCCTTGCTGAAGCCCGTTGCTGTGATCTTGAACGTCACTACCAGGGAAGTTACAGCGTCCTCCACATCGCCTGCTATGACTGAAAAACCGAACTGGGTATTCTTTCCACCCACCTGTGGGTTGGCTGTTATCGACTGGGCTGTTGGAGGATTATTCAGGACCTGGAAATTGTCTGTGTCTGTGGCAGTTCTCTGGGCATTGTCAGTGGCTATGCAGTCAGCTGTCCATTGTCCCTTCGGCTCTGTTGCGAGAGGCGTAAGGGTAAGCTTGTAATTGTCGCTGCCTATTGAGCTCATTGCATAAGTGCCCTTAACAGTGCCGCTCGGATACTTTATCCTGGCCTGGACAGATGCTATGCCGTTTGCATCGCTAGCTTTGCAGATAAAATCTCCGCTCTGCGTTCTGTATATAGATGGAAGGGGTACCTGCCATGCCGCAGAGGGACTTGCAGGGTCAGGATTGAGCTTTACATCCTTCGTGGTATGCACCTGAAGGTTTATTGAATCGCTCTTCGTAACGTACCCGAACTTGGAAACAGTATAAGTATACACGCCTGCGTTCAACAGCCAAGTAACGCTCTGCGCTGTTGTTGAATACTTCAATTGGTTATTCTGGTAAAGGTCTATCTTGGCAACAATACCCTG
>Ga0209542_10016256_pt1 | contig 12366 bp, 8 predicted proteins | sample RifCSPhighO2_01_FD_184028 | JGI IMG/M metagenome (GOLD analysis project Ga0209542, IMG submission 184028) | Soil microbial communities from Rifle, Colorado - Rifle CSP2_plank highO2_0.1 (SPAdes) (version 2) | ecosystem: Environmental > Terrestrial > Deep subsurface > Rock core/Sediment ...
CGGCATCCATCGACATTTCGCTCACGCGCGAGATGCTCACCATAAGCGGCACGCGCTCCGATGAGCGCGAGGTGGACGAGGAACACTATTTCCAGCGCGAACTGTACTGGGGCTCGTTCTCCCGAACCATCCTTTTGCCCGAAGAAGTGGACGTCGACATGGCGGAAGCAAGTGAGAAGCACGGCATTCTCATGATCCGCCTGCCGAAGATCAACAAAAAGCGGGAGACAAAATTAAAAGTTCGTAGCAGATAATACATAATCCTATGCCCGAAAACACCGGCGGGGTGGCCGATACGTTGCAGAAATTCTCTATTCCGCTTGCGATTGTCCTCGCTGGCGCACTTATCGCGGGGGGCTTGTACTACAGCGGCAAGGGCCAGGGACCGAGTGCGGGCAACCAGCCGACACCGGCCAATGTCGATATCAAAGACGTGAAGATAAACGCGACCGACCCCGTCATTGGAGACAAGAACGCGCCGGTCACGCTCGCGTACTGGTTCGATTACCAGTGCCCGTTCTGCAAGGCGGTTGATGTCGGCGGTGTCCAGGGGCTCAACATCGCTCCTTCGATTCCGACTCTCGTCAAAGAGTACGTGGATACCGGCAAGCTGCGTATCGTATTCAAGGATTATGCGTTCCTCGGACCAGATTCGACCACGGCGGCGCTCTACATGCACGCGGTATGGGACCTCTACCCCGACAAGTTCTACGACTGGCACGAAGCCATGTTCGTGGCGCAAGACGAAGAGCACACGGGCTTTGGCAATGAAGAATCCATCCTGGCGCTTAGCGCCAAGATCTCAGGACTCAATGCGGACAAACTCAAGCAGCAGGTCTCCTCGAAGCGCGACGCATACACGGCGCTTATCGAAGCAAATCAGCAGGAAGGTGCACGTTTTGGCATTCAGGGAACCCCCGGCTTTATCACCGGTAAACAGCTCATCGCCGGTGCCGACAACCTTTCGGTCTTCAAGAAAGCGATAGACGACCAGTTGAAGTGATCAGTCGATAAGCCCCAGACGATACACATCAAACGAGTTCTCCCCCTCGAACATATCCGAGGGGTTGGGCAGATATTTGCGCGGGCGGGAAATCTCCGCCGTTGCGTCGTTGAGAAGCCGATGGAAGAGCGCGAATTCTTCCTTGCGCTCGCGAAAATCGAGGACGTACTTTCTCATTTGCGCCGAGCCGTCGGCGTTCTTGCGCTTGCGGCACTCATAGACGATGAACCGGCGCACTTCCTTCCCGTATTTTTCTCTGACGGTGTAGTAGTTGAATATCGCCTGCATGACGAAGAGCGCTTTGTTGGCTCGGCCCTTGCTGAACGCGTCCACGAATTTGTGGTCGACGACGTCGACCGCACTCTTGTCGACCTTCGACACGACCACGAGGTCGGAAATGGCCTTGATGGGGAGTGCAAGCCCTTCGACCTGCGCCATCGCGATGACCTCGACCCCGAGCACGTCGTGCTTCGGCGGTCGTTCAAGATAAAAGGAAACGGCTTGCCGGTACTCCCGCTCCATATCGAGACGTTTTTTCTTTTTGGCCAGACGTGATTTTGCCTTGCCGAAATTAATCTCAAAATCCCCCACGCTCCGCAGGTATTCAAGACCAAGCTCCACGGCTCCCTCTTTCGCGATGCCGCCATAGAAGTGTTGCAGCGCGACATGCGCCGCCCGTCCGATGAGCGCCGACGGGTTTGACGGGTTATCGTAGACCTTCTCAACATACCGCTTGTACCACGCGAGCGGATTGCGCAAAAAAGACATGAGCGACGAATGGCTCCAGTATTTGATGGGAAGGCTTTTTGTGCGCTTGCGGGACTTGTTCACAGGGCGAGTATACTCCCGCCTCATGTCTTTGAACAAACTTGCTATAGGCTTAGGACGAGAGCTCCTCGTTGGCGGCGATCATCTCTTCGAGCAGAACGATGTCTTGGAACATTTGCTTGCTGTGAATGAGCGCGATGGCCGAGGCGATTCCCTGCGGTAGCGGCCTTCTCGTATCCTTGTATCCGAGACTTTTGGCCTGCGCCAAGACCTTGTCGGCGGTAGTCTGCCGTTCTTCGAGCATTGTCTCGAGCGGCTTCAGGACCCACTTCACTTTCTCCCCCTCTAGCTTCTTCACGAGTTCGACAAGCTTTCTGCAATAGGCGTAGATGTCGTCGTTCTTTAACCCATCGTATGCGGCGGGGCGCTGGAGATGATTCCTCACGTGGGACTCCGGCGGAACGTATATAGTCTTACCCGTAAGACGAAACGGCTCCTTCCGTGCGGACGGATGCGGAACGACATTGAGATACTCGTCGTATACGTGACGGAGGATGCGCTCCACGAGAACGGAAACGGAAAGCATGATGGGGAGATGGTTCATGTCCATGCCGCGTTGCTCCAGAGTGCCGTGCGCGTTGACTTTGACCGGGGACCAGTTGATGTCGAGGATGGAACGGTATTCTGGCATATCCTTTTCCTTGATACCGGCCGCTTCGAACTTGCGGTGCCATTCGCGCTGCCGGTGCGTTATGAGCCGGATGATACCGGCACCCGTGTGCTTGTATGAAGGCAGCGCGCCGAAATGAGGAAAATCGCTGTACAGGCCCTTCGGGTATCCGAGCGCTTGGCTTCCGCGATACACCAACATGCGCGCATCTTTTGCGATGTACCGACCCTGATAGAAGGGCGAGGACTGCATCAGCGCCGCGAGCGCGGGGTCGAGAGCGATGAGGAGGTTGTAGGCATTCACGAGACTTTTTTCGTGTTTGGAATTCGACAGCTCCTTCAGCATCAACTCTTTCGAATCGAACACTCCCCACGGAAGCGCGAAGTGGCAGTGGTAGCCCGCACAGCGACCGGCGATGCGGAAGCGCTCTTTCCCGAATAATTTTGTCTGCACCGCGTATTTGGGATCGCGCCGCATTTCCGGCGCGAACGCGCCCGGATACGTCCCGAGCGGATAGATACCATACCCACACTCGTCGGCTGCGTACAAGAGAAGCTTCACGTTCTCAAGAAGGTCTTTCATCGTGTTTCTGCTCTCCGTGCTCGGATAGCTGCCGACCTCAACGAGATTCGTTGCGCATTCTTTCACGATGCTGTGAGGCTTCGCCCCGGCTCGTTCGGACGCTTTTGCGAGTATGAGGTCGGCGCCGGGGGCGACTTTCCCATTTTTATCAATGACAAAAAACTCTACCTCAAACCCGACGGTGAGGCGCTTCTGCGGGACTTTTTGTTTTCCCGTGCGTCGTTTCTTTTGCATGTATTTTCGTTGACCTGAAGCGCGGGTAATTACCGGAATTGAACAGCCTATCAATACAATTCTGAAGCCTTCATGAGGCCTCGTTTTCATTAAGACGTAATGGGAGCAAAAGGGATACAATTCCCGGCTTGGACAAGGGGCGGAAAATCCGTACGATTGAGGACATGGGTAGACAGGGAGAAACTCCGCAAAAACTTCAACGGCCTAGGGCCGACATAGATGACGTCGTCTTGCCGGAGCCTAAAAAACATGAGGTCCGCGTTATGGTCGCGGACAGCTTGGCTAATACGATTGACCGGATCATTCCGGAAACTCAAGATGCCGAGCGGTCAAGAAAACTTAACTCGATAGTGAACGACCTCGGGAAAGCGGCAATACCGGACGAGGATGCGGAGGCGGACGAAGCGTTCGCCCGCGCGACCGCCGCCATAGTACAACTCGGCGTCATGCCGCAAGACGAACTGAATGCCTTAGTCGAACGGACCCGGAAGGTATTGAAGGGCGAGAAGGTCGAGTTTTAAGCTTAAATCAATTTTGGACAAACCTCCAATGCAGAAAGAAGGTGGCGGGTGGGCCGTCTTAGTGAGGGTTGGCTTAGTAGCTAGCTATAATTTCGTATGTTGTTATCTGTAATACTGGGCATTATCATCGGCGCTGCTTCTATCATGTTCGCGATGGCAAACACGGCACCCGTGACGGTCACCTTCCTCGACTGGCACGCGACCGCTCCGCTTGCCTTCGTTCTCCTCAACGCCGTCCTTGTCGGCATCATCATCACGCTTCTCTCGATGGTCCCCCAGGCTATCCGCGACGCACTCGACGCGTACGCCGTTCGGCGCGAACTCAAGAAGAAAGAAGTTTCGACGACTTACACGAGTACCCTAAGCGGCGAGAAGGTTATCGCCGAATAACTCCGCAACTGCTTCGTGAGCCTTGGGCCTTGGGACAACCATTCGCCTATTCGCGCGCTGTGCCCTCCTGTAGCTTTAGCGAAGGAGGGAATTAGAGAATGGTGCCGACGCATTTGGACAAACCTGGGGCGGGGGTATAATTTCCCTACATGGTTGGATTTCCTGAAAAAACTCCAGAAAAGCCGAAGATAAATCTTGATGTTGCAGAAGATGCTCGGAAACTCCATACAAATTCGATAGAGTTAGGAAACGCCGCCATAGGCGGCAACCGGACGGAAATTCTCAAAGAAGCCGCAAAACTAATGAAGGGCTTGGACGCGCTCCTGAAAACTCAAGGCATCACGCTCGAAGAAGCTGATCGAGAGGCGCATCGGGTTGAAGGTGGCTACTTCTTCCCCGGTCAAGAAAAGAAGGGGTGAGGGATGTATTTGATACTGCCCATTTGGACAAACCCGAGGCGGGGCCTGCCCGCATACCAACTTGCGTGTTGCAACGTTGGTGTGTGGGGTATTTCTAGACAAATATTCATGGAGGAGTAGCATGCAGCTGTCAATTTTCATATGGTATCTGGAGTACTAAAAATCGTATCGCCACTTGATCACCCCGATTTCAGTACTCACAAACACTACATTAGCTATCTCAGACGCATCTCAAACGACTTAAGATTGACCTTGAGTTGCGAACTTTCTAGAGGAACGACTGTGGCTCCGTTGGCAAGGAAAAAGGTTCGACTCATTGAGTTAACCCTAGAGAACATCAGAAGTGAGGCCCAAATGGTCGTTAAACATCCGGAATATGCGCAAGCCGCGATTTCCTGGTTGCCAGTTAAGGCCTATTATCTAATTTTCAACTTAACAATACTTCTTGAGTACTTAGTCTCAGCGAACCCTTTATTATTACTCTCAACTCATGAAGGATCTCTGGACCGATTTAAACGTTTGCTAGAGGGTACATCGATTTCCTTTAGCGAGCCAGCTTTTAACGAAATAAGGAGGGGTGATGAGATAGAAAAGATGAAGGTTGAGAAATCAGATAATATACGACAAACAACTATAACGCGTAAAGAACAGGTCTATAGGAAATTTCTGGATTATAAAAGAGAGTCCGTACGTCGCCGTGCGCGAGTTAAGAGGTTGAAAAAAGTGCAAATGAGCGAGATTCGCAATAGAGATTTCTCGCTTTCTGAAGTCTTCTATTGGTACCGAATTAAAGCCAACTACGGAGATTTGGAATTTATATCGGACAAAGTTCCAGCATCTGAATTCAAAGAATTGTACACGCAGTATTGTTTTCTCACGGCAAACTTTTACAAAGCATTAAAAAAGTGTGTGAATGAAGCCAGCCTCGCTCGCACTGGCGAGATTCTCCTCAAATAAGTGAGGCCTTATTAGTAGCTCCGCAACTGTTTGGCGCGCTCGTGGAACCCCATTAGAAAGCGTGCGCTTCTAACGGGGCGGGGACGGATGCGTTAGTAAGAACGCAATTGCTTGGCTCTTTCATGGAACCTTATTCTTTCAAGAGCCTTCGCCTCAATCTGTCTGATGCGTTCGCGGGTGACGCCGAACTCCCTGCCCACTTCTTCAAGCGTGAAGCAGATGCCCGCGTCGGTGAGGCCGTTGCGCATTTCTAGGATTTTGCGCTCCTTCGGCGAAAGCTCATCGAGGATTTCCGTCATTTGCTCCGCAAGAATTCTCCGTGAAGCATCCTGGTCCGGCGAGGAGATGGTGTCGTCGGCGATGAAGCTGCCGAGCGTAGAGCGAATTCTTGCGGAGCAGCCCACCGGAGATTCGAGCGAGACGGTGTCCTGATTTATTTTCTGGATGGTGTAAATTTTCTCGACTTCAATGCCCATTTCCGCGGCGATTTCTTCCGGCAAGGGGTCGCGGCCCAGGTGCTGGGAAAGCTCACGTACCTTCTGCTTGTACTTGGCGATGGTTTCCACCATGTGCACGGGAATGCGGATAGTGCGCGACTGGTCGGCCAGAGCGCGGGTGATGGCCTGGCGTATCCACCACGTGGCGTAGGTCGAGAATTTGTAGCCCTTGGTGTAGTCGAACTTATCTACGGCCTTGAAAAGGCCCAAATTGCCCTCCTGAATGAGGTCGAGTAGCGTCAAATCGGGGCTTCTGTTGACGTATTTTTTGGCGATGGAGACCACCAAGCGGAGGTTCGAGCGGGCGAGGATGTTGCGCGCCTCATCGTCTTTTTGGAGGATGCGCTTGGCAAGCTCTTTTTCCTGCTCGCCGTTGAGGAGCGGATACTGACCTATCTCGCGCAGGTACATTTGCACGGAATCGTAGCCCGCGTCGCTCCGGCGGTTCTGAAGTTTTTTGCTGGCCAAGACGCCATCGGCCGATGCATCTTCAAGCATGCTGCCGCTTTCCAAGACGTCGATGCCTGCGGTCGAGAAGCGGTCATATATCTCCTCGAGGAGTGAGACGTTGTCTTCGATGGTCGGAAACTCGCGCAATATCTCGTCGTAGGTGATATAGCCGCGTTCGCGGCCCAGCGTGATGAGTGCTTCCACTTTGCCCTGCTGCTTGCCGCGCGAGGAGACACCCCGCGCGGGCGCCGACGCGCTTTTCTTTTTTCCCCTGGACTTCTTGTCGCCCGCGCGCGGCTTTGCTGCCCGTCGCTTCGTGCGAGCGCTCCATGCGGGACGCTTGTGGACGCGAGGGCGGCGCACCAATTTCTTTGCGCGCCTCGTCGCTTTCTTTTTCTTTTTTTTATTTTTATTTTTCTTTTTTGCCATACGCATAAAAAACCGCCCAAAAAAGTCTTCCCCCCGTGCCGGGAGGATATGTATCGTTCTACACTATAAGTCTTACCGCCTTCCCCGGGCCTTTCTTTCAAAGAGGCCAGAAGTCAGGCCAGCAAGACCAGACGGCGCATTCTACACGTCATCATGCAATTGCGCAATCCGATGTGTTAATAACTTTGTGGATTTCGTGAGGATATCTATTTCGGCCTCATTAGCCGTTTTTTCGGCCTTTTTGAGGGCCGCTGTCGCCCGGACAAGCTCTTGGGCGAGTTCTTCCCTACGAATAGTGTGCAACAAGACCTTTGCCTCGCGGGCAAGATTCCCGCTTTTGCCGTAGACGCGCTCGCCAGCGAACCGCAGGGATTCCCGCTCGCTCTCGGGGAGAGCCTCAAGCACCCCAAAAGCGTCCTGCCCTATCGTCGCGATTACCTCGCGCGCGTAGGCATCGAGATCGATAGACGGCTTCGGGAGCGAGCGCTGCCACAAGAGAAGCGCGAATGCGGACCGGGCGCGATCGGCTTTCGCAAGAACGGTCGGGGTGGCGAGTCCGGAGCGCGCAGGGTCGCTTTCAGGGGTTCTGGGAATTTTTGCGAATGCTTCCGCGACGGCCGTTTCGGAGACGTTGAGTCGCCGCGCTATCTGGTGAAGGTACTGCTCGCGCGCGATGGGACTTTGCACATCGGTGAGGAACGGCAAGACTGCCGTCTCGACGAGGCGGCGGTATCGGTCGGGCTGCGGCGTGTGCTCTTCGAGCACGTCGAGGAGGAAAGTGATGATGTCTTTCGAATCGCGTATCGCCTTCTTCCACGCATCCGCACCTTCCTTGAGAATAAAGTCGGCTGGGTCGAGCCCGCTCGGGAGTTGCGCGACTTTCACGTTGAGACCGAGGGCCAAAGCGGCGCGGGCAGCGCGGCTTGCAGCCTTGATTCCGGCTTGATCGGGGTCGAGCGCGATGACGAGATTGTCCGTCATGCGGCGGATAAGGGCGGCATGTTCGTCCGTAAATGCCGTGCCAGACACCGCGACGGTATTTCCCCATCCAGCCTGATGTGAAGCCACCAAATCGACCTGTCCTTCTACCAAGACGGCGCAATTGAGCTTCCTGATTGACTGCTTGGCGCGGTCAAAGCCGTAGAGAATGCGGGATTTGTGGAAGAGCGGCGTCTCGGGACTGTTGAGATACTTGGGTGCTTCCGGCGAAGCTTTCTCGCCAAATATCCTGCCGGAGAAGCCGACGATGCGGCCCGCGGGGTCTGCTATCGGGAACATAATCCTGTTCCTAAATTTGTCTACCAACCGGCCTCGTTCGTTCCCTGCCCCGTAGGCAGCTTGCTGTCCTGCGGGGTTCTTCGCAAGACCCGCTTCAACGATTTCCCTGTCGGTGAACTTTTTGGTCTTGAGAAAATCCGAGAGCTCGCTCCATGCGTCGCCCGCGAGGCCGAGGCGGAATTCTTTCATGGTCGCATCGGAGAGGCCGCGCTCTTTGAGATACTTCTTGGCCGCATCCGAAAGGCGCGAGGTATAAAAAATAGTCGCCGTCTCGAGAAGTTCGAACAACCGTTCGCGTTCGTCTTTCTGCTCCTTGCCCTGGCCGGGCAGGCCGCCACGCTCGTACACAAGTTCAACGCCCGCTTTCTCCGCAAGCACTTTGAGAGCACCCTTGAAGTCGAGCCCTTCGATAGCCTCGACGAACGAAAATATATCGCCGCCGACGTTGCACCCGAAGCAGTGGTATGTCCCGCGCTCCGGCGATACATGGAACGACGGCGTCCGCTCCGCGTGGAACGGGCACCGCGCGCGCAGGCTTGCTCCCGCCCGCTCAAGCTTCACGTATTGCGACACGACATCAACAATAGAGAGCCGATCTTTGATTTGTTGCACCGTATCTGCCATGAGTGCCTCCATTATGCTCTCATCAACGAGAGAAACAAAGAAGGGCAGTCATCTGCCCTTCTTGTCCCCTGCAATTCTAACGGTTATCGCTCTATCGTTTCCTTCTGCCTCTGGGATTCGGGCAGTTCGACCGGGTCTTGGGCCCGCAACTCCGTTTCCATATCAGCGATCATCTGGTGTTTCTTCGAACCCGTAAATCCGGTACCGGCAGGGATGAGGCGGCCGATGATGACGTTCTCTTTGAGACCGATGAGGCGGTCCACGGCGCCGGAGACGGCGGCTTCTGCAAGCTTGCGCGGCGTGTTCTGGAAGGAAATGGCCGAGAGGAACGAGGCGCGCGTGAGCGAGACCTCAGTGATGCCCAAGAGCAGCTGTTTCGCTTTCGCCGGCTCGCCCTCCACTTCCTTCTGGACTTTGTTGATGCGCTCCAGCTCGAAGTCTGCGATTATCTCTCCCGCCGAGACGCCCGTGTCCCCCGGTTGCGCGATAGAGACGCGGCTGAACATTTGCTTCACGATGACCTCAAGGTGTTTGCGAGCGGTCGAAACGCCCTGCAGCTCGTAGATTCGCGTAATCTCATCAATGATGTATTGCTGCGCGCGCTCCTTGCCCGCGAGCGTGAAGAGCTCCTCAAGCTCCGCGGAACCGTCGGTGAGGAAGTCGCCCTTCAGGACGGCGTCGCCGGGCTTTACGAGGATGGTGCGGAGCGGATGAATGCGGTACTCGGTCTCTTTCTTCGCGGCCTTCGCGGTCTTGCCGGTCGAAGCGGTCGTAGGAATGATGGTGATGACGGTCTCCTGCCCGTCTTTGACGAGGTCTGAAACGATGCCGGAAACGCGCGCGATGGATGCGGGAGCTTTCGGCATGCGGCATTCGAAGACCTCTTCGACACGCGGCAGACCCATCGTGATGTCCCCGCCCGCGGTCGCGACACCTCCCGTGTGGAAGGTACGCATCGTGAGCTGCGTGCCCGGTTCGCCGATGGCTTGGGCCGCGATGACACCGATGGCCTCGCCGAGGTCGACGAGCTCGCCCGTCGTGAGGTCAACGCCGTAGCATTTCTTGCACACGCCGCGCGCCACTTTGCACGTCATGGGACTCCTCACCGTGACCTCCTTCACCGTCTTGTTGTCTTCGATTGCTTTCGCATCGTCGCGATTCAAAAGGTAGCCGCGTTTGAAGCCACCCGCCTCCTCCGCGAGGCAGCGACCAACGACGCGGTCAGCGAACGAGCCGCCGATATTCTCCTTGCCCGGACGATGGATGATGACGCCCTCCTTGGTGCCGCAATCGTCTTCGAGGACGACGACGTCGTGCGCCACGTCGAAGAGACGGCGCGTGAGGTAGCCCGCGCGCGCGGTGTTGAGCGCGGTGTCAGCCAAGCCTTTGCGGGCACCGTGCGTCGAGATGAAGTATTCGATGGGCGTGAGGCCTTCTTTGAGCGATGCGGTGATGGGAAATTCGATGATCTCTCCGCGCGGGTTCGTGATGAGGCCTTTCATGCCGGCCATCTGGTGCAGCTGCACCGCGCTTCCACGGGCGCCGGAGGTGATCATGTCGTGGACGGGGCCGTTGCGGTCGAGAGAACCGACCACGTGCTTGCGCAATTCGCCGGAGACTTTGCCCCATATCTCGATGGTCATGCGGCGGCGCTCGTCTTCGGTGAGGAGCCCCTGCATGAAGTTCTCCTGCTCTTTGGCGACTTGCTCGAGGCCCTGTTCGACGAGTTTGCTCTTGATCTCCGGAACGACGACGTCCGAGATGGACCACGTGATGCCCGCGTGGGTCGCGTAGCGGAAGCCGAAGGTCTTTATCTTGTCGAGAATGGCGGGGACGCCGTCGAGCTTGTAGTGCGTCACGAGGTTCTGCACGAGCGATTGCATGCGCTTGTTGGTTATCTCTTCGTTGACGAACGCATAATCGCTCGGGAGGACGGAGTTGAAGAGGAGGCGGCCGACGGTCGTTTCGAATACTTTGCCCTCGAACTGCGCGTACTTTTTGCTATCGCCGGGCAATACCTGTATCTTCGCGCGCAGGTCAACCGCGCCGAAATCGTGAGTGGTGATGGCCGCATTGGTGGACGGGAACGCATTTCCCTCGCCTGGTAAGCCATCGACGGACTTCGTCATCCAGTAGCAACCCAAAACGATGTCGAGGAGTTTCGATGCGACGACGACGTCGCCGGAGCCCGGTTTCAAGACATTCTTGTTGGCGGACATTATTTTCGCGGCTTCCATCTGAGCGGCCTCCGAAAGCGGCACGTGGACGGCCATCGCGTCACCGTCGAAGTCGGCGTTGTACGCAGGGCAGACGAGCGGGTGCACCTGGATGGCATTACCTTCGATGAGGACCGGGCGGAACGCCTGGATGGATTGGCGGTGCAAGGTCGGCGCGCGGTTGAGGAGCACGTATTTATTCTGGATAGCTTCTTCGAGGATGGGCCACACTTCGGGCGCTTCGTCCTCGATGAGACGGCCCGCGCCGCGGATGTTGTATGCGAGCTCGCGCGCCAGTAAGCCTTGGATCACAAACGGACGGAACAGCTCCAAGACCATGTGCTTGGGCAATCCGCACTCATCGAGCGCGAGGTCGGGGCCGACGACGATGACGGAGCGGCCGGAGTAGTCGACGCGTTTCCCGAGGAGATTTTGGCGCAAGTAGCCGTGTTTGCCTTTGAGGTAGTCCGCGAGGCTTTTCAGCGCGCGGCGGCGGCCGCCGAGGATACCGAGGACGCCAGCGCCGCGGCGCATTGAGTTGTCGAGCAAGGCGTCCACTGCTTCCTGCAGAATGCGCTTTTCGTTGCGGAGAATGACCTCGGGCGCATGAATGGCCTGTAGGCGCTTCAAGCGGTTGTTGCGGTTGATGACGCGACGGTAGAGGTCGTTGAGGTCCGATGATGCATGGCGACCGCCTTCGAGTGCGACCATGGGACGCAGCGCGGGCGGCACGACCGGCAGGCGCGTCATGAACATCCACTCGGGGCGAACGCCCGCGCGCTGCAGAGCCTCCGCTAGCCCGAGGCGCTTGCGGAGTTTGTCGCGGTCCGCGGCGCCGGATTTCTCGTACTGTTCCTTGACCGTCTTAATGAACGCATTGATGTCGATATTTTTAAGAATGTTGTAGAGCGCTTCGGCACCGATAGCGGCCCGGAACATCGCGCCGTACTTGACGGCGAAGAGGTGATACGCGGCTTCGTCCAAGACGACGCCCTGTGCGATTGATTCGATGTCTTTCTTGGCTTTCGTAGCCTTTTCTTTGAGCTCGGTCTTGAGCTCGGCGGTCGCCGCAGATTTCGTCTTCGCCTGGAATTCCTGCTCGAGGTCCTTGAGGAGACGCGTGCGCTCTCCCTCGTCCACGTGGGTGACGATGTAGCCGGCAAAATAGACGACCTTCTCCACCTCGGCGGCGGAAAGGCCGAGCATCAGCGCGATGCGCGACGGAATGCCGCGCAAGAACCAGATGTGGGAGACGGGGGTCGCAAGGTCGATGTGGCCCATGCGCTCGCGGCGCACAATGGCGCGCGTGATCTCGACGCCGCACTTCT
>Ga0209542_10016259_pt1 | contig 12364 bp, 15 predicted proteins | sample RifCSPhighO2_01_FD_184028 | JGI IMG/M metagenome (GOLD analysis project Ga0209542, IMG submission 184028) | Soil microbial communities from Rifle, Colorado - Rifle CSP2_plank highO2_0.1 (SPAdes) (version 2) | ecosystem: Environmental > Terrestrial > Deep subsurface > Rock core/Sediment ...
ATTTATGTTTCTTTTTTATCTTTGTCTCTTTCCTCAACAAACTTTTTCACGTCTTGATAGCTCATTTACTTGGGCCAAAATAAATTTCCTTTTGTATCATAAATTGGCAAGGGCTTCACTGAATCGTCTACTATGCCTTCCAGTATAATTGTCTTAACTCTTTCTAATATCTCTTGAAAATTTTTTAAGGCTTCTTCGTCTTCAACAAGAGCATGTCTACGTTCTCCACTTTTATCGATAGCCCCCTCTCCTATCTTAGAATCACTAATGACAATCCCCCGAAAAAGACGCGGAGCCACTCTCGAGCGAATTGAAAATCCAGCACCAGGGTCAGTCTCTATGTCCTCTTCTTTTTTCCAGCCATTTTGTTTTATTTCATCTAATTCAACATTAGCTCGATAATATCGCATTTTTAGTTTTGGGCGATGATCATAGTAAAAATTGATATCTACCTCTGTGAATGGCGCCTTATCAAATATAATAGATACGCAATCTCCAAAGCCACCACCTCCTGTACCGTAAACAGCGCGCATTATTTCTGGACCGGGAACGTTGGGCTCAACCCCACCAATCTGATCTTCCAAGGGTACCAACCTTCCAACAATATTGAAGAATGTATACTGTTCAAATGTCTTTTGATCAATCCACTCCTCCTTAGTACCATGCAGTAACCCCTCCCTCATAATTTTGTCAAAATCCCTCAACCTTACACCAGTGTATGCTGTTCCTTGTTCATCAATATCCTGCACTTTTTCCATGATCTTTTCAATAACCTCTGGCGACAATTCTTCTTCAATCGTTGGCTCTAACGATGCTAAAACTTCTTCTTCTGAAGGCACTTTTTCGTCCGGCACCGAATCTGGAATTTTTAACTCTTCACGAGGAGTCCCTGGTGTTTCACTCATATATTTAACGGTAAACTTCTTTCCTGTGACGAACTTTTACCACTAGAACTTCCTTGGACGATACAAATTTAAACATTACCCGCCAATCTCTTGTTATGCGAAAAGAAAAAAGCCCAGCAAGCTTTCCATCGAGGGATTTCGTATGCAATTTGGGGTGAAACGGGTCTTCTGCCAATAATACGACCAGTTCTGATAGTTTTTCCCGTTGCTGGTTGCTCAAAAACTGTGCCGACTTTTGAAATCCCTTTTTAAAACTAACGACTACCATCAAGATACCTTAAGAATGAAGCTTTGTTTTTAAACTGGTGTTCTGTGGTGTTATTAGAAAGGGCCGCAAGCATCTCCTCCACAAATTCTGGGCGATAGCTTCCTTCAGGGTCTCTACCCGCTTGACCGATCATAAAGGAACGAAGAAGCTCTACTTCTTTTTCCAGTTTCCTTGTTTTTTTTTCTAATGTTTTAGTAGTCATATTGATTATTTAGATAATAGCATACTTATATGACGTTTCAAGTCGAGAATAGTTACTTTTTCCTGCCTCATAGTGTCACGGTCTCGCACCGTAACTTCTCCTTTTTCCAAAGTGTCAAAATCCACCGTGATACAATAAGGCGTACCAATTTCATCTTGCGAGTAATACCTTTTTCCAATGTTGCCGCGATCATCAAAGTCTACCATGAAATCTTTACGTAAGTCTGCATAAATTTCTTTGGCTTTGACAACTAATTCCGGCTTGTTTCGCAGCAAAGGAAAGACAGCAGCTTTGAATGGTGCCAGCTGGGGTTTTAATTTCAATACTACGCGATCATTTTCTTCTATATAAGCATCACATAAAACCGCCAGAACTGACCTATCAACGCCAAAGGTGGGCTCTACCACATGAGGATACATTTTTTCTTCGCCTTCTTCCTGGTATGGAGCTTCTTTATAGTGGTTCTTTAAATCAAAATCAGTGCGATAAGCTATGCCATAAAGTTCCGCTCTGCCAAATGGAAATTCATATTCAAGGTCAACGGTTTTTTTAGAATAATGCGCCCTGTTTTCTGGTTCGCATTCACATTCAAGAATATTTTCTTTTTTCAACCCTAAATCATTTACTGCCCAATCTAACATTTCTTTTTTCCAATATTCGAATACTTCTTCCCAGCCCTGTTCTTTTATGAAGTACTCAATTTCCATTTGCTCAAATTCGCGCGTACGAAAAATAAAATTCCCAGGAGTTATTTCATTCCTAAAAGCTTTCCCGATTTGAGCAATGCCAAATGGCAATTTCTTGCGAGCAGTATCAATCACATTTTTAAAATCCACAAACATGGCTTGCGCAGTTTCAGGCCTGAAAAATACTTCATTAGCTTTTTCTTCCGCCGGCCCCAAAAATGTTTTCAGCATCAAATTAAATTGCCGAGCTTCGCTTAGCGCCCCTCCGCAATCTGGACATTTTTTTGAACTAATATGATCAGCGCGAAACCTTCTTTTACATTTAGCGCATTCCACCAAAGGATCAGAAAATTCTTTTAAGTGTCCCGAAGCCTCCCACACTTTTGGGTTCATAATTAAAGCTGCATCAATGCCCACCATATCATCTCTTTGCTGCACAAACCGTTTCCACCATAATTGTTTAATATTGTTTTTCAACTCAACCCCCAAAGGGCCATAATCCCATGAATTAGCCAAACCTCCGTAAATTTCGCTTCCCGGAAACACAAAACCGCGCCTTTTGCAAAGCGAAATAATTTTTTCCATTAATTCTGATTCAGCTTTTTTCATGTTGCTTCATATTGCTTGAAATTATCAGAACAATCAAGGAATGTTCAGGCCATTTGCCGTGCTTTGCACGCTAGTCCCCGTAACCTGATCATCGCCAGAAACCGTAGCCGCTCCCAATAAACTCGTGCCTAAAATATTCAGCCCGGGCGTGATTTGGAATGCAATTTGCGCCTGGGCGCCGGCGGACAAATCTCCCGCCACCCATACAATCTGGCGGCTGGCAGTATCAAAAGAAAAGTTCGAAGCCTGATCTTCAGGAACAATATAATCATTAATGGTAGCCCCTGTTGGCAAAATAGCTTTAACTTTTACATTTTTAACATCACTCACATCATTTTTTACTTGCCAAATAATAGTGTAGGCTCCCGGCGCTTCCGACCCAGACGACTCTGCTAACTGCAAAATGCTTAGCTTGGGAAGGGGCACGGCAAGGCCTACTTCCTGCGCAGCATCTTTTAAAATCACGAACCTGCCACCGAGCCGCATACCCAAATGAACGGAAAACTGCAGTGGCGTGTTGGCGCTGCCATCCACCGTACCGGTAATGGTAATGCGGCCGCCCTGACCCTTTTTTAGCTCACCAATTTTCCACTCCACCTTGTCAAGCGAAGCGGGGGTAGCAGACTTTATGGTAAATCCCTGCACAAAATCAGCTTTGATACTGATATTTTGCAGCAAATAGTCGACGTTAGAAAAGTAGTTGATGTCGTAAGTAATTTCTTGGCCGTGTTCTATTTTCGTGGGCAGGTCATAGGTTAACGTAATGGGCACCGATTCAATTTTAGTGGTAAATGTAGTGTCTGATTCATATCGAGCCGACAAGTTTTTTGGCGTGTACGCCAGTGAAACATGGACAGCCTGCAAATCATTTTCTTTGCCTAGCAAGCGAGCCTTAAAAGCAAGGTACTGTTCTGACCCTGGTAGCAGGTCGTCTAAACTTTTAGGCGGTTATAACATTGTCGGGAAATCGAAATACCAATACCGGGTCTTGTAAAATAAAATTGCCTTGATTTTTGTATTTGACAATGTACTGCACTTCCTCGCCCATTTTAGCGGTATCGGGACCCTGCACTTCCAAATATAGCACCTGCTTTGAGAAAATTTGGGCGCGATACAGCCAAAAAATACCAAAACTGCCAACGACTAAAATGATAAGGATCGTGAATAATATTTTTTTAGACATGTACTTTAGCATCGGCTAAATAATGATAGTAATGCCGTGAAACTTTTTCTAACGGTTCAATGCACTGGCGCAGGTTTTTTAGTTTTATTAACGTGGCCCAGTCTTTTCGCAGTATCAGCCGTAATATTTTTATGGAGTCTGTGCTCATTTCAATGCCATCTTTTACCATTTGGCACGCTCCACAAATGATGCCGCCTGCCGTGGCAGAAAAATAATTTCTTTCAGGTTGGAGCAGCTTCGTGCAGTTGGCACAGCAACTTGTTTGCGGAGCATATCCTAAAGATGCCATAAAGTTCCAGAAAAAATACTGGAAAACAGCGGATTCAGAATGCCCGATATTTAATTTTTCAAATGCTTCACGCAAAAGAGTAAAAATACGCTCATCTTTTTCCTCTCCTTTGATAAACACATCTGCAACGTCAGAAATTTCAAAAGCGGCTTGCAACAATTCTGGCCTTGCAGATATTTTTTTCAAGGACTCTGACCGCCCGATGCCGGGCGTCGGGCAGAATGCTGCATCAGTAAGAATATTTTTACTTTTCCCCCGAATAAATTCAATATCAGAAAGAGAGAATAACTGCATGCCTGGGCGCAACTTGGAATTTATTTTCCGCGCAGCTTTAGCCGTAATTTCCAAGCGGCCGAATTGGCGAGTGAATACAGCAAATACGCGATCAGCTTCAGCACGGTCTTCTGTTTTAAAAACTAAAGCCTCGGCAGAATAATGCGTTGCCATGCTTTTTACTTTCCCAGCACCCACTTCCAAAATCTGCGACTTTTTTCTTCTGTTTTTACTGCCTCAACATTGCCGGCGCGACGATCGCGATCAATTTGCTGACCTTCTTCTGCAATTTCTTTTTTAACTTTACCGGTGCTTATGACGTCTGGGCTGCCGTGCATTTTACTAATCATATCTTTAGAGAATTTCTCAGCTTGGCTCTTCTCTTTAAGCCCCATTTTTGCGCGAGTCCTAGCGTCTTCGCCTATAATATGTTCCTTGACACTTTTACGCAATGCATATTTATTCATCACGCCCCGATTACCGAAAACCGTGTCATCTTTTTTTTCATAGCTCCCTGGCTCCTCTGGCACTAAGCTTGTATCTTTTTTTAGAAAACCAGGTTCCTTAAATAGCTCTTTGGGATCCGAATGAAAAAACGGTGGCGGCGATTCGTGCTGTGTGGGATTTTGTTCGGGCATTTGTGGGGGTTCAGGCCTCTCTGGCAAAGGCTGTATTGACCCCATACTTTCTACTTGCATGGTGTTACGTTTTAATACTAATTTTGTACTCGTCTTCTTTTAACTCGGTAAGTACTGAAAGACTTATTTTCGTAGCCCGCATCTCTTTTTTAAGCATCTCAGCATTTTTTTGCACAACATCTTTTATATCGGCTGCAGCAGAGATTTCTACAGTAATTCTGTCTTCAGGTTTTAACTTTGCTTCTTTTCTTTGGGCCTGCACATCGCGCACCATTTCACGAAGTAATCCTTCGGCTTTCAACGCCGGCGTAATCTCTGTATCAAATTCCACTGCTGTTGTTATTGTACCACTAAAAATTACTTCCTTCACATTCACCTCGTCTTTGACTAAATCAAGCAATTCATCATTGTTTCGGATTTCGGATTTCGTGCTTCGGATTTTCAGCTTGCTGAGTGGTTGGCGCACTTTGATAGCTTTGGCGTTTCTTTCAGCTAGCGCTAAAGCAACAATGCTGCGCACTTCGTTCATGTTTTGCTCTAAAGCCAAATCCATGTGCTTTTGTGAAGCCCTCGGCCAATCGCATAAATGCACCGATTCTGGCATTTCGCCAGTTCTTAACTTTTCAAAAATCATCTCTGCCGTAAAGGGAATAATGGGGGCGACGGTTTTGGCAAACGTCAGCAACACATGGCGTAATGTCTGGCTGGCCTGTCTTTTATCGTCAGTGTCGTCTTTAAACCTTGCGCGCGATCTTCGCACATACCACAATGACAAATCTTCAACAAATTCTTTTATCAATCGACACGATTTTACCGTGCTATAGCCGTCCATGCGCCAGGTAACCGTTTGCACATAGTGATTCAGTTTACTCAAAATCCATGTATCTAAAATGTTTTTTGATACACCCGCTTCAGCTACATTTTTGTTCGCATACGTTTGGTAAAATTCAACTGCGTTGAGCAGGGGGTTAATGACTTTATTGTGCGCATCTTTAACTTCTTTGTCTTGGAAAAACAAATCTTCACCGTCTTTGACAGAACTAGACATTAAGTAAAACCTTAGCGAGTCAACGCCATACTGGTTAATAATTTCCCATGGGTCAGTGTAATTCATTTTAGACTTTGAAAGCTTCTCGCCTTTTTCATTTAAAATGGTTCCCGTGGAAACTACATTTTCAAAAGAAATTTCGTCGAATAACAAAATTGAAAGCACGTGCATATAATAGAACCACGTACGTGTCTGGGCGATGTATTCAGCAATATACTGAGCCGGCAGCCGCTTTTTAAAAGCGGCTTTTTGGGCAAATGGGTAATGCAATTCGGCAAACGGCATGCTGGCTGATTCCACCCAGCAATCAACGACTTCAGGCACCCGCCGCATTTCTTTTTTACACTTTTTACACTTCAGCCTTATCTGGTCAACCTTATCTTTGTGCAAATCTATTTTTTCAATATCATCAAATTCATACACTTGGGCAAAATTTGTGGCACGTTTTTTCAAATCTTTTAATGAACCAATGCATTCTTGCTGGCCACATTCGCACACAAAAAACGGCAAAGGCGTGGCCCAGTAACGATTGCGTGAAATATTCCAATCGGGGGCGCCCTCTAAAATCTTCAAAAACCTGCCGTGCTTTAGATGATCGGGATACCAATTTACTTTTTCATTTAATTCAATAAACTTTTTCTTATGCTTTTGAATATCGATAAACCAAGCGGAGATGGCGTTATAGAAAAGCGGATTTTCACACCTCCAGCAATGCGGATACGAATGAGTATTTTGCTGTTTATCAAATAAAAGTCCACGCGAAACCAAATCAGACTTGATACCTTTTTCAGCAGCTTTAATGTATTGACCCTGCAAAAACTGGGGTGCCTCACTATTAAATACTCCTTTGCTGTCGAGTAATTGCACCATCGGCAAATCTAATGTTAATCCCAGATTATAATCATCCTCTCCATATATGACTGCCGTGTGCACAATACCCGTGCCGTCTTGCGTGTTCACAAAATCAGCCGCGGTTACATACCAGCCCTTTTTACCAGAATGTTTCGCTGCCGGTATTTCATAAAGCGGTTCGTACTCTAAACCAACCAAATCTTCGCCTAAAAACTCTTTTACAACTTTATATTCTTGATCCTTCAAAACTGCAGCAGCTCGGTCTGCGGCCAACATATAGCTTTCGCTGCCAACTTTTGCTAGCACATAAGAAATTTTCGCCCCCACTGTCAAAGCCACGTTTCCAGGCAGGGTCCATGGTGTTGTCGTCCACGCCAAAATATATGTATTTTCCGGCAATTTTTGGGCACTGAGATTTTTCACCCTAAACTTCGCGGTCACCGCTTCTTCAGTGATATCCCTGTAATGGTTATCCATAGAAACTTCCGCTTTAGAAACCGGGGTTTCGCAGTGAGGGCAGTACATCAACACTTTTTTGCCTTCGTACACCACCCCCTTATCCCACAGGGCCTTCAACGCCCACCACACAGACTCCATATAGGTGGAATCCATGGTCTTGTAAGAATTATCAAAGTCAACCCAGCGGCCGATGCGATCCACCATACTTTTCCATTCACGCGTGTACCTGAGCACTTTTTCACGGCACAGCTGATTAAATTTCGCAACTCCGATTTTTTCTTCAAGATCTTTCTTTCCGCTAAGGCCTAATTCTTTTTCGACCAAATTCTCAATAGGCAAGCCGTGACAATCCCAACCCCAGCGCCTACGCACATAAAACCCTTGCATAGTTTTATAGCGAGGAAAAACATCTTTAGAAACCGAACTTAAAATATGCCCATAGTGCGGTAGGCCAGTGGCAAATGGCGGGCCATCGTAAAACACAAAAGGCTTTTTCTTTTTCGTTTGTTCAAGAGATTTTTCATAAATCCCTTTTTCTTTCCAAAATTCCAGTATTTTCAGTTCTTGTTCTGGTAGATTCATACCTGTTACATTTTTTCGGGCGCGTTAATTCCCAAAAGCCATAACCCATTTTTTATGACTTGTGCAAAAGCTTGGGTTAGCGCTACTTTGTACGGCGAAAACTCATCTTTTTTGTTTACAATAACATTATGAGCATAATAATTATTAAATTCACGAGCCAGTTCGGTTAAATAAAGTGTAATCACGTGCGGTTCATATGTTTCTCCCGCTTTCTCAACCACTTCAGAAAACCGCACCATCATTTTTTCCAACTGCGTGATTCCTTGAGGTGTTTTTTTAAAAGATGCTTTTACTTTTTCCGCTTTCGCTTTTGCCAACACAGAAACCGCCCTTACATATGAATACTGCAAATACGGCCCCGAATCACCCTCAAACGAAATAGACTTTTCAAAGTCGTAAATAATGTCTGACCCGATTGACTGTTTCAAAATAGAATATTTTACGGCTCCCATGGCAACTTTTTCTATGATTTCTTCTTTCTCTTTTTCAGAGAAATCCCGACTTGCTATTTTTTCTTTAACCAGCTTCTCAACTTCGTTGAGTAAAAATTCAAAGGTGACTACTTTGCCGGTCCTGGAAGACATTTTTCCTTCGGGCAAGCGCAACATACCATGACCAATGTGCTTTGTCTTCTTCTGCAACTCCGGAAACACTTCAGCCATCGCGGCCATGAGCACCTTAAAATATTCATTTATTTCGTTGCCAGTAACGATTACCGATGTATCGTATGCGTACTTTTTGTATTTTACATTAGCCAACCCCAATTCTTTTGCCTCATAGGTTGGCAAACCTTCAGAATTGATAAATACCCGGGTATGTAAGTCGGACTTCCCTCCTTCAAAAATAATGGCTCCCCTTTCACCGGTCTCAAAAATTCCTTTTTTTAATCCTTCTTCAACTATCTTTTTACCAAAATCAGCCACTTGACTTTCTAAGAAATAATAATCAAACTTTGTGCCAAGCTTTTTGTATACTCCTTCAAAATATTTTAGGCTCCATTTTTTCCCTTCGTCATATAGCCTAATTGCTTTTGCATCCACATGCTCTCCGCCCATCTCACCCCTAGCGAGCGGGACGGATCCGCCTCTGGCGGAAAATATTTTTTTGTTCAAAGCAACCATTTCTTTTTTAGCAGCTTCATCGGCTTCATATTTTTGAGCGCCAAAAACGTAGGCATCCGGCCAGGCATACAAAGAATTTTTCATTTTTCCATAAATAGCTTTTGCCACGTGCATGCCCACATCGCTTTGATAATTAGCTCTTTTGACTTTAGCACCCTGGAATTCAAAAATTCTTGAAATAGATTCACCAATAGCATTAGACATTAAGTGCCCAATGTGAAATTCCTTTAAGATATTTGGATCAGTATATTCAACAATCACCTTTTTGCTTTTCAGAGAGTTACTCCTGCCAAAGTTTTTGCCAACTTTTTTGAGCTCATCCACAAAAAAATCACACGACAAATAAAAATTTATAAACCCGGGGCCAGCCACTTCCACTTTTTCTATAAACTTTTGCTTACCAATTTTAGCAATAATTTCATTGGCAACTTCAAGAGGATCTTTCCCTGATTTTTTTGCCAAAACCAAAGCCACATTGGAAGAATAATCTCCATGTGTTTTCTCTTTGGGAGTTTCCAGGGCAATATCAGCTAACCCGGTGGCTTGTTGAAGTATTTTTTTAATTTCTTCTTTCACTGGATAATAGTTCCCGTAAATTCTTTGCCTTTTAAAAAATTTTCAAGGCGATCTAAATACTTGCCATTCATCACTGCCACTTTTATTTTCAAAATTTCTGCTTCGCGGCTGGCGCGGGGGTCAAACGGCACATTCATGCCCGGCGCCCATTTACTACCCACCATTTTTCTAAAATGCTTCCAGGGAATTTCTTTGAATGCCTTTGCTTTAGGAAACTTTTTTGGGTCTTTTTCGTAAACGTAATCGATATTGCTCAAATTGATAATGGTTTTAATACCCATGTTTTTGGCCATGGTCACCGCGCAGTAATCGGTTGACCAGCCAGGTTTCCATCCGCCCGCTACCACCGTATTTTTACTGGTGGCGATTTTTTTCGTGGGATTGGTAATAACTTCAGAAAATGCCAAGTCACCAAATAATTCTTTTACCACCCGCGCGTTCAAACGAGAAACATCAATACCAATTACATCACGCTCGTTGCTGTCAGCACCAAATTCTTGCATGGCGTTTTGGTAGTTACGGCATACTTTGCCACCGCCGACAAAAACAAAAAAACGGTAGGTATCAAAATATTTCGCCAGCGTTTTTTTGAAAACCCTCAAAAAAGCCGTGTCTATTTCGCCGGGAGCGACAAGTGAACCGCCTAAAGATATAATAATATTCTCCTTGGCCATAATGTAATAAGTTTAGCCTATTTCACCCCAAATTTAAAGGTTTAAAATAAAAAAGCTCTGTGATTATTTCAACCACAAAGCCAAGTTAGCCTAGCAACACAAGAAAATCTAAAATAACTTCCACCAGGCATCAAGGTAAGAATCTTGGATAGCTCGATTCTTCCTCACTAGGGCGATGTATTCTTCCCAATCGCCACCCTTAACTTTTTCCTCTTCCATTTTATGTCGTACCACCATGGCATCATATTTCCTACGTCTCAACATAAAAGAAAGAAAAGCTGAACCAACTCCCAGAAGAACACCGAGCCCAAAGGGGTAACCCCATTCCCAGAAAAAGTCCATATTATACTCCAAAAAAAGGGTGCTCACAGATTACAATTAAACCTTAACAAACTACTTGTGCTTTGTCAATAATGAAAAACCTAGCTAAGAATGATATTGTTACTCAATGCAAATCTATGCGGAAAATAGGAAGGCGACGTTTGACTACGAAATCCTGGAGAAATATGGGTCGAAACTAAATAATAAAATCTTCCTCTGCCAATTTTGATTGCCGTAAAATAGACTTGAATGTTCCGTGGGGAATTTCTTTTTTATTAGCTGGGACGATGACGGTCAATGTTGTGGTGTTGCTATGCTTAGAAAATTTTACATGGCTACCTCGTTGGGAGACATACAAAAAGCCCTTACTTTGAAGAACTTTAGAAATGTGTTTAGATGAATGCAATTTAGGCATGGCTTAACATCAGATCAACCAATTCTGGGCGCTCAACTTTAGATGTTTTTACATGTTTATTGTCTTCAAAGTATAATGCCAATGCCTCTTGAAGATTTGCCAGGGCTTCTTTTTTTGTGGCACCAAAGCTGGAAATATCAACATTCAAACACTGGGCAACGTAATGCTTGCCCTCTTTCCAAACGATATTTTTAAAATGAATCTTTTTCATGATTTCACTATACACTACTGACGTCACATAATCAATAATCTTTCATTATACAAAGAAAAAAGCCCGACGACGCAACAGTCGCCGGACCTACGATTAATTTTTCAAGATCTGTTTTTGACGTAGAGCTTCTTCTTCGGCCTCCCCCTTCTCAAGCTGCTGTTGCATATCCTTTTCATGGGCATACTCAACGAAGAACGCCCACGCAGCTCCACCAAAAAAAGTGAGCGACACCGCAGCAGCAGCTGCCCACGGTAACTTCATCTCCACACCCATGAGAGGTGGAATTGAAATCGCCACTAACCACAGAAGTCCCATTCCAATAAATGCGATTCCCGTGAAGAACATCTCCTTTGCGTATTCCTTGTGCTGTTCGGATGACTTCATTGGAAAGTTTCCTTTCTTGTAGGGTGAAAAGTCGCATGAGATTACAAAAATACCGCGATGAGAAATACCGCGATCCAGATGAAGCCAAACATCCATGGCAACAAATTCACGGCATAGAACCGGGGCGGCTTCCTGATTGTTTCTGAATCTTTACCGGTAAATACCCTGAAGACGATCAGGTTTTCTTGGGCTGGCTCCATATTTGCTAGACAATTTTGCCAGTAATTGATGCGAATGCGCATTCTCCAATTAACAAGCACCCAGAAAATACTAAGCAGCACCCCAAGCACTCCGACAAAGCAACGTAGTGCAAAGGGCACCTGCGGAGCTACGAGCACTGGCAACGCACCCAGGTTGATCAGTGTCAGAAGCTGGCTCCTGGACCAAGCCAGGTTTCTTTCCGCACAGAAGCAATTAGCGTACCCGTATACATCGTTTGCGCGCGCTGGTCTTCGGTAAGCACTACTCACCTCACTTTCGTGGTTGATGACAATGAACTTATACATGAGTATATTTATCACTTTAAGATAAAACTGTCAATAGTTCCCTCCCTGAAATAAAATGATAAGCTGTATGAATGAAGGTCTATGCGGAAAATAGGAAGGCGACGTTTGACTACGAAATCCTGGAGAAATATGAAGCCGGGCTGGTTTTGATTGGCCAAGAGG
>Ga0209542_10016261_pt1 | contig 12363 bp, 12 predicted proteins | sample RifCSPhighO2_01_FD_184028 | JGI IMG/M metagenome (GOLD analysis project Ga0209542, IMG submission 184028) | Soil microbial communities from Rifle, Colorado - Rifle CSP2_plank highO2_0.1 (SPAdes) (version 2) | ecosystem: Environmental > Terrestrial > Deep subsurface > Rock core/Sediment ...
AGTGTATGATTACAGCATAAAAATTTTTTAAATTTTTATGCGAGGCTCGCCTAAAAGGCGGCCCGCATTAGTAAAAATAATGAGTCGTCCAGTAGTATATTGTCTTCAAAGCAAGAAAGATGGCCGAACCTACATAGGTTACAGCAGCAATTTAAAATGGCGTATTTTCTGTCACAATGCTGGCAAAGTGAAGTCCACTAAGCACAGGAGGCCACTAAAGCTTCTATTTACTGAACATTTTGGAAATATCACTGATGCCAAGAAAAGAGAAATATGGTGGAAAAGCGGTCAAGGAAGGAAAGCTTTAAAGAAGTTTTTTGATCACATCTAACAATGTCCTTTATGTCCTTTATTAACTTTTAATTCACTAAAAATACATTAAAAAATAACAAAACTGTGGATAACTAGGTGGATATGTGTAAAAGACAATTCATAAAGGACATACAATTTATGGTCTAAAATCGCCAGAATATGATGAAAAATAAGGTTATTGTGGAAAATGATAGAGACAAAAAGTCAAATAAGTATAAGTGTTTCTTAAGAAACACTTATTGTCAGTTTCACGTGAAATTATATGAACTGTTTATTTAAGAATTTATACCTATGATCGTAAATAAAATAGGTAAATTAGGAGAGGATTTGGCAGCTCTGTTCATAAAAAGAAGAGGCTATTTAGTTCTGTATAGAAATTACTGGAAGCCCTACGGGGAAATTGATATTGTCTGCCAGAAGCAAAATAAGCTTTATTTTATTGAGGTTAAGAGCGTTTCACGTGAAATAAGTGATGAAAACAATGCTGGTATGGAGGTTACACGTGAAAATTATGGAGCGGAGGAAAACGTTCATGAGCACAAGTTGAAACGACTTGGCAGGGTAATTCAAGTTTTTCTCTCAGAAAAGCAGTTTTCTGATGCAGATTGGCAATTTGATGTATGTGTGGTTGAAATTGACAAGCAAAGTAAAAAAGCAAGAATAAAAATGATAGAAAATCAGTTAATACCTGATTACCGAAGCTAAAAAAGCTAATAAGCTGTAGAGCTGTTAAGCTAATTATTGGACGCAGGGATCGTTGACCGAATCCCTCTGGGCCACGGATATGCCCCCGCATATCCGGTCATGTAAAGTGTCGGGGCGCAGGGATTTGAACCCTGACCGAATGCTCCCAAAGCATTAATGCTACCGTTACACTACGCCCCGACACTTGACACGACCCTAAAGAATTCATACTACCTATATGCCCCGTTTTGCCTGTGCAGTGTATCACATCAATTATATTTTTAGAAATTTCCTGTCTTTATAAAAGACTACTAAAAATAATTTTTTGACTTATAGTATAAATTATGCTATAATTCGCACCAAAAGATCTTTGAAATCCAAGTTATTTTACGAGAAGCATTTTGTATATTTTCAAATAAAAACTGAAAGTGTCTGAAATGCTTCTCGTAAACGATTTTTCGTCTGCGAGGGGTGAACTACTACCGGGCGCAAGCCCTTGTGCTAATGAACTATGAACTACCCATCGCAGACTTCAGGAAGCAAATCCTGAAGACAATTAAGGAAAACTCGGTCACGATCGTAGTGGCCGAAACGGGAGCAGGCAAGAGCACGCAAGTGCCCCAATACCTACTTCAGCAAGGATGCGAAGTGCTGGTCACACAGCCTCGCAGACTTGCAGCCAGGACGGTCGCTGAACGCGTTGCCCAGGAATGGGGATCGCGTTTCGGCGGCATGGTCGGATTCCAAACTGCTTTCGAGCAGAGAAAATGCAAAACCACACGATGCCTCTTTGCCACGGACGGGCTCGCGCTCGTCTACGAACTACTCGGCAAAAGAAAGCCGGGCACTGTACTCGTAATTGATGAAGTGCACGAGTGGAACTCGAACATCGAGACACTCATCGCATACGTCAAGAAACGCCTGCCGGAAGACAAGGATCTAAAAGTCGTGCTCATGAGCGCGACCTTGGAAGCAGACAAGCTCTCCAAGTATTTCAACGATGCTCCGATTATCAACGTGCCAGGCCGCTCTCACGAGATCTGCGATGTCGTACCCTCCAATGATATGGTGGGCGACATCGTGCGGATGCTCGAGATGAAGCTCAACACACTGGTCTTCGTTGCGGGCAAGAGAGATATATCCAAACTCTCCCAGGAAATCGAAGAAAGGCTCAAAACAAAAGAAGTAAAGGCAAAGATCTTGCCGCTTCACGGAGAAAGTTCTCCGGACGCCCAGAAGGCGTGTTTTGAGAGTTACATCGTCCCTAAGTGCATCATTGCGACTAACGTCGCCCAGACCTCCATCACCATTCCGGACATAAGGGCGGTGGTGGATACGGGTATGGAGATGCGCAACGAAATCCAAGACGGCTCCGACGGTCTCCTCAAAAAGCCGATCTCATTCGCTGATTCAGAGCAGAGGAGAGGAAGGACAGGAAGGTGTGGAAAAGGACTCTACGTAGACTACTGTCCAAAGAATGACGCCTCACGGCTCGCATTCCCAAAGGCGGAAATTCTGCGGTGCCTCCTCGATAACACTGTGCTCCGACTTGCGGCCGTTGGCCTCGACGCCGGAGATCTCACGTTCTTCCATCAGCCGAATCCGAAGGCAATTACCGATGCCAAAAAGAGCCTCAAGCTCATAGGCTGTCTCGACCAAAACGATCGCATTACGGAGATTGGCAAAGCGGTGAACGCTCTGCATGTTTCTGCCAAATACGGTCGTATGGTGGTGGAAGCCGAAAAGCTCGGAGTGCTTGACGATGTCATCACCATCGCAGCTATCCTCGAGACCCAAGGCATCACGGAACGTAAAGGACCGTGGCGGCGCAAGCTCTGCGCTGGAGAAAACGAGTCGGACCTCTTGGCCCAACTCGCCGCATTCAAGCTTTGCGAGGGAAAGGATCGCGAGTGGATGAAGGAGAACGGGGTGTTCATCAAGAGTTACTTCAAGGTTAAGGAGACGCGACGCCATCTGGCAAAGCAGTTCGATGAAAGCAAGCTCAAATCAAGCGGTGATCGCGAAAGCATCATCCGCGCGATTTGCGTAGGCCTCGTTGAACATATCTTCCTCAACTTTGAGGGCCGCTACGTCGGTGCTACGGGAAGGACCCGAAAGCTCACCAACTTCTCCGTGGTAAGTGGCGTGGAGTCGTGGATAGTCGGACTTCCGTTCGACATTGACATGGAGGGTGATGGCAACGTCTTCGCGATCGTGAGCATGGCTACGGCCGTGGATCTCGCGTTTCTTGAAGAGACGGTGCCTCAAGCTTTCCGCTACGTTAAAGGTCAGCGAGCCCACTACAATTACAAGAGCGGGAAAGTGGTCTCAACCACCACTCTCTTCTTCGGTAATTACCAAATCGGCTCGAAGGTTGTCGAAGATCCGAACCATCCGAAGGCCGCGGAGATCATAGCTGAAGAGCGCAAAGCCTGCGAAAAGGAAATCACGCCCCAATACTCGAAGCCACGAAAGCCGTCCCCCGTTACCCCTTCGCCGGATGCTCTGGTGCGGCTCAAACACACCAAAGTCCCTCTGAAAGACTTCGGAGATCTATAACTTGGATGGTAAAGGGGGTAGACGTTTCATCCGTTTACCCCTATTTTTATTGGCTATTTTGCCAGAAATTAATTTGACTTATCTCTGTTTTGTGATATAATTGTAAGGTAAAAGTACTTTGAAAAGTTTAGAGCAAAGACGCAGCAAAAATGCGTTCAATTCCGCAATTGAAAACATTTTTGCTGCGTCTAACCATAAGTGGTTTTGGCAAAGCAAGGCAAATATTCGAAAACGAAACACAAGACAAAACGAAATCCAACCCAACACCACATATGAACCCAACTCAACGTGACCAACGTGAAAAAATAGCTCTCGAGGACGCCATCGCGCTTCTCGGCGAAGAAAAGCGCGCTGTCCTGGCTCCCACTCCGGAGGAATACCGGAAGTGGCAATCGGGTCAGGGCTCCGAGGCAATCATCTGGGAAAATCCGATCTTCGGACGGCTTATCCTGGGCTCAACCTTCGAGCTCTTCAACCCGAAGACCGGCCTCTCGAGCCTCCACTCCCGCATCCATCTGGGAGGACAGGTGGAGTCCGTTCCGCTCACCATGAAGCTGGAATTGGCGACGGGCGTCACTGCTCTCCACTTCAAGGCTGGTCAAAAACTTGACGTGACAAACGTCCCTGTGCCGACGCTTGATGTGCCGGTGCAGTGGATCAGCCAGGAAGACAAGGGCTTCCTCCCGCACACGCGGGCCACCGGTCAAGACAATGTCGACCTCGTGCTCATGCGCGAGGATGGCTTGTTTATGGATCTGCAGTGCTCCGTCAGCACCCGCAAGTCCAACTTCCACATCGCCGTCCAGGAATTTTTCCAGGGCAAGGTGGTGAGGACGACCAAGTCCAACGCTTCTCGGCTCCCGCTCACACCTTTCGCAATCGATGGCGGCACCACGGCACTGATCGTTCCCGGTCGTCCCGAAGATGCATTCCCTGAGGCTGACTACCTCAAAACGATGACGAAGATGGGTCCGCAGGTGGTGGAGCACGCGCTCCGCACCGGCCAATCCTCCCGTCTTTCGGAATTCATGAAAGCCGAGTGGGCGCCATCCGAAATCGAGCTCCCCGAGGAGCTCGTGAACAAAGGCTGGCAGTGGGGCCACACCCGCTTCTTTAACCTCGTGGTTGGGACGGGCTTTCTCAACTGCTTTGATTACGCGAAGTGCTTCGTGCACTTCTCGGCCCTTGAGGACGGGAAGGGCAACAAGCTCGCGGCCATGGGAGAATTCCCGCTGCTTGAACCCATGCTTCCCACGATGTTCAAATGGGAGCCTGCGCCTCGCGACAAGAAGTGGCAGAACCGCGTGGCCACCATGGTGCGGCCTTGTCCCGACGTGGCGGCACGTCTGGAATTCCAGCCCGTGCTTCCCGCAGAAGGTTCGTAGGTCACGGTAAGCAAGGTTAAGTCGCTCTAAACGTTTCCCAATTTAGTTAACAAGGTATCCTTCCAAGGATACCTTGTTTTCATAATGTATAATAGTAAATAATTAAATGAATCCCATTAGAAATTAAACGGATCAACCCAGCCCTATCTTTGCAAAGCATAGCTAACACAATGACAAAATTAACCTACAGTATGACAAATACCTACGTCGCTTGCTCCAAAGGAGCAGGGTTATTCACCCTCGCTCCGCTCTGTATATTAAAGGCAAAGATAGAGCGGGGTCATTATTTTTCTAATTCGCCATACTTGGCTCATAAGAAAAATATATGAAAAATAATCCATACAATCCACTAGATTGGAAGTATTTAATACCGGACATTGAAGCAATACTTGAAGAGATGGACAGGTCTCCAATACTTTCTGTGGGAATTACGCCATACACAAGGATTATTCCAGCATTTTTTCTAAAAAATTATTCTATATACTCTACTATACGGACAAGCGATGTAGATGTTCTGGAGAAATTCATTAATATTTATGTGCTTGAAGATAAGAATCGCGATCTTGCTTTGCGTGTTCATGGCACAGGATATCTAGTGAAGAATCATTTTTTCCAGAATTCTTTTCGTGCACTTTCACCTACACCGTATCTGATGTTTTATACTCTTACTGAAGTTTTGGTGGAGGAGCTCCAAAAGCTCCGATTCCCATTTCTAGGTAATGATCCTTCTTTGTGCAACCAAGTTAAATACAAAGGAAGCTTTCGTAAGCTTTTAGGAGAGCTTGGACTTTCTACACCGCCCTCCACGACATACAAATGGCAGGATTTTTTGAAAGAAACATTTGAAAATCTGAAAAATAAGTTTGGAAATTCTTTTGTACTTCAAAGAGGAGACAAGGAAACAGGAGGCAACGAGGGAACTTTTTTTATTCACGGAGAAGACGATTTTAAAAAAAGTCTGGAGATTTTAAGTGCCGGCGAATTTGAGGAAATGGTGGTGACGAGATTTGTCGGGGGTCAGTCTGTATCAATGCTCGGGTGTACTACTATGCAGGGAGTGCTTTCCGGCCCCTTGCAATTGCAATTTGTGGACATAAAAGAATCTCTCCAAGGGGTGCCAAAAAACGGAATATTTTTTGGCAATGATCTGGGCTTTCATCCTTGGAGTAAAGCGATAGAAGACAAAGCGCAAAATATTATTGAGAATGTGGGGGCGCATATGTACAAAGGGGGATACAAAGGAATATTCGGCATTGATTTTTTATATGATGAAAATCTAAATGATATCTTTGCAATTGAGTGCAACCCGCGCTTTACGGGATCTTTGCTTCTACACTCGCTCTCGCTTCTTGAGGCAAAAGTGCCTCCGTTTGAATTTTTTCACCTGCTTACCCAACTTCAGATTGATGCGAAATTTAATTTTGAAAAAGTCAACACAGCTCTCAAGCTTCATTCAAATTTTGCACACATAAGCTTTTCACCCAAAGACATAGAACGAATGAGGCTGCCGCTTCTTGCAGGGGTCTATAATTTTGACAGGGAAAAAGAAAACCTTGTCTACAAAGGAGAGGGAATATCACTTGCTGATTTAAAGAATAAGAATGATTTTATACTTATTGATACAGTGCCTCAATTAGACAAACCGATAGAGAGGGGCGTACCGCGCTTGTTCAAACTTATTTTTCCGTATAGTATTGCCAAATCCTCAAGCGAAATAGAAGATAGGGCCGCATTTCTTGTAGACAAATTCGCATCCGCGCTTATAAAAGCAGATCAGGAATATAGAAGATAATTTATGACAAATCAGCCAGATTCAAATTTGAATGCAGAAGCGATACCGCCAATTCGCACTGAAGAAGTAAAAATTCCTGAAGGGGAAATTGAGCTTGCCGGGACAATGTTCTATCCAAGGGTGGCGAAAGAAAAAAATCCTGCTGTCTTGTTTGTACATGGCTGGAAAAGCAGTCAAGTAAAAAGTTTTGATGTAGCAAGGAGTTTGGCAGAGGAAGGAAACATTTCTCTTACTTTTAACCTGCGAGAGCATGGAGATGAGGGAGGAAATCCGTCAACATGCTCAAGAAAGGATTTTTTAGATGACACCAGGGCAGCTTATGATTTTTTGGCGAAAAAAGAAGGAGTAGATCCAGATAATATTACGGTTGTAGGTACAAGTATGGGGGCATACCTAGCCATGATTTTAAGTGAAGAGAGAAAATTCAAACAACTTGCATTTAGGGTGCCTGCAAATTATCAGGACGAGGGTTTTGAGGAACCCGGGATTCGAGGATCGGATTTTCCTGATGTGGTTGCTTGGAGGAAAACGAAACACGATTGGAGTGAAACACGAGCCCTAAAAGCTCTCCATGGATTTTCCGGCGATGTTCTTATTGTTGAATCAGGCAAAGACGAAATGGTTCCGCACGCAACTGTAGAGAGCTATGTTGACGCCGTTTCGGATAAAGAAAAAGTTCTGCATGTTCTTATGGCAGATGTAGGACATAGCATCAGGACTGAAGATGAAAAAAATAAAAAATTGTATAGAGATATAGTCGGAAATTGGATCAAATCAAAGAATGTTTAAGAAAAAAGTAGAAAGTTTCACATGCGAAAAATGTGGAAATTTTGTCAACGGCAATGGCTATACTAATCATTGCCCTAAATGTCTGTGGAGCAAACATGTGGACGTGTTTCCGGGTGACAGAAAGGAAAAATGCGGAGGAATGATGGAACCAATAACTTTTGAAAAAGAAAGAGGGGAATACACACTCGCACATAAATGCGCAGTCTGCGGTTACACAAAAAGAAACAAAATGTCGTCCGAGGATGACTTCAATAGGGCTGTTTTAATTGTTTCACAAACGGAAGCTGGTTAGCTAGCAAGCTTGTAAGCTGGTAAGGGAAATTCCAGTCTCATTAAAACTAACAAGCTGACCAGCTCACTAACTCACAAGCTATTGCATCGATTGCATCAGAATTGATGCGAGCCCCTGAGCTTTTTGCGTTTCAAAATTATTTGCTTCTTCAATAGCGTTTCCTATAAAATATCCAAGCTCTTTTCCTGAACTGGCCTTTATATTTTTTTCAATATAGGGAAGACTGATGCCCTGGAGATTATTTTTGCCGGAATATGTATCAATTGTCGTTGCGACGATAATGCCGAGAAGCGTTCCTTTGTCGGTTGCCATAGCACCTCCTGATGAGCCGTGTTGTGAGAGGGGAGTAGGAGAAGTGTTAAATACGCCAATTGTATTACCATCAAAACTTGACACATTTGTGATTGACGAAGGTTCTACCAGTTCATATAAAGCGCTCTCCAGAAGGCGCACATCACCGAATCCCGCAGGGTAGCCGGCAAGGATAATATTTTGTCCGACTGCAGGATAACTTGCTTCAGGCGCTAAATAGATTAACGGAACATCGGGAGCAGTTAAAGATACCCGCTCTGTGAGCACCAAAAGCGCGTAGTCGTTCTCTCCGGTGCCTGTAATGGTCTGCATTGAGAGGTTATTTTTATTATTTTGTATCCAGGTTTCTGAAATGTATACAACTTTTGCTTTGTAGGAATTTTTTGCGGGCGAACCGGTGCGGATAAAACACGAGACGCTTCCTTCAGGCAACCCTTCTTCAAGAAGAACATATTCCGCGACATGCGCATTCGTGAGAATTACTCCCTGAGGATCTATCACTACGCCGCTTCCTGTGATTTTTTGAATAAAATTTCCTTTTTGTATTGAACACAGAATATTTACGGTTGAGCGCTTTACTTTTTCTTCAATTGTAAGAGGCAAAGGCGATACGGTAACAGGCAAAGATGTTGGAGGCGGAATTGTGGAAGGCGACGGAGCGGCAGGCTCAAAAGTTTGCGGCGGCTTCGTTACTTCTGGGGCCTGTGGAGGAATGTATTGAAATAGAGGTTTTTCAGTAGGTTCTTTGACAAGCGTAATTTCTGGTTTTTTTTGTTTTTGATCTTCTGATTTTACTTTGGGTCGTTCCGGCTCAGATTTTGTCTCTGGAGATTTTTTTTGAGTTGTTGACGGAACAGAGGTTTCAATTTGAATTTGAGACTGAATATTTTTTGGCAGAAAATTTATGTAGTCAGGAACATTCCACCCAAAAAAAGACATTATAGAAACAAGTAAAGATGTGATTTCTTTGCTGGCGGTTGGGCTCATTGCAGCTTTATTATATCAGCCGTTTTGGAAAAATGATTTTCGTGATAGAATCGTTTTTCCAGTGCTTTGGTGCAAACGGGCATGCCCGCACACCAAATCATTTGGTGTGCGGGCATGGTTTAATGGTAGAATGACTGCCTTCCAAGCAGTAGATCAGGGTTCGATTCCCTGTGCCCGCAGCGCAGCGAAAGAACGAGCAAGCAATAGAGATTGCTCGCGACGGGAATCGAAGCCCGATTGAGTATATTTTTTGAGCAAAGCGGTATAAAATATCCAATCGGGGTACTGAAACTGTAAGTTTCGATTCCCTGTGCCCGCATCAAAGAAAGAAAAAATATGGGTGAAGGAATTCCAAAACAAAATACGCCAGACAATAATCAAAATCCGGAAAAAAAAGACGAGCAAATTATGCGTGTGAGAACAGCAGCAGAGCAGGAAGAATTTGAGGAATCGATAAGAGAGGTGTTAAAAAAGAAAAAACAAGAAGAAGATAAATAACAAAAAATTCCGCACTCGCGGAATTTTTTGTCTGGCTGTCTTTCCTAAAAGCTAACAGCTAGTAGCTAAAAGCTCTACTTCACTGCTTCCTTCAACGCCTTTGCTGCGCGAAACTTTGGCACCTTAGTAGCCGGCACCTTTACCGCTTCGCCTGTGCGAGGGTTTCTAGCTGTTCGGGCGGCTCTTTGTTTTACAGAAAAGATCCCGAGTCCGGCGATTGAAACTTCTTCGCCTTTCTTTAACGACTTGACGATTGAATCAAGAACTGTATCTACAACTTGTTCTGCTTGCACCTTTGTGCCGTTAAGCATTCCGTGGACTGCTTCAACGATTCCTTGCTTGTTCATAAATTGATTTATTGAATCTAGTAAACGACCTTATAATAATGTTCCATTATTGTATACAAAGGATTTTTTGGAAGCAAATATTGACACCATAGGAAGCTTGTGAGCTGGTGAGCTTGTAAGCTTACGAGCTTTTCAGAAAAACAAATAAAAAAACAATATCAACACGCAAAAACAGCCTGGAAGGGCTGCTTTTGGGTTAAATTCTTAATTTTTCCTTATAAGCTGTCTAGCTGTAAAACTCAAAAACTGAGAAGCTATTTAGATTATCTCGCTACTTCCACTATTCTATTTTCGCGAATGACAGTTACGCGGATCTCTCCCGGATATTTAAGCTCGGTTTCAATTTTCTGTGCAATATTTCTCGCGATATCATGCGCTTCAAGATCAGTTACTTCTGCCGGCGTTACAAATACTCGGATTTCGCGTCCTGCTTGGAGAGCATATGACTTTTCTACACCCTTGAAACCATTTGCAATCGCTTCAAGATCGCCCAAGCGTTTCAAATAGTTTTCAATCGTATCTCTGCGCGCTCCCGGACGGCTTCCAGAAATAGCGTCTGCCGCCTGCACAATTCTCGATTCAAGAGTCTCGTAAGGATACTCCTCATGATGGGCTTCCATCGCTTTGACGATTGCCTCATTGGCGCCGAATTTCTGCAAAATTCTTCGTCCGATCTCAACATGCGTGCCTTGCACTTCATGGTCAAGCGCTTTGCCGATATCGTGTACTAGCGCTCCGGCTTTAGCTACAGCGACATCAGCGCCGAGCTCCTCAGCAATCATTCCCGCAATATGTGTCATTTCAATTGAGTGCTGTAAAACATTCTGGCCGTAGCTCGTGCGGAAATATAAACGGCCTAAGATCGCAAGAATTCTCGGATCCAAATTTAGCACTCCGCATTCAAGCGCAGCCTGCTCTCCCTTTTCTTTGATTATTTTATTTATCTCGCCTTTAGCTTTCTCAATCTCCTTTTCAATTTTTACCGGCTGAATACGCCCGTCTATTATTAAGTTTTCCAAGGCAAGTCGCGCAATAGCACGGCGCACTGGGTCAAAGCAGGATATGGTAATGGTGCCAGGGGTATCGTCAATAATGACCTCAACGCCAGTTTCGCGTTCAAATGCCTTAATATTCCTGCCTTCCTTGCCGATTATTTTGCCCTTGATCTCATCGGAAGGAATGTTTATTGAGGTGGTAAAAATATCAGGGCTCACCGAGTTTGCCAGGCGCTGAATTGAGGTAGTGAGAATCTCTTTTGCCTTGCGTTCCAGATTTTCACCAGCGCTTAGCTCAAGTTTTCTCATTCTTACGACGAGATCTTCCTCATATTTTGTCTCCATTGACGAAAGCAGATTTTCTTTTGCTTCTTCTTCGGTAAGTTTTGCGATTTTTTCGAGCTCTTTGAGTTTCTCTCCCTCCATCCCATCTATTTTTTCTTTTTTGTTTCTTAATTCCTCAATGCGTCCTTTCATCTGCTCAACTTCTTTATCAATATCTGTCTGGCGCTTATCCAAAAGACTCTCCTTTGCTATAAGGCGGTTTTCTGTTTTTTTGGTGTCTTCTTCTTTTTCTTTCAGTTCTTCGCGAACTCCCTTTAAAGTTTCGGCCGCTTCCTGTTCGGCTTTTAATGTGATCTTTTTGGCTTCTTCTGCTGCACCGAGCATCATTTTTTTGATGTCGTGTTCAACCGTGCCCTTTTTTGAAAGAGCTAAAAGCAATCGGAGCACATAACCCAACACAATTCCCGACGCTCCGGCGACTGCGAGAAGTGCGAATACAAGTTTTAATGACATAAAGCGTAAGGTACGCTTCTAGATTTTTTCTTTTGTCTTAGCTTTTGAGGTTGAATGTTGGGGGTATCGGCTTCAGGACAAGGTGTGGCTGTCAAGATAAGGTAAGTCAAATCAGGAAACGGACCGGATTAAAATTAAATGCTAACAAAAGCACTATACAGCAGATTTGCTTTGAAAGCAAATTCTTGGGTGAGAGTAGATAGTAGAACGCCAATCCCAGATTGGCTTGTGGAGTGTAGTTAGATAAGGAAATGCCGCGCCTTTTGGGCGCGGCTCTGGCTACTTTCTACATTCCACTGTCCACTTTCTCTACAAAACTTTATCTATTATTCCGTATTTTTTGGATTCCTCAGGATCCATAAAAAAGTCGCGGTCTACATCCTTCTCTATCTTTTTCAGGTCTTGTCCGGTTGCTTTGGCAAGCATTTTATTCAAAATATCTCTATTTTTTAGAATTCTTCTAGCGCTTATTTCAATATCAGATGCCTGACCTTCCACTCCTCCGTGTGGCTGATGGATCATGATTTCAGAATTCGGCAAAGCGTATCTTTTACCTTTTTGGCCGGATGCCAGAATTACGGCGCCCATGGATGCGGCAAGCCCGACACAAACT
>Ga0209542_10016262_pt1 | contig 12362 bp, 11 predicted proteins | sample RifCSPhighO2_01_FD_184028 | JGI IMG/M metagenome (GOLD analysis project Ga0209542, IMG submission 184028) | Soil microbial communities from Rifle, Colorado - Rifle CSP2_plank highO2_0.1 (SPAdes) (version 2) | ecosystem: Environmental > Terrestrial > Deep subsurface > Rock core/Sediment ...
TAGCATTGCACTCCCATCAGCTCACTCTCTATACCGCCGACAGAAGTCGGCGGCGTTCTAACGGGGTTAACTAGAACGTCGGATTAGAATGTCGTAATTGAAGCCAGCCCGTCACTGGCATCAAGCCGCATAATTCGCACGCCTTGGGTAGCGCGCCCCAAGGTGGGAATGGCGGCGAGCTCTGTCCGAATGACTTGCCCATTCCGCGAGATCGCCACAATTTGAGACTCGTCGTCTACCAAGACGTGCGTGGCAACCACAGCGCCAGTTTTGGGTGTGACTTTGGCGGTCTTAATGCCCGATCCGCCCCGTTTCTGGCGCTTGTATTGCTTGAGGGGCGTTTTCTTGCCGTAGCCGTTAGCCATTACCACCAGCAAATTCGCCGCCGGATTCGTTACAATATCCATGCCCACAATTTCATCGTTTTTCTTTAACTTCATAGCATGCACGCCGGCAGCCACGCGGCCCATCGCCCGCACATCTTTTTCTGCGAAGCGGATTGATTGACCCAACTTGGTGACCGCGATAATGTCGTTGCTGCCCGAGGTTAGTTTGACCCAGTGCAGAGCATCCCCAGGTTTGATGGTGAGCGCAATCAAGCCCGATCGCCGCACGTCCCGAAATTCCCCGCCTTCCACTTTTTTGACAACGCCGTGCTTGGTCATCATCAGAAGATAATCCGCCGCTGACTCCCCCTTTTTGGCTCTCCTCTCTTTGGGCGCGGCCAGAATTGATGTAATCAATTCATTTTGCGCGAGCGATAGAAAGTTAAAGATGGCTTTGCCTTTGGAAATGCGCGAGGCCTCGGGGATGTCGTAGGCCTTGACCTGAAAAACTTTGCCGCTTGAGGTGAAAAACAAGAGATCAGAATGGGTACTCGCCGTAATTAAGTGCTGTACTACATCCTCTTCTTTGGTTTCCATGCCCATCAAGCCCCGGCCGCCGCGCTTCTGCACGCGGTAACTTTCGGGCTTCACGCGCTTGATATAGCCGCCGCGCGTCAGCAACACCAAAGTTTCTTCTTCGGGAATTAAATCTTCCTCGGCAAACTCGCGGACTGCTGACTTCACAATCTTCGTTTTCCTCGCGTCTCCATATTTGTCCTTGGCCGCCGCCAGTTCTTTTTTAATCACGGCGCGGATTCGGGCAGGATCTTCCAGAAGCGTTTCCAGTTCGCGAATCAGTGCCAGTTTTTCTTTCAATTCGTCGTCAATTTTCTGGCGTTCCAGCCCCGCCAAGGTTTGCAGGCGCATTTCCAGAATCGCATTGGCCTGCTTCTCTGAAAACGAAAACTTCTTGATTAAATTCTGGCGCGCCTCATCCCGATCAGCCGATTTTTTGATGGTTGCAATGACCTGGTCAATATGATCCAGCGCTTTTTTGAGGCCTTCTAAAATATGCGCGCGGTCCCTCGCCCGGGCCAAATCAAATTCAGTGCGCCTGGTCACAATCACCACGCGGTGCTTCAGATACTCATCTAAAACAGATTTCAAAGACAAGACTTGCGGCTGGATGCCGTCCACCAACGCCAGCATATTGGTGTGAAATCGCTTTTCAAGATCGGTGTGCTGATAGAGATTATTAAGGACTTTCTGCGGGTAACTATCGGCTTTCAAATCAATCTCAATACGCAAGCCCTCGCGGTCGGACCCGTCGCGCAGATCGCGGATGCCTTCAATTTTTTTATCTTTCACCAAGTCGGCAATTTTTTCAATCAGCTCGGACTTGTTGACTTGGTAGGGAATTTCCGTGATCACAATCTGGTAGCCATTCTTTTTTTCCACAACTTCAGCCACGCCGCGCACCACCATTGAACCCTTGCCGGTCACATAGGACTCGCGAATCTCTTTTTCGTTATACATCACGCCTCCCGTGGGAAAATCGGGCCCTTTGACGTATTCTAATAGGTCGTCGCTGGTCGCTTTGGGGTGCTCAATTAAATGACCGAGCGCATCCACAACTTCGCCCAAATTATGCGGCGGGATGGATGTCGTCATACCAACGGCAATCCCCAAAGCGCCGTTTAATAAAAGGTTGGGGACAGCCGCAGGCAAAACAGACGGTTCTTGTTTTGTCGCGTCATAGTTATCAATAAAGGGAACAGTCTCTTTTTCAATATCGGCAAGCATCGCGCCGGCAATATCGGTCATACGCGCCTCCGTATACCTCATGGCCGCCGCCGTATCCCCGTCGATTGACCCGAAATTTCCTTGGCCGTCTATTAATGGATAGCGCATGGAAAAGTCCTGGGCCATCCGCACCATGGAGTCATAGACCGCCGTATCGCCATGCGGGTGGTATTTACCAAGCACCTCACCGACAACGAGCGCTGACTTCCGGTGCTTGGCTTGATGCGTGAGCCCCAGATCATGCATAGCGTATAAAATCCGCCGGTGCACGGGCTTCAGGCCATCGCGGACATCTGGAAGAGCCCGCGCGACAATGACAGACATGGCGTAATCCAGATACGACTCCTGCATTTCATCAACTATTTCGCGATTTTTTATTTGACCGATATCAGACATACTTCAATAAATGAAAAAGTAAAAATCAAATATCAAAATTTTGGTCGTCGCGTCTGACGCGGCCATTTGATTTTTAAACAATTTTAAATTTTGGATTGTCATTTTACATTTTGCTTGCCCCGTAGTGAGCTCTGCTCTACTACTGGGGAGATTTACATTTTAAATTTCTTTAAAATCTGCGACCTTACCTAAAATGATGCCATAATTTTTGTTAAAACCTTCCGTGAAATAAATTCCCCATCGCCGCTCCAATGGAGGCGAGGTTATACCGCATCATCTCTCCGAAACCGCGGGCGACATAGCCGAGCGCCGACGGTTCCTCAAGCGGCGGCTTGTCCGCTTCGGCTGTCTTTTTTGCGAGTTCATCGCCGACTGCAGTGGGATCTTCGCCTCTCTGTAAGGCCTTGAACGTGTCGGCTAGGTTAGCAAGCGAGGCGCTGAATGAGTTAGGCAGAAATACAGACCCTGATTGTCCGGGTTGGTCGCGTGGAGCTTGGAGCGCTGCGACTTTATGTGAAATATCTCGCACCCAAAAAACAACTAAAACTGCGGAAGACACCAGAGTGATGGCCACAACCAACGCCCAGCGCGTGGACTCGGGCTTCTCGCGGATCCGGTCTAAAATCTGATTTGTTTTATCACCAATCGCCATATTCCTATTATTCCTACCACCTATAACCCGCCACCTGCTACCTAACCCGTTTTCAACAACACGACCCTGGTTGATTCGGTCTCTGACAAATCTTTCCTTTTTAACGTCAAACGGTCTTCGGGTGTTAGGTTCTTTGCGCCCATCTCTTTCAAAAATTGCTCGGGGCCGTCCAGTTTTATCTTCAAACCCGAAATGGCGTAGTGCATCGGAATCACCAGCCGCGGCTCAATGGCATTCACCACCTCGGCCGCTGCCTCGGCATCAATCGTATAAGTCCCTCCCACAGGAACAAAAAGAATATCTATCTCGCCAATTTGCTCCAGCGTTTCCGGCCGAATCTTTTCTTCGCCAAAATCGCCCAAATGCGCGAGGCGCATCTCTTCCATTTCTATCACATAAATCGTATTCCGGCCGCGCTCTTTGCCCTCTTTAGTGTCATGAAAAGTGGAGATGCCTGTAACGGCGACTCCCTTGATTTCATATTCGCCCGGCCCGCGAACGACAAACGCGCCCTCGGGGATTGATTCAACGTTATTATGATCATGATGCTCATGCGTCACCAAAACCACATCCGCTTTAAAACGCGGCGGGGTGAGCCCAATCTCTTTCCCAAAAGGATCAATCGCCAATACCAAATCGCCCGACTGAACCTTAAAACATGCTTGTCCGTACCAAGTTATGACCATAAGCGAGAAAATAGTGGTTAGGGAATGGGAAATAGAAAACAAAAATTCTAACGGAAGTATTCTCTAGGTATTTTGGACTGCTTGATAATTGCTTGCAATGTACCTTCCGGAATCGGCCGCGATTTTCCATGGAGAGGCACAGGAACGATGGTGCCGGATGCCGCATGTTTCCAAATCATGTGGCCCCCGCGTTGCCGCGATAAAAGAAAACCATGCTCCCGAAGAATAATCATGAGCTTCTTTGCCGTGATCGCTCGCATGTCAATCTTCAGCGCTGTGATACAAGCACCTGAACCTCATCAATAATCGGGCGGCGACTTCCTTGAGGAATCTGCTCTTTGGTCAAGCGTAGTTCTTCAAGCCAGAGCCCCAGAACTTCTTTGGCCTTCTTCTTGGCATCTTCAAAATTCCGGCCAAAAGTGACACATCCAGGAAAATCTGGGAATGTCACATTATACCCGCCTGTAGGGATGGGATCAAAAACCGCAAAATAGGACAATATGACGTATGTGCGTTTTACTGGCATAGTCGTCTTTTTAGATAATGTATGCACATTGTAGCATCTTTCGAGACGAATTTGAAACTGATTAAGTGACCAAAAATCTCTTAGTCGGAATAGAAACGCGTGTGGAGATCACCTTCCGAAATGTAACGCAAACCTTGGTGATACAGAGCACCAATTGTCCCTGAATCAAGCTCGGTATGATTGGGGATAGTCAGCGTTTGGCGCATCCCATCGGATGTTAGGCGGCATAACTTAATATGACTTCCGCGTTGGGAAGCCACCTAGAATCCAAAAGAGAGAAATATCTTAAGAACGTCCTCGCCCGACAGAATCCTACGTTTTGGCATGCACTGCGGATTCAATTTCAAAACTCGCAAGTACCGATGGCGCTTCGGCTAAACCGAAGTCTGCCGGGTCTTCGCCTTCCAACTGCAAGGCGATCGCCTCCTCCACATTCGCGGCAAGCTCATCCAGCGTCCTTGCTTGAGTCACAACCGGCACATCAAGACACTCAGCCACAAAATACTTGTCGCCCTTCGAAATATGCACCTGTATAATCTTTTTCATTGCCTACATAATACCAGATTGTAGCTGCATTTCAAGCCAGCGAGGAATTGACCGCTCCTTTTACAACAACTGATCTTGCAAGAGCTTCAGAGAGTAGTAATAGGCCTGGACTGGACAATGTAAATCTTCTTACCTTTATATGCCCACTCGATATCCTGGGGGTACCGATAGTGCTTTTCGATCGTTAAACAGAGCTTAGCAAGTTGTAGAATTTCCTTATCAGCCAATTTTTGTTTTTCGCGTTTAGATCGTGGAACTTCTATTTCCTTGGCGCCTGAAGTACTACGAGCGATCATTTTCGCTTGATGTGATATATTTTTGTCAAAAATCACTGGAGACTTTTTCTTTTTCAAAACCACATAAGTATCAGGCGTTATCATGCCACCGACAATCGCTTCGCCCAATCCGTAACCAGCTTCAATGACCATTTGATCGCTGTCTTTTGTCACGGGGTGAACTGTAAAAGCGATGCCGGAAACTTCTGACTGCACCATTTTCTGGACGACAACCGCGACTGAAATATTTTGTTTATGTAATTTTTTCTCAAAGCGATAAAATATTGCGCGAGGAGTAAAGAGCGAGGCCCAGCATCTTTGGACGTTGCGAAGCAAGTTTTTCTCGGTTGTATTGAGATAACTTTCCAACTGTCCCGCCCAGGCAGCCGTTGAACTATCTTCGGCTGTCGCACTTGAGCGAACTGCGACGTATTTTGCTTTGAGAGCTTGGAAATTCTTCCTGATCTCCGTGGCTATATCATGGGGCATTTTGGCCTCAAGAATAAGGGTCTTTATTTTTGCCGAGGCACTCTCGACTGTATGAATTTTTCTGTGATCTACTTTGTGGAGGATTGATTCTATCTCAACATCCAAATCGGTTTCAGCAAAGAATCTCTCAAAAGCATTAGCAAGAACGACGAAACCCGGCGGCACGGGAATCCCCGCCCGCGTCATCTCACCCAGAGAAGCACCTTTGCCTCCAGCGATTTCAGCATCTGACTTTGATATTTCCCTGAATGGTTTGACAAACATACGGGTCGCTTCACTCCGGCCCTATCGTTCATTAGTCGCAGTGCCCGATTCAGAATCTGGTAACTCAAAATCGTGATCGCGATAATGCAATTTCATGGAAGTACCGGGCTCGATGACAGAAAGTTCCGTCTCATTAACCACCTTCCCTCCAATTTTTTCAAACCCTTCTGGTGTGATTTTTCCGTCATTGGCAATATAAGTAAGTAGTGCGTCTATAGCGAAACTATGACCAACAAAAGTAACTCGACGAGGCCGATCCGGGAAAAAACGTTTTGCAAACTCATCCAATCGCCGCATGTCCCTTATGTAGGACTCTGCAATCTGGTAAGGATTGGGTAGTGCTTCATCAGTCCTTGGCTGCACAGAAAACCACTCCTTAACAGCGCTGGTGAAATCTTTTCCGTGCTTCACCAAGAGTGCCATCCACTCCGGCTTCACTTCACCGTTGGGAAGATAGAACTGACTTTCATCCATAAGCCCTTTCAGAGCTAATGGTAAATCAATGACCACTTTTGTATTGGGGGAGGATTCGGCTTTTTGTACAACTCCTTTTGCGGTCTTAAGGTACCCAACCCGCTTCGCATCTTCATGAATTTCCTCGCGATCCTTGAGTTGCTCCTTTAGCTCGTTCGTATAAGCACCCATTGTCATACGAGTGCGAGTGAACGGCGAAACCCCTCCGTGGAAAATTACTGCACCCTCCGGGGCCTCTTCAATCATTCTCGCAAGCGCCACTGCGCGTTCTTTTGCCTGTAGAACTCCCTCGGGAGTCAATGGAAGATCCTTTGTCACCCCACTGACCGACTGTGCATGCCGGGTGAGCCAATACTCTGAACCCTCTCTTTCCATATTTTTATAAAACGCTTATATAAGTCATAACTAACGACGATATTTAATAATATTGCAACGCGTAATAGTCATGCCAAAGTCAAACTCATAATCATCTCCAGCTTTTGTAATCTTTAGGGCTTGGCGAACTTTTTCGGGTGCTGTTTCAAGCATTCTCCGCACTGCATCTGCATGCCTCCGACTCGTATGCTTTCTTCGCAGAACATCATTCAGACTCCCTCGAACCATATGGATCTTATAATCACACCTCTTTTGGCCAAGCGCGTGGAATGTTCGGATTATTTTCTGGTGAGGAACCAAGACCATTTCCTTGAGAATAATCTTGAGCATTTTTGCATACCATTGATTAACTTCGGTGTCCTCAAAAGAGACATCCGAGATAATAATCCATCCGCCATCTTTTGTGACCCGAACCCATTCGGTAAGCGCCTTTCGGATATCCATGTAGTGCAGAGCAGACCGGCAATACAGAAGATCAAACGAATTGGCAAGAAACGGCAACTTTTCTCCCGAAGCCACAACAGCCATATCCAGGCGTTTCTCTGCGACAGCGACTCCAAGCATATCGGAGCTAATATCTACCCCGATAACCAACCGCGCCTTATTTCTGAAGTACTCTGCTACACGCCCTGTTCCACTCGCTACATCCAGTACCGCGGCCTCTTTCCAATTGATGGAAATGTCTTTGATGCTTTCATGAGTGAGGGGCGCAACATCGTTCCATGCTCGCGCTTGGTCATATACACTCGCCTCTTTTTCGTGCTGAATATTTAATTTCTTTATCTTCAAAGTAACTTGATTTTTCATAATCGTGGACTCTTTTTATGCAGTATCTTAGCAGTACCGTTATCAGCATCAAGAAAAATGACATCCCCAGTTGCAAAAACATCGGTAGCATTTCTTGTACCAATTATACAGGGTTTCTGAAGCTCACGCGACATAATAGCCGCGTGGCACAGAATGCCGCCCTCATTGGTAATAATACCCGCCGATCGCTTCATCGCCGGCACGTACTCGGGGTTCGTCATCGCTGTAACCAAAATCTCGCCCTCCTTAAGTTCATCCGCCTTCTGGCTATCAAGAATGACGTGCACAATCCCTTTAACTTTACCCGAGTATGCAGTTTGTCCTTTTACCTGCTGCAGTTTTGAAATTCCTTCCCCCCGAGGAATGATAAGTGCCCGGAGACGATCTATATCAGCTCCGGTGACAAGGAAAGAAGCATGAGGCGCGATGAGGTAAGCGTAACCGTGATTGGCCCTTTCTTGTATCTCTGATTTTGGTCTTGTTAATTTCCCGCGCCGCAGACTCAAAAAAATTTCTTGGTAGGTCATATGGAGAGCTTCACAGATCGACAGATCAAACAGACGAGCAAACGAAGCAAAGACACGCTGGTACGCTTCATAGACAGTCGTCACATAATCAATCGACTCGGTACGCAGAAACATGTACGAGCGAACAAAGTAAATCCTCTGCTTAATAGCAGAAGGGAGTTTGGATCTTCGCAATAACTGATCTGCGCGGCGAATTTCTGCGTCCGCACTCTCCAATACTTTTTTCGTCCTTCGATACTCGTTGGCATGAAGGAGTGTTTTGAGACGTGTCTCAAAATATTCAAAATCGAAAGGAGTATCGGCAAGCGTATCATGAAGAGCTAAATGCCGATACTTTCGCGTATGATTTCTTAAAGCGCGAACCTGCGACTTACCTTTAAGCTTTGCAATCTTCAATAAATCGCGCTGCTCCATACTTGATCGAGGCCATTGGGTGGGTCTATACACACTCTCCAAAAACTGTTGCAAGTCTTCTCGCGACCCGTGCCACGCTTCCCGTATTTCCGCCTCAAGCTTGTCTTTAATGTTTTCTACCGCGAACCAAAGATAGGCAAGCTCAAAGAACGCGACCCACCAAGAAAGATAGGCCCGGATAGCTTGTTCAAGTTCTTTCGGCGCAAGCTCTCGCTTCGGGATAGATCGGGCCAGTCGCTTTGTTGATTTAATAAGTACCTCAAGCTCTCTAATCAACTGATGAGTGAACCGAGAGTCCTCGTGCATCTTACGCCACCAAATCTCTGCTGCTTTTGCATTGAGAGAGCCAGAGAGATAGACCGGTTTTACAATTTCATGACCTGCTTCAAAAAATGCAAAGTTGATATTCCAGCGCTTTTTAGCGGCGGCATAAGCATAACGATAGCCATCCATATAAAACACAGTTCGTCTCCGAATAAAACGAGAAAACTTTTCGCCGCGGATAAAGGCGAGGTCTTTTTTTAAACGTTCGTTATCTAAAGTAAATAGAGGGTTAGAAAGCTTGATCTTCATAATTGTGATATTATCTCGACCTTCGAGTAACTTTCGTAAGTTTAGCTATCATGCTTGCAGAATAGCACAGCGAAAACTTAATAAAAGCGCGGAGCTATACCTGCTGATATAAAAGGCGCTAACCATGAGAAAAATTCTGTCGGACGCGCCATGCTCCAATCGACAACAACCGAAGCTCAATTCAGTAATCCTAAATCCTATGTCGCATATACATATACATATGTATATCAACTCACGCTATAGCGTGAGTTGATATCATGAGATAACGATTAGCTCCCGACGGCAGATAGTGTCGGGCAGTTAGTGTTACAGTGAGTATTTGGGGAGTTGTGGTGCGAAATATTTATACGCGCGATGCTCTTGATGGCCGAGGGACGAGGCACGTACAACAGTCACAAACGGCCGGACATGAAAAAGCTCGGCGACAAAGTCAATTTCATCTTCACATGGCGCCGGATGAACAAAAACACTTTTATGGAACTGCAAACACCCGAGAGCGTTCAGCTTTTGCCGCAGAGCATCACGCGCGGCCTTATGCGCTTCGGGAATATCAAAGAGGATAACACTCCACTGCTTATCCCAGCGTGATGGCAGTGGAAGTTGCATATGTTCAAACTCAAACTCTCGGAAACGCTTCTTGCCCTTTTCAGTGACCATCAAAAATATTCTGCCGTTTTTTGCCACAACATCAATCAAACGTCGCTCGCGTAAACGCTTCAAGGCCGCACGCAATGACATTCTCTCAACATTCTGATTGCGTTTAATTATGAATGGCTTGAGGCCCAAAGCCAACCCGGGGAAAGTTGCCGCCGCGACGACAATGGCACCACCCACTAAAATCCCCAATAATAACTTTTCAACGCCGTGCCGCCCAAAATCTTGAGACATAAGTATAAAAGTATAATTAAGTAGTGGTAAATATATCCCAGTGATATTATCTCACGCTATAGCGTATATTGATATACACATGCTAATTCTGGATTTATTACGTCCTTGCTTTCCAAGAACGCTGGTGGCTCTAATAGACCTACGCTCTTATTGAGATCTTCACAATGCCCTGCGCTATTTGCAAAAATCCGTCTCATTATCTATAGTAGGCAGGGTCTATGAATGGTCACACTGATATCAATGGAGACGGCGAGAAGCTGGGGGTTGTGATTGAAAAACCCAAGCACCCAATGGAGCAACTGTTAAAATCCAGAGGCGAGTTTTTTGGCATACCTAAAGTGGGGGATATTGTTGAGGGCGCGGCGATTGAAAAACGCGGGGCCAAGCTTTTCATTGATTTAGGGAATCGCGGCACGGGAATTGTCTACGGGCGCGAATATTATGAAGCGCAAGACATTATCAAGAAAATTGAGATTGGCGATGCAGTAACCGCCAAAGTTGTAGAAATTGATAATGATGAAGGATATATTGAACTGTCGCTCCGCGAGGCCGGCCGCGAAAAAAACTGGCGGGATCTCAAAGAAAAGATGCAATCCGGCGAGGCGCTGACGCTGACTGTGAAAGAAGCCAACCGCGGCGGACTCATTTTAGATCTTGTAGGAGTCCGCGGCTTTTTGCCCGTGTCGCAATTATCACTGAAACACTACCCGCGAGTGGAAAACGGCGACAAGGAAAGAATTTTTTCTGAACTCCAGAAATTCGTGGGGGTGGAGCTAAAGGTCAAAGTGCTGGATGCCAATCCTTATGAGGAAAAATTAATCTTCTCCGAGCGCGGGGGAGATTCTGACGAAATCAAAGAGCGACTCGCCAAATACTCAAAAGGCGACACGGTGGAGGGAGAAATTACGGGGGTCGTTAACTTCGGCGCCTTCATGAAATTTGACGAGGGGCTGGAAGGACTGATCCATATTTCTGAAATTGACTGGCAGTTGATTGAAGACCCCAAGCAAGTTTTAAAAGTGGGAGATAAAAAACAGGCCAAGATTATTGACATTGAGGGCGAGAAGGTGTCGCTATCGCTCAAGGCCTTGCGGCCGGATCCTTGGATTGAAGCGGCGGAAAAATACTCCAAAGGGTCAATTATCAAAGGCAAAGCGACAAAGTACAATCCATTCGGCGCGTTCGTGCAAATTGAAGATTCGGTGCAGGGACTGGCGCATATCTCCGAATTCGGCACCGAAGCCAAAATGAAAGAAACACTGGATATCGGAAAAATCTACGACTTTCGCGTGGTTTCAATTGATCCCAAAGAACACCGGCTGTCACTGTCGCTGAATTTGGAAGAGCCGAAAGAAACTACACCAGAGACAAGCGACAAGGAACCCGCCGACGCTAAAGCTTCAGCGGGCAAGCAAGAAACAAGTGATCAGGAGCAAGAAACAGACCCAACAAACTCACCGCAAGCAAGCGATCCTCTTATTACGCCAGAAACTTCAGAGAACAAAGTAAGCGATAAAGAATAGGAAGTTCTCGCCCAACCCCGCAAACATGGCTTGAAAACAATCACAATTCATGCTATTCTCAAAAAGTTAAACGACTTCTATGCGTCAACTAACCAAACAACTGGTCTACGTCCTACTCATTTTTATGGTCCTCTCGGGGATCTATGCGTTGATTGCCAATCCCTTCACTCCCAAAAAAGAAGTGGCGCTTTCGGAATTAGTGGCACAGGTGAACGATGGAAAAATTTCTAAAATCGTGATTCAAGAAAATGACCTGGAGGCAACTCTCACGGATGGCTCTCTTGAAACTTCTCACAAAGAAACCGAATCAGGCATTGTGGAAACTCTTAAAAACTACGGCGTTGATCCGGATAAATTAAAAGCGGTGAATTTGGAAGTCAAAGGGACCAGCGCTCTCAATATCTGGCTCTCGGTGATTTTGCCGATTTTAGGGCCCGTACTCTTAATTGGGTTTTTCATCTGGTTTTCCGCGCGCCAACTAAAGCAGGGCGGGATGCAGGCCTTCACCTTCGGTCAGTCGCGGGCGCGCATTATTTCGCCGGACAACATGAAGGAGCGCGTTCTTTTTAAAGACGTGGCTGGCTCCAAAGAAGCCAAAGAAGAATTGGTTGAAATTGTGGATTTTCTCCGCAGTCCCAAAAAATTCTTTGATATCGGGGCACGCATCCCGCGCGGAGTATTGCTGATGGGGGCGCCGGGTACGGGCAAAACACTCCTCGCGCGAGCCGTTGCGGGAGAAGCCGGCGTGCCATTTTTCCATCTTTCGGGGTCAGAATTTGTTGAAATGTTTGTGGGAGTAGGCGCGGCACGTGTGCGCG
>Ga0209542_10016263_pt1 | contig 12361 bp, 16 predicted proteins | sample RifCSPhighO2_01_FD_184028 | JGI IMG/M metagenome (GOLD analysis project Ga0209542, IMG submission 184028) | Soil microbial communities from Rifle, Colorado - Rifle CSP2_plank highO2_0.1 (SPAdes) (version 2) | ecosystem: Environmental > Terrestrial > Deep subsurface > Rock core/Sediment ...
CCTTATGTTGATGCTTGAAGAACTGCAGAACCGTGGTATTGCATCAAAGACTTTCCTTGTAAAGTCCCTGTTCCTTCTCGGACAGGAAGGAAATGCGGATTCTGGCGGCGGTAATAAATTAAAATTGTATTCCTTTTACCCATACAAATACGGACCGTTCTCTTCGCTTTCCTATGACGACTTGATAGCGCTTGAGAAGCGTGGTTATATTACAAAGGACCGAAATGTCACGGAGAGAGGGAGGTTTGCCAGCCAGAAAATTAGGAAAACGCTCATGCCCAAGATAAAGAGCATAGTGGAACGATTCAATTCACAGGAAGAAATCAAGCGTTATGTTTACAAAAAATATCCCGAATATACTGTAAGGAGCGAGCTACTGCCGAAAACGACAGTTAGGGAAAAAGGTATATGCACGATAGGATACGAAGGAAAGGACATAGATGAATTTCTCAATATGCTGATAAAGAACAACGTTACGGTATTGGCGGACATACGGCATAACCCATTCAGCATGAACCCAAGCTACAGGCGGGAAAGTCTTAAAAGCAAGTTGGAAAGTGCCGGAATACGCTATATCCACATCAAGAATCTTGGCATAGAAGGGAGCATGAGGAAAGGTCTCGTATCGACGGAAGCTTATACGACCCTTTTCAGGGAGTATAGCGACAGAATCCGCAAAAATCCAGCGGAGATAGAACAACTCACCCAACTCGGCGGCAATGAAAAGGTGGCGTTGCTCTGCTTCGAGAACGACAAGAATATGTGCCACAGAGGAATAGTTGCCGAAGAACTTGAGAAGAAAGGTATCGCTGCGGTTCACTTATAGCAAATTGCAATAATAATGGAGCATTTGCCTGCAATTTGTTATAAGTAAATAAAATTATAGAATGCTCCAAAATAAACGTTATTTACTATTATAGTGAAAGAAAAAGTTTTGGTCCTCACACGGGCCACGCCTGAAGAAAGCAGGAAATACGGATACAAGGTATGCGTAGCAGGCATTACAGAAAATGGAGAATGGAGGAGGCTCTATCCGTTTACGTTTCAGTACGGAAAAGTTTCCCTGCCGTTTGGGAAGAAAGATATAATAGAAGTCGAAACCGAGAAAAATTCTGAAGATGCCAGAAAGGAAAGCAGAAAAGTCAGAAGCTTTGAGAAAATTCCTTTGCCGAAAGATGATAGAGAAATAGTACGCCTGCTCTTTATCGTGTCCTGCCAAGCCTTGTCAGGCAGGGCGTAGTCAAGCCTACAAGAGTTATAGGAAGGGTGCAGCTTTATTCTCTTGATAGCGAAAATGAAAGGGTGAAAGCCCTGATTAAATTGGAAGGCTATTTGATGAAGACTTCCTCATAAAAGGTGAAGGTTGATCATTCTCGCAGAGGTGCAGGCAGATCGGAATTTTCCGGCAGTTCTCCTATGGCATCAACGAGCGAAGCGTATTTCCATGGATACGTGAGGTTCACTGAATAAGGACCATGCGGGTTCCTTTTGGTCGCCCGCTCAATTACAGCATTTGCTATTGCCATCACATGCGCTTTGGTTTCAGGATGTATGCTTCCATGATGCAAATAGCCCTTCATTGTACCGAAAACATCAACATCATCACTCAGAAGATCCGCAGAACCATAGGTCTCGCCTGGAAGCCTTTCATATACGCCTTGATCGTTCAATACCCACCCGCTATCGTGGATTCTGAATCTGTCAGGATGGCGTTCCACATCCAGCACAGTCACTTGAACACGTCCTTTGGGAATGCAGAAACTGGAATTCGCAAGGCCCATGTAAGCTTTCTCCCTAAGGTTAAGCGTTATTCCTGTTTCATTGTCGGGAACCACCTGTACGACAGGAGCACGAGTATAACGCATGCTATCCGGCACGGCAGGGCCATACACGACGCCTGATGCTGGCGTTTCGTATGCCGCATCTGCACGGGGCGCGCTACTTTTATTTCGCCCAAAGAGTCCATTCAAATCAATTTTGACCATGTTTCAACGTTATTACTAAGAAGTAAACATATTTAAAGTTTATTTCTAGCCTTCTGGATTCTAATCAGTGTCCCTGTAAGAGTAGTTTCTTCTGTCCCGTTTTCTCATCTTATTTACGCCGCATACGCATTCACTGCCCATAGTCCTGAAAAACGCGTAAGCTACAGCCGAAGAGATGTACACTGGTATTTCGGGAAGCTCTCGCATCTCCGGAATAAATCGATATGCGAAAGGAAATGCTAAGGACGCAACCGTGAATGCCTTTCTCATAAGCTCATGGTTATAGAGGACGGCCTGCTCGCCTTTCGGCATGTTAGGCTGCGGTTCATAGTCGCCTATAACATTGCAGAGAATCGTCTCGGCCATTCTACGAACATTCAGGCGTTTGCCGGGAAAAGTTGCCGTATCATTCACTTTCATCGGCCGAAGAAAGAACTGCTCTTAGGTCATCTATTTTGAGATTTGTCCCCCCTGTCTGCGATAACAAATTGGTCAGGGGATTCAAAACAGGCATGCCCCATGTGAATTTGCTTGCAGGCGGTTCTGCCGTATCCATCGCATAATGATAACGAATTTCCTCCAGCCTTTGGGTATTGAGGCCTTCCAAAAGCCGTATATACCAATCCAAATCACTTAGAATTATCCCGGCGTAACAGTTGCCGCGGAATTCTGGTTGAGCTGCGGGGTATAACTCCTGCTCCTTTGCCAATGCACAAATGGCTCCTTGGCGCGCTTTCTCACGGGCTTCAGGATTGCTTGATCGGGCAGAATTATAAAGAGCCAGCAATGCAGCTGTCCTGCAGATGTTCAGAGCGCCCATATAGCCTTCATGGCCTGAGTGACGGAGCTGTTCGGCCATTAACGGCGCGGCTGCTATTATCTTCTTATGATTTCCATATCGGTTGTAAAGAAGCCTGCCTTCTACAGCCGCCTCGGCAAGATCTATGTCCAAATGCCAAGCCCGAGCGATTCGGCTACGTCCAGAATATACGGCTTGAAATATCCCATACTTGCACTTTATAGAAAAGAATTAAATACTAATAAAAATAATGATCTGTAAAGTAAATGTCACCTATAACTATGTGTTATGCTCTCCTGTTAGGAATTCGACCGATAACGAAAGTTTTTCTGAACGAATATGAAGAAAAATCGAACACAACATTGCGATTAACAGAAGTTCGCTGCAGGTGAATTTGGGGAATTTCCATGTTAATCGCTGTTAGGCGTCCTGAACGAAGTGAAAGCCCGCAGGGCGTGGCAAAATTATGAAGTAATTTTGCGTTCAGAATTCGGCGGTGGCGGGACGACACATAAAACTATATAATAAGAGGGGGCACGAAAAATTATAATAATCCTAATTCATTGCATTTGTTCTGAAGTTCTTGAAAACGAGATTCTGTTCCATGATAAGAGCTGAGTTCATTAAAGACCCCTGCGAGTTTCTGTTTAGGTAAATTAGCATCTCTAATTATTCCCAAAACCCAGTTCATATCTTTTTCACCCCTCATATATGCTTTTCTTATTGAACCTTCGACCCAATTTCTTGTTGTTGTTTCAACATCTTTGACTTTAACCATTTTATTTCCTCCTTTCTGAACGACTTTCAATCCAACCATTTATCCAACATACAATCCACATTGTAGCAAATAAGTAGATAAATGGGTCAAAAACTTCAACTTGAACACATCTGAGTTGATAAAGTTTATCCAACGGTTCTTCAAAATCGTATAAATTACAAATATTTTCCCATGTAGTATCTTGATAAATGAATAGTATCATTAATAGTAAAAATGCAGATCCTAACACATCCCATTGACTACTCTTCATTTTTATCTCCTATAACAGAAATATGTTTCTATGTTTAAATCTTTTGTTTTCGAGTGGGCTTTGCCTAATAAGTCCGGAAGAAGCCAACAAGTTGTGTTCTAAGGTAAATGCAAACACAACATCTTGTGTCGACTTACTGCTTTGGGGGCAAAGCCTTTCGGGTGCCCCTCTCAAATTAGAGGGTGGTCGGGCTACCGAATTCAGCTCTGTAGGACTTTGTTTGAATAATCGGTTTTGTTTAAAATTGAGCTTATTTGGATATTTTCTAAAAATATCTACCTTTTATCGCGTTCTCCACGACTTCTTTGAACTCCGCGGTGAGGCGCTCGAATGCCGCCTCGTCCTTCGCTTCCACGGTCAGGCGGATCATCGGAGAGGTGTTGGATGCGCGAATGAGCACCCACGCGTCGCCGAAATCTATGCGCAGGCCGTCCATGGTGCTTATGTTATAACCGGAGAACTCGTTCTTGAGCTTCTCTACAATCGCGAATTTTTTGTCGTCAGGGCAATCAAAATTCACGCGGCCGGAAGGGTAGCGGTGCACCGCCTTGACTATTTCGGAAAGCGGCGCGCTGCTGCGCGAAAGCGCAACGGCAGCGTAGAGGCTTACTGCCAAGGCATCGTCAAAAGGCAGGAGCGGCGGGATGACGTAGTGGCCGGCGCTCTCGGCGCCAAGGCACGCTTTCCTTTCATTGGCGTTCTCTACGAGGAACGTATGGCCCACGGGCTGGCGATGTATTTTGCGATGGAACGCCGCTGCGACGTCGTCCATGGATAAGGAGCATTCTATGTTTGCGACGACATCGCCCTTGTGCTCGGAAGCAAGCTGCGACAATATGAGATACGATGACTGCTCGGCCGTAAGGATGCTTCCTTTCTCGTCAACAAGTATCATGCGATCGGCATCGCCGTCATATGCTATGCCCATGTCAGCGCCGGAGCGGCGCAGTTCGGTCAACGGGTCTATGTTCGGCTCGGAATTGCGCTGCGGCGTTTCGCGCAGGTCGCCATATATCGTCTGCACGGAAAAGCCGGCTTTTTCGAAGAGCCTCTTTGCCGCAACAGAAGCCATGCCGTTGCCGCAGTCGAGGGCAACGCGCAGCGGCTTTCCGGGCGTGAGTTTTGCAGTAAGATAAGAAACGTAATTGATTATCGCTTCTTCGCTGCCCTTCTTCTCAATATTGCCGGCTTTTTTTGAATTGATTATTTTCTTTATGGAGAAGAACTCGTCGCGTATTGCGTAATTCTCTTTTTCGGAAAAGCCAAGGCCGTTTGCATGGAAAAATTTGACTCCTGCCCATTCTTTTGGCAGATGGGAGGCTGTGACATAAGCCAGCGCCTTACCGTGTTTCCACGCATAGAACATCGCAACGCCCATCGGCACTAATCCGACGTCCTCAACGCCAAAGCCCGCGCGCATTACGCCTGAAGAAAGCTTTTCTTTGATCATGGAACTCGACGAACGCATGTCCATGCCCAGAATTATATCGCTTTTCGCACGGCTTGCAAGAACAAAGCCTATTTTTTCGGCGTCTTCGGCGCTGATGTCCCTGTTGAATATGCCGCGGATGTCGTAACTCCTGAAAACGTTATGCGTTGCCATGCTCTCTGTGGGAATCTATTCCCAAGAATGATTTAAATATATACGTTGCCAAACACCGCTTATGAGAAATGCGGTTGAGATGCGGATTGCGAACAGCAGGAAGCAGCCAGCCAAACTTATCCTTTCACTGGACCTGTTCCAGAACGCTTCCGACAAGCGCTAATGTGGGATGATTCTGTTTCTGACAGATGACCTTCATGGGTCGCGTCACAGTTGTTCGTTATGTTTTTTCACTAAAAAGAAAAAGGGTGAGGAAAAATGCAGGATTTGCCGTCGTGTTGCGGTAGGGCCATGATAACCAGCTTGGAGCTTGGGAGATTCCTTGAAGCCAAGTGCCAGAAGTGCGGCGACGTGGTTTATGTGAAGAAGAGGTCTGTAGAAGGCAACAAGCCCGTGCTGCTGGACGACTGAAGGTAAAGAATACCAATAACGGATGTTTTATCGCGTTCTTTACGGATAGCAGGCTGCAGCTAAAGTCCCCACTAAAGTGGCGGGCTTTGCCAAAACAGACAGAAATGCCAGAAAGCACTCGCGATTTTTGCGGGGCGGGCCACTTTGGTTTTCCTTCCCGCCGTGGGTTGGCAATGGGCGTCATTTGAGCTCATTCCCACCTGAATCTTCGTGTTTTCGCCGGCTTAAGCGCGTGGCTTTCGATGCATGGGGTTGTGAGAGTTCCGTTATCCTTGCAAGGCGAGTGACACCAGTTTTCGAGACTGGCGCAATACCAAGGTTGTGAGAGTTCCGTTATCCTTGCAAGGCATAGATAACTTTCTCGCCCTATGCAACGCTGCGGGCAATGGTGTGATATTCACGCCATACCCAAGGCATTCTTTTTAGCTGAAGTCTTCTTCGGTGAATACCGTCACATTGCCTTTTGTCACGCGCTCCCTGTATCCGGTGCCTACTATCACGGCTATCTTTCTCTGGATTGCCACGTCAACGAGGGATTGGTTTATCTTGCCGTCAAACACGATGCCGTAGGCGCGGTTGTACTCGTCCAGCGCAACGGGAAGCTCGCTTATCGGGACTTTTGTAAGCACTTGGATGTTCCTGTCCACAAGGTACGCCGCCCGCGTGCCGGTGAGTTCTTCAAGCAAAGGACGGAAAGCTTCCTTGTCTGGAGACTCGGGCTGCTGCTCTTCATGCCCCTCTTCGATTTCGTCAGCACCTCTTTCGTCCTGCCTTGCCGAGCCGCGGCTGAAGCTCTCGCGTTTTGCCTCGGCACGAGACTGGTCGACAGTAACTTTCTCGCGGAGCGCCTTGAAGATCTGCTTCTTCGTAAGCTCTTCCACTTCCTTGCCTTCCTCGGCGCGGGCAACGTATTCTATTTCCGCCACGGACATAAGCTTCTTCAAATCAAGCTCGCCGCCCCTGTCGCCGTCAAGGAATGCTGTCGTTATCTTTTCCTTCGTGATTTCTATAAGCGCCTCAGGCACTTTCGACCCTTCGCTTGCGACGACGTTCCTTATTCCATTTTTAAGAAGGTTTATCACGTCGGCGCGGCCTTCAACGATTATTATTTCGTCGGAGGTCATGATGTCAGGGCCGCAGCTCAGTCCCTTATATGTCGTGATTTCTGCGGTGCGGACCGACTCCTTTATGGTTTCCGAGAGCGTCTGGGAATCCGGAACGCCGGCCTCCATCATGGCTGCAAGTATTGCTTTAGCCCTGTCTATCACGTATTTCCTTTTCTGGCTTCGCACGTCCTCGACGTTGCTGACTTCTATTGTGGCGTCGCACGGCCCCACCTTTTCTATCGTTTCCAGCGACGCTGCTATCAGACTGGTTTCAGCGGCGTCAAGGCTGGAAGGTATGACTATGTCGGCAAACGCCCGGCCCTTGTTGCTCTTGACGTCAACTTCTATGCGGCCTATCCTGCCGGTGCGCTGAAGCTCGCGCAAATCAAGGTCGCTGCCTAACAGCCCTTCGGTCTGCCCGAAGACGGCTCCTATGACATCAGGCTTCTCCACGAGGCCTTTTGCCTGCATCTTCGCGTGAATGAGATACTTCGCGAAATTCTGGGCCAATTTGGCCATATACATCACCTCTCTTTTAAGAGGCAGAACTAGGCATCTGTCCTTTGGCTATGTAATCCCCTTACAAGCCGCGTTGAATTATGATTATACATGTTACCTGTCCTGCCTTAGGATATAAATCCTGATTAATCTATCAAAAGGAACGTTTTTAAAGGTTCTTTAGGCGCCAAGCTCCAGCGTCTTCTTCCGGGAAGACATGCCGCGGAGTATGCGAACTGAAGCGTATTCGCGGGACATCTCTTTGATAATCTGGATGTTGGCGCGATTGTTTTCCGCGGGCTCGGTCACATATATCGTCCAAACGGCGCCTTTTTCAACGCGAAAGGCGGATCCTTTTTTGACGGTGCAATTAACTATCATTTACCGTAGATGATTTGTCAGCGTTTAAATGGATTATTGAAGGTAAAAATACATGCAAATTCCTGAAATAACGGGCCCGGATTACGGCCTGCGTAAGTTTTTGGAAAGTGATGGCGGTAAATACCACATTGCGCTGATCTCCAAAAGGGAAGCGGACGTGCTGCACATCGTGCCTGACCGCCGGATGCCCCCCATTGATATGGACATGCGCGTGGCAATGCGGGATGGAAAAATACTGGGCGTGACGTCCGGATGGCCGCCGAAAATGCATCAAATAACAAGGGCCATGCTTCACGGCCCGTATGGGCCACTGTTGATAAGGGCGGACAGAACTGATGAATATTTTTCAATCAGGATTCCTGCCGTTCTGGATACGAAGGATTTTTATGGTGCCGTCACTTTTCCAGAGGAACCGAAACCTAGGGACATGCAAGTCACATATCCTGCGGAGTCTTTTCCTGAAATACTGACAGTCACGCCCGACGGGCAATACCTCATAATTTCAAACCGTGGCGCCCAAGTCATAGACACGCATGGCAGGGAAACATGGTTGCCTGAAACCCCCGTGAAAGAGGCCGGCAACCCTGTTTACCGGTACGGCATGGAAGACGGCATGCCTTACTTGGGCATACGCCGTGGGAACGACGTGACCACCGTATCTGCCAGAAGATTGTCAGATTACGGCAAAGCAATGGGATTTTCTGCGTGCGAAGACTGGTACGTAGCCGGGAGGCATTTTCCTGTTCCTCTGTTATGGGCTCCGCGGGTGCATTTAACTGGCTCGTACTTATGAACAGATACGGATGAGGTTTTGTTGAACAAATGCTTCTCCCGCTTTTGTGGCTGAATGTGCCGACACCGAAGCTATTGCGGCATTGGTGGGCTTTTTCAACAAAAGCCCGGATGAGAATCAACCCGCCAGTAACACCTCATTTCATCCTTCGCCGAAGCGACGTCCAGAGGCTGAGGGCTGGCGGGGTTTAGAGTAATAGGGGGCAAAGCGTTAAATCTCTTTCAGCGTGAACTCCTGCCTTATAAAATCGCGCAGTTTGGCTGCTACCAAATCCACTGAATGCTCGGCTATGTCCTTCACGCGGCCCCGCATATGGGAGATATAGAATGCGACGTAGGCATCGTAAGCCGGGCCGGGCGAGTCGGGAAACTCTATTTCCAGCTTGGCGTCCAGCCGTATCGTCATCGACGGCGATTGCATTATCCTGGAAATACCGCGGGCAGTGAAATGCAGTTTCAGCGAGGCATTCCTGTCCAGCTTTTCCGTGAGCGTTATTTTGGCAAGCGTGCTCTTTTCAGGCCCGTCTGTCTGGTAAATGTTCTCCTCTTCCTCGGCGCTGCCAAGCGAGAACACAAATTCCGTAAAATTTGCGGTAGAAGCGTATATGTCGGCAGCCCGGAAGTCCTTTTCCCACTCGTGCAGGTCCTCCACGACCCTTTCCATAGCATAACCTTATTTTGGCCGCTATAAATAAGCCGCAGGCGCTTTCTATGCCATCAACTTTGGGAGGTTAACAATATCTATCCGGAAGCTCGTGATGGCAACAACCGAGGAAAACACGATTTTAACTGGTTACATGCCCTCGGAATCCGCAAACAATTTTCGGCCCAATGCGTTTTGCACAGCGTGGGCATTTATCGCATCGAAACCTGCCCTTTCTTGCCGGCCTTCTTCTTGAACTTGGCGATTATCTCCTTTGCAGCGGTCACGGAAATTTGCTGCTGCTTGATTATTGCCTCGGCCACGCGCTCTATCAAATGCCCTTTAGCGCCGGCCATCACAGCGATGTTCTTTGCGTGGAGCTTCATATGGCCTTTCTGTATGCCTTCGGCGATCATCGCCCGCAGCGCCGCAAAGTTCTGGGCAAGGCCCACGGCAGCTATTACTTCTGCAAGCTCCTGCGCGGTCTTGACGTTCAGTATTTTCAGCGCAATCTGCGCTATCGGGTGCGTCTTCGTTGCGCCGCCTACAAGGCCCACCGCTATCGGCACTTCTATCGTGCCTATGAGGTCACCGTTCTTTGCCTTTTCGTATTTTGTCAGGGGCTTGAATCCTTTCAAGGCGGAGTATGCGTGCGCCCCGGCCTCCAGAGCGCGGAAATCGTTGCCCGTGGCAAGGGCCACGGAATCCATGCCGTTCATTATGCCCTTGTTGTGCGTGGTGCACCTGTATTTGTCCGCTTCCGCGAAAGCGTATGCATCCAGTATGCCCTCTATGACGTCCTCGCCCAAGGACTCTTTCGGCCATATCGCTTTCGCGCGCGCCACGCGACCCGTTGAGAGATTGGATATTATCCTTAATCTGGACTCGGTTCCGGTCATTTCCAGTATATGGGGCGTTATGCCCTCGAGCATGGTGTTGACGGCGTTCGCGCCCATGGCATCCCTCACGTCCACATGCAGCTTCACTATGAGCATCCTGCCGCGCTTCGTGCTTATTATGTCGGCAGTGAGGTCCTTGGCGCCGCCGCCGAGCCTGAGCATTATGGAATCGTTTCCGTTGGCCATGCCTATCAGCTCCTGCTTGGAGCGGAGTATTTTTTCCCGGGCCCTGTATAGCGTGCTGGCCTTGTCAGAGACAAGCTGCAGCTGCCCTATCATGACTGGCGGATCCGCCGATGAAAGAAAGCCTCCTCCTTTCCTTGCGAGCTTGGCTGCGTAGGAAGCTGCGGCCACCACAGACGGCTCCTCTATCGCCATGGGCACAAGATAATCTTTGCCGTTGATTAGGAAATTGGTGGCTATGCCCACTGGAAGCTGCGTGGTGCCTATAACGTTCTCCACCATCATTTCGGCCTTGCCAAGTCCAAGAGCGCCGCTCTTCCTAAGCATAGCTGCCTCCTTGGCCGAGATTCCCGCCTGCTTCCTAAGCAGCCGGATTCTTTCTTCCACCGAAAGGGCGTAGAAGCCGGAAATGTCCGAACCCATTGCAATCATTTCTGGACTGGCATATTTAAATCTTGAAAATACGGAAAACTATAAAAATGGCGCCTATCGGACGCGTAAATTTTTTGGGTGTAGCGTTATTATGCCCGTAGCGCGGAAATCATATGGCTTCTATGGAGATTCCCTTTTCTTCCGCGAACTTCTTCCCCACGTGGCCCCCGTTGGCGGCGACGTCATCCAGGCGCAAGAAACGCCAGCCCTTCCTGTTGACTTTCCATGCCACATAAGCGTGCGCCGGCGCGACCTGCTGCCATTTTCGTAGCTCCTCCATCTGTTCCGGCGGCACCGTGAATGCCTCTTCGCGCGATTTGCACTCAAGAACTATCAGCTTCCCGTCCTTGGCGGCTATGACGTCCGGCGAAGCCAAGCCTATGCTGCCGGAGTGGGGCGCCCGTATCGTCATGTAGCCCCTTCCAGCCAGTTCGTGGACTATGTCCCTTTCCGCCCTGTAGCCCTTGGCATAGTTGCGCATATGATGTATCTTCGGGCCGCCGGAATTTAAAACGCTGGCAGTGCGCTGCCGCCCTCGCCATCGGTTGCCTCATCGCATGCCTAAAAACTTTACGATACTCACTGACGCAGCCGGATATTTAAACTGCCGCGTGCAAAACATAGGACATCTCCAAGCAGAAAAAATTAAGGGCGCTCATCCTCACGGCCGACAGGTTTGAAGATATGGAACTCTTCTTCCGTATTTTCGGCTGGTTGAAGAGGGCATTGCAGTGGACATAGCAGCGCCGGTAAAGGGGCATCTCCACGGGGAGAACGGCTACAGGGTGGAGGCTGCCAAGACGTTTGACGAGATAAAGCCGGAGGATTACGACTACTCTGTTGCACAAATATTAGGTAGCTCAAGCTAACTGGGATTTTACGCGTGCAATTCCCCGTACGCTTTCATCCTGTCGTATGCCCAGAATTTTCTTTTAATCTCGTTGAAGGCGTTTTCGATTTTTGTTGACCTTGTTTGCTCGCCGAATTTGCGCTTGGCTGCGGAAAAGATGCCTTCGGTGCCGTTCCACCAGAGGCCGTATTGGCGCTTGCGCGCCCATTGCTTGTAGCCTTTCCTTATTGCGGTAATCTCGCGATTGCGCAGGCAATCGCCTTCTTCCAGCACGGCGTTCTTGCGCGGCTTGATTGCGGGTTTTATGGCGTTCTTTTCAAGGAAAGCGAATAACTTATGAGTGTCAAACAAGCCGTCACCGAAGAACTTGTCAACGTCAATTCCTTTGAGCATCAAGGATTCCATGTGCACGGTCGCAACTTCCGGCTCCGAGGGCAACTCGCCCTCAATCCCGACTTCGCAATCAATCATTTTCTTCCTTATCGGATCCGCTGAAATCACGACCTTAACGTACTTCCTGCGCTTGCCATACATGCGGGCGCGGTACTCGCCCGCATTCTCGAATTTCATTCCGGAGGCGTCCATTGAAACGCAACAACTCCCGCTTTGCGGGAGTTCAAACTTACGACCATGCGGTTCACGCGCCTGCAAACATTGGAATAATCACTCGCCTGCGGCAACTCGCTGAATTCAACAAGCTTTCGCAAAACGCCTTCAAGGCCCCGATAGTCAATCCATTGGTGCAGCGGCG
>Ga0209542_10016264_pt1 | contig 12361 bp, 9 predicted proteins | sample RifCSPhighO2_01_FD_184028 | JGI IMG/M metagenome (GOLD analysis project Ga0209542, IMG submission 184028) | Soil microbial communities from Rifle, Colorado - Rifle CSP2_plank highO2_0.1 (SPAdes) (version 2) | ecosystem: Environmental > Terrestrial > Deep subsurface > Rock core/Sediment ...
GCTTCGATTAATGCCTGCCTGTGGCAGGCAGGCGAATCCGTATATTTTCACAATGTAAATGCTCAGCCCAAGGCTGATCCGTCCCCTCCAAAGGCGGGCAGGCGCCTATGGCGGAGAATGATGCGATGAAATGGTTCTCGACTCCGCCAGCAGGCGGACAGGTCCGCTCGAATGATAATAAATTATGATGCGAATGAAACGATGAAAATTGACGGTCGTCAATTTTCATCGTGAACGAACCGTGAAGACAACATTTAGCATAAATGGCCTCGTGCTGGAGCGCTTTACAAAGTAGGCGAATTAGTGTACAGTATGGTATCGAGCGATCTATAGGAGGATCAAGATGAAATACCGAATCATCGCGTCTCTTGCGGTCATCGTGTTCTTGATGTTCGTGTTTGCAGTACCGGCGCAGTCCACCACGCTGTACAACGGTGTGGAGCATCACGTGTACATCATGAAGGAAGGTGACACGGTAGCAAAGTATGCCATTGTCCATACAGGACATATGTACAACTGGAAGCAAGCGGTAGTTCTGAACCCTAAAACCGGGTCGCGTTACACGGAGAGCCAATACAATAGGCTGCCGATCGGCACCATTGTCGCTTTTCCGGTAACAAAGACAGAGCAGGAAAAAGCATCGACTCTGGTAAGCGTGCCTTCGACAGCGCAGAGTGTGGCCATTCTAAGGAGTGGCGTAGTAGTGGAAGAGGCAACGAGCGAAAAAGCCCGTTTACCAAAATCCGGCCCGCGCTACATCCATGTTGTTGGACAATTCAAGTTGGAAAAAGAGATGAAGTCAGTGCTGGGTCGGATATTCACTCAGACAGAGAAGTCGGTGGACTTCTCGCAGGAGAAACTAGAGCGTCAGGCGACGCCGAGTATCGCCGAAGTACCACCATTTCCAGCGCGGGCGAACAAAGAACACGCGAACATCGCCAAGGTCAACACCTCGGAACAAAGTAAGATCAGTCCGCCGGAAGAACAAAAGGCTGTGACTGAAGGCAGTAAGACCATCGCCGATCTGAGTGCTCACGAGAGGCAAAAAATTCTCATTGAGCGACAAAAACGCGATGAGGCAGCCGTGAAAAAGGAGCAACTCGCTCTTGACACACGCTTCCCTAATGGAAGCAGGAAAGAAAAGGTTGTGGAAGGCAGAGTCTCGTCACAACTTGAACAACTACCTGATAACTCGTCGCTAGCGTCTAGCGAACTACTGATTTCACCCGGCACGTACTGGCTTTTTGTTTCAATCGGAGTCATGTGTTGTCTTGGTGGCAGCATATACCTAAGGAGTTCCTCCAAACCGGCTCCTATCGATTCTGACACGATTGATAATTTCACCAAGGTGAAAACCAGAGTGCTAACCTACGATTCAGTAGGAACAAGCATGAGGAGGGGAAAAGCAAGTTAGTTTCTACGACGACCGCAAGAGGTTGTCGAGATTTACGCCGAAGGCATTTTGCCTCCGGTTTTTTTTTTACAGGAAGAATGAATGTATATTTTTTAAGTTCCTGCTCTGCTTAATGCCCGCTCCGACTAGTCGGAGACGAGGCGAGCGAATCGGTTTATCTTCCTTTCACAATGTAAATGCTCAGCCCAAGGCTGATCCGCCTCTGGCGGAGAATGAAATAGTTCTCGACTACGCTCGAACGATAATATAATCAAACGAGAAGATTAATTTTGCTAGAATAAAATCACTCACGTAACATCCTTACAAACTTGAGAATGTCAGGATGACGTATTGCTCCCGAGATGGGGGAAGGCGACTGTGTTTTTGCCTTTTTTAAAGTCCTGGACTATATTTAAGGTGTACAAAAATAGAAAGATAACAAGAAACCAAATTTGACAAATAATTCAATATATGCTAAAAAGATATGATAATCATTATTCAAGCCTATATTACGGCTTATTTAAAACATTAATTAATCACTAAAAACCTATGAAATACATTGATATTTCAAAAAAGCGGGCAATGAAGGCACGCTTGAGATTAAAAACAAATAAGCTTAATTCAAACAGCCGATATGTGTTTGCAGCTATCGGAGTTTTGGCTTTGGTGGTGCAGTTAGTCGTGCCGTTAAGTGCTAAGGCTGTTGTTACTGATCCTAGCATTTCACTTAAAATCTTCGGCTTGAGCACAGACTATTCCGTTGTATCTAATCAGCCAACTGCCAGTGGATCTTATCAAAATGGAAGCGTTCAAGATTATCCGGAAGGTTCATGTATTCCTATGCTTATGGAAGTTTCCTTAAAGCAGAATCAAGCCGGGCCTGATGATATACTTGTTAGTCCTGTTTATGATTACCTTGCTGACGAGCTTGGAATAAATGATTTAGAAAAAATCACGACAAGTGTAAACCCCGTAACAGGCACGGATAATCTAAGTGATTTTTCATACAGCAATAGTCCATTATCGTCTGCGACTAGCTTCAAAACAAGCGATGGCATAACAATCCAAGCGCAAGTTACCGGCCCTTTTGCAGGTAATGATCAGTCAAATACCGCGGTATCTGACGCTGATACTTTCAGACATTACAACGTACTATTGGAGGATGTTCCCGAGGACAAAACTGTTGAAGCAATATTTTGTTTACGTCTTGGTCTGGATTCAAGTGAAAACCCTGGTGCATCGTTAAGCGCTAGGAATGCAGGAGGGCAGCAAAATAGAGGTATTCAGACAAATCAGATCCTGATACTACCATCTATCATTTTAACAAAGGTAGTGAGTGGCGGTAGCGCAAGTGCTAACGAGTGGTCTTTTATAGTGAACCCTCAAGTAAACGAACAGTCTTCTTATAGTATCGCGACAGATGGAGATAACTTAGATACAGTTGTCATAGAAAACGTAAATCCAGACGGTGACTACACTATTACGGAATCAGGGCCAGACGGCTATACACTTTCTGACATTTCAGGGACAAATTGTGTTCAATCTGACAGCTCCGCTGTAGCATCCGTTGCAGCAGGCAAACCAGCGACAGAAGCTGAATGTACTTTTACAAATACTTTCGATGAGCCTACTACAGGTGAACTGACTGTAACCAAAATAGTGGTAAATAACAGTGGCACTGGTTCTTCTCAGGTAGCAGATTTCGATTTGTTCGTTGACACTACTCAGGTCACCAGCGGTGCAACTAACGAATTCGATGCAGGTGACTACTTAGTTACAGAGTCAGGGCCAGATGGCTACACCATGACTTTCAATGGAAACTGTGATGAATTTGGCAATGTCACTGTGCCTGCCGGTGGATCTGCATCTTGTACTATTACTAATGACGATATTGCTCCCACGGAAGGCACCGTCACAATCACAAAAGTCGTTACCAACGATAATGGCGGTACTGCTACGACATCTGACTTTGTCCTGAAGGTTGGTGACACTGCTGTAACAAGCGGTGTGGCAAACCAATTTGAGGAAGGCGACTATGTGGTCAGTGAAATGGGTGTGTCCGGATATGCCGGAACTTTCTCTGGAAACTGCGATAGCGTTGGAAACCTGACTGTTGAAGCAGGAGAGAGTTATTCCTGCACAATCACGAACAATGATATACAGCCTATTCTGACTGTAACTAAGTTGGTGGTAAATGACGATCAGGGAAATCTGGATGTAATAGACTTCCCGCTTTTTGTCGGTAATGTTTCCGTCACCAGCGGGCAAGCTAATGGCTTCAATGCCGGCGACTATGTGGTAACCGAAACCGGCGATAACGGGTACACTCTGGTTGTAACAGGCGACTGCGCGGGTAACGGAAGTATCACTCTGGAAATCGGGGAAGTATATACCTGCACTCTAACTAATGACGATATCCCCGCGACTCACGGCAGTTTGACTGTCACAAAAATTGTGACTAATGACAATGGCGGTCAAGCGGTAGTATCTGACTTTGATCTTTTTGTAGATGACACTCAAGTAACCTCCGGCGATGCAAATCAATTTGTAGCAGGGGACTATGCGGTGTCTGAAGACACCGAAGTCCAAGGTTACACTGGTGTAATCGGTGGTGATTGTAATTCCGAAGGAAGTATTACTATCGTCGCGGGTCAATCTTACGAATGTACAATAACCAACAACGACCAACCGGCTTCGTTGACTGTGACAAAAGTTGTCGTCAATGATGATCAGGCTCAAGACGCAACAACTTCCGATTTTATCTTGTCTGTAGGTGATACAGAAGTTACCAGTGCTGAATCAAATGAATTTGACGCCGGTGACTATGAGATTACAGAAGACGGACCGGATGGATATCTGGCAAGCTTTGATGGTGACTGCGATGAGACGGGAAATATTACTTTGGCGCCCGGCGGACAATACACCTGCACCATTACCAACAACGATATCGCTCCTGACCAATTTGTTTTAACCTTGACGAAATCCGGTGATGGAACCGGTTCCATAGATAATGATCATGAAGAAAATCCATGGTGTGACACGGAGTGCGAAGGTAACGAACGTGCCTACGCCTCCGGGACGACCGTGACACTTACTCCTAACCCTTCTGAAGGATCAACTTTCGACGGTAGCTGGTCCGGTGGATGCACTGGCACAGGTTTGTGTATTGTCACAATGGTTGCAAATATTCTCGTTAATGCTCACTTCGGTCTAGTCCAAAGCCCACCCCCACCACCATCAGGTGGCGGAGGAGGCGGTGGCGGAGGTGGTGGATCAGTTTCCGGAAGTATCTCCGGCGTGGTTTACAATGACTCAAACTCCAATGGAACCAAAGACGGAGGTGAAAGCGCGCTTTCCGGCTGGACCGTATACCTGGATGCTAACAACAACGACATTCTAGACGGTGGTGAAGCCACAAAAATATCTGACGCAAACGGCTTCTATCAATTTAGCGGGCTTTCCGCCGGAACCTATGCCGTCAGACAAGTTACCCAGTCAAACTGGACTCAAACCGATCCTAATGCTGTGGATGACTTCGAGTACGTTGTGGGATTGGGAACAGGTTCATCTGTTACCGCCAAAGATTTCGGCAATATCGGAGGTCAAGTTTTGGGCGCAACTACCGGCCCAACCCCACCTCAACCGCAAGTAGCAGGCGCCGCGACCGAACTTCCTAGAACAGGAGCAGGCAGCGGATCACTTCTTCTATACCTTGCGCTCTTGGTTATTCCTTTCTTGCCACTACGAAAAGTAAAGGGTAAAAAGATATAAAAAGCTTGGTTAAATAATTACCTCAAACCTCTCCCTTTATCCCTCCCCATGCTTTGGGGAGGGAAAGAATTCCTAGAAGGTACGGGCTTCTCACCCCCCCTCCCGCCCCAGGCGGACAAGCAAGGGGAGGGAAGTAACAGAAATAAACTTTAAGAAAGACCTCTTGTGAAGATCTTGGAATTCAGTAAAAAAGAGTTTTCTAAAAAGATCTTTATGGGGGTCTTTTTAGTTGCCATTGCTTTTGTGTTATTCAATACCCCTAGTCCGCAAACAGCGATAGTGCCCACGAACCCGATTGTAGAAGATGAAAATTCAGAAGGCCCGATAACGGAAAGCGACAAAACAAATCCAGAGCTGGGGGCAAATATGCTTTACATAGCAAGGCTTGGAGTCAAAGTCCCGATCATCTATGTCAACTCGGTGGACGAAGCAGAATTTCAAAAAGGTCTGGAGAAAGGCGTGGTACATTATCCGGGCACGGCGGGCTTGGGAGAATTGGGCAATGTCTACATTTTTGGGCATTCTTCCGACTATCGTTTTGCTCGTGGTAGCTACAAGACAGTCTTTGCGAGATTGTCGAGTCTTGTTCCGGGTGACAAAATTATCACAACAGATGGCGCAAAAAAACAATATTCTTACATCGTGAGGGAAGGTCGCGTAGTGGAGAAAGACGACTTGAGTGTACTCGGCCAATACGATTGGGAAAAAAAACTTTTGACTTTGCAAACCAGCTGGCCGGTCGGAACGGCAAATAAGCGGTACGTGATTATAGCGGAACTGGAATAAAAAAAGCGCCACCGGGGCGAGGCGCTAGAGTTTCAAACCAGTTCTCTTTTGAACTCTAACAGTTTGATATCGTAGGCGAAAAGAGAGTCTCTGACTGGGTGACCGAATTTTCTCGCCATCAAACGAACGTTGTCTTTTTGGCGAAAAAGTCCTCTGGCCCTGCGCATCGCTTTTTTTCTACGACGAAGGTTTGTCTCCGTCGCCGCGAAACAACAGACCAGATAAACTTCAGTCGCGTTAGAATTCAGTCTGTGTATGACCTGTGACTGTCGGCGTTGGAGGTCTTCTTGAGAAGGAACGATTCTGAAACCTACGATACGCACTCTTGGCGACTTGAAGCCAAACTCCTGACGGTACCTGACTTCGTAGTAAAACCAATAAATCAAGATCATTATCACGATGATCGGCAAATAATAAACACAGAAAGCAAGCGCCCAGACACGTATGTCGATTTGGATACTTCCGGCAGTAGCCAGCGCAACAATCACGATTGGCATAATAACCCGTGCCATCATGACTACATGGGTAGTACGCTTCATCCTTAGGCTGAACATTATGCCTCCTAGGAAACTTTTCTTTGAAATATTATACTAGCATGCCTACAATAAAATAACACCAGTGATAAATTTGTGGCCGTGGATAAAGTCTTTAGCTTTAATCAAACTTTTACCTTCAAGTTGAAGAGTAATCGCTTCTAGCGCGGTGTTGTTGGCGCAACCGATTACCAGTTTGTCGTTTTGAATTTTGATTTCTCCGGGACTTAGATGGAATCTGCCCTGCATCTCGGAAGTTGAAAGGATTTTTAGTAATTTACTTTCAAATGTCGTCCAGGTGCCAGGCCAGGGATTGAGCGCGCGAACTTGTCGTTCGATAGATTCCGCGGGTTTTTTCCAATTTATTTTGCCATTGTCTTTTTGGAGAAGTTTTGTAAAAGTAGCCCGCTTGTCATTCTGTGGAGTACTTGAAATTTTACCCATTACCCATGGGAGGAGATAGTGCGTAAGCATTTCTGCCCCAAGATTTGCAAGTCTGTCGTGAAGCTTTGCAAAGTTGTCATCGCCGATATGAAGTTCTTCCTGCTTAATTATCGGACCATGATCCATTTGATCATCCATGATCATCAACGTTACACCTGTTACCAGTTCTCCATTCAGTAGAGCCGTTTGTATAGGCGAAGAGCCTCGATATTTGGGCAAAAGCGAAGGATGGATATTCAAATAACCTAATCGAGCAAGTTTTAAAACAGATCTTGGCACTATGACGCCGTAGGAAACTACCACGCAAAGATCGGCCTCTTGTCCCGCGATCGCTATCTCGGCCTCGCGGGTTTTGAGAGTGTCGAAGGTTTTGACTTCGAGTTTCAATGATTTGGCCAGTTGATGAACAGGGGTCTTGACCACTGCCTGACCTCGCCCTTTGGGTCTTGGCGGTTGCGTGATAACCAAAGGAATCTGCCAACCAGCCCCGTGCAAGGCGTTTAGCGCGGGCAAAGAAAATTCCGAGCTACCAAAAAAAATAATTTTGTAGTTTGATGATTTCATAGTCAGGAATTATGTTTATCTATTTTCAAAGCTCGTGATCTGATCGATCCTAATCAATGGTTTGTTTTTAGCCTTATTGTCCCTCTTTGGGAGCAAGCCCTCCGGTTTCAGCCGATACTTTCAAGGTTAATTTCCCTTTGTTTGTCATTCCCGTCCGCCTAAGGCGGAGGAATCAACTTAATAAGGAAATTCTGGTTTCCCGCTTTCGCGGGAATGACAGAAAAACGCGGGAATGACAGAAATAGGAGCAAAATTGTTTTTAAATAGGTTCCAAGCAAATGCCATATCATTTTTTTATTTTCTTCAGCTCTTCCTTACTTGGTTCGTGAACGGTTTTTTCGTTCCAGATGTCAGAGATTAGTCGTCCGTTCAAGTGGTCTATTTCGTGCTGGAAAACTTTCGCGGTCAATCCGTCAAGTTTGATTTTGTGTAATTTTCCGGACATGTCAAAAAATTTAACCTTGATTTTGTGAGGTCTTTTGACCATGGCGAATTTTCCCGGGAGTGATAAGCACCCTTCCTCCAATTCTGTTTTTTTGAAAGACCGAGAAATTATTTTTGGGTTGATGATAGGAAACGCGGGTAGCTCATACATATCCAGCGCGATAACAGCCAAGTTTAGATTGTGGCCGATTTGCGGGGCGGCCAAGCCAATGCCGTGGAATCTTTTGACGTCAAAAATCATCTGATCTATCAGTTCCCTGTGACTCCTGGATAGCGGGAACATTAGATCAGAATTTTTGGCTCGCAATATAACGTTGGGTAAGGTAACCAGTTTGAGTCTTGGCATAGCTCAATTTTAAATTTAAAATTTTAAATTCACAACAATGTGCTTGGATCCACGTCAATGTCCCAATCCGCTGGAAGTTGTTCCAGTATTTTTTTTATATTTTTCAGCGCTTCGGGTTCTTTCACTTTTATTATAACATAATAAATATAGCTTCCACGTACGCGGGGGATAAAGGCGGGCGAGGGTCCGATGATTTCAACCTTGTCATCCCGGACTTGCCCGCCCGCAACGCCTGAAGCGTAGCGATGGCGGGCGGGATCCGGGATCCAGGTTTTCGGATTTTGAACTTCCTTGTGACCGGATTCCAGACCTGCCCGCCCGTCTTTGTCGGGATCTGGAATGACAAAAGAGCGAAGATTTTTCACTATGTCTTGAGCTTTTTCTTCCGCTTTGTTTTTATTAAAACTTTTGTAAGTTAGTTTAATCAGCTGGCTGAATGGGGGATAGCCATAATCTTTGCGATCTTGGATTTCCTGCTCAAAAAATTTAACATAATCATGTGTGACCGCCGCCTGCACCGCGAAATTTTGCGGATTATACGTCTGAAGGACGACTCTGCCGGGAAATTCACCTCGACCTGTGCGTCCGGCGACTTGAGTAATCAACTGAAATGTTCTTTCGTTAGATCGAAAATCCGGGAATTGAAGAGTAGTGTCAGAGTTGACTACCCCGATCAGACCGACGGATGACAGATCCCAACCCTTGGCTATTATTTGCGTCCCCACCAAAATATCAAACTTTTTATTTTTGAAATCTTCATAAAAATTTTCCAAGTCAACTCTGGTGCTTATTGTGTCTTTGTCCAATCGCTTGACGATATTTTTCGGAAACAATTCCTGGATATGCTCTTCCACCTTTTCCGTACCGGTGCCGGTGAATTTGAGTTTATTGCTTTTGCAGTGGGCGCATGTGATAGGGACTGAATATTTGCGATTACAATGATGGCAGATCAGTTTATGGATATTTTTATGATAGACAAGGGTTACCTGACAGCTTTTGCAAAAAAGTTGTTTTCCGCAATCCCCGCACATCATGCCGGTCGCCATTCCGCGACGGTTGATAAACAGGATTACTTGCATTTGTTTTTTTAGCGCCACTTCCATTTCAGAAATCAGTTGATCGGAGAAGATACTGAAATTTCCACCACGCGCGACCTCGGCCATGTCAACCAGCTTGACTGGAGGAAGCGCTTGATTGATCCTACTCGCCAGTTCCAAATAACCATATCTGCCGAGTTGCGCGTTATAAAACGTTTCTACCGAGGGCGTCGCGTCACCCAAAATAACCGGACAATTCCAGATTTCAGAAAGCTTACCCGCCACTTCTCTGGTGTGAAATCTGGGACTCTGGTCAAATTGCTTGTATGAAGAATCATGTTCCTCGTCGATAACAATCAGACCCAAGTTTTTAAAAGGCGCGAATATTGCCGATCGAGGGCCGATCAAAATTTTAATTTCACCGGTAAAAACTTTGCTCCATATCAAATACTTTTGGCCGTAGGATATTTTGGAATGAATGACTCCAATTTCTTGGTTTTTGAATCTTGCCGAGAACCTCGCTAAGGTCTGCGGTGTCAGAGCGATTTCCGGTACCAGAACCAGAGACTGTTTTTTTTCTTTCAGTAATTTTTGGATGACCTGGATGTAGACTTCCGTCTTACCCGAACCGGTAACACCGTGAAGCAAAAAAGTCCGCGCTTGACTTTTACTATCCAAAATCTCGACCAGCGATTGTTCCTGCGGATCAGTAAGCTTGTGATTTTGTTCTTGACGGACTATATCAAGAAACTTTTCAATTTGCTTTGCGCGGGGCGCTTTTTTGGTAATTATTGTCTTGACCACAAGACCCAAAGAGACCAAGTATTTTCCTGAAATAAATTTTGCCAATTCAAATAATTGAGGGGTGAAGACTGCTTCGTCCCAAAGAATTTTGTGAACCTCTTTCAATTTGTACATTACCGGTTGAGCTTTGGTGATTTGGGTCACCACCCCCGCGACAGTTCTGTTACCAAATGGTATCTCGACAATATATCCCGGCTTGAGCTTGTCTTTCAGGCTTTCCGGGATTGCGTAACTAAAAACCTGGTTCTTGTCCATGCTGATTCTGGTAGCTGGGATTATTTGGGCGGTTATAATCATAACAATGTGTGGAATACGATAAATGGGGTCGCGTGAAAGAATGGTGGGGAGTAAGCTCTAAAACATACGCACCGAAAACGGTAAAAATTATCCCGATAAAATTAAAACAAATATTACCCGGGCGTTGCTTAGAGGTGAAACCTCCAATACTTGAGCTACCGTAAGCAGTACGGCGGCCAAAAGCGCGAACATCCACCAGGTCATGCGTATTTTGTTTCTGATCCGCAAAAGGACCGTTTTGATTGGTAACCCTTAAATTTTAGCAAAAAAAGTGGTAGAATGATATGGTATTCGTTATGTCTTAAAATTATTATTAGGAGTTACGGGTTTGTGCCGAATTCGAGGAAAAATTGAGGATTTGGCCGAAGGCGTAGTAGAACTACGTCGAGGTCAAACCGCAGATTTTGACGAAGAAGTCGGCCAAATGCTTGCCAGAGGTCGGGCTCTGCCCGACTGGAGCAAGCAGTCCCGTGAGTCCTAATTAAAAGTTAATCATGCTTGAGTCGGTAAAAGTATTGGGGGTAGATATTGACAATCTGGATTCTGACGAAATCCTTGGGAAAATGGAATCTTTTATTCGGGATAAAAGAGTTCAACAAATCGTCACAGTCAACACAGAATTCCTGGTGGCTTCACAAAAGGATCAAAGATTTCGAGCAATACTTTCCAAGTCCAGTATAAATACGGCGGACAGCGTAGGAGTTCTTTGGGCCGCGAAATTTCTTTCGCTTCCCTTGATCACATATCCGATACTGGATTTTTTACAAGCCCTATGGCAAACACTATATACCGGCTTGAGTATTGTTTTTTATCCGTCCTATATTCGTAGCGTTCTTAAAGAAAAAAATTCCGGTTCAGAGTTGATATGGAAAATCGCGGAGAAGGCGGCGCAGAACGGCTTCAAGATATTTTTATTGGGAGGATATGGCGACACTCCAAAAATTGTCGAGGACAGATTACGAGAAAAATTCGCGAGTCTCCAAGTGGTGGGCGCAAATTCCTGGGATCCCGACAAAGAGGGGATTATTGAAAAGATAAAAGCGAGAAAACCTGACATACTTATGGTGGCTTATGGCTCTATTAAGCAGGAGAAGTGGATTGAGCAAAATCAGCAAAACTTGGGTATTCCGGTGGCGATTGGACTGGGTGGTACATTTGACTATATGGCAGGGAAAAGGCCGTCTCCGCCTCAAATATTGCGTGATATAGGCCTAGAATGGGCATTTAGGCTGGTTACCCAGCCGTACAGGCTAAAAAGGATAATAACGGCGGTTCCAGTCTTTATTTGGCTGACAATACAATACAAGCTCCAGATCCAGAAACCTTACCGAGAAAATGTCGCGGCCGCGGTGATTCGCGATGATGGTAAAATTTTGATATGCAAAAGGATTTCCGGTTACAAAGGATATTCTTTTGAGGGGGAGCATTGGCAGATACCGCAGGGAGGCATAGAAAAAAATGAAACTTTGGAGCAGGCGTTGGCGAGAGAATTGGAAGAAGAGGTTGGCATTACGGAATTTAAAAATTTGGGAGAGATATACAACGCTCATTCCTATGACTGGCCGATAAAATTGGCAAGGGAATCGTACTACGGAAAATACCGAGGACAAAGACAAAATCTTGTTTTTATTCGTGTGCCCGATTCGGTCCAATTGAGACTCGACCAAAAGGAGTTTGGCGATTACAAGTGGGTGGACGTTTCGGACTTGCGAAATTTAGTGCATCCGGTACGCCACAGGTTGGCGGACGAAATTTATGATAACTTTGAAAAATTCGTAAAATAATATAGGACTTCCGCGTTCGCCGTTTCTCAGTCGGGCAAAGCCCGACTTCCAAAACGGCTTTGGCCAATTTCTTCGTTAAAACCTCCGCTTTTCGTTCACTGTAGTATTACTACAGCTCACTCAAATGCTCGGTTTTGCATCGAACTTGGCTCAAACGC
>Ga0209542_10016265_pt1 | contig 12361 bp, 16 predicted proteins | sample RifCSPhighO2_01_FD_184028 | JGI IMG/M metagenome (GOLD analysis project Ga0209542, IMG submission 184028) | Soil microbial communities from Rifle, Colorado - Rifle CSP2_plank highO2_0.1 (SPAdes) (version 2) | ecosystem: Environmental > Terrestrial > Deep subsurface > Rock core/Sediment ...
AAATCAAAAGATTTTCGGGATGCTCGAAAATGCAAGACATTTCCGACATTGCGCCATAAATGGTGGGGTATCACACCCAGCGCAATTTTTAATAAAAGTTAAGAAGGATTTAGCGCTTATACATCTGACGTATAGCTTTTTCCATCGCGTTCTTGCTCAGATCAGGATCATTGAGGATCGCTAATGTCTGCTCTAGTGTCGGTTGCGTAATTATTGAAGGCGTAATTTTTTCGCCGACTGCGCCTCCGGCGCCTACCCCGACGAAGCGCCCATCATAGTTAGCGTTGCTGTAGCCATTGAGGCCGTAATAATTGCCGCTGAGATACGCCAGGCACCCCTTTGGTTTCTTGCTAAAATCAACATCATTAATCCTATGATAGCTTCCAACCGAAGTCCAACCTTCATCACCATTTTCTTTCTTTCCAAAAAGAATTTTAGCCAAAGCTTCCCTACAATCTGGAGAGCCAGCAATCATCAATACTCTGTCATCTCTCATAAATGAGTCATAATCTAATTGTCCCCTAAGATGGATTGTGGGATTATCCTTATCTAATCTTACAGAGATGCAGTAAGGAGTTCCCGGAATCGGGACATTGCCTTTCTTTACGTCTTCAAAATGCACTCTGACAACATTCTTGCCATCAAACTTGCCTTCTCCTACAGCAATCCATTCAGCACCAGGAATAGGCATGAAACCATACTCCCCAATCTTAGAGAATGCCCTTTTCAAGCCTTCAGCAGTAGCAAGAGAACCGACAGAATGCCATGCCTCATAAGAACGATCACCCTCTCTCTGCCCATGATACTCCCCAGTGAGCGTATCCACCCACACAGGCCTGACTGCTTTACGAATTTTAGGCTGATTATTCATGGACTGGATCAATAAAGGCATATCAGCCAAAGTCAACCCATGTTCCTTGACTAATTGTTCAGCCTGAAACCTTGCGTCAACATATCCTATCCTGTCCGTGATCGCTACCAGCACAGGAGACCCAGTTTGGTGGATTATCTGTGACATATTGAGTTACCCCACTATCAGTAAAAGATGTGTAATGCTATGCGCAAAACCGGAAAGATATATAAATGTTTCGATTATATAACTATCCTGAAGTAGTGTATCATAACCAGCGTATGATAATATACACAAATAGAAACAATCAAAATCTTTATCATAACAAACTACAAGACAAATCTAACTTGAATACTTCACAAAGAATTCATTTCGTCAGCCCATACTCCTTCATCTTCGCGCTGGCGTCAAACGCTTCAGCTTTAGGGAAGTCAAAAACGCTGTCTTCTAGAGCTTTCTTCACGCAGAGATAATTCCCTGAAGGCATCGCTCTCAATTCTTTATGGGAATATATGCCTAGAGTGTAGGCATTGCCTGAAGTCTCTGAGTCAGGAGAGTAATCAAACCGCGCCCATCTCTGATGCATAAGGGAGAACCTGTAAAGATACGCTCCCTCGATGAACGCCACAGTCGGCTGCTTATCCCACAGGATGTCTTCGCGCGCAATCCCTTCCTTGATCCTCAGCCCGAGATATCCTTTAGCAGTCTTGATAATGCATCCATAGCTTCCAGAGCCGCTCAATGCCTCGCTCAGTGACAGAGCGCCACTGCCGCTCTTGACCGCGCTCTGCACTTCCTGCTTCAGGGCATCGATAGCTGTCCCTTTGATCAGCTGTTCAGGAGTAATAGGTCTTGCCGCGCTCTCTTCAGCAGGGGAAGAGCAAGAAGCGAGAAACAATAAGAACATCACAGAGATGCCTATCGCTGCGCTTGATGCTAAGCTTTCACGACCGACCACAGCGACAACACCCCTTTTGACTTGCCTTGAATGATTCAGAACTTGAAATTCTCAGCGTAATGCCCGATGACCGGCAGAGGTTCCTGCTTCCCTGAGAAAGCGTTGATCATGCCGATGACCCACACCACTATGAAGAACACAGCCCCTACAGCGGCAATAAGGAATCCGACAAGGATTATCATAGTCAATGCCGCGGCAGCGCCGACAATGAGTATTGAGATCCATAACACGAGCAGCTGCTTGAAATGGTAATTGATGAACGGATCCTCCTTTTTCACAGCCCATATCACTATTGCGCCTATGACTCCAATGCCCATCATCCCCAATACCTGTATGAGGTACATCAGCCCGGCAATCACATGAGAGTCACTGGGGCTGCCCGCTGTGGATCTCGCCGCTGGTTTTACGATTTCTTGCTTGTGTTTCGCAGTAGCCATGAATCCTCACAGGTTTATCTTATCGGCGAAAACCCCTATTACTGGGAGAGGTTTCATCTGCCCATTCAGAGCGTTCATCACTCCTAAAATTATGAATATCAGGCAGGCTATGCTGAACGCGAACCAGACCAATGAACCGAATATCCACCCAATGATCGGGATGAATCCCATGATGAATGAGAGCATCGTTATGCCGATGTATCCCCCTATTGCCAATATCACAAGGCATATGGACTGCTTCGCGTGATAGACCGCGAACTTGTTGTCTTTCTTCGCTAGAAAGACTATGAGTATCCCGACTAATCCCAAAAGATACGCAAGAACCGCGAATAATTTGCCTTCATCGACATCGCTGCCAGACTGTGAAATCACAGGCTGCGCCATATTATCTGCCATTATGCTCACCCGGGATTAAACCCTTCTTTTTAGGGGAGAGTAATCCTGTCTATATATAAAGATTGCGTAGGCGATGGCGATGTCCTGAATCTATGGATTAAGACTTTTTTATCTTTGCTTAAATAGACTGTTTCAGATAGAATTATTCCCAGCAAACTTATAAACAACGACAAAAAAAAGGAAGAATTCAGGACAGAGCCATAGCCAGGGGCTTAGAAATAAGACAGAAGGAACCCAGTATGTCTCTCTCAGAAGCTGCCAATCGCTCCAAAAAAGAACACTTTATAGAGAAGGCTTAAGAACCATTACCTTTATAAACTTAGAAGTCCCTCTGACAGTCCTGACACAAAGAGAGAACAAGCATGGAAACGTGTTTTCTCGGTTAAATAGGACTGCTATAAGGTGAATAACCATTAAAAGGAAACAAAAACCGATTTTACCGACATTAAGGCAAAGAAACCGCTATCTGGCCTTTGAAATACTATCAGAACGTCAGATAGCCGACTTTGACGCCTTATCTTCAGAAATAGAGAATAACCTGCTCAGTTTTATGGGAGAAATCAATTACGCAGCCGCCAATCCCTTGATAATAAGAGAAAAATGGGATATGAAGCGTCAGAGAGGGATACTCTGTATAGGCCATAAGCATACCGCGACTGCGCAGGCAGGCTTTGCGCTCATGGAAAAAGCCGCAGGAAGCGAAGCGATAGTCCGCAGCCTGGGAGTGTCAGGGATATTGGCGAAAGCGAGCAAGAAATACATTATTGATTAAGATCACCAGTTCATGAATCGACAGATAATGATATGAATAAAAGGAAATAAAAAGAGAAGGAGGACGAAAACATGCAGCCAACAATGAGTCATCAAGTGATGGGTTATGACCGCGCGATCACAATGTTCAGTCCTGACGGAAGGCTCCTTCAGGTCGAATACGCGAAGAAGACAGTGAGGCAGGGAAGCACAGCGATAGGACTTGTCTGCAAAGACGGTGTTGTCCTTGTGGCTGACAAGAGAGTGATAGACCCTTTGATAGTCTCAGAATCAGTGGAGAAAGTCTTCAAGATAGATGATCATATCGGAGCTACAGCCGCGGGGATACTCTCAGACGCGAGAGTGCTCATTGACAGGGCTCAATTGCGCGCGCAGCAGCACGCGGTCACTTATGACACTCCTGTAGACACTCTCAGCGTAGTCAAAGAGATCTGCGACCTGAAGCAGATATGCACCCAGAGCGCGGGACTTAGGCCTTTCGGAGTCTCACTCCTCATAGTCGGGATAGACAGCAATGGCCCGACACTTTACGAGACAGACCCTACAGGGATATTTTTCCAATACTACGCTGCGGTCATCGGAGAGAAAGAGGTCGAGATCGAAGAGATGCTGCAGAAGCAGTACAATAAGAACCTCACTGTCGAAGAAGGACTGAAGCTCGCGATGAGATCATTGGTCAAGGTAATAGATACACTGCAGGTCGAGCAGCTCGACTGCGCTGTAATAACTTCAAAAGACAGGAAATTCTTCCGGCTTCCGGCAAAAGAGGTCGAGAAGATCCTCAAAGAAGTCAAGAAGAAATGATCAGCGAGCAGGATCAATATGCAGATTGCCTCTTGAGACGATCAAGCGACAAAAGGTGATAATATGAGCATCCAGGGCGTGAAGACTTACGAACAGGAACGCGTGCATTACAATCTGGCCAAACTCAAGAAAGGAGGCATGAATTTCGAGGTCGCGATAAACCCGGATCTGGCGATCGCTTTCAAGAACGGCAAAGCGATAGACATAAAAGAGATCGTCCGCGGAGAGCACATATTCAGCGACACGAACAAAGGCACTCTCGCTCCAGAGAACAAGATGAAAGAGCTGTTCGGGACGATAGTTCCGCTCGAAGTGGCGGCAATCATACTCAAAGAAGGAGATGTCCATCTCACAGAGGAATACAGGAAGAAGACAAGAGAGGACAAGCTGAAGAAGATAATCGAGATCATTCACAGAGGCGCTGTCGATCCTAAGACAAAGCTTCCGCATCCTCCGCTGAGGATAAAGAACGCTATGGAAGAGGCGAAAGTGCACATCAATGATTTCAAGACGGCGGAGCAGCAGATAAGCGATATCGTGAAAGCTTTGCGCCCAGTGCTCCCAATCTCTTTCGAGACGCGCAAGATAATGATAAAATTGCTGGCAGAGCACGCGGCGAAGACATACAGCACTATCGCGGCGTTCTGCAAGCCGCAGGAAGAGAGATGGAACGATGACGGATCATACGTCTGCACGATAGAGATCCCCGCGGGGCTTGAGACAGACTTTTATGACAGGCTCAACAAGTCAACTAAAGGGAGCGCAGAGACAAAAGTGCTGAAATGAACAGATGATATAAATGAAAGACTCACTGTCAACGAACAGAGGTACACTATGGGAAAGCTGAATGTGAAAGAGAACGACATTGTCGTTCCAGGCGAAGTGCTCGCTGAAGGCATGGACTACCTGCCCTCTCAAGGCACTTACAGGTTAGAGGACAATGTCAGGGCAGGAATGCTGGGCATGGTAAGGATTGAAGGCAAAGTGATAAAGCTGATGCAGCTGAACGGAAGATACGTGCCGAGAAGATACGACACGATAGTCTGCCCGGTCATCGATGTGCTCATGAGCGGCTGGAGAGTCAACACGAACTCCGCTTACGAAGCAGTGCTCCCTATCCGCGACGCGTCAAGCAGGTTCATCCCTAAAGGGGCGGATCTTACAAAATTCTTCGCTCTCGGCGATTATCTTGTGTGCAAGATCTCGAATGTGACTTCCCAGAAGCTTGTCGATGTCTCGATGAACGGCCCAGGGCTGCAGAAGCTTGAAGGCGGAAGGATATTTGAGGTCAATCCGCACAAAGTGCCGCGCATAATCGGCAAAGAAGGATCGATGATCTCGATGATAAAATACGCGACAGGATGCAGGATTGTCGTAGGACAGAACGGCCTTGTATGGATCAATGGCGAGCCTGACAAGGAAGTCATAGCTTATGACGCCATAAGGCGCATTGAGCGCGAAGCCACGCTTCCTGGACTGACAGACCGCATAAAGACTGATCTTGAGAAGAAACTGAAGATCAAGATAGAGAGCGCGCAGCAATTCCATGAGCCACAGCAGCAGGAATCGCAAGCGCAGCGCGATGACAGCAACAAAGACTCACACCCTGAAGAGGGCGGATCTGAAGAAGAGCAGTACTGAAGGACTGATACCTATGACTTATGACAAAAGAATGGACGGAAGGAAGAGATTTGAAGAGATGCGGCCGATAAGCGCTAAAGTGGGGATCATCCCTCGAGCGCATGGATCAGCCATGTTCCAGATAGGGAAGACTATCGCTTACGCAGCAGTGTACGGCCCCAGAGAGCTGCATCCGAAATTCATGCAGAACCCGAAGACAGGCATACTGCGCTGCAACTACAGCATGATGCCGTTCTCAGGTTCTGGAGAGCGCGTCAGGCCAGGAAGCAACAGGAGAGCGAAAGAGATCTCTATGGTGACTGAGAACGCTCTTGCGCCAGTGCTCGACCTGACAGAATTCCCGAACGCTGTTGTTGACGTCTTCATCGAATTGCCGCAGACTGACGCCGGATCGCGCTGCGCGGGGATATGCGCCGCCTCAATGGCTCTCGCTGACGCAGGCATACCTATGAAAGGCCTAGTCGCTGCAGTCTCTGCGGGAAGGGTTGATGATAAGATAGTCATCGATCTTGACTACAATGAAGAAGCTTACGAGCACGGTCCTGTCGCGGATATTCCGATAGCCATGCTCCAGCACACTAACGAGATAAGCCTTCTCCAGATGGATGGAGAGATAAGCAAAGAGCAGCTGAAACAGGCGCTTGAGACCGCGAAGAAATCAATGGCGCAGATATTCGAAGTCCAGACAGCCGCACTGAAAGAGAAATACAATGTCAAGGCAAGGTGAACATCATGAGCCAAACATTCAGGATCAACGAAGCGCAGAAGAAACATCTGCTTGACAGCCTTAAGAAAGGAGTCAGGTTTGACGGAAGAAAATTAGACCAGCACAGGGAAGTCTCGATCGAGTACAGCATCTCTAAATCCGCTGAAGGCTCGGCGAGAGTCAGGATCGGAGAGACTGAAGTCATAGCTGGAGTGAAGCTCTCGATAGACAAGCCTTACGCTGACAGCCCTGATGAGGGATCATTGATGGTCGACGCGCAGCTTCTCCCACTGTCCTCTCCTGAATTCGAGCTCGGCCCTCCCTCTATCGAAGCGATAGAGCTCGCGAGAGTCGTTGACAGAGGGATAAGAGAGGCGAAAGCTATCGACACAAAGAAACTCTGCGTGAAAGAAGGGGAGAAAGTCTGGATAGTCTCGATAGACATCTGCACAATCAACAACGCTGGCAATCTTTTTGACGCTTCAGCACTCGCGGCGATAGCCGCGCTGAAAGACGCGCGCTTCCCGGAATATGACGGCGTATCGATCGATTATAAGAAGCACTCTGACAAGAAGCTTCCTCTGACAAAAATCCCTGTCGCCGTTACAGTGTTCAAGGCAGGCAGCACTTTATTCATCGATCCCTCACTCTATGAGGAACAGGTGATTGACGCAAGGCTGACTGTGACAATGATGCAGAACGGAGAGCTTTGCGCGCTGCAGAAAGGCGAAGCGAAGCCTCTCTCAATAGAAGAGATCAACCAGATGATCGATCTTGGGATCTCCAAGGCAAAAGAGCTGACGAAGCATATCCAGAAATGAGCGAGGTGCACGATGAAGACAGTTGAACAATACACAAAATATGAGAAAGCGCGCATCCTTGGCAGCAGGGCTTTGCAGATATCCATGGGAGCCCCGTTCCTTGTCAAGCTTGAAGAGGAAGACCTGAAAGAGCTCAAGTATGACTCGCTCGCGATAGCGCGCAGAGAGCTTGACGCGGGGGTCATCCCTATAACGATCAGAAGGCCTTTGCCAGCGGTGCGGAAGCTTAAAGAGAGGAAGGAAGCCGTCAAGGCTGCGGAATAAAAAGCTTATTTTTTGCTTTTTTACGATTATGACAAACATAGTGACTCAGGAAAAGCTGAAGAAGTATTTCTCGATAACTCTTGAAGCGCTGGAGAAAGTGAAAAGCTCTACGATGGACGCCGCGCGTAAAGCCCAGGCTGAAGATTTTCTTGACATGGCGCAGAGATACTTTGACGACGCGAAACATTTCGAGAAGAAAGGAGAGGTTGTGCTCGCTTATGGCGCATTGAACTACGCGCATGCCTGGCTTGACGCTGGCGCTAGGATAGGATTGTTCAAGGTCAAGGATTCGAGATTGTTTGCTGCGGATGACTGAAGAGGGCAGTCAAGATTATCTTAGAATCCTTTTAACGCTTGAGCAACATCAGTTGAATTTAGATGATCCCCATTATCAACAACATACAGCAAATGTCCACTATCAGTCTCCAGAAAATAACGTGAAGCATCATTCTTGAATTTCCCGCAATTTTCTCGCATGCGGATTTCAGCTTCTCCCCTTAATCTCTGTTGAACTCCACTAGTAAAAGCCTCTCTCCATTCGCAAGGAGTCTTCCGTAACCGCTGGACATAATGGTTCTCCGCTGCGACTCCTGAACAGCCAAGGAATCTTTCCACTCGTTCTTGAAGAACAGTCTCTGTCAGAGGAGTGACAACAGTCATTATTTCCCACCTATTATTCTTATAAATAGTGAAAAGATGCCTTTCTATCGATGAAGAACTGGGAGCCTTATTCTTATTACAATAGTATGCGTAATCATTCTCCGCAAGGTCTCCAAGATTGAAAGGAAATTGGGTCACATCAGGTTCTCTTATATCAAAGAATCTAGTGGTTTGATAACCAACAGCACTTCCGACACACCCATATTCACGTTCCAGAGACTCGATTATTTTAGTACCTGTTAATTCTATAGCAGATGCATTATCTTCAGTCCTAACATTTGAAGCGCTTCCCTTCTTCCAATCTTTATCATAACCCGCCCAATAATTGACATGGGAAAGAGTCTTTGGCGATACAAGATAATTGCTCATACGACCCGCTATCGCTCCTGCTGTGAGAAGCGCAATAACGGATAATGTTCGAATTTTTCTTGAAGTCATGATAAGAACAACTGTTCAGTGATATTTAAGCTTTTCGAGATTATTCGTGAGAAATAGTCATCATACAGAGACTATCTTAGTGCAGAATAAATATATTTGAGTTATCATATCATCCTCGGATAGGCATTCTCAGGCATCATCACTCGCAAAGTCCTCGCAACAACCCCCCTGCCTGTCTTCCATAGCTCTTCGCTGCTCATGAACGCTGTCGCGAGCGCTACAAGCTCTCCCTTGAGGGAGAACAATGCGACAGGATCTCCGCGCTTGATGCCTGTCTCGTACTGCGCAACTCCAGGAACGTGCAATGTAGCTCCGTGAGTCACAGTGAATATGACATCATCAGAGATCATTATCTTCCCGAGATGGGATACCGCTTTCTCTACAGGGATGACCAGCTTCCTTATCCTTAACTCATCCTTCTGGTCGATAAGGTAATGCTGAGCGTCAGCGAGATCATGAAGCGTGCAGAGCGAGGATTCATCAAACGGCCCTGCTCTTGTGCGGCGGAGCTCTGACATGTGAGCTCCGACTCTGAGGAATGCTCCAAGGTCATGGCAGAGCTTCCTTATGTACGTCCCTGCCTGGCATCCTACCCTGAACAGCACATCCTGGCCGTCAATCTCAAGGACATCAAGATAGTATATCTCGCGCTCGCGCATCTCGCGCTTGACCGCCGATTTCTTAGGGGGCAATTGGTTGATCTTCCCTATGAACCTGCTGATCGCTTCGCGCAGCTGCGCCTCAGCGACAGGCTTATGCAAATGCATTATGCAGACATACTCTTTCCCTGAAGTCAATAATGAAGTCAGTGATTTTGTCGCGTCATCAAGCGCTACTGGAAGGACTCCAGTGACGTGAGGATCAAGGCTGCCTGAATGGCCTGCTTTCTGCGAGTGCATTATCCTCTTGACATAATCGCTGACCTGATGAGAGGTAGGGCCGCGCGGCTTGTCGATATTTATGACTCCTAACCTCAGATATTCCTTTATCTTCCGCTGCTCTGGAGCGCAGCCGTATTTTGTCGCGCTCTCAGCTTCCTTCTTTATCTTCATTGACCGCTTTATCTTGAGGAACGGCAGCAGGGACTGCGATTTAGTGGTTATCGGCCTTGCCGCGCCGTCTTCAGATATGTCATTGTTTACCATCAGAATAAAGAATAATTGACCCTCTATAAAGTTTTGGGTGGTGGGGGGAACTTGCATGATCCTGCCTTGAGAATAGTCGCGAAGTTATGCTTTACCACAGATTTTCCCCCTATTGACAGAGTCAGTGGGGAGGAAAATCTGTAAGCAAGAACTGAAGCATGACGACTGATAATAGCAGATTATTTCTACAAAAAGGATATATAACTCATAATTTAAGAAGATAACAAGCGATATTATCATAATTCAGAAGATATCAGAACTAACTACTTCTTCGCCGCTTTCTCAGGCTCTTCTTTCTTTGCTGACGACTCTTTTTTAGTGGCTTCTTTCTTGCGCTCTTCTTTTTTCGCTTCAGGAGCTTCTTCTTTCTCGGCGTTCTTCTCTTCCTTGCCCATGACCCCTTTGAGCTTGCCCATCAGTCCTGAGGACTCCTCAGCTTTCTGCGCGCGCTTGTAATCCTTGTACTCATAGCCGAACAGTTCAGCGCGGACAACCCCTTCATCGTCTTTCTTCGCGACAATCTTCAGCTTATGAGGAGGATTCCTTATCCCGTGCACCCAGATTGCGTCGTTGAGATTCTTTCCAAGAAGGATCTCTTCAGACTTCATGTGCCTTTTGAGGAAGTTGCGCATGGCGACTACCGCTTTCTTCGCGCGCATGTATTTCGGGAAGACAAGCCAATGCCTGCGCAGAGGGACGATGTAAGTTCTTTCGAGTGCCATAATGATCAAGCCTTAGTCTTTGTCCTTCTCCAGCTGCGCTTGACTACTGTGTGCCTTCCTGGATGGACTCTTCTTCCTTTGCCGTACTTCTTAGGAACTGTCCAGAACGGAGCCCATCTTGTTTGGCGCCCCAGCTTGGCCAGCCGCTTCTTCCTGCTTGGATGCTTGTATCGTGCCATGATTTCACAACATTGTTCTTCAGTAAACATTCATTCTTATTATTGAGCCGCTTTATTCTCGGCGTGCTTGTCGGTCTTATGCTCAGTGTGCTTCTCTTGAGGAGCTTTCTGCTCGGCATGCTTCTCGGCCTTATGCTCGACAGGCTCTTTGCGCTCTTTCTTCTGCTGCGCACCGATTCCGGCTATTGAGACAGCTGCGCGATTGAGAAGCTTCATCCCTTTACCTGTGATTATCCTTCCTTTCTTGACTGCGTCGCTTTTCTTGTCTATCTGCTGCACCAATCCCGCTTTCTCGAGCTGCTGCAGTATCTTCCTTATGATCGATCCTGAACCTTTGAAGAACTTGTCCGGCTTATGGCCTCTGTTCTTGCTTCCGCCGTATTTCGCCCTGAGCTTTGAGACTCCTACAGGGCCGAGCTTCTGGACTTTGACAAGGATTGCCGCCGCGCGCACAAACCACCACTCAGGGTTTGTAGGAGGCCTTTCCTTATGCATTCCGGTCTTGGCATAGACTGCCCAGGCGGGGGCTTTTATCTCGCTGACGCGCTTGAGCTCGTCAGCTGCTTTGAGTATCAATGCTGTCTTGTCGACATCATAAATTGTTGCCATGGATTATCCTCTGGATTATTTTTCCGGCCTGAACGGGCTAATCCATAAACCGGACTTTGACCGTTAAAGCCTGTCTTTTGCCTTTGCAGGCGGTGTAGGACAGCCACTCTCGGAGACTCCTTAGGCACTGCCCAGAATACGAGAAAGAATCAGGTGGTGGTTTATAAAGTTTACTGAGCGAAGCTCTGTCCTGAATCTGTAATTAAAGCCTTTCTTGCCGTTGCTTGAATAACCCTGCTTGAAGAAATATAGGTTATAGGAAACCTACAAACAACGGCAAAAAAAGATGATTCATGACAGGGCATTTGCTATTTAAGCATCCAATCAGCAAATTTTTATACCCTCTAAAGATAGTTTTCCCGGGGGTATAGGTCAGGCATTTCATCGTTAGACCGAGGGACATTACTCCTTAAATGCCTGGAATATGTCATTATCCTAACTATCAGCAAAAGAAAGGAGCGCTCATGTACATCACAGGCATAGGGAAGACAAAATTCGGGATACTACGACAGGGCCTGCCAGAGCTCTGTTATGAAGCGATGCAGAAAGCACTGAAAGACGCAAATGCTTCTATAGAGGATATCGAAGCGATATTTGTCAGTAATTTCCTCGCTGGAAGCGCTCAATCACAGCTGCACATCAATTCTCTCATAGCAAGCCTATTGCCAGGCATTGACATCCCTATAATCAGGATAGAGACTGCCTGCGCGTCAAGCGGCGCAGCGCTGCACCAGGCGATAATCTCGCTGTCAAAATACAAGAATGTCATGGTTTTAGGAGCTGAAAAGATGAGCGGAGTAGGGATGAAAGAGATGACTTCCTGCATAGCAGAAGCGGGAGATAGGATGCTGGATCAGAAAGAAGGAGTGATCTTCCCCGCAAGCTACGCATTGATAGCCCAGCAGCACATGCTGAGATATGGGACAACCGTTGATGACCTCGCATCAGTCTCGTTGAAAG
>Ga0209542_10016266_pt1 | contig 12360 bp, 15 predicted proteins | sample RifCSPhighO2_01_FD_184028 | JGI IMG/M metagenome (GOLD analysis project Ga0209542, IMG submission 184028) | Soil microbial communities from Rifle, Colorado - Rifle CSP2_plank highO2_0.1 (SPAdes) (version 2) | ecosystem: Environmental > Terrestrial > Deep subsurface > Rock core/Sediment ...
TTAAAAACAACGGTCAGGGAATTAAAGTTGAAGACGACAGTGATTCCGGTTTTCCCGCTGTCGTAACGGTCAGTCAAAGTGCCATCAGCGATAATGTTAACTATGGAATTTACAGCAGCGCCGTTGCGCCGGTGGATGCGAAAAACAACTGGTGGGGAGACGCAAGCGGGCCGTTTGATTTAATCGGCAATCCGTTCGGCGAAGGGAATCGGATTGCCGGCAATATTCTTTACGCGCTGTGGCTGACGGAGAATCCGTTTTTGCCGCCACCGGAAACTTTTGAACCGGTCATAATTATTCCTGGAATTTTGGGTTCAGCGGAAAAAAACGGCGTTTGGCTGATTGACCCGATTTTTCACACCTACGACGATTTAATCGCTACGCTAACGGCAAACGGCTACGTTGAAGGACAAAATCTTTTTTCGTTTCCTTACGATTGGCGTTTTTCCAATGTGCTGACGGCGGCGGCGCTCAAAAACAAAATTGCCGAAGTGAAAAATATCTGCCAATGCGCCAAGGTGGATTTGGTGGCGCATTCTATGGGTGGCCTCGTGGCGCGCCAATATATCCAATCGCCGCAATACCAAAGCGATGTAGACCAATTGATTTTCCTCGGCACACCTCACCTTGGAGCGCCTAAGGTGTATTTGCCTTGGGAGGGCGCAACAATGCCACACGGTTTTGTCAATCAAAGTATAAAAACTTTGCTTTGGTGGGAAGCTAAAAAGTTAAGTTTGAGTTTATTTGATTACATTCATCAATCAGTGCTTTCAATCAAAGAATTATTGCCAATTTACGATTATCTGACGCTTAAGGATTCCGGCGTTGTTGAAAAATATCCCAACGGTTATCCAACAAATTCGTTTCTTGAAAATTTATCTGCCGGGACTAACCAATTTCTGAATTCTGGCATTGAAGTTAGCAACATTATCGGAAATACAGGAAGTTCTACCATTGCTTCAATAATGGTCGCGTCCTCAACAGAGCCAATTTTATGGGAACACGGGGAACCAGAAGAGTTAAATAATGGAATTGGTGATGAGACCGTTCCAATTAGCAGTGCTGGTTTTATTGATGCAGATATCAACACTCTTTTGTCTGACCATAATAATCTGCCTTTTGACGCGAGAGGTTTGGTATATCAAAAATTAACAGGAAAAGTTGCTGAACATTTGGTGGGGGACGGTCCATCTCTTGATGCCATAATGTTGATAAAAATCCTTTCTCCCGCCGACATCATCGTTATCACTCCCAATGGCGAAAGAGTCGGTAAAGATTTTGCCACCGGCCAAGAAGTAAATGAAATTGCCGGCGCGTTTTATTCCGGCTTTGGCACTGACGATGAATATGTAACTATTCCTAATCCGCAAGACGGCGATTATCGGGTGGAAACGCAGGGGACAGGGAGTGGCGGCGCTTACACTTTGGCAACAACTTTTATCACCAACGAGACCTCGGCGGAAAGCGATTTCACTGGCGCGACTTTGCCGGGAATGATTACGCCGATTGAGGTAACGATTGACAATGCCAACCCGGAAAATTTATCGGTGGAGCCGGAAGACCAGACGCCGCCAGTCATAACAATTTTTTCGCCGCAAATGAAAGATTATGTCCGCGGTGACATTATTAAAATTAACGCCACGACGACTGATACTGATTCCGGTGTTTTGAATTTTGAAACCGCCTGGGATGATGAAGCGATTCTGGCCAGTACCACCGTTGACTCTTTCTACCAAAAACTCGGCGTCCACAATTTCTCCGCTACCTCCAACGACTTTGTCGGCAATGTCGCCACTTCGTCGGTCGATTTTCGGATTATTGCTACTGAACAAAGCATAATAAAGGATATAGAAAAATGTCTTACTCTCGGTTGGATAGACAATAAAGGAGTCGCCAATAGTTTGAAGAAGAAAAAAATTGATAAAGCATTTCCCAATGAACTAAATGCTCAACGGGGAAAACATATCAATGAACAAGCCTATCAAATTTTGGTCGAAGATATTAATTGGTTATTAAATAATTAAAAAATATGAAAATATATAAAAATATATTGATAATTTGTGTTGCAATTCTCGCAAGTTTTTTATTTGCCCAATCTGTTGGGGAGATATATGCAGATATGTTTAACGATCATGGTTTTGGTGTGGCCGCAGCTGGTTTGGCGGGCATTCCAATTGTTTATATCTTGCTAATCACCTTGCTATTTAGCGCCTTTGGCGAGGCGAAAAAATATTGGTGGATGGTGATTAGTTTAATTCCCGCCGCTTTTGTTGTTTTTTATCTTGATTGGTATCACTGGTATTTTTGGCTAGCGGTTGTTCTCATTGGTTGGCTTGTCGGGTTTGGTGTTTCTAAATTAATGAAAACAAAAACTTCTTAGTTTGGTGTATAATGTTTTTGTGACATTAGTTTCAATACCCAAAGCGTCAAAATGGGCGACCGACCACCTTGATAAAGAGGTGTCTCCTTCCAATATTTCTTATTTAATTCACACAAGTATTTCTTAAAAAGTTGCAATATGAAAATATGTACAACGTAACAACAAAAATACTACTTGGCGATTCGCGTGAGATACTTAAAAAAATTGACGGTAATTTTATTGATTTGATCGTTACCTCACCACCTTATGCAGACAGAAGAAAAAATACCTATGGTGGTATTAGCACTGAAGAATATGTTGAGTGGTTTTTACCCGTCAGCGAGCAATTATTACGCGTGTTAAAACCGACTGGCACCTTTATTCTAAACATCAAAGAAAAAGCAGAGAATGGTGAGCGTAGTATCTATGTAATCGAGCTTATTTTAGCATTGCGTAAACAGGGGTGGTTATGGACGGAAGAATTTATCTGGCATAAAAAAAATAGCTACCCTGGTAAATGGCCAAATCGTTTTCGCGACTCATGGGAACGAGTATTGCAATTCAACAAAGCACGCGATTTTAATATGTATCAAGAGGCAGTAATGGTACCAGTTGGTGATTGGGCGAACGGTCGACTAAAAAATCTGAGTGAGACAGACAAAATACGAGATAATTCTAAAAGCGGTAGCGGGTTTGGAAAAAATATCTCTAATTGGTTGAAGCGGAGCATGGTGTATCCTAATAATGTTTTGCAATTCGCGACTATTTGTAACAACAAAAATCACAGTGCGGTTTTTCCAGAAGAATTGCCGGAATGGTTTATCAAATTATTTACTCAAGCAAACGATTGGGTTTTAGATCCATTTCTGGGTTCCGGTACCACTTCGGAAGTATCGCAAAGGATGGGGCGTAATTCTATTGGTATTGATATAATGCCAGAGTATGTTGAGATGGCTAAAGAAAAAGTTGCTCAAAAAGAAAAGAATCGTTTTTATTCAGCCATAACAAAATCGCTGTATGAAAAAATTTAACTTACAAGAAATTTATAAATATGCAGAGAAACACATCTCAATCTTTCACCAAAGGAGGTTGGATTATGTGCAAAATAAAGTTGATTTGTTCAAAATTCTAAAACAGAAAAATCCCTACCTTTTCAGGGCTAAGAATGTTTTGACGGCTCAGGATTTAATCAAGGGATTTTTGGATGCCTTTTTGCAATCTCAGGAGGAAACATTATTTGGTGATTTTATAGAGGGTCTAGCTATTTTTGTTTGCGACAAAGTATATGGCGCAAAAAAATCAGAATTAACAGGTATAGATCTGGAATTTGAAAAAGATGGAGTAATTTATGTCGTTGAAATAAAAGCGGGCTGGAACTGGGGCAATTCAAGTCAAATCCGTCAGCTTAATATTAATTTTGCAAGTGCAAAAAAAATGATGCGTGCAAGAACTGGCAAAAAAGTCATTGCAGTAAATGGGTGTTGTTTTGGTAAGGACAATAAACCGGACAAGGGTGTTTATTTAAAATTATGCGGGCAACAGTTTTGGGAGCTTATTTCTGGAGATGAAAAATTATATATAGATATCGTTGAGCCGATTGGTTACGAAGCAAGAGAGAAAAATGAGAAATTTGCCGAGAATTATGCTCAAATAATAAACAAACTCACATTAGAGTTTTCGCAAAAATTTTGCGAAAATGGAAAAATAAATTGGAAAAAGCTGGTCGAGTATAATTCAGGATTTAAAAAGATAATAAAAAAATAGAAATATGGAAGTGATTTATCCAATAACAATTATGGATTTGCAAAATGATGCTATTAAAAGAATTGGCAGAGAACTGAACGATGATGAATTACACACTGCAAAAAAATGTGTTGAATGGGGTTTATCATCGATAATAGATATTACTCTAAAATCTGCGATTGAAGAGGCGGTTGACAAAAACTAAAATGAAAGTTGACCTATTTCTCGTCTCGAAACGGGATGAGGTGTTTATGTTTGATTTGAAAACGGTCAAACCAAATAAAGGCGATTTTATTTCTTACAAACGGAATATGTTAGAGTGGTTGGCGGTGTATTTTTATCAGCATTCAATCGCAAAAGTGAACACACTTATTGCAATTCCGTATAATCCATACGAACCACAACAATACGCACGGTGGACGATGAAGGGTATGCTTGATTTGAAACAAGAAGTAGTGGTAGCGGAGGAATTTTGGGATTTTCTTGGAGGCGAGGGCGCATACACAGATTTATTAGAGTGCTTTGAACAAGCTGGTATAGCGTTGCGTCCAGAAATTGATAAATATTTTTCAAAATTTCAGAAATAGTTAGACGAAGACTGAATACTTGGTGAATGGGAAAATTTCTTAGTTAAAAATTAATAATTTAATAAAAAGACTCTCCGCTTTCGCGGAGAGGATGTTGGCCGATTAATTCGGCTAAGAAAACTTTTGGGCGCAACCTTCGCACAGTTGGCCGCAACCCTCAATGTAGCCGGCGCGGAAGCTGATTTCTCTGTCAACCGATACGCCGGTGTCTTTTCCGCAGGAGATACAGATTTCCGTGCCATGCGGGGTTACGCCTTTGTATCTGTTAGCCAGTTCAACCGGTGGTTGTTCAATGGTTTCTAAAGTTTTGCTCATAACAGTATTGTTCGCTTTTTCCTCTTTTAGTTTCGCTTAAAAACAAAATTTGTCAAACTTTTCAGAGGAACACCTTCAACGAGCTTTGCTAATGCGGCTTCATTTGCTTGATATGAATTTGGTGCGATTTTGTAATTCGGGATATAATATGATGAATGGAAACCCGACAAACAGCCCGAGAAAAATTCAAAACTCCCGAGGAGGAGTTGGATTTTTTGCGCGCCGAAGTGGGGCGGCGCGAGCGCGAGCTGAAGGAAAATAATGTTGAGAGCTCCCGTGAGCAAATTGCCCAAGAAGAAGTGAAGCGCTACCGTGAGACGCCGGCGGAGGCCGTGCTTCACGAAAGCCACCATTTACCCGAAGCAGAGGCGGAAGGCCTGGCGCTCGGTTTATCGCCGGAACCGCATGACCGGCAAATGATGGAATTGATTCAAATTATTCGCGCCAAAGGCATCAAGAACGCCATGACGGTGGTGGCCCGGCTCCGCAATCCGCATTTGGACGACGATTTTGAAAAATTTTTGGTTCAATTGGTTAAGGCAGGTTTTGACATCGGTTTGGGCAGAAAAAATTCTTTGTTCCGCGCTTTGCAGATGACGCTTTACGAAGTGACTTTGCCGGAAGCGACAAAAGAAGACAAGCCGAAAACCTTGAAAGAACTTCTGTCGTCAATGGAGCAATTTTACGCCGGTATGCTCTCGGCGACCGATGAAAAATTAGCCGGCCCGAATTATTTCACTTTGGAATTGGCCGTGGAAAATCAAGGCAGTGAATTTATTTTTTACGCCGCCGTGCCCGATTCCAAAAAGAATCTTTTTGAAAAGCAGATTCTTTCCATTTTTCCCAACGCCAAAATTTCCGAACGAAAAAACGATTACAATATTTTCAACGACACCGGCGCGGCCGTCGGTTCAACGGCCACGCTTCGTCACAATCCAATTTTTCCTTTAAAAACTTACGAACAATTTGACCACGACCCGCTTAATGTCATTTTGAACAGCTTTTCCAAAATCAACGAAACGGGCGAGGGGGCGGCCGTTCAGATAATTTTTAGTCCGGCTGGCGAGACATACCACAAGCGCTACAAGCACGCTCTTGACCAAATTGTCAAAGGCGAAAAAATCAGCAAAGCCACCGACATTCCCGGCACGGTCGGCGAACATCTTTGGAAATTCACCAGAGAGGCGGCGAAAGAACTGCTCGGTTCCTCCAAGAAAAAAGAAAAAGAGGAAGAAAAGAAAATCAAAGAGCCGCCGAAAATAGACGAAACGGCGGTGGAAAACATCAAGCAAAAAATCAGCGCGCCGATTATCAACGCCGGCATCCGGCTGATTGCCGCTTCGCGGACGGAAAAGGAGGCGGAAGCGATTCTTGCCGATTTGGAATCGGCTTTTAACCAATTTGAAAATACCCATCACGGCAATAAACTGACTTTTGAAAGAAAGCGGCGCGGGCGCTTGGCAAATTTGCTTCACGATTTTTCTTATCGGCTCTTTGACGCTTCAGGCGCTTTGCCTTTGAATCTTCGCGAGCTCACGACCTTGATGCATTTCCCGGGCCAGACAATTGCCATGGCGCCGCAACTTAAAATTTCCAAAGCGGCCACCGCGCCCGCGCCTTTGGGACTTTCGGGGAGCGGCACTTTGCTTGGTGTCAATCGAGACAGAAACGCCGAAACGAAAATTTTCCTGGCGCCCGAAGACCGTTTGCGCCATTTCTACACCATCGGCCAGACCGGCACCGGCAAGACGGCTTTTCTGAAAAATATGATTGTTCAGGATATTGCCCGCGGCGAAGGGGTTTGTTTTATTGACCCGCACGGTTCGGATATTCAAGATATTTTGGCGCAGATTCCGGCGAGCCGCTATGAAGATGTGATTTATTTTGACCCGGCCTATACGCCCCGGCCGATGGCTTTGAATATGTTGGAATACAATCGGGCTTTTCCCGAGCAAAAGACCTTTGTCGTCAATGAGCTTTTCAGCATTTTTCAAAAACTTTACGGCGCCATTCCCGAATCAATGGGCCCGATGTTTGAGCAGTATTTCCGCAACGCCACGCTCTTGGTGATTGAAGACCCCGATTCCGGTTCCACTTTGATTGATGTTTCTCGGGTAATGTCTAATAAGGCGTTTCGCGACCTCAAAATTTCCCGCTGTAAAAATCCGGTGGTGGTTCAGTTCTGGCGGGAAGTGGCGGAGAAAGCCGGCGGCGAGGCCTCACTTGCTAATATCGTGCCTTACATTACCAGCAAGTTTGATGTGTTTTTGGCGAACGATATTATGCGGCCAATAATTGCCCAAGAGAAGTCATCGTGGAATTTCCGCGACATTATGGACAACAAAAAAATTATGCTGGTCAACTTGTCCAAAGGCCGACTTGGCGATATCAATGCCAATTTAGTCGGTCTGATTATTGTCGGTAAAATTTTGATGGCGGCATTGTCGCGGGTGGATTCGTTGGGCAAAGACCTGCCGCCATTCTACTTATATATAGATGAATTCCAAAACATTACCACCGATTCTATTTCCACTATTTTGTCCGAAGCCCGCAAATATCGGTTGGCGCTTTCTGTTGCCCACCAATTTATCAAACAACTGGACGAGAAAATTAAGGATTCGGTCTTCGGCAATGTCGGTTCAATCGCCGCTTTCCGTGTGGGTGCCGAGGACGCCGAGTTTTTGGAAAAACAATTCGCGCCGGTCTTCAGTGCCAAGGATTTGATGAATTTGGATAATTACAACGCCTATTTGAAATTGTTGGCGCACGGCAAAACCGTTAAACCATTTTCTATGGAAACCATCGCTCCGGCTCGCGGCAATCCCACCCAAATAGACCAGCTCAAAGAACTTTCCTATCTCAAATTCGGCCGCGAGCGCTCCGCGGTTGAATCCGAAGTGGCGGGGAAGTATAAAGGGGAAGGTAAAGTGACTGAAAAAGATAAGGAAAGTTCGTCAGGCCAGAATTATTATTAACTTTTTATTAAACCATGAACCAAGAAGCGCCTGAATTATCGCCAAAGCGTCCCGGCGGAGTTTTGGAAGGTAAACCAGTACAAGGTGAAGATGGCAAGTGGCATGATCGTTTCGGGGAAAAATTATTAGAAGACCAATCTAAGGATTCGGATTGGACCGCAAAGTTTTGGAGTCATCAGCCGCGCGGGATGGAAGACACAATGAAAGAGAATTTGGAAAAAGCCCTTGAGCAAGGGTCAATAACGGTATTAATTGGTGGCGGTAAAGAATTAGAGGATTTTGCGAAAGAGAAAATGTCTGCCTACAGGCAATTGGCCAGAGAATTAGGTTATGAAGTCGGGCAATTCAAACTTCATAAAAATAGTGGCACTGCCACAATGGAGATAGGTAAAAAATAAAGAGATACGAAAATCGGCAAGGTTGAACCTCGGCATCGTTTTTTCACTTTGGCGGCGGGGAGTTTTGTGGTAAGATTGGTCAGTGGATTACGATAAAATAAAACCTGACCCGACGGTTTTGAAAAAGCACGGCGTTTCACTAGTGTTGCTTTTCGGTTCGGCTGTTACCGGCAATCGGCGCCAAGATAGCGATGTTGATATTGGCGTTTTGTTCAAAAATCCGGAGTTGGCCGCGAAAAATCCCGTTGAAGTGTATGGCGACCTTCAAGCCGAATTCGCGAGGCGTTTTAAAAATCAAAAGCTTGACATCGTTTATTTTCATGAAGCGCCCTTAAGTTTGCAGTTTAAGGCGATGAATGATGGGGTAGTTCTCTACCAATCATTGCCGGCAGAATTCGCTGATTTTAAGGAAAAAATCATGAGGGAATATTTTGATTTCAAATTTTTTGAGGATATTTTTAATGCCCCGCTGGTTAGTGCCGTTTAAAATTAAAATCATGGTTCGCGATAACCCCATTGATTTAAATAAAATTAAAAATGCTTTGGCCGGCGTTGAAACCAATGTCAAAGAGCTTGAGGTGTTTGCCAAAATGGACGAAACGGATTTTGCCGCCGACAAGAAAAATTATGGTTTAGCTGAACATCATCTGCGCCGCGCACTGGAAGGAATTTTAACTATCGGCACTCACATTCTTTCCCGGTTGCCGGTTAAGACCAAGGATTATCAGGAAATCATTATTTCGCTTGGCGAGCAGGGGATTATTCCTAAAGATTTTGCCGAGAACAATCGGCGGCTGGCCGGTTATAGAAATCGTTTGGTTCATGTTTATTGGGAAGTTTCAGCCAAAGAGCTCCATGAAGTAATTCAAAGACATTTACCTGACCTTGGACAATTTTGTGAATATTTCCGCGCGATGTTGATTAACCCAGCAAAATTTAATTTGCGAGTTGAGTAATCAGCCGCGAACGCAGCGCCGTTGAAACCGAAGTAGCGGGGAAATATCAGAAGTAATAAACTATTATTAGAATTTATTAGTTAATTTTTAATAACATGAAGTTTGAAGGACAATCAAAATCAGACCCAATGCTTGAGGAAATGCTTGAAAAAGCAAAACATGGGGCTACAGAGCGGGAAGAACTTGCTAAAAAAGAGACGGGGGGTCGGGAAGAAGTCGATTACCAAGCTGAAGTGTAAAAAGTAGAAACTCGTTATAACGAACGCATGGCTAAGTTTGAAGCGGCTGTAAAAGAAATATTCGGGAACAAGGATGTATATCGCCATTGGCTCAGTGCTCGGGGGCACATACCGGCTGTTGGGGGTGAAAAACTTGCTCCTTTGGCGGCAAAATTAGATGACAAGAGAGAAGAAATAGAGTTTGAAAAACGGGAGGCGCTAGAAGCGTTAAAACCATCAATAATCGAAAAACCAGAAGCGGGGGAAATGATTGATGAAATCTAGAACATGTCTGAAAACCATTGTCAGCAAAAATTGACAACAGTCCGACTGCTACAATCACGCTTTGGCTGCAGGGAGTTTTGTGGTATAATTGGCGTATGAAAAAACATTGGTCAGTGGATACAACCGAACTTGAAAAGGACCCGGAAGCTTTTGCTATTTGGTCGTTGGAACAACGAATCAATTGGGGTATCGGCAAAGAGCGAATGAAGGAAACTGAACTACGAAAATACTGGGATAGAATTGACATTGACCCATTCAAACGCCGGGCGTTGGGACTGGCGCTTTTCCCATAATTTCAATGTCTGTTCTTACTGCCAATCAAAAAAATATTCTTTCTTTATTAGCCAACGAGGCGATAATCGCCGACAATTTTTATTTGACCGGCGGCACCGCTTTGGCGGAATTTTATCTTAACCATCGTTTGTCCGAGGATTTGGATTTTTTTTCGGAGAAGGAAATTGACGCCGAAACTGTTTCCGTTGTTCTCAAAAAGATTCAATCAAAAGCCAAGATAAAATCATTCCGCTATGAGCAAAGTTTTAATCGGAACTTATTTTTTCTGGAAATTGGCGATGATACGATAAAAACGGAATTTACTTACTTTCCGTTCACCATTATTGAAGCGGGAGAAAAAATTGAGCAACTGCGCGTTGACAGTTTGCTTGATATCGCCGTCAATAAACTTTTTACCATTTATCAAAAACCGCGCTCGCGCGACTTTATAGATTTGTATTGTATCTTGGAAAAACAAAAAGAATGGACTATCGCCAATCTCATTGATAAGACCCGGGCTAAATTTGATTATCATATTGACCCACTTCAGCTGGCTGGCCAGTTTGTGAAAGCGGAGACCTTGAAAGATTATCCAACAATGCTTAAAAAACTGAAGCGGGAAATTTGGCAGAAGTTTTTTATGAAAGAGGCGACAAAGTTGTCAACGGAGCAGTTGGAACAATAATCAGAAAAAACTTTGTCGGCGGGGAGTTTTGTGGTTGCGATGGAGAGAAAATTTTGATAAAATAACGGTATGAAAGTGATGAAATTCAGGCAGTCGCTGTTTTGGGACGCCGACCCCAACAAAATAGACCCCCAAAAAAACGCTCGATACATTATTGAACGAGTGGCGGATTTGGGTAACGACAAAGAGGCCCGTTGGGCTTTGGATTTTTATGACAAGCCGATTCTTCAAAAAATTATCAACAACTCAAGATGCTTAAGACCGCGCACTAAAACTTTATGGACACTGCTTCTCAACAAGTAAATTGGCATTATGAGACATTGTCGAATCAAACCAAAAAGGCATTGGATTTTTTGTCTGGGGAGAAATGGTTGAAGGAATCAAAATGGTATTTAGCCGGCGGTACAGCTTTGGCGCTTCAGGTAGGCAATCGCAAATCAGTTGACCTAGATTTTTTCACGGAGGAAAAAAATTTCAACGAAAAACAATTACTTGCTCATTTTGCGGACAATAAAAATTGGCAAACTGACGTTGAAGATAAAAACACCATTTACGGCCAATTGTTGAAATCCAAGATAAGTTTTATCGCTTACCCGTTTTTTGTTCCCCGACAAGAATCGCTGTGGCATGGTTCAGTTCGAGTGCTCAATAAGATTGATATCGCGGTGATGAAAATTACCGCCATTTCCCAACGCGGTCGGAAGAGAGATTTTTTTGACCTTTACTGGTGCGCCAAGAATCTTGAGCCGCTCCAGGAAATTATCAAACGGCTTAAGGTTCAGTATCCTTTAATTGCCCACGATTATCATCACATTCTGAAAGCATTGGTTTATTTTGAAGACGCGGAGGACGACCCGCCGCCGGAAATATTTTTTAGAGCCAGTTGGTCAGAAGTCAAAAAATTTTTTATTACAGAGGTGCCGGTGATAGCGGATAAATTAATCAGATAGAATTTACCAAAATTTATGGTAAGATTTTTGTACCGTTTCAAAGTTATAGGTTATAAGTCACAAGATTATGTTACACCCCAAGCACGAACAAACTTTGGTTATCATTAAGCCCGACGGCGTTCAGCGTTCGCTTATCGGGGTAATCATCAAGCGTTTTGAGCAGGTCGGTCTAAAGTTGGCTGGTTTGAAAATGCTGGTGCCTTCGGCCGAGCACATTGAAGCCCATTACACTTTGGACCCGAATTGGCGGCGGGTAACCGGCGAGAAAACCATCAAGTCCTACAAAGAAAAAGGTCTGACACCACCCTCCGACGACCCACTGGTTATAACGGCGAAAATTTTGGCCAATTTGAAAAAATACTTGGTCTCGGGGCCGGTGGTGGCGATGGTTTGGCAAGGCGCTCACGCGGTCAAAATCGTCCGGAAAATCACCGGCGGAACCGAGCCCCTGACTTCCGATGTTGGCACCATTCGCGGCGACTTCGTTTTAGATTCTTACCAAATGTCCGACGCCGACGGCCGGGCGGTCAGAAATTTAATTCACGCCTCCGGTTCGCCCGAAGAATCGGCGCTGGAAATCAAACACTGGTTTGCCGCTCAAGAAGTCCATCAATAC
>Ga0209542_10016271_pt1 | contig 12357 bp, 12 predicted proteins | sample RifCSPhighO2_01_FD_184028 | JGI IMG/M metagenome (GOLD analysis project Ga0209542, IMG submission 184028) | Soil microbial communities from Rifle, Colorado - Rifle CSP2_plank highO2_0.1 (SPAdes) (version 2) | ecosystem: Environmental > Terrestrial > Deep subsurface > Rock core/Sediment ...
CCGGAAATCAAAATACTCCCAAGAAATTTTTTGGTTAAACCAGGGTTTTTTTTGATTAGATCATAAATAACAAGAGGAACCATGCTTAAATTAAGCAAATAAATGATTCTTTTGATTCCGGAAAAAAGATCTTGGGCGACTAAAAGCGAGAGAATAGAAAGTAAAAGAAAAAGAAGAAGCAAGGAAGCGAGAGGATAATTTTTTATAAATCTCAAGTGCTTTAGGGGGACATACCAGGCACTTTTTGCAAAAGTGTCATGGTGTCCCGACTCGGTCTCTGGACGTTTTTCCACATACCATTTAAAAAACCACTTTAGAAAAATTAATCCGCTAGCAACCCTCCAGATGTTAAAAGAGTCAAAGTAAGAAGTGAAAGGGATGGCCATAAAGAGAGGCACGGATCTGATAAAAAAAGCAGTGGAGGTCTCAAGGTCTTTCCATAAAACAAAAAATGCAATCAAGGCGGCCAAGAGGATAATTAAAGTCCTTGGCCAAATTCCAAAAGCCACCAAAAAAACAACTACTACTTGAGTAAGGAAAACTAAATTAATTGGTTTGCGCAATGTAGACATATATCCAGAGGCGCAACGGGGTACATAGTTTTTGTTTTAAGATCTTAAAACAAAAACTATGTACCCCGAGAGCCTTTCACGTTGACTATTTCTCTAATTGTTTCTAAAAACTTTTCAGCATGATTTTTCCAAGTGAACTTAGAAACAATTTTGTCCGCATTTTTAATTATTTCCTGTTGGCGGTTTGAATTTTCTAAAGCGTTTTCCAGGACGGTAGCGATTTGAACAGAATCTTTTTCGTTTTCCACATAAAAAGCATTTCCTTCATAAAGTTCTCGGTTTAACTCGTTTTCTTTTACGACCGGTGGTACTCCGGCGGACAATGCTTCCAGAGGTGGCAAGCCGAAAGCTTCGGAAGAAGATAAGTAAATAAATAATTTTGCTCCGGCCATCAGCTTCTGTAATTCCCCATCTTTCTCTATGTAGTTGTGATAAATTATCCGCTCTCCTCCTAGTTTTTGGTTTGTTTCTTTAACAAGATTTTTCAAAATTGGAGGATTGTATTTGTCTTGTCCGACTAGAATTAATTTTAAGTCAGGATATTTTGGGGCCAAAATGGCAAAGGCCTCAATAGTTTCCTTAGCTCGTCGGCGTGGAAAAGCCTGCCCGACGTATAACAAATAAGAAGTTCCAATACTCAAGTTATCCACACGCAAGGTCCAACCTTGCGTGTGGATAACTTGAGAATCTATGCCTAAATAGTTTACCGAAATTCTGTCTGGGTTTATTTTAAACATTTTTACCATCTCTTTTTTGGCCGAATTCGAAATAGTGGTGATTCTGGTGGCGTGCCAAGCGGCCCAATTAGCAAAAAGCCGATACGCCAGTTTGTAGCGAAAAGGCAGTTGTCCTTGGGTATATTCGTAGTAAACGTCATTGGTTAGAAGGACTAAAGATTTGCCGAGAAAAAAAGCGGGCAGCATGAAGTTGGCGAAAAAAACTGCTTTGAGGCGGTCTCTAAAATAAGCCAAAGGCAAAAGAATATGGAAAAAGATATTGAAAGAAGGGGGAAAGAAAGGAAGTTTTAATATCTTTTTTATGAAAATCGGATTATTTAAATAAGGATCGTCAGGAATGCAGCTTTTGAAGTAAAGATAAAATCTGAACTCATTGGCGAGTTCAGATTGGTTAGAAATTTCTTCCAGGAGTTTTGCTAAGTGGTGCCCGATCCCCCAGCGGTTAGTTTCCATGGCATGGCACTCGATTCCTATTCTAATCATATTTTTAAACTCTCACCACGATCTCTCTTCGGTCGTCAGAAATCCCAACGAGATTTCTGACTCGCGCACGGTGAAGCCAATGTCTTGACAAACCATGCCGCTCGCAGCTTTGAGCGTTCTTAGAGGGATTGTGGCTTCGAGTTTTCGATTTTTCCGTACCTATTTTTATAAAAATCCAACACCCCGTCGATAATAGCTTCGCCAGCCGGTACTTTGGCCGGGAAAAGAAAGACTTTTACAAAATTTTTAAGCAAAATGTAACCCGACCAGAAAATTAGAGCTAACTTGATCATCCAGGGAGCATTGAGGGAATTAAATATCAAGGCGTTTCTCATATGATACCGTAAAATCAGCGGTTTGCCAAGGGTAGAGGTGGTAGAGGAGACTTGATGGTAAATTGTCGTTTTTGGGGTAATTTTGAGCTTATAGCCGGCCATTTGGGCCCGCAGGCAGAGATCGGCATCTTCGAAATACAGGAAATATACCTCGTCAAAGCCATCTATCTTTTCCAGCACTTCCCTCTTAATCAGCATAGCCGCCCCGATCACATATTCCTTCGACCCCAATACAAGGTCCGCAAGGTTGGACCTTGCGTGCAGAGGCGAAGTTTCTTGTCGGTGCTTTAGGCCGACTAGAATCGCCTGTGGATAACTTTGGTAAGAGTGGGATAATTCTGATTTTAGCCAAGAGATTTTTCCATAGTAAGCTACTCGACCGTCCCCCTCTTTTATAGCTGGGCCGACTATGCCCACTTTTGGATCCCCTTCTGCAGTAGCAACTAGCTTGGTTAATAAATCTGATTCGACAGTCGTGTCATTATTTAAAATAAAAACATAGTCGGCACCATGCTCAAGGGCGTAGCGAATTCCAACATTATTTCCTCCGGCGTAACCAAGATTTTTTTTGTTTTCAAGCAAGGACATACAGGGCAGCCCTGTCGTATCTACAGGGCTGCCCTGTAGATACTGTAATTGACTTTTAACATAACTTCTTATACTATATCTTTCAGATCTTTCAGAAGCATTGTCCACCACAACTGTTTGGAAGTTCGTATAATCCAATTTCCTAACCGAATCGAGGCACTTAATGGTGTCTTGGGAATGGTTGTATTGAAGGATGATTATAAAAACACGAGGTGACATATTTCTTCTTCAAATCGACTGCGTGAAAATCTTTCCGCAGTTTTTTTAATCACTAAAGGGCTGTAATTTTTGTAATTTTCGTTTAAGCGGCGGACGCCGTCGGCTAAAACCGCCGGATGCGGATCATCAAAAAATTCGCCGTTGATTCCTTCCAAAACATATTCCAGTGCTCCTCCTCGGCGCAAGGCGAGAACTGGTTTACCGCAAGACATCGCTTCTATGGGAGTCATGCCGAAGTCCTCTTCCTGCGGCATAATAAAGGCCTTGGCATTGGTATAATATTCTTCTAACTTTTCATCTGGAATTTCTCCTAATAATTTTATCATAGATTTATTCTCAACCATTTTTTTGAGCCGGCCATATTCAGGCCCGGAGCCGATAATTATCAAAGGCAATTCTAGTTTATTGAAAGCTTTGATGGCTATATCGATGTTCTTGTGTGAGAAAAGGCGGGAGACGATGAGATAATAATCTTGGAAGCTTTGGCCATCATGCCTCTGAGGACGCTCAAAGTGGCGAGTAGCACGGTTTGTCAACGACCCCGCCCTCTGGAGCTTTTGGTCCAGAGGGCGGGGCTCTTGACAAGACGAGCCATTTTGCGCGATGAGAAAATCTCGCTGGGATTTTCGAAGGTCCGAAGAGGTATGTTGGCCAAGAGTTTCTATTGGCGGATATATTACTATCGAATCTCTCCCATAGTATTTTTTAATGCGTTGCTGGACGGTTTTAGAATTTGCTACAAACTGATCTACCCGATTGGCGGCTTGCCGGTCCCAGATTCGTAAAAAGTGCTGGATAATTCTGATTCCCCAACCAGACAGACCAAGGTTCGACTTTTTTAAAAGTCCAAGGTCGAATCTTTTTAAGTATTCCTGGTGCCAGTCCCACAAAAACCTAGTAGGACTGTGGCAGTAGCAGATATGTTTTGTTTTTGGCTTTAAAATCAGACCCTTGGAGAAGGCCACAGAAGAAGAGATTACCAAGTCAAAATTACTTAAATCGAATGATTCAGCGGCCATAGGAAGGAGAGGCAGGAATAACTTGTGGTTCAGGATTTTTAATTTATATAAATTCTGGATGAAGGAAGCTTTTATGTTGGCCTTCGGCAAAAATTGGCTGGTAAATTTTTTATTGTAAAAAAAAGTATAAATTGGTGCTTCTGGGAACATTTCATGTAAAACTTTCAGCGTCCTTTCCGCTCCGCCCAAACCTAAAATCCAATCATGAACTAAAGCAACTTTTAATTCTTTCATATAATCATTATCTAATCATTATCGTTTTGTCATGATATTTTTCTTATAATTTTCCAAGTTCTCCAAGACTACCCCGGTGCCTTTGGCGACACAAAGAAGCGGATCGTCGGCAATGCGGCAAGGTACTCCGGTAATTTTAGTTACTAGCGTATCGATATTTTTTAACATCGCCCCCCCGCCGGAGATAACAATACCTTTATCAATAATATCCGAACAAAGTTCCGGCGGAGTCTCTTGCAAAACATTTTTGATGGTCTGAATTATTTCTCGCAATTGGTCTTGCATGGCTTCGGTGATTTCATTGGAACCGATTTCGACTGTTTTCGGATAACCGGTAGTTAAATCTCTTCCCCTCACATTAATTTTTTCTTCATTGCTTTGTTTTACAGCACTACCAATGGCGATTTTAATCAGCTCGGCGGTACGGTCTCCAATGGCCAGGCCGTGTTTCTTTTTAATATAATCGACGATGGCTCCGTCTATTTTATTCCCCCCTACTCTAGCCGAGGAGGCATTTACTATCCCCCCCAAACTGATAATGGCTACTTCGACTGTGCCGCCGCCGATATTTAGAATCATATTCCCAGAGGCGCTGTTGATGGCTATCTTAGCTCCAATGGCTGCTAAGACCGGTTCCTTAACCAAATAAGTTGCTTTAGATCCAGCAGTCATAGAGGCTTCGATCACCGCTCTTCGTTCAGTGGAAGTGATGCCTGCCGGTACAGAGATAAGCACCTCTGGTTTAACTATTCCGATTTTGCCGATTGCTTTTTTGATAAAATACCGGAGCATAGCTTCGGTTACGCGATAGTCGGCAATCACCCCGTCTTTAAGCGGTCTGGAAACAATAATACTATCCGGTGCCCGTCCAATCATTGCTTTAGCCTCGTTGCCGATAGCGATAATCTTGTTGTCTAAAATAGAAATAGAAACTACCGACGGCTCGTTGATAATGATTCCCTTTCTGGGGACAAAAACTAAAGTATTGGTAGTGCCTAAATCTATGCCAATTTTCTTTACAAACATAGAGTAGGTAGCCAGAGGCGGAGTGGGAACACCAGTCACTTTTTGCAAAAGTGACTGGTATGTTCACCGGAGCCTCTTGAGATTAATGCTTAAGGTTATAGTTAAGTGACTTACTAAGCAACATTTACATTTGTCACAAGTTCATGTTATAATAGGTAAATTCTATGACCAGCCAAGGCAGGAGGATCTTATTTATTTGGGCCGTGACCCTCTTTATTCTACTAAGCACTTTGGTGTTAATATTTGCTTTTGGATTCAGATACGACTTTAAAAACAATCTTTTGACCAAAACCGGATCGATTGTTCTCAAGCCAAATGTAGAAGCGCAAATTTTAATTAACGATAAACCGGAAGGCCACACCTCTTTTCTTAATAATACTTTTTCCAAAAAACGGCTTTTACCTGGTAATTATACAGTCAAGGTGCAAAAGGACAAATATTTTTCATGGCAGAAAGAAATTGAGGTCAAGGAGGGTTTGGTTAGCGATTTTTCTCGGATTGTTTTATTCAAGCAAAATCAAATTGAACAGGTTTCTGTCAATGGCAAGAGCCCCATGTTTATTGATCGGGAAGGAAAAAGAGTAATTTATTGGGGAAAAGATACTATTTCATTTTATGAACTAGGAGGCAGTCAGCCAATTTATCAAAGCGAGGCGACTTTGGATTTTGCTACTCTTAAAGTAGTCTGGGGCACAGAGGGTAAAGAAGCTTTGGTTTATGATAAATCCAAAGTTTTTTACTTTGATTTATCCAAAAAAACATTTAAACCAATGGGTTCATCTAAGCAATATGTTCTAGAAAGCTCTGTTTTAAAAAATGGGAGTCTTTATTTTTTGAAAGCGAGAGACCTCCTTGTTCTTTCAGTAGAAAACTTAAAAAGCCAAGTTGTTTCTAAGAATTTAATTTCTTTTTTAATTTATAAAAACGAGATATTTGCTCTAAGTTCAGGCGAATCGAAATTGATAAAAATAGATTTAAATGGAGAAAATGAGCAAAACCTAGGAAATTTTCCGGCGAGGAATTCTAGATCGGCTGGGACTATCAAAAAAATTGAATACCAGGATGGAATCCATTATCTTTTAATTGATTCTCATCTTTATTCACTAAAAAGTTCAGAAGTTACTTTAATAGCTGACGATGTTCAGCGATTTGCTATTTCTCCGGATAACACTATGCTGGGCTGGCACAACGGCCATGAATTTTGGATAGAATGGATTAAGGATACGGAATATCAGCCTCTTAAAAAAACCGAAGAAAGAGAATTGATTGCCGAAATTTCTAAAAATATTCGCGAATTTAGCTGGTATAAAAATAGCAGCCATGTTTTTTTGGAACTGGAAGATGGTTTGGCAATAGTAGAGACCGATTTGCGCGGAGGCGCCAATATGTATCTTATTTTAGTTTTAAATAATCAGGAATATGCTTGGTATGATTTAAGTCAGAATAAGATTTTTAAATCAAGCGTTTTAAATGGGTTGGTCTCTGTGGATGCACCTTAATGATGATTTTCAATCAGAGATAAAAACAACCCCGTCGTGGAGGGGGTTGTTTTTATCTCTTTGCCCACTGCGGGGCTTTGCGGGCTTTCTTTAATCCGTATTTGCGCCGCTCTTTTTCCCGAGAGTCCCTAGTGAGATACCCTGATTTTTTGAGTTTTTTGGTAAAATTCTGGTCAAACATTACTAACGCTCTAGCCAGGCCATGGCGAATTGCTTCGGCTTGGCCGTGAATTCCCCCGCCGGATACTTTGACCGTGGCTTTGAAACGATTGATCGACTTTAGTTTTTTTAGAGGAGATTCGGCAATATTTTGCAACTCTCTATCGCGGTGAAAATACTCGGCGTAATCCTGGTTATTTATCATAATCATGGCTTTATCTTCCGGACTATCGCCCGTTTCCGTGACTTGATCAAAAGATTTTTTGGTGTAAATTCTTACTCTGGCCTGGGCGCTTTTTCTTCTTCCTATGGCTTCATAATATTTCTCTGCTCCCACGCTAACGTTTGATTCGGTTTGAGTCGAAGTTTCTTTTTTCTTTTCTTCTTTTTTTGTTTTTACTAGTTTAGCGGGCATAGCTGGTCGTTATTTTATAATTAAATTTTTAATAATTTTATCGCGCAATCTGTTTTGAGGAAGCATATTGTAGACAGTCATTTTAAAAATTTTAGAAGGATTTTTAACCCATTCCTCTTCTAAGTAGCGGGTCCTTATTCCTCCGGGATATCCAGAGTAATGATTATATTCCTTTTGCGACATTTTTTTTCCGCTGAAACGTAGTTGTTTAATATTAAAAACGGTTACTTTTTCTTTCGGCATTACAGCTGGATCAAAACTAGCTTTTGTTTTGCCCCGCAAAATCATGGCCACTTTACTGGCTAATCTTCCGAATATTTGGTTAGCGGCGTCGATTTGATGATCCATATCCTGTTTTACTTTACAAATTCTATGATCGCCATAGAGGAATTATCGCTTTTTCTGGGGGCTATTTTTAGAATTCTAGTATATCCCCCAGCCCTGTTCTGGTAGCGTGGAGCTAAGGTATCGGAAACTTTTTTGGCTTGACTATTTCCGAGTTTGGAAGATAAATATCGCCTGTTAGGAATATTTTTTTGTTTGCCTCTGGTAATAATTTTTTCAATTTTTGGCCGAAGCGCTTTGGCTTTTGTTTCGGTGGTGGTAATTTTTTCGTGTTCAATCAGGGCGCGCATTAAATCTCGCATTAAAGCGGTACGCACTTTTCTGACTCTTCCAAAAGTTTTTCCTTTTTTATGGTGTTTCATTTTTTTGTTGAAACAAACTAATTTTTAGCTTTTTTTCTTGCTTTCTTGGAATTTTCTTCTGTTAATTCTGTAGTGCTATTTTCTGAATCGGCTGTTTTGGTTTCAACTGAAAGTATTTTTTTTGCGCCATCCCCCAGTTCCCGGCCGATAGTTTCAAGATGTTTAGACATAATATCCAAACCTTGTAAAATTGCTTCTCTCGGTGAAATTATACCATCTGTTTCCACTTCAAATATCAGCTTGTTGTAATCTGTTCTTTGGCCGACCCGGATGTTTTCAACAGTAAAATTAGTATTTTTCACCGGAGAAAAAAGAGCATCAATAGCAATTGTTCCTACAGAAATTTTTTCTTTCTGTCTTTGTTCTATCGGCACATAGCCGATTCCTTTTTCAGCGGTAAATTCTATTTCTAATTCTGCCTTTTTATCGGTTAAGGTGGCGATGAGCTGGTCTTTGGTGATGATCTCTACATCCTGATGGGTTTTGATGTCTTTGGCTCTGACTTCTTTTTCCCCGCTGACCTTAAGTTCCATGGTAACTGACTCATCGCTGAAGGATTTTAGCCGGATTTTTTTGATATTCATGATAATTTCGATGACGTTTTCCAACACCCCTTCGATAGAAGAAAATTCATGGCTGACTCCTTTTATTTTTACTGTGGTGATGGCTGCCCCCCCGATAGATGACAAAAGCACCCTTCGCAAAGAGTTTCCAACCGTTACCCCGTAACCAGGATAGAGAGGCGAAAGCTCAAAAGTTATTTTATTATCTTTTTCAGCTAGGACCGACAACTTATCCGGCATTTGAATGGTCATAATATTTATTAATATTAGCTTGTTGTTAGCGGCAAGCTAATATTGGTTATCTAGAATAAAATTCAATAATTGATTGAAGATCTTTAAATTCTAAGCCGCTGTCGTTAATTTCTGGGGTTTTCTCGATAGTTCCGGTCATAATATTTTTTTCCATTTTAATCCAGGTCGGACTTTCGTGTTTACTTAACCATTCCGGCAAAAGGGCGGAAAAATATTTAGTGTTTTTGCTTCCTTCCCGGATACTAATTTTGTCACCCGTCTTTACTCGGTACGAAGGAATATCGGTTTTCACATTATTTACTAAAATATGGCCGTGATTAACTAATTGGCGGGCCTGATCGCGGGATTGGGCTAATCCCATCCGGTAAACAGCATTGTCTAATCTTTGTTCTAAATTTTTAACTAGCAAAGCGGTAGTTTCTTTTTTAGACTTCATCGCCTCTTTGACATAAAACTTGAATTGTTTTTCCAAAAGACGGTAAATATATTTAATTTTTTGCTTGGATTGTAACTGAAGGCCATATTCCGATAATTTTTTAAATTTAGCTTTCCCATGCATGCCTGGTGGATAGGGCTTTCTGACCATGGCAGATTTTGGGGAAAGCGAACGCTCCCCTTTCAAAAAAAGCTTGGTGCCGATGCGTCTTTCTAATTTTTCTTTTGGTCCAGTATATCGTGCCATATTGATACTATACCCTTCTTGGTTTTGGCGGCCTTACTCCTCCATGGGGAATAGGCGTATTGTCAACTAAGGAATTTATACTTAATCCTGTTCCGGCAATGGCTCTGATGGCCGCTTCTCGTCCCGGGCCGATTCCCTTTACAGCGATAGACAGTTCTGAAATATTAAACTTTTTTGCTTTTTCCAATGCTTCCTTGGCGACAATGGTAGCGGCATAGGGAGTAGATTTTCTGGCGCCCTTAAAACCCATTGAACCGGATGAAGACCAGGATAGAACTTCTCCTTTTTGATCGGTGATCGATACGATCGTATTGTTATAAGAAGAAAAAATAGTAGCAATTCCTTTCAGAACCTGCCGTTTCACATTTTTTTTAGAAGCTGAAACAGGGACACCCTTTTCGGTACCTGGTTCTTCTTTTATTTCCGATTTAGTTATAATACGCTTTTTACCCATTTTAAAAATTAAGTTTATGTTTTTTCAGCAGAAGATTTTCTGCCAGAACCCATAGTCTTTCTTACATTTCCTCTGGTAGTTCTGGAATTGGTTTTGGACCTTCCGTGAAGAGGAAGGCGGCGGCTATGCCTTGTGCCTCGCCAAGAACCTATTTCTTTTAAGCGTTGAATATTTTTGGCCACCTCTCGTTTTAATTCTCCGCCCACTTGGAAATTTTTATCAATAATATTTTGGATCTTATTTATTTCTTCTGCTGTTAGTTCCGATGACTTTTTATCAAATTCGATCCCGGCTGATTTTAAGATCAATTTGCTGGATACCGGCCCTATGCCATAAATATAGGTTAAGGCGACATTTATTTTTTTGTTATCTGGGATAACTATCCCTGAAATTCGCGCCATCTCGTCGAAGGTTCAAATTGATATCAGTAGAATTGCTTTAAAGAAGTCCCTCATTTGCTTCCGAGAGATTTGCTTCTTTAAAGCAATTCTATGGTCGGATCGGCCTGGCCGAAGGCCAGATGCCGATAAATCCGAGATATCAATTGGAATCGATGTTAACCCTGTCTTTGTTTATGTTTTTTATTCTTGCAAATACAAAAAATTTTGCCCTTTCTTCGGACAATTTTACAGTTACGGCAGATTTTTTTAACCGAAGCTCGTACCTTCATCCTCTAAAAATTATTCTTCCTCTAGTACCATCGGGGCTTAATTCAATAGTCACTCTATCACCCATCATTACTTTAATATAATTCATCCTCATTTTGCCGGACAAATATGTCAAAACTTCTCGGCCATCTTCCAGCCGTACTTTGAAGGTAGTATCTGGCAGAGCCTCTATGACCGTCCCTCCTATTTTCGTTTTGGGTAAAGAAGTATTTTCTGGCAAAATTGATTGTAGAATCTTAACAAATTAACGATATAAAGTCAACCCTTTTTTAGTATACGATTTTTATCTGCACATCCTGCTTGTTTTTGGGAATGCTTTTTACCCAAAATGGAGAAAGGACTAGCCGGGCTGATTCAATCTCTTTGAAGCCCAACAGATAGTTTTCTATTTTGTTTTGCTTCAGCCCAAGCAGGCCATCAATGATTTTTTCTTCCTCGATTTTGGCCGCTGCTTCTCCATTAACTGAAGCTGTAAAATTCAACACATTTTTTTCAAAATCAAACTTAGTATTTTTATAATCTATCTTCAGCCCGTCTTTCAGAAGAACTCGCGCAGAGTTTTTGTTAATAGAAACTTCGATTAATTTTAAAAGGTCTTCTGTGGAAAAACCAATTGTTTTTGCTTCAGCGGTAGCGGCTATGGCAAAACCCTCGGCCGAATCATCAATTTCGGCGGTGGACTTGAGAGAAATAATTTCATTGGTTACCGGTTCAATAATTTGAAGATGACCCTTTTTATTATTGATGCTTTCCATTGATTTATTAAGAGCCTCTTTGGTAACGGCATCTTTGGCGGAATTAAAATCTATTTCGGTGACTACTTTTGAAAGACCGACCATCCCCCCCATCATGGGTTTAGTTGATTCCGCGTAGAACCCTTCAAATTTAGGCGTACCGGCAAAACCTGGAATAGTAAAGCGATCGGCATTGATATTGTATTCTTGGCCGGGTTTATCAGCAATCACCTCCACGGCAATTGATCCCGGGGTAAGTTTGCCATTAATTAATTTTGCGCCGGGAATAGAAATCGGACGGGGAATTCTAAAAATTAAACCTTTGGAGGATTCAAACCTAGTAGAAGCGACCAGATTTTGGGGATCGGAATTGAAATTATTGAAAACAGTAATTTCTCCGCGGGCCTTTCTAACCAGTTCTTCTTCTCCAGTGGCCAGAAAGTCCTTGGAAACATCGGAGCGAAAGGCTAGAAATTGTCCCGGAATCTGATTAAGTGTGGTATCAAGTTGGGCAGTATTGGCAGAGACGGAGACTGGCAGTTCAAAACTGATCTTTTCTCTTTGGGGTTTAATAATTACTTGGGCTTTTCCCAAGAGCGTAAGCATGGCCAATAGAAGCACGATAACCGTGGAAGAAATAAGAATCAAAGTCAGTTTGCGGTGGCCTTTGCTTTTTTTGATAAAGTCTATATTAAATCCGCCCCAGAAGTTTTTAAGTTGCTTTCCGGATCGTGATTTTTCAGCCGGGCTGGGGGTTAACCAAATCCTTTCCAGTTTTTCCATTTTTTTATTAGAAGATCTAGAAGATTCGATTTTCGAAGTTTTACCTGTTCGAGCCATTGTTAATTCCGCTTCTCCTTCTTCATTGACTTCTTGATTTAATTCCTCGGCCGCTTCTTTTTCCGGTTCGTTATTCTCTTCCATTTTCACCAGATCTTCCTCTTCCTCGGCAACCGGGGCGGTGCTTGGTATTTTTTTGACTTTAACTGGCTGGGCCATAAATCGGAATCC
>Ga0209542_10016272_pt1 | contig 12356 bp, 16 predicted proteins | sample RifCSPhighO2_01_FD_184028 | JGI IMG/M metagenome (GOLD analysis project Ga0209542, IMG submission 184028) | Soil microbial communities from Rifle, Colorado - Rifle CSP2_plank highO2_0.1 (SPAdes) (version 2) | ecosystem: Environmental > Terrestrial > Deep subsurface > Rock core/Sediment ...
TTTGGCAGATGGTATTGTTGGTGCAGAAGCTATTAATCCTGTTCCTGAAAAAGATAAAGGTAATACTAGATGGAAGTTATATTATGATATGACTAAATGGAGGCCGATATATAATGGTATTGATAGTGTTGAGCTGTTCCAGTTCAAATAGGTATGATTAGTGGTGGTACATTATACAAAGTTGAAACTTTTGAAGATTTAATTAAACGAGGTAAAGACTTATTAAAGTATATCGGAACTAATCCTAAACCTGGGGATTATTAACTTCTTTTTAATTTAATATCTACTAAAGATGGGAAGAATCTGTAAGCATAATAAAATATTTTTGTTAAACCTATTCTGATTTCTTTTTTATCTGATTTCATACCTTTGATTATTTGTTTAGCTACAATATCTGGTTGTAAGATCCTCCATTTTGAGGATTCGGATAATTCTGATGCCATTTTAGTATTAACTGCTGGAGGAAATACTTCTAAAACTTTAATATTTGTATTTTCTAATTGAAATCTTAATGCTTTGGTAAATGAATGTAAAGCTGCTTTTGATGCACAATATCCTAATTTTGATTCTACCGGGGCATATGATAACAATGAACCGATGTTTACTATTGCAGACGATTTTTGTTTTTGTAATAAAGGTAATAATAAATGAGTTAATTTAACTGGAGCGTAAAAGTTAGTTTGGAATTCAATATCCATTTCTTCTATGAAATTCTTATCATTGAAATTAGAAGATTTGATTATACCTGCATTATTGATTAAAATATTTAGGTTTGGATAAGTTTTAGATATAGTTTTTGCTAAATGGGTTAGATTTGATTCTTTGGTTAAATCACATTGGTAAGTTTCTATTTCAGGATATTCTTTTTTTAATAAATCTAAAGTTTGCTTATTTCTACCACATACTAGGACTTTATTTAATTTTGAAAGTTGAATTGCTAAAGATTTTCCTATACCATCATTTCCACCTGTAATTAAAATAGTGTTATTTTGTAGATTCATTTTTTTGTTTTTAGGAACTTTTTAATTTTATCTTTATATTTAATTAATGGCCATAAACTGGTATTTATATCTGTTGAACCGTATTTTTCAAGATATAACATCTTTGTTACTTCTAACCTTTTTGGGGTTTTAAATTCGAATTTTGTTGCTTCTGGATAACCTAAAGTTAAAATAGCTTGAAGTTCTACATCACTTGGTATATTTAATAATTGAGCTATAATTGACTGATTAAATTTGCCAACCCAACATGTGCCCAATCCTAAATCGTTTGCAATCAACATGATATTATTGGTAATTATTGAACAGTTCTGTGTAGCTATTAAATCACCCATTGCTCCATAATTCTTTTTAGCTTCATTTTTTTCACAACAAACTGCAATTAAAACTGGTGCTGTTAACATCCAATCTTGATCTGGACATTCTTGGATTATATGTTTTTTAGTTTCTGAATCTTTAATGATTATAAATTTCCAATTCTGAATGTTATCTGAAGAATGAGTGAATCTAGCAATGTCTAAAATATCTGCAATTGTTTCAAATTGAACTTGCTTTTTTGAATATTTTCTTGTACTTCTTAAACTTCTTATTGTATTAATTAAATTCATGCATAAGGTTTATAATAGACGAATATTTAAGGTTTCTTATGGATTATCTTAGTCTGGTTAATGTTTATTTAGAATTAGAAAAAACTACCAAAAGATTAGAAAAGACTGAAATTATTTCTAATTTATTAAAAAAATGTAGTGAAGATGAAATTGAAAAAATTGTTTATTTATTACAAGGTAGAGTTTTTCCTAGTGTTGATGAACGTAAATTAGGGATGAGTTCTAAACTTGCTTTGAAAGCTATACATGTTTCTACAGGTAGTTCATTATCTGAAATTGAGAAATTGTTTAGAAAAATGGGTGATGTTGGTAGTGTTTGTGAGAAGTTAATTGAAACTAAAAAGCAGAGTACACTTGTTTCCAAAAAATTGAAATTAGATAAAGTTTTTAGTAATTTACAAAAACTTGCTTCTTTAGAAGGTAAAGGTACTGTAAATAAGAAGATTCAACTTGTGAGCGAATTGTTAACTTCTGCTAATAGTCTTGAAGGTAAATTTATTGTTAGAACTATTATCTCGGATTTAAGAGTTGGTGTTGCTGCAGGTATCCTAAGAGACTCGATTGCGAAAGCTTTTGATGTAAATGTTAATGAAGTGGAAGAAGCTGCTAATTTAACTGGAGATTATGGTTTAGTTGCTTTCAAAGCTAAACAAGGTAAATTGAAAGATGTAAAATTTAAACCTGGGGTTCCGTTAAGATTAATGCTTGCGATTTCTGTAAGTGACATTGAAGACGGATTTAAAGAAATTGGTGAAGAAGTCCTATTGGACTATAAATTAGACGGCTTTAGGGCTTCTATACATAAGAATGATGATGATGTTAAAATATTTACAAGAAGTTTAGAAAATATTACTAAACAGTTTCCTGATGTAGTTGAATATGTTAAAAAATATGTTAAAGCTAAAGATGTGATTATTGATTCTGAAATTATGGGATATGATCCTAAAACTAAGACCTACATGCCTTTTCAAAATATCTCTCAAAGAATTAAAAGAAAGTATGATATTGAAAAATTGATTAAAGAATTACCTGTTGAAATTAATGTTTTTGATGTTCTTTATTTTAATGGTAAAAGTGTTATGGAAGAAAAACTTGTTGATAGATTGAAAATTGTTGATAAAATTATTGAAGAACATAAATTTAAGATTAGAATTGTCGAGAGGAAGATTACAAAAAGTTCCAAAGTTGCAGAAGAATTTTTTGATACTGCTTTAAAATTAGGTTATGAAGGAATAATGTTGAAAAATCCGGAAGCTTTGTATGTTCCTGGAAGATATGTTAATGGATGGTACAAATTAAAATCAGTTTTAGAACCATTGGATTTGGTTATAGTTGGTGCAACTTGGGGCGAAGGTAAACGTGCAAAATGGTTGAGTAGTTATACTATTGCATGTAGATCTGGAAAAGATTTTGTTGAAGTTGGTAAAGTTAGTACCGGTGTGAAAGAAAAAAATGAAGGTGTTACGTATGAAGAACTTACAAAATTGTTGAAACCGTTAATGACTGAACAAAAAGGACAGGAAGTTAGAGTTAAACCTGAAATTATTGTTGAAGTACATTACGAAGAAGTTCAGAAATCTCCAACATATTCATCTGGATATGCACTTAGATTCCCTAGGTTTAAATCCTTAAGGATTGAAAAACCATTAGATGAGATAAATACACTACAAGATATAGTTCGTATTTATAAATTAGAAAAGAAATAAACTTTTCACGATAACAATCTTTATATATTCCACTAGTATTACAACAAAGTAGCAGAAGTGATTTTTCCAAGACAGAGACGAATCATAGTTTTAATTTTCAAGTTAAAAAAAATAAAAAGAGGGGTGATTTGTTCACCTAGGAGGGAATTTTGATGATTGTAAAGGAGGAGTTTTTAAGTAAACTGAGGCAATTCTTTGGTTTAAACTTATATGAAGTTAGAATCTGGACTGCTTTGTTATCCAGAGGAATTTCTACTGCAGGTGAATTGTCTGATATTGGTAATGTTCCTAGATCTAGAGCCTATGATGTTCTTGAAAGTTTAGAAAAGAAAGGTTTTGTGATCATGAAATTAGGTAAACCGATCAAGTATGTTGCGGTTGAACCTCAAGAAGTTATTAATCGTGTTAAAAAATTAGTTAAAAGAAATTCTGATGATAGAATGAAGAGATTAGATGGTTTGAAAAATAGTGATGTGTTAACTGAATTAAATTTATTACACAAACAAGGTATTGAATTTATTGAACCAACTGATTTATCTGGTGCTATTAGAGGAAGACATAATTTGTATTCTCATTTAGAGCAAATGGTTAAAGGTGCAAATAAGAGCATAACTCTAGTAACAACATCTAAAGGTGTACTCAGGAAGCTTGATGCATTAAAAGGCGAATTTGAGAAACTAGCTAAAAAAGGAGTTAGTATCAGAATTGCTGCACCTGTTACACATGATAGTGCTAAAGAAATTAAGGATGTTAGTAAATTTGCTGATATAAGGCATCTTGAAGGTATGGATGCTAGATTCTGTGTTGTTGATGGAAAAGAATTATTGTTCATGGCTTTAAATGATGACAATGTACATCCAACATATGATTTGGGTATTTGGGTTAATACACCTTACTTTTCTACAGCATTAGATAACATGTTTAATCAAGTTTGGGATAAATTAACTCCTGCAAATAAAGTAATAGGAAATAATAATAGCAACAATAATGCTCCTATTAAGAATAAAAATGAAGTCAATAATTGACTTTTTTTAATTTTTTTATTTTAATAATAACCTTTTAATTTTCTTTTTTTATGATAATGATAATTATATTTTGCTTTTGTTGTTTCTCTTTGCTTATCTAATTTTAATAATATTAATGATCCTACGAATGAAAAGATTCCTACTAAAATGAAAGTATATGTAAAACCTAGAATTTGTGCCATTATTGCACCAAGAAAAGCTGTTATACCTGTACCTAATTCTGAGGTTGTATAATATAAACTCCATTCAAAACTTTCATGTTTTTTATCTAGATTAATACTCCATAAACCTAACCAGGCTGGTGAAAGTATTCCTGCACCTATTCCATGAATAATTTGAGCTACAAAAATTAGGTTGATATGTTCTGCAAATATGTAAATAAACGGTACTGTTGTTATCATAAATGCTCCAAGAATTAACCATAATCTTTTGTTATCGTGATCATCTACATATAGCGAAAATGGTAATTGTACAATTGATTTCACTATGAAAAAAATAGTAGATGCTAAACCTGCAGCTACAATTGTACCACCTGTTAAATTTTCTTTAATAAAGATTGCTAAAATTGGAGCAATTAAACCAAAACCTGTGCTCATTAATGTATCAGAAATCATTAATAGTTTAATTGTACGATTCATATCTAAGTTATTAGTTTACTTAATGATTATATAAATCTTTATTCACAACTGATTAAAAGTAATAAAATTAAGCAAGGTATATAAGTTTTAAGATCTTTTATAGAATATGGTAAAAAGTAAATTTGTGAAGGAATTTTTTGATTTTATTACAGAATATAACGTTATGACAATGGCTGTCGCTTTTGTTATGGGTGTAGCTACGAATGAATTGGTTAAATCTTTTGTTGATGGAATTTTTATGGCTTTATTGAATCCGTTGCTAAAAACAGATTGGAAAGAGTCTGTCTTAGAAATTGGTGCTGTAAAACTACAGTGGGGATTGTTTGTTAGTGCTTTACTTAATTTTGTTATTATAGGGTTAGTTGTATTTATAGTTATTAAAAAATTAATGAAATATGAACAGAAGAAGTAACATTTATAATATATTAAATCTGATTAATTTGTAGGTAAAAGAGGGAAGATGATACAAACTTTATTGGCTATTTTAATTTCTTTAGTACTTGCTTTCATCTTATCTCAAATTTTTAAAGTTTTTGGACTACCTAAAGTTATTGGAGAAATTTGTGCTGGATTAATTTTAGGAATAAGTGTGATTAAAATTAATTTTGATGCTGATGCTTTAAATGCTTTGAATTTTCTTGCTAGTTTAGGAATTGTATTAATGTTTTACTATGTTGGACTTGAAACTGATTTTAGTGTTGCTACAAAAAAGATTAAGAAATCAGCTATGATATCTTTATTTAATACATTTTTACCTTTAATTTTAGGTTTTGTTGTTATGAAATATCTAGTTGGATTTGATACTTTATCCAGTTTTATTATTGGTGCAAGTTTATCTGTAAGTGCACAGAGTGTTTCTATTGATATTCTTGAAGAATTAAGAATTTTAAAATCTAAATTAGGAAATGTGATTATATCTACAGGTGCAATAGATGATATAATAGAATTGATTCTTATTACTTCCATCTTAACATTATTTTACTCAAATGTAACTAATATTACAACACAACACCTCTTAGTTAATATTCTACTATTTATTTTGATAATTTTATTTTCAAGATTAGTGTTTGTACCTATAACTTGGAAATTTTTTGATAGGGAGAAATCAAGTACAGCTAGATTTATGGCCTCAATTATTATTGTTTTAGTCTTTTCATTATTATCTGAACTTTTAGGTATAGGTTTATTGATTGGTGCAATGGCTGCAGGAATTATTGTAAGACAGACTATTATTAAAGATAAATCAATACCGAATTGGGAAGAACATGATATAGCAAAATCTGTACATGTGGTTGCATTTGGATTTTTAATTCCGTTATTTTTTGTTAGTGTTGGATTGAGAACTGATTTAAGTTCTATTTTATCAAACTTGTATTTAATTGTTTTATTTTTAATAATTGCATTTATAGGTACTATAGGTGGGACTGTTTTAGCTGTTATACTTAATAATGGAACATTAAAAGAAGGTTTGTTACTAGGTTTTGGGCTTAGTCCAAAAGGTGATATTGAATTAATTATTATAACATTAGCATTACAATATGGAATTATTAATCAACCAATCTTTTCATCTTTAGTAATCATGTCTTTAATAACAACTGTAATCGTCTTTAATAACAACTGTAATCTCTACTATTCTTTTTAAGAAATTAGTTTTGAAATATCACCTAAGTAAAAACGTTAAAAAGAGTAAATACTATTATTTGTAAAATTAACATAAATATAACTATAGAATAATTAAAAAAAAGAAAGAAATTTTGATTATAACTTCTAAATTGGATTAGAAATTTATGCTGCTTGTCTGAATTCGGAATCTCTATTGTTTCTCATTTCAGCGTAGCAATCTTTGCAATAAACTGGCTTGCCTTCGTGTGGTTTGAAAGGAACTTGACATTCTTTTCCACATTTGGAACAAGTTGCATCATGCAATTCTCGTGGTCCCATATTATTTCTTCTTTGGAAGCCACCACTGCCGCCACTGCCGCCACCGCGTCTAAAATTTTCCATTTTACTTTTACTCCTATTAATCTATAACATAAATAGAACCTAAATCCTAAATATGTCTATTGTATTTCATGGTATTAGGGTTTAAAAATGTTACTATTTGATAGAATACGTTAACTAAGTGCTTTATTTAATTGATCTATTAATGATTGTTGACCTCTAATCCTGGATTGTTCAAATTCTATTGCTTCTTCTTCTGTTATTTGATCTAAAGATGTAGAAATATGAGATGTGTGATCATCAGATAACCAGTCTTTTATTCTTCTAGCTTCAATTCTAGCCTTATCTTTATTTTCAGCGTCAATTACTCTTCTATAGACAACAAATTCATTAGTATTATGAGCATTATCATATACTTCAATAAATTCTAGTTTTGCTAGGTATTTAGCCATAAAGTTACTGTGAAAAAGTATTATTTAATTATTTGTATATTTTGATTTTATTTTTCTGCCATTCATTAATTATTAAAGAACCTGCTTTTTGTAAATCTAATTGATTATTCTTTTTTACTATATTCTTTGATTGGGCTATTCTTTCTAGGGTTTCATAACCATTTTCAGAAACTTTAATTTTGTAATAAGATTCTAAGGCTTCTTTATACTCTTTGGCTAGAACCTCTAATAGATCTGCTGCTGCTGTTTCTGGATCTTTTATACTGGTCATTGCTGATTTAATGATTAAATTAATTCTACTCCTTTCATTAAATGGAATTACACCTGGAGTATCTATTAACATTATTTCTTTTGACATTTTTAACCATTGTTGGCCCTTGGTATACCCTGCAACAGGACTTGTTCTTGCTGATTTTTTACCTTTTAGGTAATTAATTACTGAACTTTTACCTACATTTGGGTAACCTATGACACCTACTTTCATAGGTCTTACATGCGTGATTGTTTTGATTGTTTTTGATAGTTTTAATTTACCATATCTTGCTTGACAAGACATCATTACTGTTGGTGAAATTTCTTTTAATTTATCATAATAAGGAAATAATGTCTTTTTAGGAACCATATCTGCTTTGTTTAATACAAAAATGTGTTTTCTCCCGTACTTTTTGATTCTTGATTCTAATTCTTCATTTCTGGTTTGAGTTGGGAATCTGCTGTCTAATATTTCTAGGATTACATCAGAGCGTCTGATTATTTGATCTACAAGTGCCCAGAATTTAATTTGTGACTGTTTCTTTGCCATAATTTTATAGTAATAGGTAGATATTTAAATGTAAGTTTTCATAAGATTTAAATACAATTTATTCTAATTGATTATCAATGGAAGATCAAATTCTGAAGGAATTACAAAAATTTGTTAAAAGTGATCTAAAATTAGAAATTCCTCCTGATCCTAAATTTGGTGATTATTCTTTACCTTGTTTTACTTTAGCTAAAGAGTTTAAGAAAAACCCTAATCAAATTGCACAAGAATTAAAATCTAAATTAAAATTGAAGATGAAAATGGAAGTGGTTGGTGGCTACCTTAATTTCTTTGTTGATAATACTCAAGTTGTGAAAAATATTTTAACTAAGATTTTGAAAGAGAAGAATAAGCATGGAAGTGTAAATATTGGTAAGAAAAGTAAGATTGTAATTGATTATTCTTCACCTAATATTGCTAAACCTTTTGGTATTGGGCATTTGAGGAGTACAATTATTGGGAATTCTTTAAATAAGATATTTAGTTGTTTAGGATACAAATGTATTGGTGTAAATCATTTAGGGGATTGGGGTACACAGTTTGGAAAATTAATTGTTGCTTACAAATTATGGGGAGATCCTAAAAAAGTAAAAGAACAAAGTATTTCACATTTGTTTAGTTTGTATGTTAAGTTTCATCAAGAAGCTGAAGTTAGTCCTGAATTAGAAGATCAAGCTAGAGAGTGGTTCAATAAATTAGAAAAAGGTAATAAAGAAGCTTTAAAATTATGGAAATGGTTTAAAGATTTGAGTTTAGCTGAATTTAAGAAATATTATAAGGAATTAGAAATTAAATTTGATTCTTATCAAGGTGAAGCTTTCTACAATGACAAATTGGAAAGTACTGTTAAAATTTTTAAGAAATATTCTGAAGTAAGTGATGGAGCGTTAGTTATCCCTTTTGATAATATGCCTCCAGTTATTCTTAAGAAAAGCGATGGTGCTTCAACTTATCATACAAGAGATTTAGCTGCTTTATTGTATAGAGTTAAAAAATATAAACCAAATAAAATAATGTATGTTGTTGGGACTCCACAAAATTTACATTTTGAACAATTATTTAGAGCTTATAATTTAATTAGCAAAGAACCTGAACTAGTTCATATTAATTTTGGACATATTAATTTTAAAGAAGGTAAAATGTCTACAAGAAAAGGAAATATAATATTCTTAGAAGAAGTTCTTGATAATGCTATTGAACTTGCTTTAAAAACTATTGACCAGAAAAATCCTAAACTGAAAAACAAGAAAGTGGTTGCTAAAGATGTTGGTATTGGGGCTATTGTGTTTGGTGATTTGATTAATGATAGAATTAAGGATGTGATATTTGATTGGGATAGAATTTTGGATTTTGAAGGTGATACAGGGCCTTATGTACAGTATGGATATGTAAGAACTTGTTCTATTTTGAAGAAAGCTAAATCAACTAAAAAAGCTAAATATGAGTTATTAAGTGAGAAAGAAGAAATTGAATTGATTAAACATTTAGGAAGGTTCAATGAAATTATTTTGAAATCTGCTCAAGAGTATAGGCCATCACATCTAGCAAGGTATTTGATTGAGACTGTACATTATTTTAATAATTTTTATGAAAAGCATAGAGTTATTTCTGATGACAAAAGTTTGATGAGTGCAAGATTAAGTTTAGTTAAATCTGTAAATATTGTTCTTGAAAATGGTTTGAAGTTGCTTGGTATGAAAACCCCTACCGAGATGTAATCGATAAATTTTTAAATGATTAAATTTTGTTTTCATCTATTTAATTTTAAGACAATGGAAGAAATTGATCCTGGCCCCAGAAGTAGAGCATTAATCCCGCTCAAGTTTATGAACTTGATTGAATTAGCTGATTATGTTAATAGACCCAGAGATATTGATCCAAGAGATATTAATTCTAGATTAACAACTAATGAAATTGTAGAAATACAGCAAGTTTTTGGTGGTGACCAAAGAGAATTAGTTGATGCATTTACTTATATGAGAGGAAGAGGAATTACTAATCCTAGAACACAGTATGTACTATTAGAAAGATTTGCAAAAGATTATGGAATTTTAACTTCTGATTACGTTGTTCTTGCTTTGAGTAATGGCAATGGAAGGAATGGTAATGGTTTAGAAGCTCATGTTTAAATTTCTAAATAAGTTTTAATAATAAACCCTATAAAGAATGTTAAGGTTGCGATTCCTAAACTAATTAATAACATTTCTGTAAAAGTAATTTTATATTTGAAAGTTTTATCTTTTGAAATATGATGAGTAAATAAGTAAATTATTATTATTGCATTAAGAACTGTCCAAGTTAGTGCAAAATAAGGTTGATTAAGAACTATAAATGGTAATATTAAGATTAAGACTGTAAAAATATAAGCAATTCCAGTATAGATTGCTGCTGTTTTTGGATTTTTATTTGTGTTTTCTGATTTAGTTTCAAAATATTCTGATGCTGCCATTGACATTGATGCTGCTAAACCTGTAATGAAAGATGCGATTGCAATTAATTTGGTATTCTGTAAGATTAAAGTTAATCCTGCTAAAGCACCGGTTAATTCTATTAAAGCATCATTTATACCTAGAATTATCGAACCTACATATTTGTGATTTTGTTTTTTCACTTATATTATTTGAGATTATAACTTTATAAATTTATTCTAAGAAAATGAACAAGTACATGATTATTATACCAAAAATGAAGATTAAGAAATTCCTTAATGCATTTTTTAATTTGGGTTCTTTTTTAATTTCCGGTATTAAATCTGTTGCTGCAATGTAGATAAATCCACCTGCTGTGAATGGTACTAAAAATAAAATTACTGATTCTGTTTGGGTTGCTAATACATAACCTATTATACCACCTAGAATTGCTGAAAGAGCTGATAAAAAGTTAAGTAACAATGCTTGTTTTCTTTTAAACCCGCCATGCAGTAAAACTCCAAAATCTCCTATTTCTTGAGGAATTTCGTGTAAGATTACTGCTATTGTTGTGGTAATTCCTACATTGAAATTTACTAAAAAACTTGCTGCAATAACTAATCCATCTATAAAATTATGAACAAAATCTCCAACTAAATTTATGTAAGCGAATGAATGATAATCACATTTACCACCATTACTATGACAGTGATGCCAGAATAAAACTTTTTCAATAAATAAGAATAATGTAAATCCAATTAAAGTATATAACATTACAATTTTGGGTTCTGATTCTTCTAAGGCTTCAGGTAGTAAATGAATAAAAGCATCACCTAATAATGCTCCTGCAGATAATGCTACTAAAAGTATTACAATATGCTTAATCCATTTTTTACGTAATGATAATGTAAATACACCTACAAATGATATTAAACTTACAATTATGGTTGCTAGAAAAATATGTGTTAAATCCTGAAGCATTAATATTAATAAAACCATTTTATTTATAAATGTTATTGATTTAGGCTATCAATAAGATGAAATCTAGAAATACTAAACAAAAGGAATTGTTAAGAGAGGAAGTTAAGAAATTTAATTCTTTTTTTACTGCTGAAGAACTCCTTTCTAATGTTAAAGATTCTAAATTAGGAATTGCTACTGTTTATAGGTTCTTAAATGATTTAGAAAATATTAAAGAAATACATTCTTATGTTTGTAATCGGAAAACAATTTATTCAATAGATAAAAAAAGCCATTGTCATTTTGTTTGTGAAAAGTGTGGTAAAGTTAGTCATATTGAAATTAATAATTTAGATTTTATTAAGAATAAAGTTGATGGATCTATATGTCATTTTCAAATTGATATTGGTGGAATTTGTAATAAATGCAAGATTTAAGCAAATTTTATAAATTTATGTGAAGTACTTTAGAGTTATGAAATATTTAATTATTAGCTGCAGTTTGAATCAGAATAGTAAGAGTAGAGTTTTAGCTAAGGAATTATTAGATAAGTGTAATGAGCTTGAATTAGATATTGATTTTATGGATCTACAAGATTATAAGTTACCTATTTGTGATGGTTCTTCATGTTATAGTAATCCTGAAGTTCACAAAGTTTTTTCTAAGATTCAGAAAGCGAAAGGTATTATCTTGTGTACTCCTGTGTATAATTTTTATGCTAGTTCAGCTGCTAAAAATTTGATTGAACTTACTGGGAAAGATGCATGGAATGACAAGATTGTTGGTTTTATGTGTGCTGCTGGTGGAGTAAGTAGTTA
>Ga0209542_10016275_pt1 | contig 12355 bp, 14 predicted proteins | sample RifCSPhighO2_01_FD_184028 | JGI IMG/M metagenome (GOLD analysis project Ga0209542, IMG submission 184028) | Soil microbial communities from Rifle, Colorado - Rifle CSP2_plank highO2_0.1 (SPAdes) (version 2) | ecosystem: Environmental > Terrestrial > Deep subsurface > Rock core/Sediment ...
TTAGTTTTATTTCAACATCTGCGTAGTCTTTTTGTTTTTGTAATTTGCTTGCGAGCTTTTCCTGCAGAAAAACATTTATGACATATGGAATAAATAGCAACATAAAAGCAAAACCCTCAATCCGTGTAAACTCTCCACCTGCTGCGACTGCGAAGACTAAAATTGGAACTACTACCGAAAAAATACCGTCACGAAGAATTACAAAAGTATGCACTTTTAGTGGTCTGACAAGAGCTGAAATACCAGTCATCAAGCCGATATTGCAAATAATAGAACCTAATGCAACACCCAGGCTTAAATTTGGATGACCGCTCAATACTCCATATGCTGCTACCAGTATTTCAGGCAAACTTACGGCAATTGATACGAGAATTAGCCCAACAGAAACTCCTGAAACTCCCAGCTTCCTTGCTATAGGGATTAAGGAATCGGTAAACCAGTCTGATCCTTTTCCAATAGCAACCGTGCTTATTAAAAGATAGATAGATATGATAACTAAATCCATTATGTTATTATAACAGCGATGCAATTATAGAGAAAGACACAAGCTGGATAGTTATTAATTTGGTAAGTTAGCTATAAATAAGTAACTTCTTTAGAAATAAGCTCCAATATATGCAAACCTACGTTAAACTCAAGACTATCACCGGTCTGAACTTTAAGTTTTAGAATATAAAGACAATATAATTATACATAAAGTACTTTTGTATTTAAGCTTCTTTTTTCAGTATAATGTTTTGCTATAATTTTTTATAATCGATCGGGGGTGATAAGTTATACCACCACACTGCGACACAAAAGATGGTCCTTTGGTAAAAACTGCAAAAAGGGCTCTTGAAGTCGGTAATGTTAATCTTGTTCTTCCTTGGGCTCCGGTTGAAGCCGAAGATGAAATTAAAGAGGCTTTTGAGATTACTTTAAAAGTAAGAAGATTTAGTGAAGAAGCTCAAAAACTTGCCGATAATTGGTTTTTTGAAACCGTTGTTAGACTTCATCGGGCCGGAGAAGGAGCACCATTTACCGGACTAAAACCGGCTGGCCTTGATGAGGGACCGATTGTTCCAAGGGCTGAAAATGCCCTAGAAGAAAACAGCCCTAAAAAGGTGATAGATTTTCTTAAAAAAACAATCGAAGAAGTTTTGACAGAAAAGTTCAGCCATATTTTACATACAAAAAAGCATGATGAAAACGACGTTAAAGTAGCCAGAAAATATATCAATTCCATGCTCGATTTTATGCTGTTTTCTCACCATCTTTATTTGAATATAAAAGCAGGAGGAGTTCAAAAAAAAGAAGCGATAAACAAACATAAACATTAATAATCTGTCAAACCGAATCCTGAGTTAGAGAGTATTATTGTTTACCTAAAAAGTTCTGGAGTTTTCTATCGGCATGAGCTCGCTTCCCAAAGGTCCAAACTATTAAGAAGCAAATGGAGTTGTTTAATTTTGAAATAGGACTATACTTATATTATTCTTCCTATATGAAAAAACTCCAGCAAAAAATTCCCATGCAATATAACTGCCCTTTTTGCAAAAGAGATATTGCATCTTCAAAGAAAACCGAGGTTTTTTACAGAAGCCATTGGATAAACGGGTGTAATGAATGTTTTGCCCTTTCAATCAGTGAGTTAACCAATATACGATTCCAGGAGAAAGAGTATTAGGAACTTTTTTATTTTCTTCTGAGCCTTCTGAGTCTTTTTACTCTCCAATGGAGCTTTTTCTTCAGTCGCGATTTAGCTTTTTTTTGGCTGCCTTTTTTTACTTTTGCCATAAATATATGAAACACCTAACGTCTAACCTTAACAGTTATATGTAAATAAAGCAATTGTTGATTAAAGTGATGACATAACGCCCCTTTTAATATATTGCTTAATTAGAGACTGATAAGGAACATTGATTTCGTTGGCTTTTTCCTTAACCCTATCAATCAGCCATTCGGGAATTCTGATTGAAATTGCTCTGGTGGTTGGTTTAAGATTAGGAAAACTGACAGGTTCTAAATCTTCCGGTTCATAATATTCGGATAAATCTAAATTCCACCAAAATTTCCTCTCTTCATCTTCATTTTTAAATTTGGGTATTTTCAGCTTTTTTTTCATATAGATACACCTCCTTTTTATTAATATCTCGTGCAGAGATAATTCTAATTTTGTTTTTTCTTATTGTAAATGCTATGAATAATAATCGTCCTAAATTTGTTTTTCCTAAAATTCTAAATCTTTCTTCATTTCCTGAGTGAATTTTGTCTTTAAAGATATATCTTTTTTCGTCAAAAAATACTTCCTCAGCTTCTTTATCAGTAACGTCATGTTTCAAATTTTTCTCTACATTACCCTTATCCCAATCAAATTCGACAGCCTTTTTAATCGTCTTCATGTATATACTGTATTATACAAAAGTATTTTTGAAAACGTCAAGTAATAGTCTGAGTGGAATTAGTTTTAGGCTGTTTTATTATTCTAAAAATCAACGGAAAAGGAGTGGAAAGGTGGCGAATTTAAACTTTAAGTTAGTGTCGTAGAAAAAAATAGTTTCTTTTAAAAGCAACAAGAATCACAAAAAATAAATTAGCAAATACCAAATAGATTAAGTAAAAAGCCGTTTCAAAAGAATATGTCTGAAGAGCGAGCAATGATAAAAATGATTTAACAGCACTGAAAAAATAGGTTATCAGTGTTTCCTGATAGGGGTGAATTATAGATTTTCTTATAGTTGGTATAAGTCCTAAAAAATCCGCCATAACCACAAAGATAAGTGATAAATAAGCTTGCTTAAAAATAAACCACAATAATATTGCGATAATTGCACCAACTAAACTAATCCAATCAGAAGAAATAATATTACTTCTTCCTTTCATTAGACCTGCCAAAAAAAATAAAAAACAAACTAATGAGGTCAATCCCAGCATCCAAGAACCTGGACCAGCACTATTTGCTACTTGAATAACAAAGGCTATAGCCGTAAGTAAAAACCAAATTAACCAGGAAAAAGCATGAGGTTTGGTTTTTCCATTGATTATGTTAATCGAGTAAGGTATATATGCAGACAAAGTTAGAATCACAGATATTATGCCTATTAATTCTTTCATTTAAGTTAATATAACACATTTTTTTAAAAGTAGATTACTCATTCGTGTGCATTTATCTTAAAAAAAGTATAATAGCTTTATTAGATTATGTTTATAGATGAGGCGGAAATAACGGTTCAGGGCGGGGACGGGGGAGACGGAAAGGTCGCGTATTTTAGAAATAAAAAAGGGCCGAGCGGCGGGAACGGAGGAAGAGGCGGAGATGTGTATTTTTCTGCAAGTCAGAATGTTTCAGACTTAAAAAAATATTCCAAGAAAAATTTTTTCAAATCTGAGAATGGTCAAGACGGTGGAGCAAACAGACGATTAGGGGGAAACGGAAAAGACCTTTATCTGCAGGTTCCGATAAATACAACGATTATTGATAATAAGGCTGATGAAAATATTACTCTTACCGATTTCAATTCGTCAATTTTGGTGTGTCGGGGAGGAGAGGGGGGATATGGAAACGATTCATTTAAAACTGCAACCGATCAAACCCCTCATAGAGCAACACCCGGTCAAAAAGGCCAGGAAAGAAAATTAAAATTAATTCTAAAGCTCATCGCCGATTATGGATTAATTGGCCTTCCCAATGTAGGAAAGAGCAGTTTGTTAAACAAACTTACAAATGCCAAAGCCGGAATTGCCGCCTATCCCTTTACTACTCTTGAACCAAATTTGGGAGTTGTAGACGGCAAAATACTGGCAGACATTCCGGGTCTAATCGAAGGTGCATCCCGGGGAAAAGGATTGGGAATTAAATTCTTAAAACATATTGAAAAGGTATCATTGCTTTTGCACTGTATTTCTGTAGAATCTGAAAACGTCGAGAAAGATTATAATACGGTAGTTGAAGAGATTGCGAAATATAACGAAAAAATTCTGACCAAAAAAACAATTATTCTCTTAACCAAATCAGACCTTGTTTCTAAAGACGTTATTGAAGATAAAATCAAAAAATTGAAAAAATTTAAGAATAAAATAATTCCCGTTTCTATCTATGATTCAGAGTCTCTTAATCCAGTCAGAAAATTATTTAAAATTTAAATTTAGATCTTCAGGACAGTATTTCCAACCCCAGAGGTTAGAATTTAGTATTGGGACAATCTTGTTAAAGCAACGGGAGAAGTATTATAAAATCTTAATTTTTTAAGGAGTTGGACTTGGAGAAGGGGAAGTGGTAAGAGTTGTGGTTGTTGAGGCCGGGGTCGGACTAGTGGTTGATAGTGTTGGTTTAGCCGTTGGTGCGCCGGTTGGTTCTTCGTAGATTTTGCCGCCGGTTGTGACGACTATATCAAATTCGCTGTCTTCGTCAAGCGCTATTGACTCGATCTCAATATCGTCAAAATCAGACTCCAGCGCTTTTTTAATATCTTCGGCTGCATCTTCGAATCCTTTTTTGGCAGAGATGGTTGTTTTTGTATGATCGTATTCTTCGGCATTACCTGTCTTGATATTTTCTACAACGTATCCGGCGTCGGTCAGAGCCTCGACCGCAGTAGCGGCTTGTCCGGGCGTACCGGTACCGTTAAGCACCTGGATTTTTACTTTTTCCCTATCTATTGGTTTTTTGGTGGGGGTTGGTGTTAGGGTGGGCTCACTTTTGTCTTCTACAACTTTTTTGGTTTCCTCGGTTTTCTTGGGCTGGTTGAGAAAAAAATAACCGCCTACCGCTACTCCGATTACGAGCAGTATCACTACGATAATCCAGGTTTTATTTTTATTGCCTCCTTGAGGCGGGGGTGTATAAGAAATTGGTGTATCTAACATATTTGCCGAAATTAATTACCTAATATATACCATTATTTTACCATTTTGCAAGGGGATTAGAGTGGGTAAAGATTTGGTGTGGGTGTCAGCTCGCACCAACCATCTGGTGGTTCAGGAAGCAAACAGCGGGGCTCTGAATAGATACAGGCGGGCGGGGGAGTACAGATGGTTGGATACGGGGTTGGAGTTAGCGATGAGCAACTTACACATGACAGGCCGCCTGGCAGGGAAGAAAGGTTAGGAGAAATGTTTGCGCAGTAGCCGGCTTTTTTGACGGTATCAAAACAGAGATTGGTAAAGTTGCTGTTGGTACAGTCGTTGCAGCTTAAAGAAGTTCTGGCTAGAGTTGGAGTAGGAAAAAAAGTAGGAGTTGGGCAGACAAGGGTCGGCAGGCATCTGAAGATAGATTGACTGCCGGTTTGCCTGGGCGGACAGATTAATTTGTAGTAACAGCCCCGGGCTATATCAGTATTTGAACCGGCTTGGGAATTTAGGGTTCTTCTTGAACTGGCAAATATTACTCCAAAAAGTAAAATCAGCACAATTGAAAGAGAATAAAAAGCGACTAATTTATTTTCCCGAAATAATTTATCATACATATAATATCTTAAATTCAGTATAAAGAAAGCTATTTCAAAGTCAAGACAATTACGGTGGATTTTTCTTCTTTGGCTCAAAATACATCGCGTCCCCGTCACTATGACCATAATTAGTTCTGGTAAGTCGAGCTATAAACAACAAAAAGCGGGACAATGTACTTGCATCTCCAAAGTGTATCCGTGAATTTTTAACTGCCTCATGAGTGTCAACAAGAGTCTCCCCTCCACGAGATTCATTTCGAATACGTAATAAATTTAATACCTTTTTAAATTCCCAAGACATGCTTTTGATAAATATGATTGAAGTTAGACACTTTAATTTTAATTTATTTTTAAATTAATTTAAAGTGTGATTTTGATCACAGCAAACAGCCTGTATTGGGGTGTAGAGTAGTGATATGGGCAAGGCTGCAAAAGGAAAGATTCCCCTTATTTTTTTTAACCTGATTATTTTAATCGGTCTGAGCATTGCGTATCTGGTTTTTGCAAAAAATCGCAACCAGCAAAAAACTTACTTTGATTTAAAGACTGCTCCTGAGGCTCAGACAGTAGAGGAGCTTAAGTATCTGGATCCCGCGGTGGGCGCAAAAGCCAGCCTGCATACGGACTTCAGCGTATCTCAAACCTCAAGATGGTATCTGGATAATTTAACCGGTACGGGATGGGTTCTTGACGTGCCGCCGCAAAAATCCGAGCGACGAACAGGTCCAGATGATCCAACTGGCTAAGGGTGTAGATAGGCTTTCGATATCCTTGATCAATGACGGCAGCGGAGGAACAGAGGTAATTTTTGAAAAATCAGGAGACCCGAATGCGGGATCAGAAGGGGAGGATCCATGAACAAAACCTTTAGACTCATTTTTTCCACAATTTTCATTTTGTCTGCATTTTTTTCAGGAGTTCCGCCTGTTTCCGCTCAAACTGTTTTCAATTTCGTTGCTTGGGGAGATACTAAAGGCGATTCCTACGTTTTGACTAATCTTTCAAACCAGGTGAAGCTTTTAAACCCTGTATTTACTATTTATGCCGGCGATTTGGAGAGTGCGGGTTTTACAATTACGGGAATGAATACTTGGAAAAACGCTATAAACGGAGGAACCAATAACGGAATGTTCGATAAAACATTTCCGGTGAGAGGAAATCATGATGATGCAGTTGTCGGAACCAGCGCTACGGGGTGGCAAAATTACTTTGATCTGGCATCACATGTGCAAAGAATTGGAGGGACTAATTACTCTGCATTAAATGACGATTTGACTTATTCTTTTGACTTCGGTAATTCGCGGATAATTGGCATAGATGTCCCGGGAAACGTTACCAAGATGACTGCTGCGCAGATTTTCTGGCTGGACGAGAGACTTACCGATGCGGAAATCAAGGGACTGAAGCACGCGTTTTTTTTCTGGCATGGACCCTTTTATTACATCGCCAATCATGTTTCAGGAAATCCGCCTCCTGATTTGATAAATGTAATTAATAAACATCCGATTGTTTCGGCAGGATTTTACGGACATGAGCACTCACTGGCTTATACGCATATCAACAGCTCAAGGACTCCCGGAATAACACAGCAGTTTGAGCAAATCGTTTCGGGCGATGCGGGGGCAGGTCCGACAACACCGACCTCCGGCAGGTATGACTATTGGTTGGATTTGGCGCCTAATTTTGGAGGTTTTGCCCTGATCTCGGTTAATGGGGGATCTTTTACCGTGGATTTTTATAAAGGAGGAACGACTTCCAGTCTATGGTCAAAGACTTTTAGCAAAAGCGGTTCGACTCCGCCGCCTCCGGTTACACCGACAAGAACACCCACTCAACCAATGATTACTTTGACAAGAACTCCTACTCCGCCTTTTGTCACAGGATCGATAACCCCAAGTCCGACCAGAACTCCGACTCAACCGGTCGTCTCTCCAACCCAAACAATAAAATCCCCAACACCGATTGGTAACGTCTGCACTTACTTTAAAAACTAAATTTAAATCAGGAAATCAGTAAAGTTAGTAATATAATGATAGGTGTAAAACAAATACCCCTTGACAAAGTCGATAATTAGTGTTTATTATTTATTTACATGCAGAAGAATAATTTTGGTTTATTAATATTAGCCGGTTTTGCGGTGATTTTTTTAAGCCTGCTAGTTTTAAACTCAAAAAAACAATACACGTATAATACTTCGGCCCAGATACTTCCATTAACGCCCTATCCTACTAAGACGCTTAGCAAATACGTCTACATCACCTACACCTGCAGAAATGATTCTACGGGAGGAAGTTACGTATTAACTAACTCCAACCGCTGTCGAAGCGGCGCCGAATGGATGAAGGACGCTAATAATTCCTGTTATCAAAAGACCTCGGGTACATGTGCTGCAACCGGAACGATGTCAGGCTGTGTTGAGACGTATAAATATTCACCCGAGTGTGCGGTAAAACCCGTGACAATATCTATTTGGCCAACCAAATATCTTACTCCGACAAGATACCCCAGTATCTATCCGACCAAATGGCCGACGACTAATATATCCTGTAAACCGATAGATTGCCCGGCGCCGCCAGAAGGTTGTAGATACTACGGCGGGGACAACTGCACAACCTGCGGTAAATTAAATTGCTACAACACAACGCCGATACTATACGGATCACCTTATCCAACAAGAGTTTATTTCACTCCGCCGCCTTCATACCAGTAATTTATCCCCCTTCGCGAAATGCCCTGATCGTCCTCCTTGGCTAAAGCTTCGAAGAACAGGTAATATCGGAGCCGCCTATACAGTTCTTATTCTCAGATTCTGCCGGAAGTTTCATTCCAAGAAATTGGAAGAAAGGAGAGGGGTAAGGATGCTGGTTAGGAAAAGAGAAGATGGAAGTTAGTCAATATAAATCCCACTTCCCAAACCCATATTCCATACAAGCTTCCTAACCTAAACCCAACCTCCATTTCTCTATTTAATTGGGGATCCTTTTCACTTCCGCCACCTGTTCCTTGGATGACTGTTTAAGCGGATTTGATATTAGAGGTTTCAAGAAAGCTTCTAGTTTTTGATGTAGGTGCAGGCAGGAGCGCGGGTAGCTGAGATAGGGGTAGCGGTAGGGGCTGGCTGGCTTATAGCAGGAGAAACAGTTGGCGTAGATTGATTAACGGTAGGACTAAGGATTGGGGATGAGGCTCCTTCATAACTCCCAAGATCTGGAGCCTGACCTATAAAGTCTGCTGAGGTTAGGGCAAGCGCAGTTCTTCCGGCAAAGCTGAAGTTAGCTATCCCCGCATCAATTGCCGGACTGCCGATTCCAAGGTGAAAATCCGGTGTTAAAAGCGGATCACCAATATTATTTGTCGAACCATTGAGATTACTACCTGAATAGTTTGTTCCGTTAGCCCAAAACAAATTATAGGCGACAGTTGAGCCTCCGTCGATATTCTTAATTCCCAGACCGGTGTTGTTGGCGATAATGTTATTAACAACGATCATATTATCTCCGCCTGAGATTCCGTAGTCATTATTGACAATCGTATTGTTGATAACGTTCATTGGTTCTTTAATACTGGCGGCGCGATAGTCTTCGCTGGTTATCTGGTTATCCATAAGTCCGATGGCGGCTTTTTTACTCTTCTCGATAAGATTGCGTTCGATTTTAAAAAGACGGTTGGTGTCGGTTGCGTAGTCGATGAACTGGATGCCGTCCTGGCCGCTGCCGGATATCAGATTGTTTCTGATGGTTATTGCAGCTTGAGATGCGATTACATCATCCTGTAGCCTGATTTCGATACCGTCCTGCTTCGCATTGAGGATCTGATTATTTTCAATTAAAAAGTCGTTGATCGCGTTGTCCAGATCGAGATCATCATCGGTGCCTCCATCGAAGACATTGAAGCGGTTTATTCCGCCTGATCCTTTGGAGTAGTCGATAAGATCTGCGGCTTGGGTGAGATAAGAATACTCAATCAAGAACGGACTAAACGACTGTATACCATCAAGTCCGCCATTTTTAATCGTCAGGCCGACTAAGTTGATCTGCGAGGGGACAGCTTTTGGAATCATGATGACGGTCTGTCCGCCGCCGTCGATGACGACACCGTTATTGCGGGGGTTAATCTTATCATAACTTGCGGCAGACAGTGTGACAGCGCGGTCGATATTCAGATTTTCGCGGTAGGTGCCGGAGGAAATCAGAATAATATCACCAGCTGCTGCAGCGTTTATCGCCGACTGAATGGTTTGGTAATTTTGCGGAACCAGCAGAGTATTGGCGGTCTGGGCGCTAGTTAGAGTAGTCTTTTTTTGCGACTGCGATTTTTGCAGAACGACTATCAGAATAAGAAGAAGAACAATTAACAGTAGGCCAAAAAAATTGAGAGAATTTTTTTGATTTGATGGCTCTTGTTTTTCCATAGGTGAGTTAAAATTATGGGTCCTGGTTCTGATTCATTCCCGTCAGTGCTCGAACCAGAAATATCTGGAAAAATTCTGCGCGCTGCCGGGACCCTTTCTCTTCAACACCCTTAATTTTATAAATATGGTGTTGTCTTATCATAGAAGAATTTTGCAAATTTTTCAATGTATTTTTAATTTATTTTAAGGTAGCAAGAATGAGTAATATTCCTAAGGCAGTAACGATTACCGTCACCTCCGCAGAGTTCACCTCATCCCGCGGATAGGTTTGTATTTACTACGTGAATTAGTGTTGTGTTGAAGATTAAACCATAACGAAGAAAACGAGTAAAACATATTATTGAAAAATAAGTATTGGGAGTCTGGAAGTGTCTGCAATATTTTTTGATTTAAAGGATAACTCATTTGTACTGGTCGTCTGAAATGCAAAAGTTATTATTTTGTTTGGATTTGACTTCATAAAATTAGTAATATCTATTTCTTTATATACACCTGATGCATTTGCCGTAAATGACATAATTAATTTTCCCAGGGCCGGTTGATTGTTAAAAGTAATTCCGGTTTCGACCCAGGAATTATCTGGAACTAAGTATAGATTTGTTGTTCCGTTTGAAGGATCATTTACCCAGACTTTAAGTTTGGCTGATCTAAATATTTTTCCTGCAAGCGGAGTTAGGTCAAATTTCATAAAAGTAATTTTCGTTGGAGACGTCTTTACTTTAAGATCCGCTTCCTTGCCGCTATTATTATTAGGGTAATTTGAATTTACATATGAATCGGCGACAGGCCCCAATGTAAATAGTGCTTGAGTTATGGTAGGAGTTTTCGTAGGAATAAAAGTAGTCGGAGTCGGGGTTAGTGTTATTTTTATAGGACCTGTAGGTGTCGGAGTTGAAACAGAAGGAAGAGAGATAGTGGTAAAAAGTAACCGATTCCAGGTATGATCCTGCAGAATGAGTTTGCCTTCATCTGAAAACAATACAGAACTGCCTTGAGACATTGGGATTTTGATTAGACTGTCAGGATAAACTACTTCTCCCAGTTGAGGGGTTTCATAAAAATAAACCCGTTCATCGAATTTATTTCCATAACCGTCAGACAGAAGTAACATTCTATTGGCCGAATCAAATCCGACTGCAGTAGGGCTACCCGGCTGATTTGGTTCTAAATTCCTTGATGTAAAACTGCTTTTTGAAAATACAGCATCAGCATTCGTGAGGGGAAAGATATTGCCTGATTGGGGTGTTAATTTTGAAGCATTAAAACGTAAAAGTCTTCTGTTACCGTTTAATTCATAAGAGGCGTCAACTACGTAAAGGTTTCCGAAGTTGTCTATTGAGAGGTAGGTTGGAGAAGCTAAACCATTTCTGACGGGATTGAGAGATCCTAAATTCTGAGCTGATGAAGATTTATCAGGTTGACCGATGACCAGGTCAACGGTTGCTGCACCAAGAGGATTTTTTACCCGCAAAATTCTGTGTCTATCAGGATCGCTGATAAAGAGTGCTCCGGTTCGGGAATCGAATGCCAAACCAGCCGGATTAAAAGTAACAGGTGATCCGTCATCCGCCCATACTATATTTTGGGAACTGTTTTGCCAATCGCTGTAGAGCATTTTATAAACGGAGTAATTTTTTCCGCTCGACGTAATGGGAATATTAAAGATATATATCCGGTTATCGGAGGCCAGAAATAATTTTCCAGCAGGGTCTATAGTCTGTGCTCCAAGCCCGATAGCATTAAAAATACCGCCATTATTATTCAAATTTGATTCAAAATTATCCTGACCAACGACATGATCAGCCTGTGCAAAAGTTGAGAGAGATGAAGGATTGTTCCAGACTAACAATCTCTGACGGTCACTTACATAAAGTTGGGATGATGTGCCGTACGATTTTGACATTCCGTAACCATTCATGAATGTTTTGCCGGAATATTGATTCCAACCCTTATGGAGAAGTGATCCATTGGAAATTACAAGTCCAGAAGGATTTTTTGTCAGGGGAGTTGAAAAGCGGACAATATCTTTTTCATCGGCGTTTCCCATCGTAGACAGGTAGATATTACCTGAAGAATCCACACCAATCTCTCCGTCTGACTGGCAGAGGTTGGCTTTATTCCCGTCAAATTGAATGAATCCCTGATCGGTCCTACCCAGACAGCCGCGTACATCCGGATTTGGCTGACCGATTACATCGATAATTGCTCCGTCTGATGCGAATAGCACTGTTCTGTTATTGCCGCTATCCTGAGCAAATATATCGCCTGTTCCCGAAGGATCAAATGCAATACCCCTTGGCCAATAGAGACCCGTGGTTAAGTTAACCCATTTCCCCGAAATATATTCCCAATTTGTACTGTCAGTCGGTTGTGTGTCTTGGTAAATAGCTCTGCCGATTTCTCGAGTTGCCCGCATTCCGTTGGTAAAAGGAGGTGTGAAAACCAAAATTCTTGCTTCTCCCGCCCATTCTCCTTCGACAACATACAATTCTCCGGTTTAAGGTTTAAATTTTAGAGC
>Ga0209542_10016276_pt1 | contig 12355 bp, 5 predicted proteins | sample RifCSPhighO2_01_FD_184028 | JGI IMG/M metagenome (GOLD analysis project Ga0209542, IMG submission 184028) | Soil microbial communities from Rifle, Colorado - Rifle CSP2_plank highO2_0.1 (SPAdes) (version 2) | ecosystem: Environmental > Terrestrial > Deep subsurface > Rock core/Sediment ...
GTGAAGGTACTGCCGATGCCACTGGCGGTGTTGCCAGCCGTGTCGCTGGCCGTTACCGACACACTGATTGGGCCATCGCTCAAACTGGACAAGTCGGCGCTGCCATTAACGCCGACGACGCTTTGGATGCCATCGCTGAAACTTACGGTGGCGCTGGCATCCGCGTCGAGGCCGGCAACCGTGTAGGCGACCGCCGTTTTCTCGGCGTTGCTGATAAGGGCATCCGCCAGCGTAACTGTCAGATCGCCGCCTCTGTCGGCGCTGGTGTCCAGCGTCAGGCTGCCGGTGGTGCTGAAGGTAAGGTCATCCACCCCGAGGAACGAGCCGTCGCTGTGGATCTCCAGCCGCGCGATCGGGACGCCCGATGTCACGGTCAGCAGGGTATTAACTGCCCCAGACGCCAACACCGCCTGCCCTATCAGCGTGCCCGCAGCGCTGAAAGCAAAGAGGCCGGTACCCGCGTCACCCGAAACATAGGCCGACACCGATTGGATATTGCCAATGGCCGAATTGAAGGTGAAGGTCATCAAGCCCAATTCAGAATAGGCGAGGTTCGTTCCTGAGTGAGAAGGTAATTCAGCCGAAGAATTAATAATATTGGCGCCAGACACGATGACGCCTAGAGCCACGTACTGTGCCCCCAGCGGGCTACCAGGTGCAATGTTATCGAACGTCAGATTGTTAGTCACACTATTAGCCCGACTGGCGCTGTTGCCGGCAACATCGGTGGCGACGATCGACACGCTGATCGGGCCATCGTTCAGGCTGGACAGGTTGGCGCTGCCGTTGACGCCGACCACATGATGATTGCTCGCGTCGCTGAAGGTGACGGTGGCGCTGGCGTCCGCGTCGAGGCCAGTCACGCTGTAGGCGACCGCAGTCTTCTCGGCGTTGTTGATCAGGCTGTCGGCGAGTACGACCCTCAGATCGTTACCGACATCGGCGCTGGTATCGAGGGTGTAACTGTGGCCGGTGCCGGCACGGCTGTTGCCGGTGGGATTGATGGTCTGGACCAGTAATCCGGTGCCGCTGCTGATCAAGGTGACGCCGCTGGCGCTCCAGCTATGGGTGGCGCTATCGGCCGCCGCATTGACCCAGGTGGTGCCACCATCGGCGGAGACCTGAATGGTCTCGCCGGTGTTCAGGGTGCCGGTGTAAGTGCCGCTCACGGTCTGGCTGTCGACGTTGGTGAGGAAGTCGCCAGCGGTGCCGCTGTCTTCGCTCAGCGCGGTCACCGTGGCCACTGCGGCGGGTGCATCAACAACCGGCGCGAGACTGAGGTTGGCCGAAGTGGCGACCGTCGCGCCAGCGCTGTCGGCAATCACTAGTGCAAAATTCACCAGGCCGTTACGATCCAGCGCCGGGTTGAAGGTCCAGCTACCGTTGGGGTTGGCCGTGATCGAGCCGTCGGACGGGTCGACGCTGACACTCTGCACGCTCAGGCTGTCGCCGACATCCACGTCGCTGGCGTTGGCCAGCAACTGGGCAGCAGTGAAGGCGTAGGCGCTGTCTTCCACGCCGTCCGGCAAACTGACCGGCCCGGATACGGTTGGCGCGTCGTTGACCGCGGTGACATTGACGTTCAGGGTGTTGGCGTTGACGGCGAAGGTCGTGCCGTCGCTGACTTTGAAGCCGATGCCAGCGTATCCGCTGCCATTACCATTGAGGGCCGGCACGAATTGCAGTTTGCCGGCGTCGAGGTCGGCCTTGCTGATGACCTGGTCCTGAACCACTGCAACCCAGGCACTGCCGTTGTTGTACTGCAGACTGCCGAGGGTTGGCAGTGTGGTGATTCTCACCGCTGCAAGCGGGCTGTTTTCCGCGTCGCTGTAGGTGCCAAAGTCGGTGCTGCCGAGGATCAGCGGCGTGTCCTCCAGGGTGGTCTGAGTGTCATTGGTGGAGCTTGGAGCAGAGTTAACTGGAATAGTAGCCGCGGCCTTGAGGGCGGCCGTGTTCCAGACCACGTTGTTACCGAAACGAACCTGGTCGATCTCGTAATCGGCGCCCAGATAAAAGTTTTTCAGGGTCAGGGTCTGGGAGGTCGCCAGCACCACCATCTGCAGGTCGTTGCCGGTGTGCACGAAGCGTACGTTGTTACTGTTGAGCCCCACCAGCTGCACGGTATCGACGTCGGCGCTGACGCCGCCACTGTTATCAATCACGTCATTGCCGTAGTTGGTGCCGTAGACATAGGTATCGCTGCCGCGACGGCCGACCAGAACGTCATCACCGGCGCCACCATTGAGGAGGTTATTACCGGTGTTACCGATCAGCTGGTTGGCCAAGGCATTGCCGGTGCCATTGAGATTAACACTGCCGGTGAGCTCGAGATTTTCCAGGTTGGCACCCAGGCTGTAGTTCAGCGAGGCGCGCACGGTATCGTTGCCACCACCGACCAGCTCGGACACACTGTCGCCACTCTGATCGACGATGTAGATATCGTCGCCGCTGCCGCCCGCCATGCTGTCGTTGCCAGCACCACCGTCAAGCAGGTCGTTGCCAGCGTCTCCGTTCAGGCTGTCATTGCCAGCACCGCCTTGCAGCGTGTCATTGCCATCGCCGCCCTGGATCAGGTCGTTACCGGCACCGCCGTCAAGCAGGTTGTTTCCGGCATTGCCGATCAAGGTGTTGGCCAGCGCGTTGCCGGTGCCGTTGATGTTAGCGCTGCCGATCAAGGTAAGGCGCTCGAGGTTGCTACCCAAGGTGTAGTTGATGCTCGCCTGGACCAGATCATCGCCAGCGTTGCTGGCCTCCACCACCACATCACCGGCGGCACCCACCACATAAGTGTCGTTGCCCACGCCGCCTTCCATACGGTCGTTGCCGCTACCGCCGTCGAGTGTGTCATTGCCGCTGTTGCCATACAGCGTATCGTTGCCACCCAGGCCCAGGAGAGTGTCATCGGTGGGATTACCGTTGATCACATCGGCGCCATTGGTCGGTACGACTGGTGGGTAATAGAGATTCGCCAGCGCCTCGCTGACACCCCAACTGCTGCCATCCGCGAACTGGATTCGGTCGATCGCATGGTCCGCATCGAGAAAGCACTGGCTCACGGTGATGGTTTCGCCAGTGGCCAGAACGGTGAGCACCAGGTCGTTGCCCATGCGGGTCAAGCGGATCTGGTTGGCGTTGAGGTTGGTCAACCGGAGGATGTCGACGTCGCTATTGGCGCCACCGGAATTGTCGATCACATCGAAGCCATAGCCCTGGCCGAACCGGTAGGTATCGCTGCCGCGCCCACCCAGGAGCCGGTCATTGCCGGTGCCACCGTCCAGCGTATCGTCACCCGCGTTGCCGAATAGGGTGTCGTTACCGCCTAGGCCATTGAGGGTGTCGGCCGCGACGCCCCCTGTCAGAATGTTGGCGCTATCATTACCGTTGATGGTGGCCATTACCTAACCCCTGATGAATACGAAGTTTTTCGACTCTAGGAGCGTAGTCCGCAGCCTTTTGCTGGCCATCATCCATTTGAATGACCAGGCAAACCTTTCGTCTGAACGTCGGATTCAACGCCCGGTTGCCCGTCGGCATTGTCTGACAGGAAAGGATCAGGTGGGGGGGCGAGCTTCTGGCTGGAGCTGCATGGGCTCAACCGGGCATTAACGCTTTCAACACTGTCAGCAGACGGCTTTCCCGCCCAGCGATTGAGCGTGAACACATTGGTGACGAAGTCGTATTGCGCTTTGAGCAGTTGGCGCGCGAATAGCCCATCATGGCCCTGCATCGAAACGATGCCGTAGAAGAGGCCGAATATACGTGTGCAGTCGGAACGGGCGCCAAAGCGAAGGAGGCTTGCAATGGGGAGGAGTCCATATACGACCAGACAACGCAAGGGCGGCAGATGGGTGCTTGAGGCAGACAAAGCATTGGTCGGCATCAACGAAGCCGTACCGCACATTACGGACATGACCACCCAGATTGCCGCGGCGACAGAAGAGCAAGCCGCCGTAGCAGAGGAAACCAGCCGCAACATTACGACCATCGCGAATCTGGCAGATCAAACATCTGAACAAGCGAAACATTCCCCAGAGCTGAGTAAGGAATTAACTCAAACAGCCATGACCCAGTACTCATTGGTCGAGCGTTTTAACCGCTAGTCAATCAACCTGCTCGACAAAAGCCCGCTATGCGCGGGCTTTCTAATTGCATTTGTATCCGTTCGCTCTTGGTCGATTTCGGCCAGTTGTGACAGGCAGAAATCGGCCAATAGCTGCCAGTTGTATCCGGCAGCAACTGGCCAAAAGCTGTCATTTGCCCACGGTCGCTCGAAGAGGTTTCAGTTCAGCCCCTAGCTTTGGCTATATCTTTCAAGCGCTTTTCCAAAGCAGCTCTCCATGTCGCCAATCTCTCGATGTCCTGTTCTAGTTCATCAGGTTCTGGCGTCGGAAGCCTTCCGACGGCCGTTGCCGCGTCATGCTCGAACTTGGAGCACTTACTCATGCCGATATCGATTTCTCGGTAATCTTCGTCGGTCACAACAACAGACTTGAGACGCTGTGTCGATACACCCTCGCCGAACCGCTGGACCGCTCCGTTCAACAGAACTTCCTCGATACACCGCTCCCAAGCGAGGCGTAGTCGACCATAGCATGCAGCGGTCAGGCGACGATGCTCATCGTCGTCCCCATCTTTCTGTGCTCTGCGAACCTCAATCAGCGCTTGGCGCAGTCTAGCCAGGCGGTCCTTTGTACCTACCACGTCGAATGGCAGGTCCTGCGAGTGCACTCCATAACCTTGCGCGGTTCGACGAATGTAGTTCTTAGTCAGAGCAGCCCCAAACTCCTCAACCTTCTGCTCCAGAATGCAGAGGAAGTAGATATCGTGGGTGAAGACAATTACTTGTCGAGTCAGCGACTCAATCGCTAAACGCTCCGCTACCTCCCAACGACGGCGGTGATCTAACGATGAAACCGGGTCATCCAGCACAATTCCACCACGCCCCTTACCAAGCCTGATCTCCGCAAGGAAAGAGGCAATGGCAATAGCGCGCTGCTCTCCCTCGCTAAGAATGGCTGCCGGGGTACCCCCTCCAGGTAGTTGTAAAATCAGCTTGAACTGGGTCTTGCCTCCAGGAGACTCAGGCTTCATCACGATTTGAAGCTGATGCACCTTAAGGCGCTTGAGCTCTTCGTTCAGAGCGTCCGCAAGTTCCTGGCTGGCCGTAGTTCGCGAAAGGTCGGTAGATTTTCTGGAGATAGCACGCGCGTCTAAACCCTCAATGCATGCCTGAAGTTTGCTACAGGCTTCATGCTTAGCAATTGCCTCCAGTACAGCGTCCTTAACCTCGCCCAACCTTACTCGTGCATCAAGCTCTCGCTTCTCCGTCGCCATTTCAGCCCGGACTTTCTCATCGGCCGTTGCCTCTAGCGCAGCGGCTTGGCCTTGTAGGCCTTCAATAATGTGCTTTAAGCCCGGTTGCGGATCGGCCTGCAACTTCAGGACCTCCTCCCACTGGATCTCAGCGGCAGCGGCTTGCAGTATTAATTTCTGACGGGACTGCAGGCACTCCTGCATTGATGAACATGCCGCAGAGAGCTCCGGATCAATTTCCGTAAGCTCTTCAACCAAAGCATCGCGGAACATTACATCCAAGGCGGCGCTCTGAATAACCCTGTAGGCAGTGGCGGCAGTTTCACGGGCGTCTTTCGCAGTCTTTTCGGCAGCATGCTTAATGAAGGCGTCAAACTTAACTAGTCGCGAGGCGCCTTCTTCCCCAAGTCGGTTCTGGCATAGGGGGCATGCGGCGTCTTCTGGAATCGCCGGGAATTCATGATCCGGATGACTAAGCCCGGCGAAAATTCGAGCCGCCTCAAACAGAGCCTTCCACTCATCGCCACCTGTGCCAACAAGCTGACCGGGCGTCTGCTTGAACTCCATAGCAGCCAGCTCCGCTGCGGCTTTGGCCGCTTTCGACTTCTTAATTAGCTCTCTGAGCTGGTTGATCTTTTCATCGTTGATCAACGCAATTGCTGCTGCGATTCGATCCTTCAACCCTGAGAAGCGCATCGCCTTCTGACGCAGCGTTTGGGCTTTTTGCTTCGGATCAGCTTCAGCTAAGGTTTGTGTCAATAAGAGCAGCCGATCCTTCTCTGCTTGGCTGAGCGTGGCTAAAGCCTCGATATGCTCGGGATTAGTCTTGGAAGGAATACCCAGCAGCGTAGTGGCCACCGCGGTCTGCTCTTTCGCAAGTACGGCGTACGCGGCGTCACTTGGAGCATTCGCTGTCTTTTCTTGCGTTGCACGCAATTTGAGTTTGTTACACGCGCCTACTAACCCCTCCAAGATATCCAGTCCGTATGGGGCGTAAGCGAAATCGCCATGGTTATCGATGTAAGCACGGGCGCAATGGGTGTCGAAGATGGAAATGTCAGAAAGCGGTTCAGGCGCCGCTATTCCATACCGCCAAGCAAGGTCAGTAGCAGTGCCGTCGATTACAACATCGAACACCGCTTGGGCAACGCCGGCAGTCTTGGGATCCAAGTTTGCGTTAGGCAGTATAGGCTCACGCCGATCTCTCGCACGGCACGCATGCTTGAATACTCTGGAGTAGCCCGACTTCCCAGCGCCATTCTCCCCGTAAATGACCGTCAGACCTGCCACTGCAATCGGAACTCTGCCACCGTTCGCTAGGGCGTTAACATTCTGGAGATCCTTGATCGCTGCTAGCTGAACAACTCGGGTTGGATCGGCCGGCGGAGCTATCTGAGCATCCTCGAGCACTCTGGGCTTCCGGTCATCTGGATCAGCGATCCCCACTTCGGCCTTAGCCAACGCGTAGAGATCATCCAGGTCAGCCGCACTAAGCGTTCGATCTTGATAGAGTCGAGCGATCGCATCTTGCTGCCAAGCAGGCAGCCCCTTAGACCATGCATGAATTTCCTGAATGATCGTCACCCTGCCTCCTCCTTGGCGTAGTAATACGCATATCTTTTCAATATCCCCAGAGTGGCAATTCGCCGCCAGTATGTCTAGATGGGAGTCAGAAAGGGGACAACTTTGTCTTGCGCCCAGCCAGTAGCAACCGCCCCTCAAAGGCAGCTATTGGCCGATTCTGTTGAAAAAGTCGGTCTGCCCAAACTGCCTGATCATTGACTGGTGAAAGCGCCTTTTTTGCACGCGGCTATGTGAAATCCGAGTCCAAAAGCCTCTGCCAAAAGTAAAGATTTCAATCTCGAACGCGTACTATTCTGATGCGCAAACCATGACCGACTTTTTCAACAGAATCGGCCGACTGCGGCCCTTCGCGACAGGTAGAAATCGGCCGATTCTGTTGAAAAAGTCGGTCCACCCAAACGGCCTGATCATTGACTCGTGAAAACGCCTTTTTTGCACGCTGCTACGTGAAATCTGAGTCCGGAAGCCCTCTGCAAAAAGTAAAGATTTCAATCTCGGACGCATACTTTTCTGCTGCGCAAACCATGGCCGTCTTTTTCAACAGAATCGGCCAAGAGCAGACATCCAGACAGCACCAACCATACGCTGTCAGCCACTAACGACCAGCCCGCAAGTCGACGACATCGAAAACCCTGATGGCAGCCCCTTGCGTTGAAAAAAATCGCCCCTGCGAACGGGATTTCTCCCGCTCGCTGGCGATCTGTCAGCTGGAGGTATCGACTGCACGCTTTTCGATTGCCGGGGGTGTCCAGAGGCCCTTCGTAATTGCATCATCCGGCCAATAAGCTCGCAGGAAGAGGGAGAAGTCCGCCCCTTTCGGTGCCGGTAGCCAATTACTTTCCTTGTCCGCGCCTGGCGACTCGGCCTGTACATAGAATGTCAGCGAGCCGTCAGCATTGGTCTTCAGATCCTGGTTTTTCGTGCCGAGCGAGTAACGGTTGAGCGGGTTGGGCACAAAAAAGTGCGCAGAGTCATACGCAGTGAGCGACCAGAAGCCCTTCACTGGCGGCAGTTGTCCTTTCGCGAAGGTGACCGTGTAAGCACTCGCACCGTTGAGACGCATGCCGGCTGCATCGAGGTCTTGATAGAAGTACCGTGTCTCGTTGGGTGCATTCACCAGGATGTTCGACTTCGCCACGGCGGTGCGTGTGAAATAGTCGGTGCCAAAGTGTGCCCCATTGGTGATGGTGGACCAGTGATGGGGTAGCTCAATGCCCCAGTTGCGGAACTGTAGCAATGGGTCGATCAGTTCCCGATCGGCTTTTTCCGCCTCGTCGATCATCGCCTGCTTCAATTCCGGATTTTTCTGCGCAGCGGCGATCACGGCCAATACTTGCGCATAACGCGCCGCCTCTCCAGCCACCGCCGGTACCAGGTCCAATACGGCCGGCAACTGATCGAAAAAGACGTCGGGACGCACCCAGCGGGTTTCGCCCCTGGCGTCATCGCGCTTCGGGAAAACAGGCAGCTTTCGCCAGTCCTGGCGTTTCAGGGTGCCGTCGTATTCGGCGACTGGATAGACGTTGATGCCTTGGATGACCTCTTGCACCGCTTGCCTGTCCTGCGGCGTGTCATCTTGAAAAACGCGTGGGCCGACGAAGGCGGCATTGGATTGAGTCCGGATCACTCGGGTAATGCCCTTGGGCACCGTACCCTGCCAATTCGGCCCCACGACCAGATAAAAACCGGGTTTGGTTCCGTACATTACGCCCAGGCCATTGATGCTTTCAGTGCGTAGATCGGAGAGTTGAATGACCCAGAATCGTTTGCCGAAGTCAGGTATCTGGATGACCACCGGGCTGTCATTGAGCGCCAGGTAACCAGCGCCGTAAACGACGTCCTGGTTGGGACAGGCGATGGAGCGCTGATCCGGCTTGATGTAATCGCTGAGCATGGTCAGGCGATTGTGAGGTGCGATTGGCAGCGTGCCGCCAATGAGCCCTTGCTCGGGAGCTTTGGCGTAAGCCAGGCGCCGATTGTACATGTTGACCATTGGCCAGGCCCAGAACCAGGCATCACGCGCCACCAGGCGAGCGTATGCTTCGGTAATACGGGTATTTTCGGTTGGTCCTGAAGGCAGTACCAGCGCTTGCAAGGGCACGGCTTCTGCCTGGGCGAGCACAACGGGTGCGGCGGTGCCGAGCAGCGCAGCCATTGCGATCGGCAGCATCTGTCCCAGTGCCCTGGAGGTTCCTGACATCTCTCTCTCCTTCGATTATCCAAGCGATCATCGATCGTCTTGTTGCGAATCAGGCTGCGCAATGCACCGACCTCACTCGATTACAACCGCTCAACGAAACGCAAGCCGGGTCGGTCTGTTGCATCACGGGTGCCTTTACCCGCTGTCGATGAGCAAACACTGTGTTCCCTACTCCCTGGTTTCTCCCCCCCCAATTGGAGAGGGTCGTCGATTTCGAAGCAAAGGAAACCCGCTGCGGCCTCGGCTCTTTCGAAGTCATCCGACAAGAAAGACAAGGCAGACAAGCCGGCGAAAAAGAAACAGTGACATCCGCTATCCGCCAGGGCGTTACGCCCTAGCTTGCTCGGCCCCTGCTGCGTTCAACAGCAATCAGCAAGAACAGGGCTGTCGCGGCCAACAATGCCCCCGCGAGGAACGTATTGACTGAGCCCATGCCTTGCCATATCGCACCCGCCAGAACGCTGGCGATCAGCATGCATACACCACTGACCAGATTGAAAATACCGAAGGCGGTTCCCTTCAGGTCCATGGGCGCGGTATCCGCTACCAGCGAGGCAAGAATGCCCTGGCTGAATCCCATATGAAGCCCCCACAACGCGACACCCAGCATCATCGTGATGATCGAACCGGATCCAGCGATCACCAGATCCGCCAGGATGAGTAATCCCATGCCCATGCACAGCAGCTTCGTACGGCTGATGCGATCAGACAGCCAGCCGGCGGGATAAGCGGACAACGCATAAAAAATGGCCATGACTACCATCACCAGCGGAACCCAGGCGACCGATAGGCCTGTCTGCTGCGCCCGTAAAACCAGGAACGCCTCGCTGAAACGGGCGAGTGTAAAGACGCCGCCAATAACGACGACCCACCAATAGCCACGGGAGAAGCCGGGAAGGACTCGCCAATGAATGGGAGATCGGAACGTTCGCTCCCTGGAGACAGGCGTGGGCTCCTTGACCCCCACGAAGATGAGCGCCACCGCCACTATTGCCGGGATCACTGCAAACCACAGCACAAGCTGGATATCGGCAAGCCATAACATCAGCACGATGGCCATGGCAGGGCCAAGAACAGCGCCTACGGTGTCCATCGACTGGCGCAGCCCAAAACAGGCACCACGGATTGGCGGCGGCGACATATCTGCGACCAGGGCATCTCGCGGTGCACCCCGGATGCCTTTGCCGATTCGATCCAGAAAGCGTGCGGTGAAGACCACTTCCACCGAGTGTGCCAGGGGAAACAGGGGCTTGCTCAGAGCCGCTACGCCATACCCAAGCAGTAACAATCCTTTGCGCCGCCCAATGAAGTCGCTGATAGCCCCAGAGAACACCTTGATGAGCATCGCGGTCGACTCGGCAACCCCCTCGATTACCCCGACGGTCAATGCACTGGCCCCCAATGTAGTGACCATGAACACGGGCAGCAGGCTGTGTACCATCTCGGACGAAAGATCCATGAACAGGCTGACAAAGCCTAACGCCCAGATCGTGCGGGGAATGCCAGAACGATCATTGCCGGTGCGCGGACTTTCGCTACTCATTTTTTCATCCTGTACTCATGGGTACGAAGGAAAGACTGAGAACGACAGTGTGCCACCGTTAGCCATGACCACCGAACTGACGATTACGCTAACGCAATCCCCAGGGCGTCGCCGACTCTTTCGGCGACAATGCTCCCTCATGGGCCAGCAGGCAGGTGACCAGCAGCAAAATCAGGTGGATGCCCAGGGCGCGGGAGCACGGCGCATACATTGTAAGGCCGGGCTCCCTCGCGGTTCATGGCTTGGCCACCGCTTGCGGGCCGTTGCCGTCGCCAGTGCGGAAGGTTGGCAGCGCGGCGGAGTTCACGTAGCGCACACCGTCCCAACTTGGCAGCGGTGTCGGCATCAGCTGGAATTGCCCGGGTTTCTCAACGTCCCAGCGCAACAGCATGGAGTTGTCCTCGTGCTGGGTGTTGTGACAGTGCTCCATGTAGGTCCCGGCGAACTCGCGAAAGCTGATCGCTATTTCTACGTTGTCCAGGCCGTCCTTTTCCGGGCCGATACGGTACACGTCCTTGCGTGCCCATTTTTCCCATTCCGGTGGCGCCTTGCCGCCTCGATTGAGGATGATCCCCTCCTCGAAGTGCACATGCACCGGGTGGCTCCAGCCTTCGCCGCCGAGCTTGATGTTCCAGACTTCCAGGGTGCCGAAACCGGTCGCACCGGCATCGGTGGGGCCACTGGCCAACTGAGCCGAGGCGCTCAAGCGCCGTGGATCCATCTGGAAGCCGAAGCCGCCATCGGTCTTGACCGTCCAGGGTGCTTCATCGGTGCCGTCGGAACGGCCGAAGGTGAAGGTGCGGTGACGGGCCTTGGCCAGCAACGCCTGGTCGGCAAGATTGTCGCGGTGAATCTTCAGCGGGATCATCACCAGGCCTTCAGCCTTGCCCGGTTTGGCCGGCTCATAGGCGGCCGGGTCCATGGCCAGGTCCTGCCCGGTGTAGGCCTTGACGTTAAGTTGCAACACCTTGCCCACCGCCGGATCACCCTCCTCCCACTTCGGCCCCTTGCTGGTTTGCTTGAGGATCGCCCGGTATTTCTCGGACAACACGTCAGCCAGGGAGGCGGGTTCTTCCGGGCCCTTGCCGTCTTCATGCACCTGCAGGTTGACGAAGAACAGCTTGTCGCCCGGTTTGATCCCGTTTTTCGCGAAGTTGACGATGATGTCGAAACGCTCGGCGATGCCCAGGGTGGGCAGGATCGCGTTGTGGTTCTGTTTGTCGCCGTCGGCGTCGAGGTCCATGGTGCCGTCGAACGGCACGCTGTGTTCCATGATATTGCCGTCGTTGGCAATCATGTGGAACGGCACGCGGGCATAGGACACTCCTGACCCGACGGGACCTGGGAACTCACCCGTGGTGCCCTTGATTTCACGCACCAGCGCCAGCTTGAAGTAACGCGACACCGAGCCATTGAGCATGCGCAAGCGATAGCTGCGGGCGCGCACATCCAGGGTCGGTTTCCACTTCCAGTTGACCAGCACCTGGTCACCGAGGAAGCCGGCAGTGTTGAAGGGGTTGAACCACAGTTGACCGTTCTTGTCCCACGCCTTGTCGGCAAACAGCAGGTTGACGTCGTAGTCGCGGTTACCCCAGGGCAAGGCGCTGCCACTGGGCAAACGCAGGTTGACGCCGTCGTTCACCGATTCATTGCCGCGGTCCAGGGCGCTGTAGTAGTTCATCATCGCCGCGTTGCCCTTGTAGACGTTCTGCGCG
>Ga0209542_10016277_pt1 | contig 12355 bp, 10 predicted proteins | sample RifCSPhighO2_01_FD_184028 | JGI IMG/M metagenome (GOLD analysis project Ga0209542, IMG submission 184028) | Soil microbial communities from Rifle, Colorado - Rifle CSP2_plank highO2_0.1 (SPAdes) (version 2) | ecosystem: Environmental > Terrestrial > Deep subsurface > Rock core/Sediment ...
CAACAAAATTCAGCAGGAAATATATTCAAAGGCATTGTGTCTAAGAGGTTCGTAGGAAGCGGCGCGTGGGGAGCGCCATTCTTCTCTTATTCGTTGCACACAACAAAAGCAGGAGATGCTAATTCAGAAAAGATAACATTCTGGCTATCAACAAGCAGGACAACTGCTGCCTCAATAACATCTGCAAGCAAGGTGTCTATAGACAACAAGTTCCATCATGTTGTAGGAACTTATGACGGAACAAAGATGAGATTGTACATTGACGGAGAATTGAGCGCTGAAAAAGCTAATAGTGCGGCAATTGTTTACAATGCAGGTTCTCAGAGCAACGATTACTTATGGATAGGCGGCTGGTTAAGCAATGGCATATTCAAAGGTAGTGTTGACGAGGTGGCAATATATGACCGCGCTTTGGCTGAAGAAGAAGTGCAATACAAATATTTCACAACTGTTTTGCCTGTGCTGAAGTCAATTATTTGATCAGAATGAGAAATAGCATTTATTATTTTCGACATCATGGTTATACAAAGACAATATGGTCACAGATGTACTGGGTTTGTACCGTCTGCATAAATCTTATTTAGTTCTGAAATTAATTATATTTCATGACAGCAGTCATAGCTCTGGGAGGCAACGCTATTCTTAGAAAGGAGGAAAAGCCTTCTGTTGCAGGTCAGTTTCATAATACTTATCGCGCTATGGAAAATATCCTTCCTGTTATAAAAAAATATTCGACCGTAGTAACCCACGGAAATGCGCCACAGGTAGGAGCCATAATGTTAAGGGTGGAAGCTGCTTTAGGCAAAACTTATCCCCTACCATTGTATTCAGCTGTTGCAGAAAGCGAGGGTGAAATGGGTTTCATGATAGAGCAATCGCTGCAGAATTCATTCATGAAGCACGGGATAAAGAAATCTGTTGCATCTCTGCTTACACAAGTTTTAGTGGACAAAAATGATAAAGGCTTCATGAAACCCACAAAACCTATAGGGCCGTTCTATGACAAAAAGAAAGCTTCATTGCTGACAAAGAAGGGTTTCAAGATGAAAAAAGTTGATGGTGGTTATAGAAGGGTTGTGGCTTCACCTAAACCATTAAGAATAGTTGAGGCAGACGTTATCATAGAGCTGATAAAACACAATATAGTAGTTATAGCAGCAGGCGGCGGAGGCATACCTGTTTACAAAGACAAGAATTCAATGAAAGGCATTGATGCAGTTATTGACAAAGATCTGGCATCATCATGTCTGGCAAAGAGTATCTCTGCCAAATATATGTTCATTCTTACAGGCGTTGACAAAGTTTATCTTAACTACAGAAAGAAAAATCAGAAAGGATTGAAAAAGGTAAGTGTTAAAGAGGCTAAGAATTATTTGAAAGAAGGTCATTTCCCAGCAGGTAGTATGGGCCCTAAAATTGAAGCAGCTATAGATTTTCTAAATAATGGAGGGAAAAAAGTTATCATAACATCGCCTGAAAAAATAAAAGCAGCATTATCAGGCAGGGAAGGAACGCATATATTGTGAAACAAACAAAATAATATATATTATAGTTTGTTCCACATATAGCGAAACAAAGTTATAATATTCTATTTATTTCCCCTGTTTCTCTATAAGTTAAATAAATTCCAGAAGGGCACTAAGCCAAAAGATAACCTCTGTTTTTTCTTATTCCCCGAAAAATAATCCTAGAAGATAAGAGATGTTGAATCATTCTTGCTGATAGCTAACCTTTAATCCTTCATTTTGCATTAATATTGATTATGAAAAAACCTAAGCATCTTCTCAGCATTGCTGACCTCAACAGGAAGGATATTGAATTCTTGATAAGAAGTGCCATCAAAATTAAGAAGAATCCCAGCAAATACTCGGATTCTATGGAAGATAAAACTCTGTTAATGCTTTTTGAAGCACCTTCTCTCAGAACAAGGATAAGCTTTGAGACAGGCATGACGCAGATGGATGGTCATGCAATTTATTACGATATGAAGGAATCAACAGTAGGAAAAAAGGAAACAATAAAAGACCTGGCAAATGTTGTATCTCGTTATTGTGATCTCATTATGGCAAGGATAGCTAAACATTCCGATATTATGGAGATCGCAAAAAATTCCAGAGTTCCTGTCATCAATGGTTTGACAAGTTATGAGCATCCATGCCAGATCCTTTCCGACATGATGACAATCTACGAAATAAAGAAATCATTCAAAATTAACCTGGCTTATCTTGGCGATGGGAATAATAATACCACGCATTCATTGATGTTTGCAGCATCAATACTAGGAATGAATATTTCTGTAGCATCACCTAAAGGCAAGGACTACGAACCGCAGCAAAAAGTCATCAGACAAGCAAAACAATTTGCTGCAAAATCCGGATCAAACATTTTGGTCACAGACAATCCAAAACAGGCTGTTAAAAATGCTGATTTTATATATACAGACAGCTGGATGAGCTACCACATTCCACAGGAAGAAGAAAAGGGAAGGATTAAAATCTTTTCTCCATACCAAGTTAACAACAGCATAATGAAAATGGCAAAAAAAGATGCAAAATTCATGCACTGCCTTCCCGCCAAAAGAGGAGAGGAGGTTACGGCAGGTGTAATAGACGGCAAACAAAGTATTGTATACCAGCAGGCCGAAAACAGGTTGCACGCGCAGAAGGCTATAATGCTGTGGTTGATGGGCATAAAGGTTTGAAAATGAAAATAAAATTTAATATAAAAGAATATTATGTACTCATTGCATCGTTGATCATAGGAATACCTTTGGTCATTTTCTTTTACAGCGTCATGACGCCAAAAGAATTTATGGGTTATTTGACATTCTTCACAGCTTTTGCAATCCTTCCAATAGGAATGATTTACTGGTTTCTTTCTGAAATCAAAGACATTGTGCCTGGAATCAAAGGGATAACAAAAATCAGGAAAATAAAAGTAGCTGACGATGAAGAGAAGAAAGAATCAGCAGAACATAAGGAACACAAAGAGCATAAATCACATGAGCATAAGGAACATCACGAGCACAAAGAGCACGAAAACAAGGAACGCCATGAACACACTGAGCATCATGAAAAGAAGGAAGAAGGGAAGGATTAGAATTCTGGATGAATATGGATCCCTGCTCTTTCTTTATACCTTTCTAAAACAGGGTCTAGCTCATCTTCGATAAATTTTATTGTTTTCTGTGAAGAAGTTCCAGTGTGACGAGAAGGATCAAGAGTTGGATTTAATATTAATTCCAATTGATCTCTTGATAAATATTGCCCAACCATTTCATCATTCATGACATATTTAGGGAAAGGATTATTTCCAGTTTTCTTAAACTCATTCCATGCATCTACACTATATCTTCTAAGCCTTTCGTGTAATTCTTGTCTATTTCCTCCCTTTTCTGTGGCCTTTGCAATAACTTCCCTTAATCCCATGAAACCTCCATATGTTGTTACATTTCTTTCTACAACACTGTCCCATACTTCTAAATTCTGTAAAATATAATCATATTCCATCAAAATATGGTCTGTTGCCATAAATCCTTCGGGTAGTATTATCCTTCTGTTTGCAGAATCTTGAACAGCACCTTCAAATGGATCTGTGATAACATTAGTTCCTGCTATCTGAGGTAATCCCAAAACATAAGCAGCTAGAGCATTAATTCTTTCAGCGTTTGTTGGATTGTAAACTTTCCACGGTGCGTCACTAGATCCGACTTTTCCTTCTTCAGGCTTTTTATCAACTTCTCCTAGAAGTGGTGAGGACAGAAATCTTAAGTCTGAAGCAAATTTAGAAGAAACTCCGGCAATCGAAGCTAGTGCAGTAAGTGTTATGTAGTCAACAACTCTCGGGTATATCTGTGTTGTTACTGGAAAGAATTCCAATCCCAATTCCTTTGCTACAAATTCTTCCATAGCTTCCGGTGTTCCTTTACCTTCAAGAGCAAATTTGTATCCTGCTGAAGAACCATCTATTCCTTTGAATCCCTTTCCTTTAAGGAAATGATCTTTGGCAGTTTCTAACAGACGAAGACCTATCAGAAGACCTTGAGCATAATTAGCAAACCTATATCCAACTGTTATGAAGCCTGCAGGCTGATAGTGAGTCCAAGATACAGTTGGCTTGTCAGCATATGTCTCTATCCAGGGTTTCCATGAATAGAGTGTATTTACTAGTCTAGTAATGAGGATATCAGATGCTTCGCGTGCTCTCATTATATCCAAATTATCTTGCGGATCGCGGGACGTTCCACCTAAATGAAGCTTGCCTCCTCCAATTCGTGCTTGCTCGGCATAATGTCTAAGAGCAGCTGTTATATCGTGTCTTATGTCTCTGTCTATTTCTCTTATTCTTTCAATGTCAATATGAGAAGGATCGGCATAATGTCCTATATCATCTAGTTCTTGGTCAGATACAACTCTAAAAGCATGTTGTGCTTTTGCTAAACTATACCACATCTCTCTTAGTCCGGCATGGAATCTATCTTCAGAATAGACTCCACGCATCTGTGGACTAGCAAATCTCCCAGAAAAAGGAGATTTATACTCGCCTGTCATATTTTTTCTTTCATTATTAATTTATTTAATCCCAGAATCAATTACAATTAAATTACAATTTTGTTCCACAATTAGTTTTTAAGATTCAAAATGGAAATAAAATTCATGGGCAGTGTAAAAGATTTCGTTGTAATAAAGCAGCCTACAATATCTCAAATGGGAGAAGGCAACAGCGTTTATTCTAACAGATATTCTGTATTGGATTGGGGCAAGAAAAGGAGAATGCCTGATGAAATTCCATATGCAGATGATGCAAGATGCATGTTAGCTGCATACGGATTTGAAAAACTCGGAGAAATGGGAATTCTAAATCATTATCATGGATTGGTAAGTAGCAATGGTTCTTTAGTTTCTACACAAAATGCCACCGAACCTTTGAACAGGATGAGGGTAGATTTGGTTAATGTCTACGAGCCTGAAATTGATGGCGGTCAATATAATTATGATACATTGAGAGAATTCATATCAAATTTTGTAATTCCTATTGAATTTATATATCGTAATTCCTTGCCTAGAGGCAGTTCTATTTTCAAAAGGCTCAGCGAAGGGTCACTTACACTGGCAACAATGGGTCTTGCTGATATGCCTAAAGAATACCAGCGTTTATCAAGACCATACTTAGACATGAGCACTAAATTTGAAGAAATAGACCGTTATCCAGACGAAAGAAGAGGCGAGAGCTTTGACCAGTTTTTGCGTGATTATGGAGGCCTTTCTGAAAGAGAAATAGAAAATGTAAGAAACGCAATGCTAGCTGCAAATAAAGTTATAACACAAGCAGTTGCAAGAGCAGGGTTGAACAACGATGACGGAAAATTAGAAATGGCTTTTGCTTCTGGAAGGCAGCTAATGATAGTTGACGAAATAGCAACTCCTGACAGCTGCAGATTTACTTATCCTATAAACGGGATGCCTGTTGATTTAAGCAAAGAAATACCAAGGCAATGGTACAGAATCAAGGACAAGGAATGGGTCGCTGAAGTCGACGCAGCAAAGAAAGAACATCCTACTGACTGGCACGATTATGTTGATAGAGAACCTAAACACCTTCCTGCAGAACTTGTTCAGATGGTTGGATATCTTTATGCAGCGACAGCTAATGCAGTTTTAGGAAGAGATATTTTCCCTTCTGTACCTAGAATCGACGAGATTGCACAAGAATACAAGAGATACAGGGATGTGGAGATGAAAGTCTAACCAATAAATACTATCCTCCCCTTTAATCTATTTTATGGTCAAGCCGCAGGTCTTTAGTGAAGAAAAACGAAAGAAAGCGATGCAGTTTGCAATCTATGACGTTATCTTTTCCTCGGCACTGCTTTCTTTTACAACTACATTCCTATCAGCTTTTGCAATATACATGGGCGCTGACAGTACCTATCTTGCATTGCTTGCATCCATACCACTTATATTTTGGACAGTTATGCAGCTTCCTGCAGCTGTATTGGTTGAAAAAACAGGAAAAAGAAAGAAAATTAACTTAATTTCAACTTTGGTAGCAAGGCTTTTGTGGCTGCCCATAATTCTAATACCTGTATTTTTTATTTCTAATGGATTATTTTTCTTATTACTCTTTGTTACGTTGTCATCACTTATAGGAGCAGTTGCGTCACCCGCATGGACATCAATGATAGGTGATATAGTACCTGAAAACCACAGAGGTGAATATTTTTCGAAGAGAAACAAATATTCTGTATTTTCAGGTATTCTATCTTTAATTATAGCAACAGGAATATTGTTCATTTATCCTGATAATGCTTTTGCATTCATTCTCATATTTAGCTTTGGTGTCGTTGCCGGTATCATTTCCTGCTATTTCCTTTCAAAAATGCCTGAGCCTTCTTTTTCTCCAGGATATATTAAAATAAAAGATGTTAAAAAAGCTTTTTCTGACAGCAAGCTGAAAAAATTTATATTAATATTCTTTATCTGGCACACAGGGGTAAATATCGCAGGACCTTTTTTTATGCTCAGATTGCTTAAGGACGTAGGCGCTTCTTATTTCTGGGTTCCGTTGCTTGCAATAGGAACAGCTGTAATGACAATTCTTACGTTAAGATTATGGGGACAATTTTCTGACAAGTACGGTCATAGGGTTATAATTATTATATCATCATTTTTTGCATCTTTCGTACCTTTATTGTGGATTTTTGCGCCTTCGCCGGAGTACATACTTCTAATTGAAATGTTTGCAGGCTTTGCATGGGCGGGCTTTACGCTAGCTCATTTCAATTATTTATTGGAAATATCCCCGCCTGACAAAAGACCAGTATTCTCTTCCTTGTTTTGGATAGTCTTTGGTTTAGGAGGAATCATCGGACCTTTGCTAGGAGCTATGATAGCACAAAAATATGCAATATCATCCTTTCTTGGATTTATGGGATTAGAAGTTGTTTTCTTTGCTTCTTGGATGCTAAGAATTATTGCAGTAATTCTATTCATACTATTACTCGAGGAATTGCCCCAAAAAAGAGCAAAGCACGGTGCAACTTATGTATTTTCTGAAATGATGAAATTTGGTTTGCATTCATCTCATCACACAATAACTTCAATCAAATACGCGGCATCTTACAGAATAAAAAAAATAGAAGACAGCGTTAAAGAAAAAGTCGGTGAAAAAGTTGCTATAGCAAGCGTTAAGGCAAAAATAGTAGAGATACAGGCAGAAAAAAAATTAGAAAATATATCAAGAGCGATAGATGAAATAGCAAAAGACATAATAAAAGGCGGAGAAAAAGTAGAGGAAGATTTGGAAGAAAGAGAAAGAAAGAAAAAAGAGAAGTTTGAATACAAGTATAATAGAAAGAAAAAACGAATGAAGGAAAAAGAATAAGCACTAAAATCCAGAAAATACCCTTCTGTTTCCTCTTACTATCCAAGAAATAATCTTAAGAAAATAAGAGAATCAAGATTTAAGATGACTCAGATAATCAGATCGAATACCAAGAAATCATTAGGATTAGCAGTTAGAATTCTGAAAAAAGGTGGAACAATCATCTATCCAACAGAAACATCCTATGGATTAGGTTGTGATGGAACAAATCCAAGGGCTGTAAGAAAAATATTCAAGATAAAGAAAAGAAATTTTAGAAAAAATCTAACTTATATAGTACCATCTGTAGAAATTGCAGAGAAATATGGAATTATAACCAAAATAGATAAAAAAATAATAAAAAAATTCATGCCTGGAAATATTACCTTGGTTGTCAAAAGCAGGAATAAAAAATTTGGAAAAGAATTTGCTTTCAGGATAAGTTCGAATAAATTCGCAAATAATCTTGCTTTGAAATTCATGAAGCCTATAGTAGCAACTTCAGCAAACATATCAGGTAACGAATCATTGTATAACATAGATGAAATAAAAAAGATATTTTTAGGCAAAGCAGATTTAATAATTGACTCTGGTAATTTGAAAAGAAGGAAGCCTACAATAGTTTTAGATCTTTTTGATGGAGTTAATATAAGAAGGGAAGGAGCTATATCAGAAAAAGAAATAAGACAGATTTTAAGGGATTTGAATGAAAGAGCTTGAATTTGCAATAAAAACAGCAAAAGACGCAGGAAAAATAATGCTCCGCTACAGGGGCAAGGCCAAATCAAAATTCAAGAAGGATTTCAGCATTGTAACAGAAGCCGATACAGCTGTAGAAAAATTTGTCAGGAAACAGATAAAAAAAGAATTTCCTTCCCACACTATTATGGGCGAGGAATTTGGCGGAAAGATTAGTAATGGCTATGTATGGGTTATAGACCCGATAGACGGCACCACAAACTATGCTAGAGGCGGCTCACTATTTTCCATATCATTGGGTTTGATGAAGAACAAAAAACTTGTTTGCGGTGTTGTTTATGCTCCAGCTTTGAATGAACTTTATTATGCGAGCAGAGGCAAAGGATCTTTTCTTAATGGTGGCGAAATAAAATCTTCTAACAAAAAACTTAACGAATCTATTGTATCTATAGGCTTTGCGATCAGAAGGGACATAGCAAAAGGAAAGAAAATTATAAAACTTTTATTCCCGCCGAAAGTCTATAGATTTAGGATTAATGAATCAGCTGCGCTAAGCTTGTGCTATGTAGCATCAGGAAAGTATGATGCATGCATTGATCCTTCCTTGAATCTTTGGGATATAGCAGCTGGCGCTTTGATTGTTGAAGAAGCTGGTGGCAAGGTTTCAGCTTTCTCTGGAAAAGTATGGAACCCGGCTGAAAAAGGTATTCTTGCAAGCAATCCCAGAATCCATAAAGAACTGATAAGAATTTTGCATAAATGATTGTTAAGAACATCATCTCAGCGGATGCCTGGCAACTCCGTGAACTAATTCTGTCGTGACTCTTCTATTTCTCTGATCAGTAACAGTATAATAACGAGCTGCCCCTGATCCAAGAAACATTCTTCCTAAGAATAATAATTTGGGATTATTTGCATATGGTCTTCCATTATAGTCTTCAGCCCTTCTGAAGTATAATGACTGCTCTCCGTAGACATTTATTCCGTCATTTGGATCATCATAATTATGCAATATTGCAAGCGGTACAAAATCAACATCCAATGCTCCCAGTTCTTCAGCCTCTCCTATCAACCATTCTATATATCCTGTTGACGGTGTATTGTTGAGCACATATTTTCTGAAATCCAATCTTGATTTCCTTTTCTCCTGAGTTTCAGGTACGTGGACAACTCTGAATTTATCCCTATTTCTTACTACAGTCTCAATGATCTCACGAGCTTCAAATGCTATTGGGGGATCAATTACACCATATCGCTGTCCTTCCGTAGGCATTAAACTATGAAATCCCCATATTTCAGCATTTTGGTTGTAAATTTCAGGGTCAGTAGATGCATAAGTGACTATTATCCTTGGTTTATCAACCAATGTAATATTAGCGTCAGGAAAATAAGGAAATCTTGCAATTCCATGAATTTTCAGTCTTCTTTTTTTAACTATGTCTCCACCTTTATGAATTACTGTGTATTCAGGAACAACACCAGTAAGATATACCTGAGCCAGAAAAAAAGAATCTGTATCATCATTATATATTCTGCCTGCATGTTCAGCACGCTGGAAATGGAAAGATTGTTCACTGCATAAACCATAATCTTCTAAATGAAAACCGTTTGCTTGAAGATTAATCACACCAGCTTTTCTGGATATTTCTATTAATTCTTCAACATACAGTTCAGAAGGATTCTGAGTCATTAATTGTTCAAATAATTCACTATCAGTTGGGTATCCCGGAACAGAAACAGATCTGAAAAGATGTCTATTGCGATTAACAGCTCTAACAAGTTGAGTAACATCATCTACAATAGGCGGCTCGATTATACCGAAAAGATGCCCCGGATTCTCTTCTTGTTGTTCAATACCCCATTTTCTAGCTTCATAATTGTAAGAGCCAGGATTGTCGGAAGTACTAGTGATTTTTATCAGTGACGTATTCATTCTGGTTAAAGTTTCTGGCATTCTTAGTCAAATAAAGACTTTCTTAATTTTATTTAAACCCCATGTTATCCAGAATCCATAAAGATTTGGTTAGAATACTGCACAAGTGATTAGTCAACAGAGATCCTCTTGACTTCTATATTTTCGAACCCCATAGATTCTAAGGATCTTTTTGTTTTCTGATTTCTTACCCATATTCTTCCATTTCCAGGGAGATATAATTCTGATGTTACTATCTGTACTGACCCAGGATCATCCAGAGCTTTTTTTAGCCATTCTTCTTTTGTCCAAGAAGGATTAAAGATAAAATCTGTTAATCGTTTCCTGTCATCTTTATGTAACATTGAAACGTCCCATAGTCTGTAATCCATGAAAACACCTTCAATATCTTCAAATGAAAAAAGGACGTAATTAGGAAATTCTCCGCGTCTTCTGTATACTCTTCCGTCCAATGTTTCTTGTGTCCATCTATTCCACTGAGATTGGTATCCCGTTACTCTAATATCATCTTCGGTTACTCCAACAGACAAAAACAATGGATAAAAACCAACACTTTCTCCCAGCCATGCAAATGCTTCCAAAATATCCCTTTCCATTGAATCAGCTGGAGAATATTTTTCTGGACTTACTAATCCATAGGTGACATGTTGTAAATCCCTTGAATGATGATATGATAACATAGCGAAAAAGATAGAAGAAAAGTATTAATTCACATCATTTATGTGCAAATATTACAGTAACCTTCTTCGCAACTTTTTCTATCCTCACGAAACCAAACCTTTCAAACTGTATTATTTCGCCTTTCTTCGCATTTCTGAGCATCGGTTCTCCGTACCCATTCAATTCCTTTTCAGGCATAACAACTCTTACTGAAAGATGTTTTTCAGGAACCCACTGTATTTTTGGCAAAGGTTTTACATCTCTTCCAAGGAATTCAGAATTTTCATCAAGTTTTATGTTGCAAAGATCCTTTAATCTGACTTCTAAATTTTTGTAGCTGCTAAAGTCTTCAGAATCTATGTAGAAGGTTTTTGTAAGGTTCATTTTTCTAAATCCTTTATTGCTTTCAGGGTGCAGGGGGATTTTAACATTTTTTATACGGAAGTTCTTTATTGTTATTCTTTTAGGATTTGGTATGAAAAAATATCTGTTCGCTTTCTTGTCTATAAGTTTTCTGTTATAACTTGAAAGGTTTTCCATACTTAGTGTAATATCACTAGGCTTTGGACCGATATCGATTATTATATTTCTGAGGGCATCCTTCTGGAAGCCTCTTCTTCTTAATGCTCTCAGAGTACCTAATTTTGGATCGTCCCATCCTCTGAATTGCTTGTTTCTTATCCCTTCTCTTATTACACTCTTGCTAAGAACAATATCAGACATAGAAAATCTGCCAAGAAGTATTACTTCCGGATATTCCCATTTGAAATGCTGGTACAAATATCTTTGTTTTGCTTCATTTGTGCTATGCTCTTGGCCGCGGAATATATGCGTCACGCCAAGCAGATAATCATCGATTGCAGAAGCAAAATTGTACAAAGGCCATAACTTCTTTTTCTGCAAAGGATGCAACGGCTTATCTACAATCCTGAAAGCTGCCCAGTCTCTTACAGCTGGATTTTTGGCTTGAACATCAGTCTTTACTCTTAATACAGCCTCGCCTTCCTTGTATCCTTTGTACATCTTTTTCCATCTTTTGAAATTTGTTTTGCTGTCTATTTCTCTGCAAGGACACGACTTTCCTGCATCTCTTAGAGATTTCCATTTGTTCTGTTCGCACGTGCAAACATAAACCTTGTTCATTTTCACGAGTTTTTCTGCATATTTGTAATATATAGGAAGCCTCTTTGATGCAATCGCTTCTTGATGCCATTTTATTCCAAGCCATTTCAAATCTTCCCTTATCCACGAATAAAATATTTTTTCCGGAACCTTTATTTTCGGATCTGTATCATCGAATCTAAGAATGAGCCTGCCCTTGTATCTTTTCGCATATTCATCGGACAATACAGCAGGGCGTGCATTACCTAAATGAAGTGCACCATCAGGATTTGGCGCAAACCTTAGAACAAGCTTTTTCTTTATGTCCAATGCAGGCAAATCCTTCCTATCTTCTTTCTTGATTGCAACGTATCCAACATTCTTTAATTCTTCTTTCTGCTTTTCCAGGCTTAGTGAATTAATATCAGAAACTATTTCTTCTACCCTTTCCCTTATTTCCAGTACCCTTTCCCGCAATTCCGGGTTTTCGGCCAAAACTTTACCTAAAACTGCTTTTGGCTGGGATTTGCCTTCATGATCAACAGCATTTGCTAGAGCATATTTTCTTATTATGCTGTCTATTTCCATAATACTAATTAA
>Ga0209542_10016278_pt1 | contig 12354 bp, 8 predicted proteins | sample RifCSPhighO2_01_FD_184028 | JGI IMG/M metagenome (GOLD analysis project Ga0209542, IMG submission 184028) | Soil microbial communities from Rifle, Colorado - Rifle CSP2_plank highO2_0.1 (SPAdes) (version 2) | ecosystem: Environmental > Terrestrial > Deep subsurface > Rock core/Sediment ...
CCTTTGCCTCACGTGTTTACGACTTTGAAGTCGCCGGCAAATGGAGGCTGGGCCGCTACAAAGCCGACCTTACTGCCACCGCCGGAACATCCCTGGTGCCGATTCACGGACTAATTTACTTCTGGATTATCCCTGTCAAAGAGATCGGCTTAATCGCCCTGGCTCTGATTGCCTTAATTGCTCTCATCATTGTCAGCCGGCGCAAAAAACACCATCAGCCGGACGAGCTAACCCCGGAAAGCCCGACTCTGACCCCGCCCAATGTTAGCAGTTAGCATCTGGTATTTAGTATTTAGCTTAGTCTTTAGCCTGGTTCAGCCGGTTTGGGCCCAAACCCAGACTGAAACCGGTGAACCGACAGTCACCGCCACCGTTCCCATTCTCGGCGCACCAGACACACCCACGCTCATCTCGCCGGCCAATAACTCGGTTATCGCTACCAGGGCCCCAACCTTTATCTTTGACCCGTCTTTAGGCGCTATCGTGGTCACCCATTACCAGCTCTGGATTGATGGCAATAAAAACACCGACCACATTCCCGCTTACAACCTAACCATCACCACCAACGCCTTAACTTCGCTTAATGAGGGCAGTCATGCCTGGTTTATCAAAGCAATCGGCTCAAACGGCCAAACCACAAACTCGGCTACCTGGACTTTTACCATCGACACCACCTCTCCGTCCCTAGTCTTAGACAGCGTTGCCGGCCAAACCTACACCGGTCAGCCAACTTTAACTACCAATCAGCGTAAACCGGAGTTTATCGGCAGAAGCGACACGGGAGCGGCAATTACTCTCTCTTTGTCGGGCTCAAGTGTGTCTTTAAACTTAAGCGCGATTGCTGACAGTAACGGTAAATTTGCCTTAAAACCTCAGTTTGCCCTGCCGCCGGGAAGCTATACTATCTCGGTTTCAAGCAGTGACGAACCGGGTAACACTACCAGCTTGCCTTCCTTTACCCTGGTAATCAGCCAGTTTGTCTCCGGGTTTACCATTCCCTTGCCTTCACCTTTGCCCGATTTAAGCTTTAATTTGCCCTTTTTGACCGGCACTTTAATTCCTGAAGGCCTGACCGCTTTCCCGATTGCCGTTGTCGGCCCGATCCTGCCCATTCTTTTATGGCTGGTGTTAATTTTATTACTAATCCATCTTTATCAGCTAAGAAAACATTCTAAACAAGATAAAAGGGCCGGTATGGATCAAAGTGTGTCTTTGTATGTCTTTCTAATAGCAGCAATCATCCTGTTAAGCCTTTGGATAATAGCAACATAAAGCATCAGACCAGATCATTCTCAACAGACTAAATTCCTGCGGTTTTTGCCAATACCACTATGCGTTCAAACAGCCCTTTGGCCGCCTCTGCCTGCCAGCTTGGAGGCAGTAACTGACGGGGTAAATGCGGATCGGCAGATTGAAGGTAAAAGTAGCGGTCAAACACCTGTTTAAAGCCTCCTTTAGACTGTCGCAGCAACAAATAGTTCTTACGGCTAATCTTTAGCAGTCTGTCCGCAAGGCTGACAAAATCCTCATACTCCCGTCCGAGCTTATCCAGACCCCATAAGGTTCTGGCCCACTGAAGGTCATCACCCAGTATCAGTCTGCGGGATTCGATGATTTGAGCCAGTTGTGTCCAAGTTTTGTCTAAAAACAGCTGGCGGGTAGCGTTTGATACAGTTAAAGGAGAAACGTATACCCCTCTGGCGACCCGGCGATAAGACAGAGATTTAAGGCCTTTTAACAGGCTGTGGTGCTGGTTTTTAACTCCGTTTAGCACCACTATCCGCCAGCGGCCGTCCCAGGGCTTTCTGGGGCCATTTAAAACCCCTATCTCCTCTGTTAGCATCTCCCGGCCCAGGTTGGTAATTCTCATCTGAACCCGGTTATTTCTGGTCAGTTTATCAATGGCGCCGGCCTTTTCAAGACGTACAACCGCATCCCTAACCGAGCCAGATTCGAATTCTGACAGGCGAAAATAGAGAAAATCATAAGGATGATAGCCAATTTCAGCTTGGGAATTTAAGGCAAAAAGGAGTTTTTTCTTGAGGAGCTTCATCATTGTAGTGTTACTAGTATATTAGTATCAATTAAACACTGCAAGTCTTTGGCTGTCAAGTCGGCAGAAGCATTTAGTATTTAGTCGACAGCGTTTAACCATTCAACCTTAATTCTGATATTAATTAGTCCATAAAGACTATCATTGATATACTTATTTCGTTACTGTGAAAATTCAATGAAAACACTTAAAAAGATTTCACTGACGAAAATCGCCCCTTTCCCTCTGTTTTTACCCTAAAAATTTTGCTCAGTTTCTTTATCTTGTTTCTCTTATTAGTATTGAGGTTAGAGTTATTAAATAATCCAGTGTAATTTTATGTAATTACTCTGGATGAAAAGGAGGCGCAAATTTTATGTTAACCAACACAGGTTTAAAGGCGGGAGGCGAATCGCTGGAAGCGCTGGCGGCGCTTTTAACCGTCATCAGCGTATTTACCGCAGCCACTATCTGGCTGCTGGCCTTAGGCAGCTACTAAACAGCGCCTGGACGTGCGCCAGCTGGCGGACCGGCCGGCCTGCCCCCGGTCCGCGAGCATAAAATATGCCCAACAACCTGCCCTCCACCCCTTCACTCCCCCCCGTCCTGCCCTCCGAGACCCCCACCGGTAACGGTCAAGACGCGTTAACCGGGCAATTCGAGCAGTTTTTAAAAGGCTCGAAGAGCTTATCGACTTCTTCGATCAAAAACTACGTTTCAGACATTGGCATCTTTCTTGCTTGGCTTAAGTTAAGTCTCCAGGAAGATAACCTTACCCCCGCCCATATCACGGCTGCCAGTGTTTTAAGCTACCGGGATTACTTAAATAATTCCCGCCAAACTTTAAGCGCCAAAAACCGCTACTTAAGTTCTTTGCGGCGCTTTGGTCATTTTCTTTTTACCACCAAATTAAGTGACACTAACCCAGCCTCACACTTGGTCAGTGCCCAAAGTGCTTTAAGCCACACCAGCGCCTCCCAAATTTTGGCTGAATTTAAGCACGATTTAAATAAACAAAATTTGAGCGAGTCGACCATCAAAAACTACCTTTCCGACGTAAAACAGTATTTTCGCTGGGTAATGGTGAGCATGTCGAACCACAAAATAACAGATAACATCCAAGACTCACGAGAGTGAATGCTAATCCTAATCATTAAACTTTCACGAATGAAAAAAAATGAAACAATATAAATTTTTTTCAAAAAAAGTCTGCAAAAACGGCTGCGGCGCCAAAAATTGGCGATTTTTTCATCATTTTGGATTGCCAAGTTTTTACCAAAATTACTTACTCTTAAGCCAAACCTGCCTAAAAGCGGCCTTTGCTACCCTAAGCTTCCCTATTTTGACCCTCACGTTAGCGCCAAAAGGATTAGTAAGTCAAACTAAACGGCTAATTTATCAAACCTGGCAGTCAGTTGACTTGATTGCCAAGTCACCTCAAGAGGCATTTTTATGGATCTAAACCGCTTACTCGCCCCCAAAACCGTCAGAAACTATCAAAACTACCTAAAATCGGCCGGCACTCCCCCGGCAACTATCGACCGAAAGCTGGCTTCTTTGAGAAAATGGCAGGAATTCGTCCAAAAAAATTACCTCAAGAAAATTTCTTCTCAAATAGATAAAAGTAGGTCAGATGATATCATATTCCCCGCACGGGTCGTTAAACCTACTCAAAATCCGTTGCTAAATCTTTACCAAAGATACTCTTTCTCCCGCATCGGCAGCTACTTAAACCTGGCCATTTTGGTGGTCTTTGCCGCGGCCATGGCCGTCTTTGGCTACAACCAAATTTTTAAACAAGCCCAAATCGGCCAGGCCTACCCGCAGGCGCCAAGCCCGACCACGCCCAATCGGATTCTTTCTTTCCAAGCCCGACTGACCGATTCGTCGGACACGCCGATCACTGTCCCGACCGACATGAGATTTATTCTTTACAACAACGTGACTGCTTCAGGCAGTGCCCGCTTGTGGGAGGAGTTACGTTACATTGACCCGGATCAGGACGGTCTGTTTTCGGTAACTTTGGGCACCGAAGTCTCGATTGCCTCGAGCGTATTTACTGAAAACTCTGACTTGTGGCTGGGGGTAACGGTAGAAACTGACCCGGAAGCCACCCCCAGACAAAGAATCGCCACCGTCGGTTATGCCCTAAACGCCGAGACTTTGCGGGGTTTTCCGCCGTCAGCCTCGGCCTCAGCTGACCAAATCCCGGTTTTAACTCAAGAAGGCGACCTGGTTTTGGCCCAAGCCAACCCGATGGTTTATTCCTCTTCGGGCACTTTTGAGATCAGGGGTCAAGCCATGTCAGTCACGACTGCCTCTGGTACTAACGGCTCAATCACCATTGCCCCTGACGGCACCGGCCAGCTGTTATTAACCGGCGGCACCACCAGCACCAACTTTTTAAGGATTACCGATGCCAACCTAACCTCCGGCCATCTAATCTCCGGTTACGTCGGCAATGACACAGCTACAGGAGATCTGTTAAATCTTTCTTCCGGCGCCGTTGAAACCGAAAAGTTCGCGGTCGACCGGTCCGGCAACACCGACATTGCCGGCACTTTAACCGTCACCGGCACCACCACCGCCAATGGCACTTTAGACGCTAATGGCATCGTCACCCTTGGCGACGGCGGCGATGCCGTCACCATTGACAGCAACGCCTTAATTTTACAAACCACTGGGGCGGATACCGACATTACTTTAAATGCGGTTGACGACATCATCTTAAGCGACTTTATTACCTGTACTGCCCTAGAAACCGATGGCTCCGGCATTTTAACCTGCGGTTCTGATGCCACCGGTGCCGGCGGCTCGTCAAACTGGCAGGAAACGCTCGGCTCCATCTCCCCGATTAACTCCACCTGGGATGTGTTAATCGGCGCCACAGCCACGACTTCGGCCAAGTTTGCCGTCTTAAATGTTAACTTCGGCACGCCCGTCGCCTCGGTTTCATCAGGCTTATCCGGTACCAGCTCATACTTAACTGCCGATGGCACCTTGGCCACTCAAAACCGGATGAGCTTAACCATCGGCAACTCCTCAACCTATGACACCACCGGCAATGTGTTGATTAATCCCAACGGCACCGGCAATGTCGGTATCGGCGACACCTCCCCCGCTTCCATGCTCACCGTCGGATCGGGTGACCTCTTTCAAGTCAACTCTTCCGGGATCATCGCCGCGATTGACGGGGTGGCCCACACCATCGACGATGTGTCCGGAAACTTAACCTTAACTTCTAACGGTACCTCGGTGATGGTGGCCGATGACCTGGGAGTAAACGGGGCCACTTCGGCCGACATTACTTCCACCACCACCACGGCCACAGTATTTGATACGACGGTTACCACCTTAACCATCGGCGGAGCGGCTACTGCTCTGAATTTAGCCGATTCAACCACGACTAAAACCATTGACTTAGGCGGGGTGACCAATGACGGTACTGACACCATCAGTATCGGCACCAACGGGGCTGCCAACGCCGACGTGATTGCCATCGGCAACGCTAATACCGCTACAACCCTGGCGTTAACCGGCGGCGACGACTGGAATTTAGCCGCCACCGGCATTCTGACTCTCTCGGCTTCGGCCGCCCAAACCACGGCCATAGATATTACCGATACCAGCTACACCAACTCCCTGTCTGTGGCCGACAACAACATCTTAGGCACGACCGCCGCCATCAACTTTGACAACTTTGACGTCGGTACTGACGGCAACATTACCGTTGATCCGGCGGTGGGATTGGACACCAACGCCGCCGGTGACTTGGAAATCGGCTATACCACCGCCACTTCAGTTTCGATCGGCTCAACCGCCGCCACCACCTTAAACCTGGGGGCGGACGGGGCCTTAACCCGGACGATTAATATCGGTACCGGTACCGGAGCGGATACGATTAATATCGGTACCGGCGTCACTCTGGCTGACGACATTAATATCGGCGGCCTAGCTACTTCCCACACCGACTTTACCGGGATTGTTAATTTGGCCGGGGGGACGACCTACTTTATTGACGCCACCGGCAACGCCAAGTTTTTAGACCTGATTGCCGCCGACACCGGCAATCCCGGCCTGACCGTGGGCGACGGCACCATCGGCTTTGCCAAAATCGGCGGCAGTACAATTTCGGACAACTCCGGCGATTTGACTTTGGATTCGGACAGCGCCAGTGTCACTATCAGTGATGACTTGATCGTTTCCGGCGGCGAAGTCTTGTTTACCCCAATCAGTTCCCCGACCACCGCCAGTGAAGGTAATGTTTACTATGATTCTGACAGCATCGGCTCTTCTGCCACTGATCATTTGTTTGTCTACGGCAGTGATGCGGCCTGGCACCGAATCGCCCTGGATATGACCAAATATTCCACCACTAATGCGGCTGTTACCAACCAATCCTATATTCAAATCGCCCACAACCAAAACACCAACGATCTGGGCATCACCGGCTGGTTTTACGACACCGTCACCAGCCTATGGAAAACCGTCAGCGACTACACCCATACCATCAAAAATGCTCTCCAAAATGAATGGGATGACGCGAGCGAAACCAGATTCACGATTGATACCAATGGAACCCTTCAGCAAAATCTGATTTCGTATTGGAGGTTGGATGAAACCAGCGCCGGCACTGCGGCCGTTGCCAGAAACGACTCATTCTCTACAAACCACCTAACCGACAACAATACTGTTACAAGCGCAACCGGAAAAAGAAACGATGCCGGAAGTTTTGAAGCAGACAATGATGAGTATCTAAGCTGCACTGACGCCTCCTGTGGCGGAACAAGTAAACTGGACTTTGATACTAATCCCCAGCTTTCTGTCTCTGCTTGGTTTAAAACTTCAACGGCCGGGACTCAAAAAGTTATCGCCAACAAAAAGGATCAACTGGGTACAAGCGCTGGTTATGCGCTGTATTTAGCATCTACCAACGCAGTGGGTTGCGTTGTAGGTGATGGGACCAATTGGGTCTCCAAGACTTCTGCTGCCACTACCTACGCTGATGGTGCCTGGCATCACGCAGTTTGCCTTTTTAATCTTAATAGTAGTGCTGATACACTCACACTATACGTTGACGGCACTGCCGACCCTGGTGGTACTGAGGATACATCTTCTGTTACTGGGTCTCTTAATACTACAGATGACTTTCGCATAGGTACTCAAGGTACTGGATCTGGTGGCACAAGCGACTTTGATGGTCAGATAGATGAAGTAGGAGTGTGGAGAAAAATTATTTCCAGCCAGGAAATCACTGACCTCTACAACTCCGATAACGGAAGCACTTACAGTTCGGTTGGAAGCTTTATTCGAACACAATCCACGCCTACCAGCGTTGAACTAAAACCAACCATGGGCGTGGGAACCGGGGGTGACGGGGCTATAACAATCTCAAGCGACACAAACATAAACACCGCAAACTCAATTTTGGGTCGCTCATGCGCTGACGGGGGCGACGCGGTCAATTATTCTGTTGAATCCCTAACCTCAATAACAGCCGATCTTGAGTCAGCTCCTTCCACAGGCTGTTTGACAGCTGGAGATGAAGTCTTACTCATTAATTTGAGGGGTGCAAACGCGGCGTACGGCAACGTTGGAAATTATGAAACATTAAAAATAAAAAACATTGCCTCTGACGTCGTCACTTTCACAACTTCCAAAACCAAATACTACGGAGATGGCGCGACCGACGATACAAACATTGGTCTCGGAACCACAAATCAAGCGGTTATGCTTCAGAGAGTTCCCAATTATACAAATGTATCTGTCACAACTGCCAACACAGATTTCACTCCCGATGAGTGGATCGCCCCAACTGGCGCTGCTAACAACGGGGCCGGTGAAGGTGGAGTCATGTTCTTTAGGGCAACAGGGGCTGTATCAATCGCAACCTCTACAACGATTAATGCCAATGCCAAAGGGTTTATTGGTGGGGCATCAGCGAGGAACGGCGGTGAGGCATTCTGCGGAGCTGGGGGAACTAGCGGTGCCGATGGTGCTGGAGGTGGGGGTGGGCCGGCTGATGCTGCGGGAGGAAACGGGTTCTGTGGAGGTGGAGGTGGAGGGGGTGAGGACAATGGCGCGGGGGGAAGTGGTTCTGCCACTGCCGGAGGCGCAGGAGGAGGAGGAGGAAGGGCAAAAGCAACAAATACTGCAGGAGCAGGTGGGGGTGGCGGTTACGGAACAGCCGGCACCGGAGGAGCTGGTTCAAATGCTGGAACGGATGGTGGAACCAATCAGTCGGGAGGTGGCGGTGCCGCGAACGCCAGCGCCGGAGGTGGGGGCGGCGGAGGTGGAACCTATGGAGATAGTAGCCTTGTCGACCTTTTCTTCGGAGTGGGAGGTGCGAGCGGAGGAGCAAATCCAGATACTGACGATCCAGACTCCGGTGGTGACGGCGGAGGTATTGTTTATATTGCCGCCAACACAATAACGGTCTCTGGAACATTAAATTCAACCGGAAACGGAGGCGGAACAGATGGGACTGGCACCGGGGGCGGTGGTGGAGGTGGGGCGGGCGGCTCTATTAAACTTATCGGCAACACTCTTACTCTTGGTTCATCGCTGGTAACAGCGGCCGGAGGAACTGGGAGCGCTCAATCCACTACTGGAGGCAATGGAGGATCCGGAAGAATTGCTACTTATTACGCAAGTTCGACTTCGGGTACAACTTCCCCATCAGCTACATCCACCAATCAACCTTACTACCCGTATGGCCTGTACCACTCCCCTGTGATTGCAACACCAAATTCAACGGATCTGGAATCTTTAAGATGGGAAGCAGATTTAAATACCTATGGAAAAATTGAAGTACAAACCAGAACCGGCGGCGGCTCGGACACGACCGACGGAACCTGGGAAGCCTGGAAACCGGCTGTGGCAGACACCAATATCAAAACCTTAAATGACATGAGCACCACCGGTGACTGGACAGCGACTAACCTTAATGCTCCGGCTGACGGTCAATTGGCCCGCAATGTAGACCAGTTTGAAGATGAAGATATTGATACATCTGCCAATAAAAGCGTCAAATTTGGTTCGGTTGGCGCCGTTGACGGTTACGCCGAAGACACAATTTCCTCAACCGACTTAACTAACTATGACTATGTCACCGCTTGGGTTTACGCTACCGGCTCTGGCAACTTAGTCAAACTTGGCATCGGCGAATCGGCGGCAACCGAACAAGAAGAAACAGTAACAATTGATGCCGTCAACACCTGGCAAAAAGTTTACTGGGATTTATCCGACATCAGTATCAGTGCCAGGAATGCGATTACCAAACTCCGGATTACTTTGCTTAGCACTAATACAACCGTTTATGTTGACAATTTTCAAGCAGAGAGACTTTTAACTGACAACAATCACGCCCAAATAACTTCAACCCCCGATGAATATCTCCAGTACCGGATAATCTTCACAACCACCAATACTGCCTATCAGCCGATGCTTGAGAATATCTACACTGTCTATAACGACGGCTTCAAAATCGAGCAAGTCGATGCCAATAATGTCCGTCTCTATAACTACACCGGAGCAACTCAACAGCTGCGGTTAGACGCCGTTGTTTTCGGCGCTGACTTGGCCGAGTGGTATGCCACTGAAGATCAAACCATTGCCGCCGGCGATGTGGTCGCCATCGGCAACAGCAAAGATGAGTATGGCGTGCCCCGGATCACCAAAACCAACCGCTATGCTGATTCCCGGGTAATGGGGATTATCTCCACCCGGGCCGGCCAGGAACTGGGGATTCCGGGTGAGGATCGACGCTTAGTGGGCTTGCAGGGCCGGGTGCCGACTAAAATTGCCCCCGACTCACCGGCAATTGTCTCCGGTGATTACTTAGCCGCCTCCGGCACCTATCCGGGCATGGCCACTAAGTTAATAACGCCAGGACAAAGTGTGGCTAAAGCTCTGGAGGCGTGGAATCCCCCGACTACGCTCGGGACCATGGTCCCCCCAGAGAAGATTGATGCGTTTATCAATCTTTCCTATCATGATCCGTTTGACGCCAGCATTGCTTTTGATAATGTCCAACTGGAGCTGATTAGCCAAAAAATTTACGCTTTAACCTCACTGGCAGGTGCCTACCTTGACCGGTTTGGGGCATACTCCAAACTGCTGGTGGCTAACCTCACCGCTGGCTTAACTCGCACCCAGCAACTGGAAACTAACTTCATTTCTCCGCTTACTGACGGTGATGCCATTACGATCACCGGACCGGTGGTGATTGAGCCAACTGTTGCGACTGATTCTGCCGAGGTTCCCCTAGCCTTAGAAGTCCGCGGCAACGCCTCCATTGCCGGCGAATTAACGGCCGGGAGTATTAAATCCTCAACCATTGATAGTCTGCGCGAAAAAATCGAAGCTTTGGCGAGTAGATACCAAGATCAAACCGCGACTGAATCTTTTGATCTTGACCCGGGCTTTGACGCCTGGCTATCAATCTTAGAAGATAATCCCGCCACCAGCTCCGGAGATTATCTGCCGATTAACTTGCTTGAGGCCGAGGCCGGCTTTTTCTCTGAATATTTGGGGGTGATGGGCCAAGCCAATATTACCGACTTAATCGTTAATAACACTCTGGATGTCTCCAGTCTCACTTCCGGCAACGGAGCAATTAATTTCTTGGCAGGATTAGTCACTTTTGACAGCAGTGGTTTAGTGACAATTAACGGTGACTTAGTAGTTAATGGGCAAATTCTAGCCCAAAAAGTAGTTTCTCCCCAGGGCCACTTTGCCGAACTTTTGGCAGATAACATTGTTAGCTCGGGATCGGCCAAGTTTAAAGAAATCATTACTGAAGGCCTAATCATCGCCGCCGACGCCTCAGCTTCAGCCGAAACTGCTTCGGCTTCGGCTTCTATCACCACTAATGCGACTGCCGGGAAAGCGGTGCTGCCTGCCGGCGCCACCGAATTTACCATCTATACCCCTCATGTTTCCGGTGACACTTTGACCTACGTCACCCCGACCGGTGATTCCCAAAACCAAGTCCTGTATGTCAAAAGTAAGCAAGACGGCGAGTGGTTCAAAGTAGCCGTCAACCAAGCCTTAGCCTACGACTTACCTTTCAACTGGTGGACGATCCGGCTGGAGTAAAAATGCTATACTCAAATTATGGCCGCCAATTTAGCTAAAGCCAGAGATATTATCCGTCAAAATCCATCTCTAATCTGGCATACAAGGTCATACGACCAGCTAGAAATTAAATCTATTGCTGAAGCTGTTTTCAATTATGGAACCTGGCGTGAATTTAAAAACCTAAGCAAAATTATTGGTGTCAAGACTCTGGCCCAAGTGTTCACTTTCCTGGATAGCATGCCTAGAAATAATCTTTTACCCAAGGTTCGTAATTATTTTAGGCTCTATTTTAAACGCCATGCGTCCGCATAAAGAGATTCTTATCCAAGGTCAACTAGCTCTACTGCCACTGATTCTGAACCGATTGAATACCTGCCCGGCTTTGCCGTTGATGATAAAACTATTAAACAAAAACTGACTGCCATAAGTTTAGCTTGATTGATTTTTTTGTATCATGAATGATACGATTTTAATTATATGAATGATACGATTAGACTGAATGACCGCCGCCTCGGTTTCACCTTAATTGAACTCCTGATTGTCATTGCCATTCTGGCAATTTTAATCATCATCTCTATGATGAGCTGGCGGCTACAAATTGAAAAAGCCAATGACGCTAAGAAAAAAGAGGGTCTTTACAGGATCAGTCAAGCCTTTGAAGAGTATTTTTCCGACAACGAGTGCTACCCGGCCCCCGACACTTTGCAAAACTGCGGCGGTTCTGAGTTAAGCCCTTACTTGGACAAAGTGCCCTGTGACCCGGTGACCAAACTACCCTACTGTTATATTGCCGACGAAGATAACCCCGGCTGCGGCCAAAACTTTCGCATCTTAACGCCCTTAAAATACCAAGACGACCCGGTGATTGCCAATTTAGGCTGTGACGGTGAAGCGTTTTGCGGTTATGAAGAAGTCTGTTCGGTGCCGGTCCAAAACGTGGCCGGCTTTAACTATGGCGTTTCCAGCACCAATATTACTGTGGCCAATCCGGCAATATCCCCGCCGGGCGCTTCGGCCTCGCCCCAAGCTTCAGGTGTTCCCCAGTGGTACTGTTCCGGACCGGGTAACTGCACCGGCCCTGTTCCTGCCGGAAAAATCTGTTCGCCTTCGTATGATAACGTCTTCTGCAATCCCGGCGCCTGCGCCGGCATTACCAGTAATTGCACTGATTTATGAAAAAAGGCTTCACTTTAATTGAATTGTTAGTTTCGATCACCATTATCGGCATTTTGGCCAGCATC
>Ga0209542_10016279_pt1 | contig 12354 bp, 11 predicted proteins | sample RifCSPhighO2_01_FD_184028 | JGI IMG/M metagenome (GOLD analysis project Ga0209542, IMG submission 184028) | Soil microbial communities from Rifle, Colorado - Rifle CSP2_plank highO2_0.1 (SPAdes) (version 2) | ecosystem: Environmental > Terrestrial > Deep subsurface > Rock core/Sediment ...
ATAATACTGTCAAAAGTTAATCTTATTCCAATCGTTGGCGACTTTGTTTTACAAATAACTAACTTTGTTAACCAAAACAACCCCACTTTAATTAAATAAATAACCGTTGACAAAAATTTAAAAAAATTCTATAGTAATTTCATGAAAAAGAAAAAAGTTTTATCCCAACCTCTTACAAAAAAAGACTTTGAAAAAGCCATAAGTAAACTCGCAACTAAAAAAGAATTAAAAAAGTATTCTACGAAAAAAGACTTAAGAGATATTGAACAAAATCTAAAAATTACTATTGCCGCCAACGTAAGTGATTTGGAAACAAGGACGAATGATAAGGCTCAAAAATATCATGATGACATACTTAATAAGTTTGATAAGGTTATAGGAGAGCTGGAAACTATTAGAGAAGAGCAAACAGTTGGATTTCATCAATATAAAGAACTCCAGGAACAGGTTAATGGTCATGACAAGAAAATCAAGAAAATTGAGCAAAGCATTCATGTGGTATAATACATATATATAAAATGAAAGTTTCGTCTTTATCGATTTGTACAACTACAACTAACCCTTTCTAGGGAGGTTGTGTTTTTGTGCATCTGTAACCTCCCAACGGGAGTTTTTTTATTTTTAGGAACAAAAGAAAATTAGTTTAGTTTCTTTATAGTAAAATTCGTTTCTGATATACTATGAAATATATGAAAAGTAATAAGGATCAATTGCAGGAAATTCGACATTCGGCAGAGCATGTTTTAATGATGGCTATGTTAAAGTTTTACCCGAATCTTAAAATGGCTATGGGTCCGGCAACAGATGAGGGCTTTTACTTTGATTTTGATTATGATGAAAAAATAACTGACGCAGATTTCCCCAAAATAGAAGAGGAAATGAGAAAGATTATTAAAAAAGATCTGCCTTTTAAAAGGAAAGAATTATCTATCAAAGAAGCGAGAAAACTTTTTAAAGAAAGCCCTTACCTTAAAAATAATCAATATAAATTGGAATGGCTGGAAGAAATTGAAAAGCGCGGAGAAAAGGCAACAATTTATGAAACAGGGTCAGAATTTGTAGATTTGTGTTCGGGACCACACGTCCAGTCAACAGGTAAAATTGAGGCTTTTAAACTTTTGTCTGTAGCTGGAGCATACTGGAGAGGCTCGGAGAAAAATAAAATGTTAACCAGAATCTACGGAACTGCTTTCTCAACCCAAAAAGAGCTTGATGAATATCTTAACATGATTGAAGAAGCAAAAAAAAGAGACCATAGAAAACTTGGAAAAGAACTGGATCTTTTCAGTTTCCATGAAGAAGCGCCCGGTTTTATTTTTTGGCATCCAAAAGGAATGATTCTACGTGAAATAATCATGAATTTGCTTAACAACTTGCACAAAAAGTCCGGATACGAACAGGTATCAACGCCTATTCTACTGTCGGAAGATTTATGGCATAAATCAGGACACTGGGATAATTATAAAGACAAAATGTATTTTACAAAGATAGATAACAGAACTTTCGCAATAAAACCCATGAATTGCCCAGGCGTAAGTCTTATTTATAAAGAACGCTCCCGTTCCTATAGAGACCTTCCTTTAAGATTAGCTGAGGCAGGAGAGGTACACCGTCATGAGCCGTCGGGAACACTGCATGGATTATTTAGAGTAAGAGCTTTTCGCCAGGATGATGCTCATATTTTTGCTCGTGAGGAACAAATAGAAGAAGAGGTTAATAATATTATTCAATTAACGCTTAAGCTTTACAGGTTAATTGGATTTCCAGATATTGATATTGAGTTATCTACCAGGCCCGAAAAGTCGATCGGAAGTGATGAGATTTGGGAAAAAGCGGAAAGCATTTTAAAGAAGGTTCTGAAAGATTTAAATCTTGAATATAAAATTAACGAGGGAGATGGCGCTTTTTATGGTCCAAAAATCGATTTTCATATAAAGGATTCCTTATCCAGATCCTGGCAGTGCGGAACCATTCAGCTTGATTTTTTTATGCCTGAAAGATTTAATTTGGAATATATAGATAAAGACGGTCAACCAAAACATCCCGTAATGATCCACCGGACAATAATTGGCTCTATTCAACGTTTTACTGGAATTTTAATCGAGCATTACGGCGGTGCATTTCCTCTTTGGCTTTCACCAATTCAAGTTGTAATAATTCCAATTGCGGACAGGCATGTTGAGTATGCCAAAAAAGTTGCGAGCAAATTGGAAAATGAAAATATTAGAGTGGAAATAGACGATAGGTCCGAAACAATGCAGGCTAAAATTCGCTTAGCTACTTTACAAAAAGTGCCATTTATGGGTATAATAGGGGACAAAGAAGTTTCGGCCAAAGGCCGATCGTCCTCTGGACGAGAAAATGGAGTTATATCGGTAAGAACGAGGGAAGGAAAGGACTTGGGACAAGTTAAGATATCAGAATTTATAAAGGATTTAAAAGAAAAAATTGATAAAAAAGTTTAAAAGATATAAGGACAATAGAAAGTTTTACAGAACAAACGAGCGGATATTTGCTCAAAGTGTTCGCGTTTTAGATACGGACGGAAAACAAATTGGAATTCTTAATCGCAGTGAAGCACTAGATAAAGCCCGCGAATTAGGTTTAGATTTGGTAGAAATTGCACCAACTGCAACTCCGCCTGTTGTAAAAATAATAGATTTTAAAAAATTCTTATATCAGGAAGAAAAGAAAAAAAAGGAAGAAAAGAAAAAGGCAAAGGTTTCGGAAACAAAGGAAGTGAGACTGGGACCTTTTATGAACGATCATGACTTGGAAGTCATGATAAGAAGAACAAGAGAATTTCTAAGCGATGGTAATAAAGTAAGATTGGTTGTTAAGTTTATCGGCCGGCAAATAACTCATCCGGAATTTGGAAGAACAATACTGGATAAAACATTAAATGCCGTATCAGATATATCAAAAGTAGAACGCGATCCGCATTTCGAAGGAAAGCAACTAATAGTTATAATTTCGCCGGAAAGGAATAAAAATCATGGGCAAGAAAAAAATAAAGAAGTCAGTATCTAAAAGATTTAAAATAACAAAAACCGGAAAAGTGCTTTTTGCGCATCAATATCAAGGTCATTTAAGAATTAAAAAATCACAAAAAAGAAAAAGAAGGCAAGCTGTGCCGGGAGTTTTAACAGGTACGTTTGCGAAAAAAATTAAAAAAATGATGGGAGCGGCATAAAGTATGGCAAAAAGAGCAAGAAAGAATATTAATTTTAGACAAACTAGATCGGAGAGGTCAGCGACAAATTCATATAGAGGATTTAAGCGTGTCATTCTGAACTCGTTTCAGAATCTAAAATCACTTAAGATGCCGAAACCCGCTTCGCAGCGAGGCGAGTAAATTCGGCATGACAAGAAAAAATTATGGCAAGAATTAAAAGAGGCGTCGTATCAAGGCGAAAACATAACAAATTATTAAGTCAGACAAAAGGCTTTAGAGGAACAAAAAGCCGCTTAACAAAAGTGGCACGGGAGGCACTTCTTCATAAAGGTGCGTATGCATATCACGGGCGCAAAGTGAAAAAAAGAGATTTTAGAGCTCTTTGGATAACAAGAATTGGGGAAGCTGCAAAACAGGAGGGCATTTCCTATAGCGTTTTTATTAATAAACTTAAAAAAGCCAATATAGAACTTGATAGAAAAATTTTAAGTGATATTATCGTTAATGACATAAACACATTTAAACAAATAGTTGACAAGGTAAAAAATATTTAATAAAATACATTAATCATGAAAAGCAATTTAGTGAATTATTTTTGGTTTTACTTTACTCCCTCCAAGGGGGTTTTGATGTCTTAAATAAGTAAGGCCAAAAAGATCAGAACCTCCCAAAAAGGGAGGTTTTGTTGTGGTTCACCCGAACAAGTTTTTTGTTTCACAAAAAATTTGCACGGGTAAAGGAGGTGATAAATATGCAAAAATGCGAAAAAGGAATAGTATGCGGGGTACGAGAACAAACTCCCGTTCCATACAGAAGTGAAATTATCGCACCTGAACCAACTAGAAAAACAGGACTTACGAGAGCAGAGCGTACACAAACTAAAGCCGAGCGTCTTAGATTGAAGAAAGAATTTTTAGCGGAAAGGTCGACAATTCTAAGCTCTAACACTGTCTGGACTGCTCCAAGCATAGATGACCTAAGATCATGGAAAACAAGCACAGAGTCTCCATATCTTGGACAAAGACATCTCAAGTATAAATAAAAAAAGGGTCCCTTAAATAAGGACCCTTTTAAAATTAAGGCTAATGAAATTAAACAATATTTGTGGTATTCTATGATTTATGGAAGAGGAATTTATTAATATAAAAAATTCTGCGATGTCTATAATTTTTGACGCAAAAGACTTAAAAGAATTAGAAGAAATAAAACTGCAATTTTTAGGAAGATCCGGAAAATTAACACTTGCCATTAAAGAAATCTCAAAACTTCCAAAAGAAAAACGCCCGGAAGTTGGACAGCTTGCCAATGAAATTAAAAAAACTATAGAAAATCTTATTGATGAAAAAAATCGGGAATTAACGAGAAAAACTAAGGAATATCATGAACAAAAAACAGTTGACATAACAATGCCGGGAATTAAACCTCCTCTTGGCCATCTTCATCTTATAACGCAAGCAATAGAAGAGATAACAAGCATTTTTGAACACATTGGTTTTACCAGAGTTCGTTACCCAGAAGTAGAATGGGATTGGTACGCTTTTGAAGCTTTAAACTTTCCGGAAAATCACCCTGCAAGAGATGATTGGGAAACTTTTTTTATTGAAAGCAATTCCCATCCAAAATTCGGTCCAATGCTTTTAACCCCGCACACGTCGTCCGGACAAATTAGAGAAATGGAACGGAAAAAAACTCCCCCGATTAGAATGCTTAACATCGCAAAATGCTATAGGCGCCAATCGGATGTTTCTCATGTTCCGATGTTTCATCAGTTCGAGGGACTAGTTGTTGATAAAAATATTTCTATTACTCATTTAAAAGGAACGCTAGATTATTTTGTCAGATCATATTTCGGAAAAGACAGAAAATCAAGAATAAGACCGTATCATTTTCAGTTTACGGAGCCGTCTTTTGAAGTTGATGTATCATGCGGAGTATGCAAGGGATCAGCCCGCTTGCCGGACGGGCAGAGCTGCAAACTTTGCAAAGAAGGATGGCTTGAAATGGGAGGATCCGGTATGGTTCATCCAAACGTATTAAAAAACAGCGGAATTGATTCCAAAGAATACACCGGTTTTGCCTTTGGTTGGGGAGTAGAAAGAGTTTTAATGATGAAAGAAGGAATTAAGATTGACGATTTAAGATTAATTTATTTAAATAATCTGGATTTTTTAGAACAATTCTAGGACAGTTGTTAGGTTTTAGGGAATAGGGAATAGAAAAACCCCTACCACCTAAACCCTACAACCTATTCCCTAATAAATATATGAATATTAAAATTCTTGACAGTTGGCTTAGAGAATATTTAAAAACAAAAGCAAAGGCGCCGAACCTTGCCGAAAAACTCTCTTTGACAAGCGTTTCGGTAGAACGTTTGGAAAAACACGGTGAATCTGATTTTATTTATGATATTGAAATAACTACAAACCGTCCCGATCTTATGTCTATTATCGGGCTTGCCAGAGAAGCTGCCGCAATTCTTCCTCAATTTGGAATAGAAGCAGATTTTAAAGAGCCCAAGTTTGAAACCCCTGAAAAGCCCAAAGAAAATCTTGATCTTGAAATTAAAAACGATCCATCTTTAGTGAATAGAATATCCGCCGCAATAATGGAAGTGAATTTAGGACAATCGCCCGATTATATTAAAAAAAGACTGGAGGCATCGGGTATTAGAAGTTTAAATAACGTAATCGATGTTACAAATTACATAATGCGGGAAATTGGTTATCCGACCCACGTTTTTGATTACGATAGGTTGATATCAAAAAAAATAGTTATAAGAGAATCCAAAAAAGGAGAAAAAATAACAACGCTGGATGAAAAAACGCATTTACTTCAAGGAGGAGATATCATTGCAGAGGATGGAAAAAATGAGATTATAGATTTAATTGCAATAATGGGACTCAAAAACAGCATTGTTACAGATAAAACTAAACGCATTGTTTTTTTTATAAATCATGCAAAACCTCATAGGGTTAGAAAAACATCCATGAATCTTGGTATCAGAACAGAGGCTGCCATTTTAAACGAAAAAGAGATAGATCCGGAGTTGATTAAAGATGCTTTATATAAAGGAATAGAACTTTTTAAAAAAATAGCAGATGCTAAATTAATTTCAAATACTATTGATATTTATCCCAATAAGCCTAAAACAAAACAGATTACCGTACCTTTGGATAAAATTAATAGAATCATCGGTGTAAACGTTCCTGCAAAAACATCAGTTGAAATACTCGGCAAACTTGGATTCAATACAAAGTTAGCGGAAAATAACATTGCGGTTACGATTCCGACATGGAGATTGGGGGATGTTGGAATAGAAGAAGATGTTATAGAAGAAGTTGCGCGCGTTTACGGATATCATAAATTGCCAAGCGTCCTTCCTCCGCTAATAAAAGCAGATGATTATAGTTTGGCTAATGATCCGTTTTATTGGGAAAAGAGGATCAAAAATGCTTTAAAATATTGGGAGTTTACTGAAGTTTACACTTATTCTATGGTTTCCGAAGAAATACTTGAGGGACCGACAAAAGACAGCGTAAAAATTAAAAACCCGTTAACGCAAGACATGGTTTACATGAGAAAAACACTCGTTCCAAGCCTCCTTCAGGTAGTTCGAGAAAATAAAAACAGGGAAAATTTAAAAATATTCGAACTATCCAACGTATACCATCCAAGACAAAGCAACCTTCCCAACGAAATCACTATGCTTGCTGGAATTATAAAAAAAGAGAACGTTTCTTTTTATGAGACAAAGGGAATAATAGAACAGTTGTTAAATGATATTGGAATAGAAGATCTTTCGTTTACAACAAAAGAGAGCGGGGGACTCGGATCAAGTATAAGCATAAAAGATGATTATATTGGGGAAATCGAAATATTAGAAGAAAATATTGCCGATTTTGAACTTAATTTTGAAACTATAAAAAAACACGCCAATCTAAAAAAAATATATAAACCTTTGCTTAAATTTCCGCCGATAATTGAAGATATGCGTATAATTTCGGATCCGAAAATTACTTACAAAAAAATCGTATCCGTTATAAAAAAACAAAGTGATTTAATAGTAGATGTTAGTCTTTTAGATATATACGAAGACAAAAAAACATTTAGGATAAAATATCAAGATCCGAATAAAAATCTTACGAATGAAGAAGTATCAAAGATCCGGGAAAAAATAACTTTAGCTCTTGAAAAAGAACTAAAAATCAAAATCGTCTAAATAGGAATGAAAATAAAAGATAAACTCTATGGCAACATAGTACTTGATTCGCCTGTTTTAATTGAACTGATAAAATCAAAGCCGCTTCAAAGGTTAAAAAAAATTTCCCAGTTCGGACCTCCAACCGAGTATTATCATATTAAAACTCTAACAACAAGGTTTACGCATAGCGTCGGCGTAATGGTTCTTCTTAAAAAGTTGGGCGCGACAGAGGAAGAACAAATCGCTGGACTTCTACACGACATTTCTCATACGGCTTTTTCTCATATTGTAGACTGGGTTTTGGGAAGCGGCGAAACAGAAGAATTTCAAAATGAACAGCATGAAGAATTTCTAATTAAATCTAAAGTTTCAGAAATACTAAAAAAATATGGATATAATCCTAAAAAAATCTCGGAACATAAAAACTTTAATCTTTTAGAACAAGATCTTCCTGATCTTTGCGCGGATAGAATAGATTATTCGACACGCGAATTTCCTTTAATAACAGCAAGATATTGTCTAAAAAATATGATCGTTTACAAAAATAAAATAGTTTTTAAAAACAAAAAATCCGCCTTAATTTTTGCAGAAAATTTTTTGAAAAGACAAATGATTCATTGGGGAGGATTTGAGGCAGCGTCCCGTTATAAACTTTTTGCAAACGCGCTAAAAATAGCACTCAACAAAAAAATAATAAAATTTAATGATTTTTGGAAAGATGATAATTTTATTTTAAAAAAAATTAAAGTTTCCAAAAATGAAGAGATTAATAGAATTCTTACAATTTTAAAAAAGTCGTCTTTGGAAAATCTAAAAAAGGGAAAAGAAATTATTTATAAAAAATTCCGGTACGTTGACCCTGAATTTGTAGGCAATAATCAACTAATCCGTTTAAGCACCGTAAGTAAAAAATTCAAAAAAGAACTAAAAGTTGCTAAAAAAATAAATTCTCAAGGAACAAATCTCCCACAAGTTATTTGATTGTTTAAGGAGTTGGCGTAGGCGTAGGGGATATAGTCGGAGAAGGAGACAAACTGATTGTAATTGTCGGCTGCGAATCGCTTGAGCTATATTTGTAGTCCGATGTATCTTTCGGAGGATAATATTTTGCATCCGCCGCAGAGTGGTTTTCTTTTACCCAAGTATCAATTCCTTCCTGCCATCTGTTTTTTCCATCTCCTGACACCACATCTTGTTCTGTTAAAACAATATAATCTTTTGTTTCATAGTCTCCGCGGTCAATTTCTTCTTTATTAGCAAGCTTATTATCTTGATGTTTTGAAATCTTTAGTTTCTTATATATAGGTGAAAGAGTTGTCGGCTCTGTACCTTTAATAAAATATTCTGTTCTTTTCGGCGAACCGTCAACTGCCTGGCCACCTGTTAAAGCATCTATTTCCATTGTAATTACATTATCGGGCTTGCTAAAACTTTCGTTAGATTTTCCTTTTAACGCTTCAAGAATTATTCTTCTCCAAATCGGAGCAGCACCCGTTACACCTGATGCAACATTTCCCATAGAACTGTTGTCGTTATTTCCAACCCACGTCGCGACCAGAATGTTAGGAGTCCAACCTATTGTCCAGTTATCTTTTTTGTCGTCGGTTGTCCCTGTTTTGACAGCAACATTTCTACCGCCCATATTCAGATAGCTGTTTTCTCCAAAGGTAAGAAGTCTTGCGTTATTATCCATAAGCATATGAGAAATTATAAAAGCAACTTCGGGAGAAATAACTTTCTTTTTTGATACGTCTTTCTTTTCGTATAATACTTTACCTTTGGAATCCGTTACTTTTAATATTGATACCGGTTCAACTTTATACCCTCCATTTGCAAAAGCGCTGTAAGCGGATGCCATTTCTATAAGTTTTATTTCTCCTCCGCCAAGAGTAATAGACAATCCGAAACGTTTAATGTTTTCATCGGACGGCTCTAAATCCGAAAGACCCATATTGTAAGCTGTCGTTAGCATATTCTTAATACCAACAAGTGCCAGCATTTTAACTGCTGGAATATTTAAAGACGAACCCAGTGTAAATCTCATTTGTACCGGACCATGAAATTTTTCATCGTAATTATGCGGTTCATAGTCTTTTTGCCCCTGGTTTGTAAAAACAACAGGGGTATCCATCAAAAGAGTTGCAGCGGTATACCCTCTTTCTAATGCGGTGGCATATGTAATTGGTTTTATAGAAGATCCCGGCTGTCTTAATGCAAGCGCCACATTAAATTGTCCTTCAAACGGTGTTTTATCTTTTGAATCATCTGCCGATTCAGTTGCAAAAAAATCCTTAGATCCAACCATTACCAATATTTCTCCATTTTTAGGGTCAATGCTCACACTTGCCCCGTTACCTACCTTTAAATAGAGTGCCGCATTTACTTCTTCTTTTACAATTTTTTCCGCTTTTTCCTGGAGCTTATAATCAAGCGTTGTTGTAACTTGAAGCCCACCTCTTTCTACAACATTTTCTCCGAATTGTTTAACCAGTAAATCCTTAATATAAAAAGAAAAATGCGGGGCTTTTATGCTTGCGTCATTTTTACTTAAAAAAGAAACTTTATCAAGCGATTTCACCGTATCAACCTCCTGTCTTTTAGTTATATAACCGTCTTCTCTCATCCTTCTTAGAACTTGAGTCGAACGCGCAACATATGCTTTAGGATTAGCCCCGTAGGGATCATAATAAGTTGGCAACTGCGGAAGACCGGCCAAAACTGCAGATTCAACTAAATTTAAATCCTTAGCTTTTTTTCCGAAATATCTCTCCGATGCAGCCTCAACTCCCATTGATGGTCCGCCATATGGCGCCACATTCAAATAAAGCTCTAAAATTTGATCTTTTGAATATTTCCTATCAACTTGCACGGCTAAAATGAATTCTTTAATTTTTCTTGGAATTGTTCTTTCGTTTGTTAAAAGAGTGTTTTTAACAAGCTGTTGCGTAAGAGTTGATCCGCCGGTCATTCCTCTAAATAAAAGCACGTCCCTGATCACTCTTAGATAGCCAATAATGGAAAACCCCTGATTTGTGTAAAAATTTTTGTCTTCTATTGCAATCGTTGCCTCTTGAAGGTTTTTGGGGATATCCTTAAGGGACACGTATGTTCTATTCTGATCTGTATAAATATCGTATAAAACAATACCGTTTCTGTCTAAAATTCTTGTTGATTGGGAAAGATTGCTGGCGGATAACTTTCCGGGAGTTGGCAAATCGCGGCTGTACCAGAAAAAAAGAACCAATATTAAAAGGATAAGCCCGATCAATCCAAAAAATATCAATTTAGTGTAACGGCTTAGCATTAAAATATTATTTGAACTGTATCTGACTCTTCGTCTTCTTCTTGCCCCAAAATCCATGAAATAAGTATAGCAAAATCTTTAAAAATTACCAAATGACAAGCATAACCGTTTCGCGAAGCTATTCCGATACGGGATCGGGAAGCTATTTTTTACTTTTGAGTTTTAATGTTTATTTTGTTATACTTAAATTGTTATAGATATATTATGGATAAAATAGAAGAATTATTAACAAGAGGCGTTGAAAAAATATATCCTTCAAAAGAAGATCTGGAAAAAATTTTGCGATCCGGTAAAAAATTAAAGCTTTACCAGGGTTTTGATCCAACAGGCATGCAACTCCATATCGGCCACATGGTAGGGCTTAGAAAACTAAAACAATGGCAGGATTTAGGACATGAGGTTATTTTTTTAATAGGGGATTTCACGGGGATGGTTGGGGACCCATCGGGTAAGACTACATCCCGAAAAATGCTTTCTGAAAACGAAATAAAAAATAATGCAAAATCTTACATAGAACAAGCCAAAAGCATTCTACGATTCACTGGTAAAAATCCTGTCAAAATTCACTATAATTCCGAATGGCTTGGAAAACTTTCAGCAATTGAATTTTTAAGAATAACTAGCCTTCTTTCTGTGCAGCAAGTATATGAACGGGATCTGTTTCAAAGACGTCAAAAAGAAGGAAATGATGTTTTTATGAATGAATTCTTATACCCTGTAATGCAAGCATATGATTGTGTCGCTATGAATGTCGATCTTGAAATTGGAGCAACAGATCAAACTTTTAACATGCTCATGGGAAGAAAATTAATGCGCCATATGTTAAAAAAAGATAAGTTTGTTATGGTAACTCCGCTTTTGACAGATTCCGAAGGGAAAAAAATTGGGAAAACAGAAGGAAATATCATAGGAATAACTGACAAGCCAACAGAATTATTTACAAAAATTATGGCACTCACTGATGACATGATCGTTAAAGGACTTGAATGGCTTACTGATATTTCAATAAAAGAAATTCAAACTATTGCTACTCAAACAAAATATGGAACGAATCCACTTGAATTTAAAAAACGCTTAGCATTTGAAATTGTTAAACAGTTAAATACAGAAGATGACGCTAAAAAAGCTCAAGATCATTTTGAAAAAACAGTTCAAAAAAAGGAACTGCCAGAAGAAATGCCAATAGTCAATTTACCTCAAACTCTAGTATCAGGAGCAACTATAGTCGACACTTTAGTTGGATTAAATCTTGCAGAAAGTAAATCAGATGCAAAGAGATTAACAGAACAAGGAGGAGTCGCGATTAATAACGAAATAATAAAAGATCCAAATTCTATTTTTTTGCCCAAAGAAGGAGCAATTGTAAGAGTAGGAAAGAGAAAGTTTATAAGGATAAAACTGCCTGAAACTTCTAAAATTCCTAGGGTGCGAATATAAATCCACCCCTGGGGTGTATCGGGAGAATACCGATTTACCCATTGACACAATGTTTTCGTCAACTATAATAATATAAATAAAACCTTGCCTTAATTAAATTTATGACTCTTGAAGACATGAAAGGAAGAGACCACTTAAAATCCCCCGAAACAGAAAAATCTCAAAAATATGCCTTAATAAGCGTTTCCGATAAAACAGGAGTCGTTGAATTGGCAAGAACTATTCAAGGCCTTGGTT
>Ga0209542_10016281_pt1 | contig 12353 bp, 8 predicted proteins | sample RifCSPhighO2_01_FD_184028 | JGI IMG/M metagenome (GOLD analysis project Ga0209542, IMG submission 184028) | Soil microbial communities from Rifle, Colorado - Rifle CSP2_plank highO2_0.1 (SPAdes) (version 2) | ecosystem: Environmental > Terrestrial > Deep subsurface > Rock core/Sediment ...
TGGGGGGCATCGCCAACACGTCGTGCGAGCATGTGATACTCACAAACGAAGACCCGTACGACGAGGACCCGCGCGCGATTGTGGACGAAGTTGCGAGCGGGATGTCCGCCAGAGGCGGATCCGCCTCTGGCGGAAGGCCGGAAATCATCATGGACAGGCGCGAGGCAATACGGCGCGCACTTTCACTCGCGCACGAGGGCGACGCAGTCCTCATCACAGGCAAGGGCACCGACCCCTGCATATGCGTCGCAAACGGCGAGAAAATTTCGTGGAGTGACGCGAGGGTTGCGCGAGAGGAGCTCAAAAAACTGTCCCGAGCAAACAATGTATAATAGACAACACAGATTTAGACCGCAGATTCATTGTCGCTATGCCAGAGACTCATCACGTTAGAAACATCCTGCTCGCGCTTCTCGCTCTTTTCATTATCTCGCTTATCACTTATTGGGTATGGACCGGCGGCTTCAGCCGTCTAAAGGCCACGTTCCAAGGCATGTCTAGTCCTTTTAGCGCCACAGGCAATAGCTTTCATCTTCCATGGCAGCCGACGATTGGGACCATTCCGACGGCATCTTATTCAGCGAACGAAACAGAATCCTCAAATTTGCAAAATGAGTATGCAACGATTGAGGGCCAATACGAACAGCTGAACGCGCAAACAAATGAAGCTAAAGTATTTGGTAACCCTTCACCGGATAAAGGACGGGTGCGCATCACAGAAGCTTACGGGGCCACAGAAAGCAACGATTTGAGAGAGTACATTGTTCTGACAGCAAACACAGGCAACACCGCGCCTATTGAACTAAAAGGGTGGTCGCTTGAGAGCGCATACACCGGCATACGCGCATACATTCCGCTCGCCACGTCGGCGTTCCTTATGGGCGTCATTAATGACCAGGAAAATGTACTGCTGAACCCAGGCGGTTCTGCAATTGTAAGTTCTGGGGCATCTCCCGTCGGCACATCTTTCAGAGAAAACATTTGTTCGGGCTATCTTGGCCAACTTCAGAACTTCTCTCCTCCGCTTTCAAACTCATGCCCGCCTTCTTCCAACGCATTACCGTTCACGCCCGACAACTTGAAAATTTATGGAGAACAGTGCTTTGATTTTTTAGCAAGCGTTCCAACATGCACTGCGCCCCTGAAAAATATACCCGCTAATGTAAATCCCAACTGCCGGGCGCTCGCCGCAAACATCCTCTCGTACAATGGGTGCGTGGCAACCTACCTCTATCGCCCGACGTTTAATATTGATGCCTGGCGCCTCTATCTAGGGTCAAACATGGAACTGTGGCGTAACACCCACGACATTATCCGCCTTTTGGACGGCGAGGGGCGCACGGTAGACGTGGTGACGTACTAAAAAAGAGACAAAGGGCATTAGGCACTAGAAAAAGAAAACAAAATGATGCCGGCGACGACGGAAACATTCAACGACTCTTTCCCGCGCTTTGTGTGGCGCGGGTGGTGAGCTTGTCGAACCATTGACCCACGCATAGGAATCTCCATGAGCTTGTCGCACTTTGCGCGCAATGCCGGAGGAATTCCGCGTACTTCGTTTCCGAAAATAAATAAGGCCGGTTTGCGCATTTTGAATTTTCTGTAATCAATCGCTCTTTCATCCTGCTCAACCCCGACTATAGACCATCTTTCGCCCTTTAGTTTTGAAATAATGCCAAATGGCGACGGATGATGTTCCCACGGAAGCATTTTTTCCGCCCCGAGAGCAGTTTTTTCGATATCTTTTCGTGTTCTTCCGAAGCGGTCCGTCGGCGTCGGGGTATATCCCGATAGATATATTTTCTTAACACCGGCCGCCTCCGCTGTGCGGAAAATAGAACCCACATTGTGAGTACTCCGAATGTTGTGTAACAACACTGCAATGCGCCGATGCATAAACAAACCCTATCATCAAAAAGTCTCCGTGCGAACCATTAGTTGGCAGGATCGGGATGGAAATCTGTAAGAGAGCCATATCCTTATCTTTACGCTATAGCGTAAAGATAAGGATATTTGAAATTTGAAAATTGTGGCGTGTTCTGCTCATGCCTCTTGCCTATTGCCCAATGCCTGCGTACTATTCATAAATGCTTTCCTTATTTCCCGGTTTATTGTTTCTCGCTCCATTCTCGGCATTTCTGATTCGCGTCGCCCTTGCGCTCGTTCTCGTATTTGCAGTGCGAAAGCATTGGCCACGTCCCGAAATGACTTTCCGCGGACTCGCCGCGGTTGAGCTTGCCGTTGCCGCTTCCATCGGCGCTGGGGCATGGACTCAAGTTGGAGCGCTCATAGGCGTATGCACCGTACTCTGTTGGCTCGCTTTCCCTACCACGCGCCCAGTATCATTTATTGCAGCGCTTCTCACTCTCGTCCTATGCGTCTCGCTCGTATTCACAGGCGCCGGTCCTTTTGCATTTGACTGGCCGCTTTAGGACAAGCAACAGAAAATGGGCAGAGGGCAAAAGGGAGTTCATGCGCGCATTTTGATGCATTTTGTCCACAAGGGACTGCGATTTGTGGCCGCGCCACGCGCGGACAAATCGGGAGCCTGATGCCTACCGCCTACTTCCTGTGCTATATTTTGCTCACCCCTCGTAGCTCAGTGGTAGAGCAAGCGCCTTTTAAGCGCGTGATGGAGGTCCGATTCCTCCCGGGGGGACTAGCTAGACGTCTCCACCGTCACAGATTTTGATACACTCGTTCCGTCTTGGGTCCAGCATACAATCGTAAACTCTGTGTTGTCATACAACGCTACTGTAGAGGCGGCGCCGTTTAACGTATTCTCCGTAAAGCTTCCGTCTGGGCTTGATACCGCGCACGATGTCACTCCTTTTGCGTTCCAGTAGATTGTGGAGCGGGCGCCGATACGCACGCGCGCAGGCACCGCAGATATTAAAACGCTTGTAGGAGGCGCGACATATACCGGACCAGCCGGAAGGGATGGCTCCGTAGTTGTTATGACTTTTTTTGTTGCATTTGAAGTTCCAGAGGTTGTCACCGAGCTGGTATTTTTATTTGCATTCCCTGCCGCACCGCTTGCATTGTTCATTTCTGGCAGGACGGCGACTTCTTTATATCCGCGCGCCACGCAGATACTGTCAAAAAACGACGGCTGTATGATAGACGTTGCTGCCAAATTTCCCCATGGGCGCGCGGCGCACATTTGCTTTGCCAGATTCTGCGGCGTGACATCTGTGACTGCGTCGTATCCATAAAATCCCGCAATTCCCGTTCTTCCATCGGCTCCATGCCCGCCTACAATAATCGTTGCGCCGGAGGCATTGGCTTGAATATCGCCCCATGTGCCAGACTGTACGCCAGATAGTTTTGGAGGAATGTTGGGAACATTTGCGGAAGCGTTGGAGAGATTTCCCGTGTCCGCTCCGTAATTACCAAGCAGGCTGCTCACGCCAGTGGCAGGCGCATTCGTATCGCCGGAAATCATGTTCAGCAAACCAGTGCCAGAGTTTGAGGCAGGTGAACCGTTTGTTTCGCCGCTTAAAGCGTTGATCAGAGTGTTGCCAATATTTGAGAGAAATGAGGATAGACCTGTGGCGCCGGAAACACCGCTGTTAAAAGAGCTGTTGGCTCCCAGGGAATACGCGCCACCCGTTGAGAGTCCTCCGCCAAGGAGTGAACCGCTTACACTGTTCGCAGGTGAGTTTGCTCCACCAGAAGTAGTGTTGCTCAGCAACTGGCTACTAACACCAGTTTGGGACGCGCTTCCACCTGTTGCACCAAAAAACGATAGAGGCGTATTACTTACTCCCGACGAAGCGCCCGCTGCACCGGAGCCATTATTCGCACTGCTAAAAAGAACAGAGCTCACGCTCGGACTCGGAGAAAGACTGCCAAGATTAACGCCAGTAGTAGATGTCGCACCAGTCGGTATATACACCGCACAAGAGTCCGTTGAGGGAGTAAGGGTGATATACGGAGTACCAGAACAACCAACTTTGGAACCTCCAGCAAGCGACATGGAAGCTCCGATACCGGAATTACTACTACTTTCACCTCCAAAAAGTTTACCGACAATTCCTTTTCCTATTCCAATCGCCGCGCCAGTAATACTAACAGTCCCAAGTCCAAGACAGATATTGTTAGCTACGCAAATTCCGGGAGTCTCAAATCCAAAGGTTAGGTCTTTGCAGCCGCACATAAACATATTAGGTGCTGGCCCAAGGCACCCAGACTCCGTCGGCACTGTACCACAAGGACACGCCGGTATAACAGGAGTGCAAACGAGATTTCCCGCCATTGAACCAACTGCGGACGGACCGACGACCTGCGTAGCACCTGAGGGGTTGGCAATAGCTGACGTGGGGGCGGCAACAGCCTGTGATACAGAAGGGGCGATAACAATAAGCAGAGAGACGAGAACAGCTAGCGCAACCAAATTGGTCCAACCAGTACCAGTATCTTCCATCCCCCAATTGTAACGCTAAATCGCTATCTTCACTTTCACGAAATTGGTTATCTGTGAATCATCGGGCTTGATGCAGACGATGGAAAATACGGTCTCGCCCGTGAGCGCAACAGTGGATGCGGCGCCGTAAAGCGTATTGCCGCTGAAGCTTCCATCGGGACTCGTTATGAGGCACGCTTTCACGCCGACAGCATTCCAGAATATTGAGGTGCGAGAGCCGAGTTTGACGGACGACGGTACAGCCGTGATGTAGACTTTCGGAGGTACGGTAACTGCGGTTGGTCCTTTCGGCCCCGTGCTTGTAGCAGTCTTTGAAGGAGTTTTCGTGGCTGAAGGTGGTGCGGAAGATTTGGAAGCCGCTCCCGTGCCTGCACTTGATGCAGGAGCGGCAACGCCAACTTTGTATCCGCGCGCTGTGCAGATACTGTCATAAAATGACGGCGGTATGATTGCGGTTGCCGATGAATTTCCCCATGGGCGCGCGGCGCACATCTGCTTCGCGAGGTCTTGCGGCTGAACGCCCGGGATAGTGTCGTATCCATAGAATCCTCCGACTCCCGTTCTTCCATCCTTGTCGTGCGCGCCGGCCGTAATCGTTACGCCGGAGGCGTTGGCTTGAATATCGCCCCATGTTCCGGATTGCACCGTGCGCGGAGCGGCAACGGCGGTGTTTCCGCTATTGGCGAGATTGAGCAGCGAGGAGCTGACGTTCACGGTGCTTGCGGTTGGCGTGGTAAGCGGCGCAGTCAAAGGAGGCTGGGTAGTGTTCGCGTTTCCCGGCGTCACGGTAATAACTACTCCCTTGAGAACTTGTTTGTTGCTTGCATTTCCTATAAATGCAGTAAATGTTCCGGCATTTCGGTACGTGTAGTTGAGAACTGCCGGAGTGATTCCGATGCACGTTACTGTCGCAGGGAGAGCCGTAACAGGAGCCGACCCGTCACCGGCGGAGAGGATGATTTCGGAGCGCGGGCATGAGGTTGATACGTCGGTGATAGTGAACTTCACATTGAGAGGCGCTACACCGGACTCTGGTACAACAGTGAGCGTGGCGTTTGTCGTATCGGTTGGCGTTGCAGCCTCGCCGACAGTAACAGTTATTGATTGGAGAATTTGCTGGGTGCTCATGTTTGCAATTTCCGCCTTGTACGTTCCGGCGTTGGCGTACGTGTAGGTAAATTGAACCGGCGCTCTTCCGGTACACTGGCTAGTGGCCTGAAGTGCGGTAACCGGAGCCGACCCGTCACCGGCGGAGAGCGCGATTTCCGAGCGCGGACACGCTGTGGACGTGTCGGTGATAGTGAACGTTACTTTAAGAGGCGCCGAGCCGGAGGCTGGTACGACAGTTAGTGTGGCATTTGTCATGTCGTCGTCCGGTGTTGTTGTTCCGGTCACGGTCACGGGTACTGATTGGAGAACTTGTCCCGTGCTTTGGTCAGTTATTGCCGCAGTATACGAACCCGCAGTTCTGTACGAGTAAGTGAATACTTGCGGCGTACGCCCTGTGCAAGAAATTGTCGTTGGAATTGCAGTTACAGGCGCTGTTCCATCGCCTGCCGAGAGCGTGATAGCCGCGTGCGAGCAAGCAGTGGACGTATCAGTAACGGTGAATGTGACTGCAAGCGGCGCGGCGCCCGATGTTGGAAAAACTGAAAGAGAAGCGCTTGCCGCGCCGGCGGTCGTGGTTCCGCTCGTAACCGTAACGGTCACCGTCTGCAAAACTTCCTGGGTACTCTGATCGGTTATGGTCGCGCTGTACGTTCCAGCCGTTCTGTACGTGTATGTGAGTATTTGAGGCGTGCGCCCCGCGCAAGAACTCGTCGCGGGAATTGCGGTGGCAGAAGGCGTCCCGTCGCCTGCCGATATGGAAACGGCTGCGTGCGCGCATGAGGTGGACGTATCAATAACAGTAAAAGTTACAGAAAGCGGAGCAGGGCCGGAGGCAGGCACGACAGAGAGAGTGGCCATTGCCGGACCGCTGGTACCAACAGTGGCAGTACCGCCGCCAATTGGGCTCAGGTTTATATTGGGGTTTGTTGTGGACGTGGTCGGAATGTATACGCCGCAAGGATTTGTCGTCGGAACAGTGGAAATAAATCTCGTGCCTGTGCATGTCGCCTGTCCATATGGATTGGTTGATGTGTAGGGGTTGAGGGAGTTTCCTGTAACACCTGTGCCGGGGCCAAAGAGTTGTTTCCCGAGATTAAGAATCGCGCTCACAATTCCTAGACCAACCAGTATGGTCTGGCCAGATATGCTTGTTACGGTGTCCGCCTGGCATATGTAACAGGTAGTGCAGTGGCCTGCGACATATGCCCCGTTCTTAAATGCCTGGCAAGGTCCCGGCGCACAAACGCCCGAAGAAGGATTTATGTACTTGAGGCATTGACTGTTTTCAGGGTCAGGAGTCGCCCCAATATTTTGAGCAATACCAGTAGCAGGAAACGAGACTGCCAACAAACATAATACCGTAACAAGAGAAAAGCACTGCCTTGCTTCTATTGTCAAAAACCCAATGCGTATATTCATATCATCTTAAAGACAATATTATCACGCCACGGAAAGCATAAAGCGCTCCAGTGCATATTCAAGCGGGAAGTTGTTGCGCCGCGCCTCGTGCGGCAGTTCTGCCAATTCCGCGACAAATTTCTTGGCTCGGCGGTTTTCGGGGGAACCCTCTTTGGATTTTAAGAGCATCTCTTTCGCACCCCAGAAAAGCACGCCATGAATCGCTTCCGGCGCGTTTCCCTTTATGAGCTCGCGCTGGTAGCCAGCCCAGAGGGTTTTCTTGTCGGCACGGCGCAGGGCACCCGCAAGCGCAAATACGCCATCGTCCTTTTTCTTTTTCGGCGCATCAAAACGCTTTGACATTTCCGCATATTTTTCTATCGTTCGGCGGGTGTTCGCATCAGGACTCGCTTCAAATACAAAAAAAGGTTCCTCTGACTCTTTCATCCCCTCCAACATCTGCAAAAGCACGGTGAACATCTCCCCGTTTTCTGATACTCCGTCTATAACAAACGCATGGCTTTCGCCGAACAATCCTCCGCCCTGAAGCGAGGTATAGAGATCGTCGGTAGAATTCGTATCGTTTATCCGCACAATGCGCGTTCCGCCCTTTGCGGTACGGGCGACTTCCTTATTCATTTCCTCCCGCGCCTTTTTCGTGTCACTCCCGCTATAGAAAAAAATCATAGTATTCAGTATTTTGTATACAGTATCTGGTATAAATGCATACGGAATACAGAATACTATATACGGGATACTTTCTTTAGTGTCCCCCAATTCTCCCCGATTGAAATCTCCGCCACGATTGGTACGCCCGAAAGCTTCCCCTTCGGAACAACTGATTCCATTACCGTGCAAATCTCACGGGCAATTGTTTCCGCATCAGATGCCGCAATCTCATACACAAGTTCATCGTGTATTTGGAGAACGAGACGAGCCTTCGCCCGCAGATTTTTGTCTTCAATCAATTTGTCAGCTTTCACCATCGCAAGCTTGATGATGTCGGCCTGCGTGCCTTGTATTGGCGCGTTCACTGCCATGCGCTCCGCTTGCGCCCGCAAGTTCGGCAGTGGCGAATTGAATCCCGCAAAGTATCGGCGGCGCCCGAACAGTGTTTCGGTAAAGCCGTTGCGCGCGGCATCCAGTTTCGTCCGCTCAACCCAGATGGCAAGGCCCGAAAACTTTTTGAAGTATTCGGCAAGATACCGCGCGGCATCTTCACGCGTCACGCCCTTGTCCAAATTTGCCTTAAGAGCGTTTGACCCCATACCGTAAAGAATCCCGAAGTTGATGACCTTTGCTTTGCGGCGCATTTCGTAATCAACATCCGTCTCGGGCACGCCAAAAACCTGGGATGCAACCGCCGTATGCACATCGCCGCCCTCCTCAAAAACTTTCAGCAATTTTTTGTCGCCCGAAAGTCCCGCCGCGATGCGGAGTTCTATTTGCGAATAATCCAGTGCAACTAGCACGTTTCCGTGGAATGCGCGAAATGCCGAGCGTACGCGCCGGCCATAATCGCTCTTTATTGGTATGTTCTGTAGATTCGGATTCTGACTGGCCATGCGCCCCGTAGTAGTTCCCGCCTGGAGAAATTCGGCGTGCAAGCGGCCGTCTTCTGCAACCATGCTCGGCATTTTCTGAATGTACGTGGAGAGCAGTTTGTGCAGTTCACGGTACGCGAGAATGTCGGCGATTACCGGATGAAGCTCCGCCATCTTCTCCAGTTCGTTTTCGCGCGTTGTCCGTGCGCCCCCCGGCGTCTTCTTCTGTTTTTCCGGTGTGAGCTTCATTTCGTCAAATAGCACGCCGGCCAATTGTTTCGGCGAATTGATATTGAACTCACGTCCTGCGGATTTAAATATGCGCGCGCTGATTTTCCCCAACTCCTTTTCGTATTCCTCCGCTAGTTTCTTGAGATACGGCACGTCGAGATATACCCCGTCTTTGTTCATGCGCCCTATGATTGGCATAAGCGGACGCTCAATAGAGTCGTAGACCTTCTGCAAAGACTCTGTCTGTTTTAGCTCGTCAAAAATTATTATGCGCGCAGAGTTGAAATCTTCCGTTTTCGCGTAGCGCAAAATGTCCTCTAGCGACGGCGCCGTTCTGTCGGAGTGCAGAAGCCACAGGGCGATAGAGGTCTCTTGCAGTATCGTGGCGCCAACGGATTCCTCCTCTTTTTCCGGAAGTTCTGCGCTTTCTTTGTGTATGGACTTTGCCGGAGAAAGCCTTTTTTTAAGCGAGTGAAATTCCAGTTCGTCGCAGAGGGAAAGAACTGTTTGCACATGGTCTTCTATGCGCCAGCTTTGAGCGGGCACATCGTAGGAAATCGGCGCATCGGTATATATCGTTGCCAGCTGTTTTGAGAAGAGCGCGTCCTTTTCACCCCCTTGCACCAACTTTGTGATGCGCGGAGTAAACCCTTTTTTAGCAAACTCTTCCGGATGCTTCTTCAGAGTTTCGTACATCCTTTCTACAGAACCGAACTGCAGTATCAAATTGGTCGCGGTCTTCGCTCCGATGCCAGCGATTCCTTTTATGTTGTCCGACGGGTCCCCGCAGAGCCCCTTGTAGTCGGCGATGCGCTCCGGCCCGAATCCGTAGCGCTCTTTCACGCCCTCCTCGTCGTACATGACCGTATCGTTCAACCCTTTTCGGAGCGTGTACACCTGCACGCGCTTTCCTTTGACAAGCTGGAGCGTATCGTGGTCGCCGGAAGCTATCACCGTCTCAATGTCGCCATGGGATTTCATCTTTGCCGTTATGGTTCCCAGAAGGTCGTCGGCTTCGTATCCGCTCGATTCGTACATGGGAATGCCAAATGCCTTGAATACCTCGCGTGAGCGGATGAGTTGTGCTACGAGAGCATCTTCCGCTTTCACGCGCGTCGCCTTGTACTCCTCGTATGCCTTGTGGCGATGGGTCGGATCTGGAAGGTCAAGACAGGCCAAAATGTAATCCGGCTTCAAATCTTGGACGATTTTTAAAAGCATCGTCATCAACCCATAGAGCGCTCCTGTCGGCTCCCCTTTTGATGATGAAAAGTCGGGAAGTGCGTGGTACGCGCGATGAATGATGGCATGCGCATCTAATAGAACCAGCCGTTTTTTGTTTTTATGCAATGTCATGCGTGATTGCGCGCGCGTGCTCGTCCACAAATTCAAGCGTTATATTGAAAGCGTCTGAAGGAATCGCGCCCACAACCTTTTCCGGCCACTCAATAAGAATAAGGTTGCCGGACTCTTGTATCAACTCTCCCCAGCCGAGCACATCAAGGTCGTGTGCCCCGTTCAAGCGGTACGCGTCAATGTGAATGAACCGCTGGAACTGTCCCCTCGTGGGCAGATACACTTTTTCAATAACGTATGTGGGGCTTATCACGTCCTCATCAATGCCGAATGCGCGCGCGAGCGCGCGCGCGAAAGCCGTTTTCCCCGCCCCTAAATCCCCGCTCAACGTTACGACAGTGGCGCCTTTATTTTTCGGCGTGAGCTTACTTTTGAATTCCTCCGCCAATTTCTTCAACTCCTCTATTCTTACGGTTGGCAACTTCATCCCGTTAGAAGCAGGAAGCGATGCTTCCCGCATTATACTTGAATTTGTAATTTCGACCCCAGTTCTTCACCATACAATAAATAACTGTCCGAGTTAGTCTTCCGTGGCTTCTAACGGGATTCATGTCTAGAGTATAATACTCTTATGACCCAGTTTGACGAAAAGAGGCAAGAAGAGCGTTTGCACGACCTCCGCGCGCGCGAGGAAGAACAGCTCGCGGAAATGCTCGCGAAAAAATATGGCGTGGAATACATAGATTTGACGACAAGAGCAGTGGACACGGATGCTTTACGGTTGATACCGGAAGCGCAATCGCGGGCCGGAGAAGTTGCCGCATTCCGCAAAATCAACAAGCACGTGTTTGTTGCGATGCGCTCGCCCGAGCGCCCAGACTCCATCGGTATAATCCAAAATTTGGAGCGCCTCGGATACCGCCCCGAGAGATTCATTGCGACACAGGCATCGCTTGAACATGCATGGGACCGTTTTCACGACCTCTCGTACGCGACGGAAACCGAGGCCGGCATTCTTACCCTTTCCAACGAAACTATCTCGCAGATGGTTGCGGAATTGAAAACTTTGGCTGAACTGCGACAGCATGTTGAAACGAACATGAAAAGCAAGGACCCCCATCGCGTTTCTCGTATTTTGGAAATTATCATGGCGGGCGCTTTGTCGCTCGGCATCTCCGACGTGCACTTGGAGCCAGAAGAGAACGAGGTGCATATGCGCTACCGGATGGATGGAGTCTTGATAGAAGTTCTGACCTTTGACTCGGTAACATACTCTCTCATATCCTCCCGCATCAAGCTTCTCTCAGGATTGAAATTGAACATAAAAAACGCAGCGCAGGACGGCCGATTCTCAATCGTGATAAACGAAAAAGAAATAGAAATACGCACTTCTGTGTTGCCGGGCGCGTACGCCGAAACGATTGTCATGCGCGTGCTTGACCCTTCTACCATCGCGCTTCCTCTGGAACAGCTCGGCTTTGATAAATACCTGTTGGAAATTTTCAATCACGAAATCGCGAAGCCGAACGGAATGATACTGAACACGGGGCCGACCGGCTCTGGAAAAACGACGACGCTCTACGCATTCTTGCGCCAGGTAGACCGCCCGGAAGTGAAAATTGTCACCATAGAAGACCCGATTGAATATCACCTCCCCGGCATCGTCCAGACGCAGGTTTCAAAAGATTACACGTTCGCGCTTGGTCTTCGCTCCACCTTACGCCAAGACCCGGATGTCATAATGGTAGGTGAGATACGCGATGCCGAAGTTGCCTCCACCGCCGTGCACGCGGCACTTACCGGCCACCTCGTATTCGCGACACTGCACACAAACAACGCCGCAGGCACATTTCCCCGCCTCATAGACATGGGCGTGAGCGCCGATATTCTGGGAGCGTCTCTTACGGTTGCGATGGCACAGCGCCTCGTGCGCCGTCTGTGCCCCGTTTGTCGCGAGGCGCATGCAATCACAGGGAAAGACGCGACCATTGTGGCTACATTTTTGAAAGACATTCCGCACGCGGATGAACTGCCGGCGAACCGCGACACCATGTGGCTCCCCAAGGGATGCGACAAATGCCGCGGACTCGGATACAAGGGGCGCGTCGCGGTTGTTGAAGTGATTCTCATGGACAAAATCATTGAAGATGCCATCCGCAAGACGTTGAGCGAGCGCGAAATATGGAAAGCGGCCAAACATCAGAACATCCGCCGCATGGGGCAAGACGGAGTCGTGAAAGTTTTGCAAGGGGTTACGTCGCTGGACGAACTCGGCCGCGTCGTGGATTTGTCGGAGGAAATGGCGGTCTGATTTTTCCCTCCGTACTTATAATATCCGACCGGTTATT
>Ga0209542_10016282_pt1 | contig 12353 bp, 15 predicted proteins | sample RifCSPhighO2_01_FD_184028 | JGI IMG/M metagenome (GOLD analysis project Ga0209542, IMG submission 184028) | Soil microbial communities from Rifle, Colorado - Rifle CSP2_plank highO2_0.1 (SPAdes) (version 2) | ecosystem: Environmental > Terrestrial > Deep subsurface > Rock core/Sediment ...
TGTTGTGGCTTTTCTTGATATGCCGGTCGGCCATGCAAGAAACATACCCCAGATTCCGCTGCCCTCGCAGCAAGCTGCGCGGAAATCTTTTTGATTATACGCTGAATCGCCAGATAATCTGGTCGCCCGCCTTTGGCTTGAAGAGCGAGCAGCCCTCTGGCCGCGTGCCGTTAACCTCCACCGTCCAATTGTTGCTGTAGCCATTGATCTCGCGCACATAGAGACTGCCGAAGGTCTCGAGGTACCTGTCGTCGATCTGAAGCGAGTTGATATCACCCTCCTTCTTTGCCTGCACGAGATTCGCACATAAATCGTCGCCCCTATTCAGCTGCACGTCGAACATTGTGGTGGTATCCGGTTGAACAATCGTTATGATGACACTCGCCTGCGACTGGCTGCCGACAGATTGCTGCGGCTGCGGCGCCGTTTCTCCCACTGGAGAGTCTGGCTTTCCAGATGTGTGCTGAGAAATGGGCACGTTTTCCGGCAATGGCGATGTGGAAGTGGCATTGATGTCGCCCAACGGGACAACAGACGGCTTGGGCTGTAAAAGCAATGCAAACACGAGTGCAACACCTGCGATTAGTCCCAAAAGGATGATTTGTTTTTTATGCATACTACTCAAACAAGTGCTTAAACATATCCTGATCGCGCGGGATCTTGAGTTCTTCACGGTCTGTCTTATCGGTCCAGACGACCAATGCGTCTTCGATGATCACGAGAGGTTGGCACTCTGCTCCCTCGCCCATAACCAAAGTCGCGGCTGTGGCTAGTGAGTCTGCGACATCAGTCTGCGTCACTTCCATCGGTCGGCCGAAGAGATCCGGCGTGCCCCGGTAGTCTCGAATGCCTTTGAATCCCGCGTAGCCGAGCGCCACGCCCACGACACCGGCTCTGAGGGGCATGATGCGGCTGTCGGTGATGATAATTCCGAAATTCCTTATGCTAGTGTTTTGCAAAACACTAGCATAGAGCCGTTCGGCAGACGCGAATGAGTCCTCTGGTAACAAAATCATCTTCTCACTCGCCCCGTGGTCACGAAGTGACTTTACGGGGTCGACGTTGGACTCATCAATCCCCGCGTTTACGACGACGGTGCCGTCGCGTACCGTCAGCCACCACGTTCCAAATACATGCTTCACCCACTCACTCTCGCGGCGGATGAGCGCTTCCTTGTCTTCGACAGCCTCAACGACACGACTTTCGGATAGCGCAACGATTTTTGAAGCAACGGCTAGTATTGAACCTTCCTTAAGGGTGGGAACATGCTCCTCTATGAACGCGCCTAGATCTTCACCTTGCAGAAAAATACTGGTTTTGACGGGAGTGACCTGCATAGATGCCCACAATACCCTTTTCCCCGCTCCTTTCACAACCCTCTTGCGCACTTTCCCCTATATGGGACACTGGCATCACTATTGGTTAATAACGTAATTTATGGTCAGAACAGCAAATCCAGCATTATTAAAGCCCCTCAACCTCTCGCCTGAGCTCGAAGAGGTGGTTGGCAAGGGCCCGATGTCCCGCGGACAGGTCGTGAAGCAAATCTGGGTCTACATCAAGAAGCACGATCTTCAGAACCCGCAAAACAAGCGCAATATCATCGCCGATGAGAAGCTTTTGCCCCTTTTTGGTGGCAAGAAGGAGGTTACGATGTTCGAAATGACAAAGCTTGTTTCAGGGCACCTGAAATAAATCTCCTCGACAGCTGAAGAGTCCGTAAAAAGGCCCCTTGTGTGGGCCTTTTTAGGTCGCCCGCCTTCGCCCTTTACAAACTGAAAAAATAGTGTACAATTCAGCATTATTGGGCTAAAAACCTATATACATGAAAAGTATCAAGAATCTGATGCGCACAAGCGCTATGGGCGTCGTTTTGACGGGGGTTATCGTCATCTCCGCTCCAAGTGGGCAGAGCAATATCGTTCTCACCAATGGTACTGCTTCTCACACGACCTCGGGCTATTCTGCACAGGTGAATGACACCTTTGCCGGCCCCGGAGAGCACGTCAATGCCACTCCCGCCGGTATTGTTGGTGGAGAGGGCACTGGTCAGACCGCCACGGTGACCGTTGTTACCAAGTAACATCGGTCCCTATCTGCAAAAACGGCACCGTGGGGTGCCGCTTTTGCTTTTATGGGCATGGGGAGACTCGAACCCTGCCTGCTCGCAGGTCCCTACCGTTTCGGTACGCCCTCCCAAAATGCCGCGGGGGAGACTTGAACTCCCAATCTCTTTCGAGAACTAGCTCCTGAAGCTAGCGTGTTTGCCAATTTCACCACCGCGGCGTGCTTCTCCATTCTATGTGAACTTGGTCGGAACTTCCAGCAACGCATATACTTCACGGTATGAACGTCGGATTTATTATCAGATACGCAGCCAAGAAGACGTTTTGGTTTATCGCGGGGCCGATACGCACCTGGTATCGCTTCTTTGTAAGACCAACGGAGCGTGGGGCAAAGGTCGTTGTCATTCATGATGGCAAAGTGCTTCTCGTACGGCCCAACTATGCCCATCGGCAGTGGACACTGCCCGGAGGCGGCGCTGGCAGGCGGGAAACATTCGAGCAGGCTGCTATTCGAGAAGTCCGGGAAGAGGTTGGCCTAGAAATTCAAACATTGACATTTATACGCGAATATCAAGCAAACCATAGATTCTTCAAGACCAACGTTCGGGCGTTCGTCACGACCGTTGAGAGCGATTATTTCGCCGTCGACGGGATCGAAATTGCAGAAGCGGCATGGTTCCCGCGCGATGCACTGCCGCACGATAGAGGTCCGCGTGTTGATGCCACGCTCGCAGCACTAGCCCTTTCGGAAAAACCACAGCCCGACATATGAGAGCGGCGTATACAGGAAACCCATCGCTACCTTAAAAAGCCACCACGTGATGATGATTCGTATCAAGACATGTGTCGGATACACGCCCGCAAACGCGATGACCATGAAGAGAATCGTGTCGAAGAACTGCGACCAAAGATTTGAAAGATTGGATCGAAGCCAGAAATTTGTTTCGCCAAACCATTTGCGGAAGAAAAAGAATGAGATGACGTCTTGGTATTCGGCGATCGCGAAAGCGACGAGCGAGGCAATCGCGATGCGCAGCGAAATACCAAAGATAGTGTTGTAGCTCGAGTGTACCCACTCTGCGGCCGGGTCCCAAGGAAGCGCTATGGAAAGGAACGAATAGACAACGAATAGAAGGGTGGCGATAAAACCTGCGAGCACAAAGAGTTTGGCTATTTTCTTTCCATATACTTCGCCGATCACATCAGTGGTCAGAAATACAAAGGGAAATGAAAAGACGGCCACCGAGACGTGGAGCCCCAAAACAAACGGCATGATCTTGAGGCCAAGCGTATTCGCCGCAAAAAGGGATGCGAGATAGACCGCAAGCGCGATCAGTACTTTCTTCGTGTTCTTTTCGTCGAGTGCTGCTGGCATGGTAGAAAGCCGCATTGTACGAGATGAATTTCATGAAAGCAATTCTCCCGCGTACAATGCGCGTATGCGCTGCATAGCTATTGCCGCCATCACCATTGATGGAAAGACCGCGCTCGATGCGAATCATTTCAGCGATTGGACTTCGCCCGAAGACAAGGTTTTTATGCGTGCTCTCCTCGATAAAAGCGACGTCGTGGTCGTGGGAAACAATACCTACAAAACAGCTGTCGAACCGCTTTCAAAACGGAATTGCATCGTGTTGACGTCCTCCGTTGCCGCGACGGAGCGCAAGAATGAAAAGCTTCTCCTGTGGAATCCCACTGCCGTTCCTTATTCTAGTGTTTTGCAAAACACTAGAATAGAAAAAGTGGCCGTCCTCGGCGGCACGCAGACATACACCTACTTTCTGGAAAACGACCTGCTCGACGAGATCTATCTCACTATCGAGCCACTCGTCTTCGGCCGCGGCTTGCATCTATTCGAGAGTCAGAAGAATCTGTCGCGACGCTTCCGCCTGGAATCAACAAAATTACTCAACGAAAAAGGCAGCTTGCTGCTGCACTACGTGAAAGACTAGGGTCTCCGATATTCTGCCGGAATCATGAGCATTGTGGGATCCTTGCCATCCCACCGTATCTGCCCATGCACCACCATATTGGCGATCTTCGGCTGCCATCCGTGCCCGCTTTTATAGAGCCATTTCACTTTGCCGGATAACCGCTTACCAACATATTGTCGCCGAAGGACGTGCGGGCGATGCTGGTCAATCGAAGCGCTGCACGGATTGAGGACGTGCCCCTTCCTCTCACCGCACTTTTCGCGGTCTCGCCGCCAATGATAATCGGCGCATGGAAGACGTACGCCTTGTCGACGCATCGCGCGTCGACAAAACTTCCGAGCACTTCCCCTCCTCCCTCGATGAGTACGCTGATTATTTCCCGTTTGTACAATTCGCGCATCAGAGCCCTTACATGAATCCTACTTCCCAGCTCGACGACCTCAACACCTCTTTCGATGAGCAACTGCTTCTTTTTACCGCTTGCGCGTGTGGTCGTGAAAATGAGCACGTTGGTATCACGCATGACTTTGCTCTTGAGCGGAATTCGAAGCGTGCTGTCAAGGATGATGCGCACGGGATCCGGGCGGTTTTTGATGCGCACGCCGAGATGCGGGTCGTCTCGAAGCACTGTGTTGATGCCGACGAGGATTGCCTGATAGCGCCCGCGCAATGCGCGCGCGTATGCTCGCGCGCGCTCGTTCGTTATCCACTTCGAATCTCCCGAATATGTGGCGATCTTGCCGTCCAGACTCGCAGCGAATTTTATGGCGACTAATGGGCGACTCTTTCGATGAAAGGTGATGAATCCTTCGTTCAACGTTTCCGCCTCATCAACGAGGCAACCGACCGAAGTCTCGATCCCCGCGCGGCGCAGGCTCCGTATCCCCGTGCCCGATACTTTCGGGTTGGGATCGCGCATACAGCAGACGACCCTTTTTACCCGCGCTCGTACTATTAGATCGACACACGGCGGGGTCCTGCCCCAGTGGCTACAGGGCTCCAGATTCACGTACAGGGTCGCCCCTCTCGCATGCGCGCCGGCAGCCGCAAGCGCCTCGACTTCCGCGTGGACAGATCCCGCTTTGCTATGGTATCCCCGCCCAACAACCCGACCGCGCTTCACGACGACAGCTCCCACCATTGGGTTGGGAAATGTCCGTCCGAGACCCTTTCGGGCAAGCCGGAGGGTCATCTTCAGATACCTCGCATCGTGCGCGGAAAGGCGGTCCATATGCCTACACCGAACGGAGTCGGTGGCCAAGTTTTCGCTTTTTTGTGGACAGGTAGCGGCGGTTCGTCGCGTTAGGAGCCGTTTCGAGCGGGACGCGCTTCACTACCCGTATACCGCGGATTTTCAAAGCACGGATTTTCTTCGGATTATTCGTCAACAGTGAGATACTTCGTACTTTCAGATCTCGCAATATGTCGGCCGCAACCCAATAGTCGCGCTCATCGGAAGAAAAACCCAACGCGTGATTCGCTTCCACGGTATCAAGGCCGCGCGCCTGGTGCGCATATGCTTGTATCTTGTTGCTCAGACCGATGCCCCGACCTTCCTGATCGAGATACAGGAGAATGCCGCTACCAGCCCGCTGTATCATTTCCAAACTCATGTGCAGCTGCTCTCCACAATCACACATGAGCGAACCGAGCGTATCCCCCGTCAAACACTTGGAGTGGACTCGCACCAGCATCGGAAGTGCGATCTTCCCAAGAATCAATGCTACGTGCTCGCGCAAATCGGGTGACGACCGGTATACGATGATCTTGAAAGTGCCGTGTGGGGTCGGAAGTTTCGATGACGCAGTGCGAATGATCATGTCTGCACTCATATCTTTGTACTCAACATCGCCATTAAGCCAAGGCGGCCTCCTCTTCTCGATGCGATCTCTCCTATGTGCGTAATGATTCCGGTAAACATACAAAATAAAAACCCCTTCGTTTCGGGGTCGCGGAGAAACCGCTCGCGCACGGCGAGTGATTACTCCTTCTTTCATCCCGACTTTACGGTCGGCTCTGGAATTCCTCGCCCTCCGTAGCAAAATAAATTTGACGTACGAAGGACGGGTCACCAGATCATGTCCCGAAGGACTCGCGGGCTCGCCTTTGCAGGATTACCGCCGATTAGGACTTGCACCTGACCCCGAAGGAGATCGCCATTGTATCATGTGACTCTGAGAGACACCAAAGATCTTGGGTCCTTCCCGTCCCAATGAATGTGGCCATGCACGACCATATTGGTGATTTTTGGCTGCCATTTGTGCTCGGCCTTGTTGACTGCGGCTGCTATTTCGTCGGCATTCATTCCTTTCGCAAGTGGCACGCGGCACTCGAAGATAATCGGGCCGCGATCCATTTCTTCCGTCACGAAGTGCATACTGAAGCCTGATTCATGGAGCTCGCCCGCGTCCAACGCGGCCTTAACGGCTTCGTGAATATGATGGCCGTACATTCCCTTTCCACCGAAGTACCCGTTGCGAAACGAGAGAAGAGCCGGGTGGATATTGATCGTACGTGCGGGATCAAGACCAGATACATGCCGCATCCAGCCGGAGAGTGCGGCCCACTCCGCGCCGGAATCCGCAACGATTTTCTGATAGTGCTCCGCATCAAAAGGGCCGGGGAAGTAGATAAATGGAATGCCGAGCTTTTCTGCCTTTCGTCGAACACCACCATGTTCATGATTTGAAACGACAGCAACGATATCGGCATCAAGATCAGGGCTGTTGACCAAATTTTCGAAGCCGGAGCCCCCGCCACTTTCCGTACCCGAGGCAAAAACGAGTAATTGCGATTTTCTCACGTCAGAATCATACCGCATTATGAGGACGTTGGAGGAATATTCTCAAGTTGACGCCATGGCGTAGAGATAGGAATTTTGGAAAAAAATATGGACAGCAAGACACCCAACACTTAAGATGCGGCATGGCTACACCGTTCCCTCGTAAAAAGATTCTGCTCCTCGGCTCCGGAGAGCTGGGCAAAGAGGTCGCCATAGAGGCGACACGGCTCGGGGTGGAGGTGGTCGCATGCGATAGATACAAAGGCGCTCCAGCTATGCACGTCGCACACCGTAGCCATGTATTCTCCATGCTCGACGGGAAAAAGATCCGTGCAATTGTTAAAAAAGAACAGCCCGACTTTATCGTTCCTGAGATCGAGGCAATCGCTACGGAGACACTCGTCGAGCTGGAAAGAGAGGGTTGGCGGATCATTCCCACTGCGCGCGCAGTGCGCCTTACTATGGATCGGCAAGGTATCCGGCAACTCGCTGCGGAACAATTGAAGCTGCCGACATCGCCCTATCATTTCGCAGCGAGCTTGGAAGAATTGAAAAAGGGCGCGGCCGTCGTCGGCTTCCCGTGCTTTGTAAAACCCACGATGTCTTCTTCAGGCCACGGTCAAACTATGGTGAAGAGCGCTGCTGACATCAAGAAGGCGTGGGACGTTGCCATAAAAGCGGCGCGCGGGAAAACCGGAAAAGTTATTGTCGAGGGAAAAATCGATTTTGACTATGAGATAACGCTCCTCACGGTTCGCCACAAGAATGGCATTTCATTTTGCGCACCCGTGGGGCACATTCAGATCGACGGCGACTACCGCGAAAGCTGGCAGCCACACCCCATGTCAAATGTCGCCCTCAGGAAAGCGCAGACCATTGCAAAAAAGATCGTAAAGGAGCTCTGCGGGAAAAAGGGTCGCGGCATTTTTGGCGTTGAGCTATTCGTAAAAGGCAACAACGTCTGGTTCTCTGAAGTTTCCCCGCGTCCGCACGATACTGGCATGGTGACAATGGTAAGCCAAACCATGAGCGAGATGGAGCTGCATGTGCGCGCAATACTCGGCCTCCCTATTACCGAAATTCCCTGTCGCCCTGGCGCGTCGGCCGCCATTCTCGCGCAAGGCAATATCAAAAAACCGACATATTCCGGCATCGCCGACGCACTTAAAGTACCTGGCACTTCTATTCGCATCTTCGGCAAACCCGAGGTAATAGGCCACCGACGCATGGGTGTCGCACTCGCGCTCGGCAAAAATATCAAAGATGCGCGCAGAAAAGCCGTTGCGGTAGCAAAAAAAGTGAAGGTGAGCGGGAAATGATGTCTCTATTTTTCCACGGCCGTGGAAAAATAGAGACGTTGCCACGGTAATTAATCAATGGCTTCTACCGTCGCGCCGAGCGCTCTGAGACGCTCGTGCAAATTTTCATAGCCGCGACTGATAGGATACACATTTGTGAGCATTGATTCTCCTTCGGCGGCGAGCATGGCTATGAGAATGATGGAGGCGGGGCGGAAGGCAGGCGGGGCGTCGATGGTGGCGCTATGTAATTTCGTCGGGCCTTTGATAAGCACGCGATGCGGATCAAGCTGCTGCATATTCGCGCCCAATTTAGTGAGTGCAAGATAATACTGCGCGCGACCTTCATATACCCAGTCGTGGATCATGGTTTCGCCCGCTGCTTGCGTAGCGACCGGCGCAAAAAATGGCAAGTTGTCTATATTGATTCCAGGATACGGACGCGGGGCTATTTTTTCTGGTGGCGCGTGGAAGACGGATTTTTTTATCTTAAGATCAACGAGATTGGTGTGGCCGTTTTCTGCTTTGTATACATCGCCGCGACTGTATTGGAGCCCCATACTCTGGAGCGTCAAGAGCTCGAGTTCGAGAAAATCTATGGGGCAACGCTCAATCGCGAGTTCAGACCCGGTCGTGGCAGCGAGCGCAATAAAAAACATGCTTTCGATCGGATCCTCACTCGGGTAGCCCATTACCTCGGCATTGATCTCCGCGATGCCATGGACGATGAGCGTCGTTGTACCGATGCCTTCAATAGTGACACCGCAGCCCTGCAGGAAAACACACAGGTCCTGGATCATATAATTCGCACTCGCGAATTTGATCGTCGTGATGCCGGGAATTTTTGCAGCAGCCATCAGAACGTTTTCGACACCCGTATCAGATGCCTCAAACATGATAATTTCAGACGGATGTTTCTTTTGAACTTCAACGTGATATGAATGCGACTCCTCACGCCCCGATACATCGATACCCAGCCGCGCGAGCGCGTCGATGTGTGCACCTAGGGAACGTTTGCCCAAATTGCATCCACCCGGCGCAGGCAGATCGAATGACTCGAGGAGATGCGCGAGCGGTGCTATAAAGAGCGCGATGGTCCGCGTCTTTTCTGCGGCCTCTTTATTGATGCCCGAAAGGTCAAAACTCGCCGGAGGCGTGATACGCATGTTACCGCTCTCCTCCCATACAATTTTTACCCCGATCGATTCCATCACCTCGATGAGCCGCTTCACCTCTTCGATGCGTGGCATTTTGCGCAGTGTTGTCGTGCCGCGATTCAAGAGACTCGCGGCAAGGAGCGCGACGGCGCCGTTTTTCGAGATGTTGGTCGCGACCGTCCCCGAGAGCGGCTTGCCACCAGATACACGATAGTTCATCAGAGCATTATACGCGTATTGGCAACATTCAAGAATTCATGCGCGCTGTAGGGATCGAACCTACGGCCTCGTCATTATCAGTGACGTGCTCTACCACTGAGCTAAGCGCGCGGTGAAAAACACTATATCGCAAAGGTTCCAAAAACCAAGTCCGTCGCCGCGTGAGTCAAAACTGTCATGTTTTGGTGTTTCCATCGTCTAAAAATTAGAGCAGCTTCAGTCGAAGTTATGCACAATTTTGACAAAAACCCTATACATTTTGTAAAGATTGTGTAATATACAGGAACGTTGATCTTTTTCAGCGCCATTGCGTCTCGCGAGGGTCGATGAGTAGGTACGTTCATCGTCCAAGCACGGGACACAAGAAGGTTCAGCATTGCAAGTTCTATTGGGATCTGCGTAGTCGAATCCCTTTAGGGTGAGCGAAGTCGAACCCTATTGTCAGCAATCTAAACCGTTGTCACATCAGAGATGGACATCCATTCAGTGGCCCGAAAGACTCGAGGAGCCACACGCGCCTCGAAGCAGTTACCAAAGTTTCCGTCGAAAGAAAAGATAGAGAAGTTCATAGCGGAGAATAAGTTGAAAACTCCGTACCTCATCGTCGACCTCGATGTCGTCGAGAACAATTACCGCGCGCTGCGTCGTACGTTGCCGGTGGCGACCGTGTATTACGCCGTGAAAGCCAATCCTGCTCCGGAGGTCGTACAGCGCCTTGTGAGCCTCGGCTCGTCATTCGACGTCGCCTCTCCCGCTGAAGTCGAGCTTGTCTTGAATGCGGGAGCCTCGCCCGAAAACATCTCCTTCGGCAACACCATCAAGAAGGAAGACGACATCCGCTGGGCGTACGATTACGGCGTCCGCATGTTTGCCTTCGACTCCGAAGCAGAGCTTCAAAAGCTCGCGCGCTCCGCGCCCGGATCCCGTGTCTTCTGCCGTCTCCTTGTATCGTGCGAAGGCGCCGACTGGCCGCTCTCGCGCAAATTTGGCTGCGAAGTCGATATGGCCCACGATCTGCTTGTAAAAGCCAGGGCGATGGGTCTCGAGCCCTACGGCGTCTCATTCCACGTCGGCTCCCAGCAAACCCGTCTCGACCAGTGGGACAACGCGCTTGCACAAGCATCCGCACTCTTCCGCCAGCTCAAGGAATCAGGCATCGAACTCAAGATGGTGAATCTTGGTGGCGGATTGCCCGCCCATTACACTGATTCCGTCTCTCCCGTGGGCTCGTACTCCTCAGCGATCGCGAAGGCGCTTGCAAAACACTTTGGCAACAAGCTACCGAAAATCATCACCGAGCCGGGCCGTTCACTCGTGGGCGATTCAGGTATTCTCGATGCAGAAGTCGTGCTCGTCTCCAAGAAGAGCTACAACGAAGCAGACGAAGGACGCTGGGTCTACCTCGACATCGGCAAATTCGGCGGCCTCGCCGAGACACTCGACGAAGCGATCAAATACCGCATTGAGGCTCTCGGCCGCAAAGGCTCGACAGGCCCCGTGATTCTCGCTGGACCTTCGTGCGACTCGGCAGACATCTTGTACGAAAAGTTCAAGTACCAGATGCCGCTCTCACTCCAAGTCGGCGACAAGCTCCGCCTCCACGCCACCGGCGCCTACACCGCAAGCTACGCATCGGTCGGCTTCAATGGATTTGCTCCGTTGCCTACGTACTGCATATAGCTAGCTGCGAGGTCCGAGCGTCTAGCTTCTAAAAGAACCCAAAACCGCCGCGTCTGACGCGGCGGTTTTGGAATTGCGACGCGGATGTGGTAGGCTCATTTCTGGTTTTTTGTTTTGGGGGACAGCCTTTGTCAAAACTTCTTCCGCCACTCAGCGGAGTCGCCGTTCGAAGCCTGCGCGAACAGAAAGAGCGCGATAAGCGGGCCCGCAATCGCAAGAGCTCAGATCAAGTTGCAGCGATCTCAGCGCAAACAGGACAAACTCCGACCGACAACGGTCCGACTATCGGCGAGTGCACCGAGTGCAAGCGAAATGGAGTCGTGATCGCATTGCTTAAGCCAGGTGCCGAAGTCTGCGAAGACTGCATCTGACGCAACGACCCGATGCCTATCCGACGTACGGCGCGGCCTCCTGGCCGCGTCGTTTTTTATTTTAGAGGTCGCTGTGATATTGTTTGTTATATGAATAAAAAAATAATTATCTTTGTAGTCGTGATCGTCGTTGCAGTCGCAGGAGCGGGATTAATCAGTATGCTCCTCACATCAAGCAGCGCACCCACCACCGACACCACATCGAATGCCAAAATAAATATCGACGAAGTATGCCAAGGTGCACTCGCTTACATGTCGTTCCCCGATGGCGCAAGCGCCGAAGCGTTTGTAGAAGAGCGCAAAGAGGGCAAGCATCCGGAGGTGATCGAGCAGTGGAAGCAACAAAACGGCATCACCGACGACCGCGCGATTTAATGTTTGTGGTCGGCAAGTATGGGAGTAGGATTCCTTAAATGGATAAGGACACGATATGGGAATGGTTAAAGAATGATCCCGATTCTTTTTTTGAATTACTTGAGTCGCATAACATCAATCTAAAAGAGCTTAGCGAATTGGATCTACCAAAATTATTCATTAAAGAGCGTTACAAAGAAGGGTTTACTCAAGAAGAGTTTGAGGCCGGTGAGGCAGTATTGTGGCTTGCTTACTTTGCTGAGAGAGAAATTAGTGAGGATATTCTTTTTATAGAAACGCAGACGGGTAAGGTCGCTGACGAAGTTCGGACAATGCTAGATGAGATGAATTTTGGTCAAAAAATTAAATTTATCGACGAAAATTATAATCACCATGCAGTGGACCCCTTTCATTGAACACCAACCTTGTATGAGGAAATGGTAGCAGAAGCGGTAACGAGCGCAAATTGCGCTGGCGACATCTTGAGTGCGG
>Ga0209542_10016284_pt1 | contig 12352 bp, 16 predicted proteins | sample RifCSPhighO2_01_FD_184028 | JGI IMG/M metagenome (GOLD analysis project Ga0209542, IMG submission 184028) | Soil microbial communities from Rifle, Colorado - Rifle CSP2_plank highO2_0.1 (SPAdes) (version 2) | ecosystem: Environmental > Terrestrial > Deep subsurface > Rock core/Sediment ...
GACTTTTTATAAATTCCAAAAATACTGCTTTAAAAAGCCCTAAAGTACCCAAAGACCATCTATACTGCTGTTTAAAATATTCGCCTAAATCTTCAGGACCCAGCCCAAATGCAGCAACTTTTCCATAATATTTAGTTTGCCATCCTCTTAAAAGAAATTTAAAAGATGTAGCAAAATCTTCAGTAACAGATTTTTCATCAAAACCTCCTATTAATCTAAAAAAATTCTTCTCCCATTTTTTTATTACCCACGAAGATAACAACTTTAGGGCGCGCGCGCTTCACCCTGATTTTTTGGGTTTCCTTTGTTATATCCCCAAAATCAAGAAGGTCTTTTGGAAGCCCGGTAATTTTATCAATTTCAACCATCCTTATTTCTTCACCCCTAATTTCTTTTCATTGATGAGCGTCAAAAGTCTTGCGATTTGCTTTCTAGTGTTGCTGATTTTTGAAGGTTTTTCCGCGCGTGTTCCAGAAGAAATCACGGCTCTTTCCTTTGAAAGAATTCCTCTCAATTCCACGATTTTTTCTTCCATATCGGGAATTGATGTGTCCCTCAAAACCGCAAGCTTTTTTTTACCCATAAAATTCACTCTTCACTTTCCTGTTTTACTTTTTCAACATGAGCTTCTTTTTTTTCCACGTGTTTTGTTTCCTCTTTCTTTATTTCTTTTTTCTCGTGCTTCGGCTTTTCGCCTTTTTCTTTATTCACAATTTTCGCGGCTTCGGTTTTTGTTTCCACTTTAGTTTCCGGAACAGTTTCTTCTTTCACTTCAACTTTTTCTTCCACCACAGTTTCAACAACTGCTTCTTTCTTTGCTTCGGAAGCTCTTCCTTCCTCTTTTGCTTTAATATAATCCTTCATTTTTTCCTTGTCCGGGAACACGGTTTCAGGCCTTACAATTTTTACCTTGATTCCGATTGCCCCGACTTTTGGATAAGCGGCGGCTTGTCCGTAATCAACAAGTTTTGCCTGTTCTCCGACTTTTTTCATATAACCGTGAGCTATTCTCTGGCTTCTTTTTCTTCCGGCTTTTCCTGTTATTTTTCCGCTGAGAATTATTTCAAGTCCCTGTGCTCCGGAAGCCTGTATTTCCTGAACCGCTTTGAAAACAACGCTTCTCCATGAGAAACCTCTTTCAACAAGTGCCTTGATTTTATTTGCAACAGCCTTTGCATCAAGTTCAGGCTTTTCGATTTCTTTTATTTCAATTTGCGGGTTGTCAATGCCGAATCTTTTTTCGATTGTTTCGGTTAACTGTTGGATGTTTGCTCCGCTTTTTCCAATTGCCAATCCGGGTCTTGTTACATTAACAACAATTCTTGTTACAAGCGGCGTTTTCACTATTTCTGATTTTGTGAAACCCGCCCTATCAAGTTCTTTTGTTAAATAAGTGTCAAGTTTGAGTTTGTTAAGAGCCTGTTTTACAAAATGTTTTTCAAGCATTATCTCGCCTCCTGAACTATTATTTCCAAGTGGGTTGCTTTTCTCTTTCTTCTCTTTCCCGCAATTCTTCCTTGTGATTGATTGGAAATTTTGTGGAAACCCTGTGAAGCGAACATGTGTATAATCAAAAGATTATCAGAATCCAATCCCTTGTAATCTGCATTTGCTTTTACCGATTCAAGCAAATCCATAACTGCTTTTACACATCTTTCCGGATATCTTCCGATTTTTGAAAACATTTTTGAATCTCCTTTCTTGTGCCCGATTTTCTTGTTGTACCTTCTCAAAGGCAAAAATTCTTCATGATTGAGTATTCTCTGCAGGAACGCAAGCGATTTGTCAACTCTCTTTCCCTTTATGTTGCTGATGATTTCAAGGCTGTATTTAAGAGAGACAGGTTTGTTTCTCATCATAGCGCTAGCTGTCTTCGAAGCCCTTGTCCTCTGAACCTGATATTCTTTCTTAACCATTTCATCATCCTCTTGCAGTTATGGCTGTAGAGCTTCTTGTAGCTCCGATTCCAGCTTTTCCGTGTTGTAATCTCTTCCTTGTCAATGCAAATTCTCCCAAATAATGGCCCAACATTTTTTCTTTTATCTCAACCGTTGCAAACTCTTGTCCATTATAAATCCCCACAGGAACCCCAACCATTGCCGGAATAATAATACAATCTCTATGATGTGTTTTCACGGGCTTAGGATATTTTCCCGCCTTGGCCTGTTCCTTGGCTTTCATTACTTTTCCCAAGAATTTTTTATCAAAACCTTTCAGAAGAGTTTTTCTAGCTCTTGAAGTGCAGAGCTTTGCAAACTGTTCAATGCTCATTGCTTCGAGTTCCTCGATCTCTTTTCCCCTGAAACTAAATTCTTTTTTTATCATTCAAAAACACTCCAACATTTTCTCCCTTAATTCTTCTTTCTCCTTCCGGTTCTCGATGATGCAATATCTCCAACCTTTCTTCCGGGAGCGGCTCTTCTTCCAGTTGACTTTGATTTTCCCGGGTGATGGTTTGCTCCACCGAAAGGATGTGATAAAGCGTTCATTGCAATTCCCCTAACTATTGGATACTTTTGGTGCCTTGCCTTTTTCGCCCAATATCTTTTTCCTGCCTTAACAAAAGGTTTGTCTCCTCTTCCGCCAGAACCGGCATTTCCGATTGTGGCTCTTGCATCAGGGTTCAATTCCATTGTTTTTCCTGAAGGCATTTTGACAAAAACTTTTTTTGCATCTTTTGTAACAATCAAAGCATAAGATCCTGAGGTTCTAACCAAGCTTCCTCCGTCTCCAGGAGTTTTTTCAATGTTAAAAACCGGGCAACCTTCAACACAATCCTTAATAGGTTTAACATTTCCGATTGAAAGTTCCGCACCTGTTCCGTATTCAACTCTTTGCCCCACAAACATTCCTTCAGGAGCAATTGCTATCTGCTCGCTGCCGTTGTCAAAAACTATTTTTGCGAGGACTCCAGTTCTGGCTGAATCATTCAACAATTCAATAACCTCTCCTCTCATTATTTGTGTTCTCATGTCGTCGTAATTAACATACTGTGAAACACCTGTTCCGTTTTTTGATGCACTGTAAACCGGGCTTCCAGCACCCCTTCTTTGTGTCTTTAGTCGCTTTGGCATTACAAACACATCCCATTACTTTTCACAATTTTCATAATCATCATATCACTCCCAGTTTTGTTGCAATGTCATCTGCTTTGAATTTTTTGTCAATTGTTACAATTGCTTTTTTTCTGGCTTTCATGTCCTTGATAATGTTCACTTTTTTTACCTTCACTTTGTAAGCATCTTCCACAGATTTTTTAACGGAATGCTTTGTTGCGTTCCTGTCCACAATAAATGTAAGCTTGTTTTGCGAATCAATCATTCCAACTGCTTTTTCAGTTATAAGCGGGAATTTTATCATGTGAAGCGCGTGCATTTCCGATTCTATTTCCGCCAAAGTTTTTTTTGTTTTCTTCTGCTCCTGCTTCTCTTCTTTTTTCTCCTGTTTCAATGGTTCTTTTTTTACCTCAACTTTTTTATCAGCTTTAACAGGTTCGGTTTTTTTTACCGAAGCTTTTGCATCTTTTTTGTCAACCATAATTTTTCACCCTAAGCTTTTACTATTACTTTCCCCTTTTTTTCAGAACCCATTTCCACAAGGGCTTTCTCGGACCAAAGTGTTAATCTTCCTGCTTCCGCTCCGGGAGCAAGAACATCCGCGTTCAAATCTTTCACGCTGATAATGTCAACTCCCTCGAGATTTCTTGCAGCTTTGTAAACTTTTTCCGTGCTGCTTGCGACAATCAAAACACTTTTCCTTTTCTTGTAAATCCTTCCCCTTTTTTTGCCTTTTCCCGCTCTATTCATTTTTTTTTCGGCTGCCTTTTCCACATCGCTCCAAACGCCGATTGCTTCGAAAGCTTTTTTGACATCCTTTGTTTTTACAAGGTTCTCTAATTTTCCTTCAACAACAAGCGGAAAACCAAGTTTGTGATCAAAAACATGGCCCCTTGCTTTTGCCAATTCTATAAATGCGGTTGCCGCGATTGCGGAATTTGTTGCTTTTTGTTTTTCTTTTTTGTTAATTTTTTCTTCCCACTCTTTATCGGCTTTAGGAGGATGTGCTTTTGGTCCGCCGACTGTTGCCGGAATACTTGCAACCTGTCCCGAGATAAGCGAGCGTCTGTTTTTCAATCTTGGTTTCCTTGCGTGTCCAATGTTAATTGTTCTGTGTTGCTGTGGCTTGTGTCTCATACCAACATAAACAGCAGTATTGAATCTTCCCGCGTGCGGAGTAGGAAAACTATTTTGTACGCTGGCACTTTGAATTGCCTGCACAGCTCTTTTGATGAGTCCTTTATCAACTTTTTCGGAAAATTGTTTAGGCAATTCAATTGAATTTCCTTTTTTTCCATCCAAACCAATAATCGTTGCTTTCATTTGCTTTCACCTTTAGAATGAGATTCTTCTTTCACGTTTTTTTCAGCTTTCTTTTCCGAATGCTTTGCTTCCTCTTTCTTTTCAGCTTTTGCGTGCTTTGTTTCTTCTTTCTTTGTTTCTTTTTCATTTGTTTCAGTTGCAAAAGGGAATACAAGATCAGTGTACTTTGCATGAGTATCTTTTATTTTTCTAACCGGGAATCTCATTGAAACAGGTCTTTTTACAGCGCCGGGAACCGATCCTGCCAATACAATATAATCATTTTTCACAACACCGTAATTTGAAAATCCGCCTGCAGGTGCAATTGGTTTTGAATTGCTTTCAACTCCAAGAATTCTTTTGTTTAATTCTGTTCTGGTTTGATAGCCCATTTGTCCCGCTCGTGGAACAGTCCACATTACAAGCGGCGGGTGCCAAGGGCTTATTGCTCCAACAACTCTGTGATGTTTAGCTTTTGGCCTTTGGATTTTGATTCCGAATCTTTTCACCGGTCCTTGATATCCTTTTCCTTTATCAACCGCTTTAACATCAACAAAATCAGTTGCTTTGAAAACCTCTTCAGCTTTAAGGTCTTTTCCGAATTTTTCTTTTGCAAAAGCAAACTGTTGGTCAACATTTCCGGTAAGATTAATTTCAGTGAGATCGGGTTTTTTCTTTCCCATTCCTGTTTCCTCAGGTTGGCCTTCCGCGAGCAAAACAACTTTCAATGCTTTTGCCCTTAATTTTTGAAGTTCTTCAAAAGTAGAATATTTTTTTTCTTTTTTCTTATTTCCCATTTTTTTGAAAGCGCTTATTTTTCTCCTCAAATTCTTGCTTGGTTTTTCAACGGTTGCTTCTCCAAGCGCGCGTATTCCGTAAGCCGCTTTTCCGTAAACCCTTGCTCCGATTATTTTTATTGGAGGACACTCAATAATAGTTGCCGGAATTGCTGTTTCCTGGCCGAATGTAATGCTTTTTTGGTGTGCGTTTTTTCCGAAAACCTGAACCATTCCTGCTTTGTAACCGAAAAAATTCATTGGTTTTGCTGTTTCCGCCTTTATAGTTGGATAAGTAGTGAAAGCGGCGAAATGCCTTTTAGCTCTGACTCTCGGATAGAAAGCTAAGCTTCCTGATCGAGGTTTGTGTCCACCAGCCATTTAAGATAACCAATTTGAAATCAAGCAACACACACCATAGTCCTTCGGGGGAAGAACTGTGAATGCTTTAAAAGCTAAAATAAGAGCTTTCGTGCATTAATATCCCAAGAATTTTACTTGCGATACAGTGTGCATCAACTTAGTATTCTGCTCTAAAAACCTTTATAAAGCTATTTGACTGGGTTTGGACTATTTTCTAATTCGTCACATATTTTTCACATTTAAAAATCAGGTTAATCTTAAATACTACAAAACCTTTCTTAAGAACAATGGCGCAAACTTCTATTGGAACGGGGTAAAGCATGGTTGCACAGGATTCAAAATTCTTTATAAAAAAAGATTTCAGCCGTTATTCCGGGAAATGGGTTGCCATTAGAAATAAGAAAATTATTGCCAGTAACTCCAACATAAACAAAGCATTGGCTCAAGCCAAAAGAAAATCAGGCGAAGAACAATTTTTTATTGCCAAAATACCTCAAAAAAATCAAGTTCTAATTTTATAAGGCAGGTGAGTTTTTTGGAAATAGAACTGCCTTTCAAAAGTTTTAGTGCTGGTGGTTTTCCTGTCCCTGTGGCTGCGCCTGTTTTTTCTATTGCTGTCCAAAAAATTCAAATTAATTGTATTGTAGATTCAGGGGCAGATTTTTGCACAATTCCGCAAAGTATTGGTCATGCATTAGGAATTAATTTTTCTAAGATTGCGCCTGCAGAAATATCAAAAAGATGGAGAGATTTGGATGGTAGTAATGCGGAACAGGTTAATGTGCTGATAACCGAAATAATAGAGAAAAAAGTTGCAGTTCCAACTACCTATGAATGCGCTTGCGGTCAAACTACCGGAGCCTTTTATTATCCTGTAACTATTGAATTAGGTAAGTTAAAAAAAGAAATAATTGTGTTATGGACTCCTAAAAACATTCCGCCACTTTTGGGAAGAATCGGTGTTCTTGACAGTGTGCGTGAATTATCTTTCAAAAATGGCAATACAATTTTCAAATTTTAATTAAGTTTAATTCCTTGGGATAGCCATCAGAACAACAATTATTATGAGCACAATAACTCCTAAAAGCAGTGCTCCGTCTCCCAAAACCCCGAATCCTGTGTTCAAAAACCCGCCAAGTCCTTGGGGAGGTGCAACTTGCGGGGGGCTTGGTTGAATTGGAACCTGAACAGAATTATTCGGTTGAAAAGGAACATTCATTTCCTTTTCCTCGATTCTTGTGAATTTTTCCAAGAATCCGGGTTCTTCATCAATATCAAAGTAAACAATTCCTTCTCCTTCAAGGCCGTTAATTGCAACAACTTTCTCGCTGATGCTCATTGCATTAATGCTGAACTTTTTAGGAGACACCATTGCATTGTCAGATCTAACACTAACAACAATATCTCTATTCGTTGCATTATCAACTTGGAATTCTACAAAACCCGAACCGTTATTTAATTCAACTTTGCCCGGATTTGAGATTGAAACTTTTTCAACAAAATTTGGGCTCGAGCCATTAACGCGCACGAAAAAATTATCACTCAAAATTGTACAATTCAATCCTGAATTGAAATGTCCATTAACTCTTACATATGCAGATCCTGAAGCATCTGTTTCAGTTGTTCCTCCAAGAACTTTTACTTTGATTGCGCTTGTTTGACCTGAAAAAATGTACGGATTTTCTCTTAAAGCTTCTATTCCAAAGAAACCGTTTGATTCAACTGATTCTATTGAATCAATTTGGAAATCCCCTTTTCCGAAATTTTTGAAAGCAAAATAAACAACTTTAGAACTTTCCGCATCAACCGCAACATTTTCTTCGTTCAAGCTAAGTCCATTGCAGCTTGTTTCGGCGAGCTGTGCTTCTCCGTAATAAGTTTGAACAGTATTGTAATTTTGGGTTTGGTAGTTCTGAGTTTGCTGCAAATTCTGTTGTGCAAGATTTACTTGTTCGATTTCCGCGCTTCTTGTAATTGTTACATCATTCCATTCCTGCTGTGGAACAGTGTTCCTAGGAACAATTTGGGAAGTACTTCCGCTTGGATTGTAATAAACTCCTGCGTAAAGCGAATCAGGTGTTCTTTGCATTTGCACTGGTTTTCCCTGTACATTAATACTGAAACTGTTTTCAATTCCATTTCCTGAGCAGAAAACTCCGTCGCTAAATGTTCCGTTAACTTTTACAGAAGCAGAAACACTTTGAGTGTTTGCATTTTCTTTTGCGCTAACATCAAATGTAATTTTTCCGCTTGAAAAAGCATTTACTGTTTTATCAAATTGTACATTCAAAGCTTGTGCATCGAAAGAATTTACATAAATGTTCACATTATTTACTCTCAAATCTTTTGCAAACGAATTATCAACAAAGAAAGTAACCCTTCTTGTTTCACCTGCATTCAAGCTAATGCTTGATGTTGCAATTGAAGCATCTGAGCAAAGCGAAACCTGTTCAGGTTGATAATGTTGTCCTGTAAGAGTTGGTGTTCCGTAAAAATATGAAGGCGGATAATAATATGATCCGTAAACATTCGGCGCGTAAACCGTCATCCAATTCGGATAGTAATTCCAATTATAGTTGTAATAATAATAGTCCGGGCTGTGGTAATTGTAGTAAGCAGAATTTCCCGGATACAAATAATAGTTCGGGGAAAAGTCATACCATCCCTTGTCCTGATAGTAATACGTTCCCTTCGCGTAATATCTGAAAGGATAATCAAAATAATAGTGATCTGAATAATAGTAAGTGTAAGGTTGAGCAGCGTAATTGTAAGTTCCTTTTGAATAAACTTCAAAGTAATAATTTTCGTTTGATCCGCCGAAATAATACATCGCGCTGGCGCTCTGCACAAAAAGCAGGAAAAGAATCGGTACAATTATGAAAGAAAAAATTGTGTGCTTCACTTGAATCACCTCAACCATGAAGGTTCATTGTACGCATATCTTGAATTATATCCTGAATTATAGTTGTAATTATCGTAGTACGCGTTTCCGTATGAAGGATAATAATAATTGTAATTTGAATATCCATAATCCGGCGCGAAAGTCCAATAACCGTCACTTCTTATTGAATCATAATGGACGGTTGTTACCGGAGCGTAAAAGTATTGTCCCTGAGTATAGGAATCAACGTAATATGATGTATATCTGCTGTGTTCATAAGGTTCGTATTTGTGATAAGAAATTCCAAAATTATCGTTTTGATATGAAAAATAATAGCTTGCAGCCAATGCGCTTGTGCTGAAAAAGACTAATCCTAGTAAAATTGCTATAAGGTTTTTCATGAGTTTAAGCCCCCAAGGCCTCAGAGCCTCTGTAATAGATGCTGCTCAACACATATATAAATGTTACTTTATTAACGGGAATGAGTTATTTGTGTTTTAGTTGCTACCTTTCCAATTAATTATAGGTTTTATATGTTCCACAACTTTCACTGATTCTTTCTGCGCTTCCATCACATCAAAAATATTCTTGTACGCCATAGGAACCTCATCCAAAGTTCCTTTTTCTATTGTTCCGCGAATTCCTTTCATGCTTTCCTCAAATTCCTTCATAGAGTACTTTTCCTTTGCGTCTGTCCTGCTCATTGTTCTCCCTGCTCCGTGAGAAGAACTCTCCAAAAAATCCTTGTTTCCTTTTCCTTCAACCAAAAAAGAGCCATCGCGCATATTTGCGGGAATAACTCCTCTCTCGTTTTTCTTTGCCGGAGTTGCACCTTTTCTGTGAATAAACAAACCGTTTTCCTCAACCGCGTGATTGTGGTTTTTATTAACCCACAATTCCCACTCAATTTTTTCTTTGAGAACATCCTCTAACGCAATAATTGTTTTGCGGATCATTTCCATTCTATTCAACAAAGCAAAACTCAATCCAAAATCAAGCACGTTCAAATACTCTTTTCCAACATCACTGTCTTTATGAATCGGAAATGTTTGTTCAAATTCTTTTTCCCTTCCCGCACTCTTTTTCATATAATTTGTTGCAACCTTAAATCCAACCCCCCTTGAACCCGAGTGGACAACAATCCATGCATCATTTTTATCCGAATAACCAATTTCAACAAAATGATTCCCATGCCCCAGTGATCCAAGATGCTTTATTGCGGTTGTCTCCAAAAACTGGAGGACGCCTTTATTGTGAGATCCCTTTTTGAATTTTTCAATAAGTTCTTTGAATTCTTTTTTTGTTTCAGGAGTTATATCATTTGCATTATTTGTTTTTCCTTTTCCCATTGGAATTTTTTTTCTAACCGCACTATAAATTTGTTCTTCGTTCGCGCGAATTTTTTCAAGAATTTCTTTTCCCTTAATTTTCGCGGCGGTCATCCCGCATCCAATATCAAACCCAACCCAAGAAGGAACAACAAAATCCTTTGTAACAAGAACAGAACCAATCGGAGCAACATACCCGGAATGTGCGTCCGGCATCAAAGCGGCTTTTTCCACAAAAGTTTGTTCATAACAATGTTTGAATTGTTCAAGCGTATTTTTATCGGGGTTCAAGGCGTAATTTTTGATGAACTTTTTCATAAGAAAGAATTATTGTAAGAAAGTGATTTAAACAAAAATACTCGGGTACAAGTCAGGTTTTTTGCTCTTTGAAAGGGTTCACGATTTTTATTTTTGGGTTACTGAAATCCGCCGTATTTTCGGTTATTAAAGTGTAAATTTTATTTTCGAGCATTGTTTCAATTAGGACAGAATCCCAAAAAGGCTTTTTCTCATTTATTGATGTTTCTATTGCTTTGCTCACGGTTATTGATTTATAATCAACTTTCCCCCAGTTTTTCGAATCCAGGATGCCGTTTACAATTATCTGTGCATAACGCGTATCAATCGGTTTTTCGATCTTTCTTGTTAGCGCATTATAAAGTTCTCCCAAAACCTGATTCGAAACAACCCCTTTTACCTTTCCGCTTGTGGCTTCCTCAACAATCCGCTTTGCCGTTTTTCTTTTTGCAGGTTCGGATTCGTCAAAGGCATAAACAAGGATATTCGTATCCACGAAAAATTCATCTTTCATGCAGTTCATCCCTGGAACGATATTTGACTTTGCCCATTTTAAATCCCTTTTCCAAAAGATCGAGCATTTTTGCCGCATTTCCTTGTATTTCCCTATTCGACCACTCTTCAAATGCCTCACTTGCGGCCTTTCCGAGGCTGCCCTTTTTTGTTCCAAAAACCGCCTTTGCGGCCTTCCTGAATTTTGCCTCCGATTCATCGCCCACATTGATTGTGATAGTGCCCATGTAATACATTTACATTTTGAAATATTTAAATGTTTGTTTTTCTAAAATTTTATTAGCTAATTAGTAATAGTTTTTTTGATTTAAAAAAAATTAGTTATGTAGTATTATCTGTTTTCTTTGAATTGTATTTCCATTCTGACATTTTCAGGAATCTCAACTCTCATTATTCTTCGAAGAGTTGTTTCATCAGATTGAATGTCAATTATTCTTTTGTGGATTCTCATTTGCCACTTTTCATAAGTTTCTGTTCCGCCGCCGCAAGGGCCTTTTCGTGTTGGAACAACAAGTTTTTTTGTGGGCAAAGGAATTGTTCCGGAATGTTTTGCTCCTGTTCTTTTGGCAACATCCTGTATTCGTTCGGTTATTTCCTTCAAAACCGAGAAATCCGGTGAACTAAGTTTTAACCTTGCCGTTTGCATAATAATCAGAAAAAAATAATTAGGGGTAAGCGTTTTTAACGCTTACTTTGGTGTTACGCTCAGGATTACTCCTGCCGCAACTGTCTGTCCCATGTCTCTAATTGCAAATCTGCCAAGCTGCGGGAATTTCTTGTATTCTTCCACGCAAACAGGTTTCAACGGCGTAATTTTTACAATTGCCGCGTCTCCTGTTTTCAAGAATTTAGGATTCTCTTCCTTGGTTGCACCTGTTTTAGGATCAAGTTTTTTTTGGATTTCCGTAATAGTACAGCTCAATTGGGCGGTGTGCATGTGGAAAACCGGAGTATAACCAACCGGAATTGCCGTTGGATGTGACAGAACAACAATTTGTGCAATGAATTCTTTTGCAACTGTAGGCGGGTTTGTAACATGCCCCACAACATCTCCTCTTGCAATATCCTTTTTCTCAAGGCCTCTGACATTGAAACCAACATTGTCTCCGGGACCCGCTTGTGAGAGTTGTTCGTGATGTGCTTCAACAGTCTTAACTTCTCCCTGTTTTCCTGATGGCATTACAACAATTTTGTCGCCGGGTTTTATAATTCCGGTTTCAACTCTTCCAACAGGAACGGTTCCAACACCTTTAATGTTGTAAACATCTTGTATAGGCAATCTCAATGGTTTATCAGTCGGCAAATTAGGTGCCTTCAATTCATCCAAAGTTCCTACAAGAGTTGCTCCCTTGTACCAAGGCATTTTTCCCGTTGCCTTTGCAATGTTTTCTCCTTCCCAAGCGGAGATTGGAACAAACTTAATCTGGTCTTCTTTGTAACCGATTCCAAGAACCATTTTTTTCATTGTGTCTCTTACTTCATTGTACTTTGCTTCTTGGTAACCGACTTCATCCATTTTGTTGATTGCAACAATCAATTGTTTTAATCCCATAACCTGTGCAAGGAAAGCGTGTTCCTTGGTTTGCGGTTGTGGGCCTTCTTTGCATGCAACTACAAGAACACCGGCATCAGCCTGGCTTGTTCCCGTAATCATGTTCTTAACAAAGTCCCTGTGTCCCGGGGCATCTATGATAGTGAAAGAATTTTTTTGTGCGGTAAACTTTTTGTATGCAACATCAATTGTAACACCTCTTTCTCTTTCTTCTTTGAGGTTGTCCATTGCGTAAGCAAATGCAAAAGTTCCTTTTCCTTTAGATTCAGCTTCCTGCTGAAGTT
>Ga0209542_10016287_pt1 | contig 12349 bp, 9 predicted proteins | sample RifCSPhighO2_01_FD_184028 | JGI IMG/M metagenome (GOLD analysis project Ga0209542, IMG submission 184028) | Soil microbial communities from Rifle, Colorado - Rifle CSP2_plank highO2_0.1 (SPAdes) (version 2) | ecosystem: Environmental > Terrestrial > Deep subsurface > Rock core/Sediment ...
AATCTTCCAGTAGTCTCAATTTGTTATTAATGACCGTTCCAACATATATTCCTCGTTTGGAAGAAGTGGTGCTGTCTACGATGGATTTTTCATTATTAAAATAACCTGGTGTAAATTCACGGTTAAATACTATTTTTAGATCTTTCCACACTTTATCGGAAACGGGATTATTCTTTCCATTTTGCAAAGCATTTAACTGTTGGCGATAACTTCGAGTAGTAGTTGCCACATATTCGGCAGATTTCATTCTTCCTTCAATCTTGATGGTTTTTGCTCCACTGTCAATAACATCTTGGATAGTATTAATCATACACAAATCTTTAGCAGAGAGTAAATAATTATGTCCGTTGTATTGTTTTCGACAGGAGCTGGCACACATACCCCTATTTCCAGAACGATTTCCAATAAGTGAAGAGATTAAACATTGGCCTGAATAAGAAATACATAAATGTCCATGAACAAACACTTCCAGATGGGCTTTAGTTTTTTCATAAATGATTTTAATTTGATCTTTGGTTAATTCTCGGGCTAGTACGAATACATCCAGATACTTTTTCCACATTTCTACTGCGGGGGTATTCATGATAGTAGCTTGAGTCGATGCATGCAGGGGCAGTTGAGGAAAGTATTGTTTAATCAATGGAGCAAAACTCAAGTCTTGGATTAGGATGCCATCTATTCCTATCTGTTCTGCGAAAGCAACTTGCTGTAGAAAATGAGTAATTTCATGATTTTTGATAAGCGTATTGAGGGTAAGATATAATGTAACTTTGTGTATATGGCAGTATTGTACTGCTTTCTTCAACTCTTCTGCATCGAAATTACTGGCTAATCTGCGAGCATTGAATAGTTTTGAGCCTACGTACACTGAATCAGCGCCATTACTTACTGCGGCAATCAACGATTCAAAATCTCCAGCGGGGGAGAGGAGTTCTATTTTACTCTGTTGCAGAGGATTTCCTATTAGCGTCATAATCTATATACTCCAGTAGCTATTTTATAAATGTTTGCAGAATGTTATATAAGTTAAGACTGTTTACAATGATGTGATTATGGTATACAAAATAATATTGGCATACATTAGTTCACTTATTGCTATACTTTGTTTGATACCGTATTTCGTTAATGTACTCTTTCATAAAACTAAACCCCATGCTTTTTCCTGGTTTATTTGGTCATTATTACCTGGAATTGCCTTTTTTGTACAAATATCAGAACATGCCGGGGCTGGTGCTTGGATTTCTGGCGCAAGTGCCTCTGCTTGTTTCATCATTTTCATTTTAAGTTTATTTTACGGACAAATAAAATTTAGTAAATTTGATTGGGTTTCATTAAGTGGAGCTATCATTGCTTTAATTTTATGGTTGGTAGCCAAAAACCCAGCGCTTTCCATAATCTTTTTAGCTACTACCGATGCTTTCGGTTTCCTACCAACTTTTAGAAAATCATATTATCATCCGGATCAGGAAACTTTAAGCAGGTATATTTTCTCTTTTGTAGCGTGGGGTTTAGCACTATTAGCAGTAGAAAATTATAGTGTAGCTACGTGGTTCTATCAGGCATCATTATTAATAATTAATGGAATTTTTGTAAGTTTGGTTCTTATACGCAGAAAACAGTTACGAAGAAAATAGTAGCCTCGTAGAATTTATATACCTATTTTACTTTCTTACTCAAAGTAATAATAGATTATAATATCATCTAATAATGATAGATGAAAAAGTGATGTTAAATGAAAAATGACTTGGTAATTAAAATCCTGAACAATATTGCTGATATTCTGGAGCTGCAGGATGTTCCATTCAAACCAATTGCCTACAGACGTGCTGCTCAAACCATTGAGTCTTTAAGCGAAGATATTGAAGGAATATATAGTCGTGGAGAATTGCAAAATCTTCCGGGAATAGGAGAGCATATTGGTAAAAAGATAGAAGAAATTATTAAAACAGGAAAACTACAATACTACGAGCAGCTCAAGAAAGAAGTTCCCATTGATTTAGAAGAATTAAGCCGAATTCCCTTTCTGGGTCCAAAGAAAATTAAAATATTGTACCAAGAACTAAAAATAAAAAATGTAAAAGATCTGGAGAAAGCGTTGCAGGAACATAAGCTTCTTAAAATCAAAGGTTTTGGTGAAGAAACAGAAAAAACCTTACTCAAAGGCATCGAATTTCTCAAAACAAATCCTCAACGATTTCTCTATGCCCAAGCTTTACCCTATGTTACAAAAATACAAGAATTATTACGCAAGCAATCTTTTGTTCATAAAGTAGAAGTAGCGGGATCTTTCAGAAGGGGAAAAGAAACGGTGGGTGATTTAGATTTTCTAGTTATATCTTCTGAGCCATTTAAAGTAATGCACATATTCACCACTATGCCTGGTGTACAAGAAGTCTTAGTTAAAGGAGAAACCAAAAGTTCCGTTAGATTAAGTAATGGATTACAGGTGGATTTACGTGTTGTTGCGGATAAAGAATTTGGGTCCGCAATGAATTATTTTATAGGCAGTAAAGAACATAATGTAGAATTGCGTAAATTGGCACTTAGCAAAGGGTATACTTTAAGTGAATATGGCTTATTCAAATTAAAATCAAAGAAATGGGTAGTGGGAAGAACTGAGAATGACATTTATCAAAAATTAGGATTACAATCTATCGAACCAGAACTCAGAGAAAATACGGGAGAGATTGTCTCTGCACAGAAGAACCAATTGCCTAAGCTAGTAACTAACAAAGACATCAAAGGTATCTTTCACAATCATAGCACGTGGAGTGATGGTCATAATTCTTTATTGGAGATGGCTCAAAAAGCGCAGGAACTTGAGTTTAAATTCATTTCTTTCAATGATCATTATGGATCTATGGCTATCGCCAATCCTCTTAATGAAAAACGTCTGGTGCAATATTTGAAAGAAATTGAAAAAGTACGCAAAAAAGTAGGGATTCGGGTATTTTCAGGAGTGGAAATTGATATTTTGAAAGATGGAACTTTGCCATTATCCGCCTCCAAGCTCAAAGAATTAGACGTTGTTATCGCTTCAGTTCATATGGCTATTAAAATGCCTGAGATGGAAATGACCAAACGTGTTTGTTCTGCTTTGGAAAATTATCCCATCAATATACTGGGTCATCCTATGGATAGATTGTTAAATGAACGTGAACCTCTAGCTTTGAATTTGGATACAGTTTTTGAAGTTGCAAAAAAAAATAACATCTTTATGGAAATTAATTCTTCTCCCAGCAGAATGGATTTAGATGGTTTGAAAGTCAAAGCGGGATTAAAAGCAGGATGTCAATTTGCTCTCAGTACGGATGGGCATGACATTAATCACTTGCCTGCGTATGTGTATGGAGTTTTAAGTGCTCGAAGAGGATGGTTGGAAAAGAAAGATTTATTAAATTGTTGGGATTTACCGAAAATTGAGAAAGTGATAAAGAAGTCATGAGAAATTCGCCGAAAGCGTCTCACCCCGCCACAAAAAATCAAACAACGATTTGATTTTTGTGCAAGAATGAAGTAGTTTCTTCATTCTTTGCATTAATGGCGGGGCTTGAAAAGAGACGCTTTCTTTGATAGGCGAATTTCTGTGACACCAGAAAAGCAGAAGGATAGCATTCATCTTTCTGCTTTTCTCAGTGTAAAACAAATCACATCACTATTGTTGGAAGAATCATCTTGAGCCAGGAATCTAACCAGCGTATCTCCTTTCTTATCAGTACGAACAGTCATAAGAATATAAACACCAGTAGGAGTATAGTTACAAAACCATTATATGCATCCGCCCGATATTTCCAGTTTGATTTACTCCATTTACTGTAACTGTATTCAGCATTAGCTGAACATTTGGCCAAAAAATCATTATCTCCCCGGGCAGTTGGAGCTACTAGCAAGGCTAAACCTAGTACTGCTGCCCTAGTGAAATATTCTAAACCCATATTTGAAAGTGATAAAATGAGTATTATATAAAGAGGTAGTAAAAAAGTATATATTAAGTCTACTGCTAAAGTACTTGCCCGGCCAAGAAGTTTAGGGAGTTAATATCTTTTTTAACTAAGTTCATGTACGAAAATATTAAACTCAACATCTAATAACTGCCTTTATCAACATAAATATTTTCGCCACCCTAAACGGCCATGCAAGTACTCTTCTCTTCAGGACTTAATACGTACGTAAAAATTATCATTAGGGAGGGACTGGTTGATAGAGTACCCCCACCATTAGTTTGATTATTTTATTTAAAGAACAAAATATAGTATCACTGGCAATAATAAACCGAAGTGTCCCAGACAAGTATTGTTTATGATGTGACATTCTTCTTCGCTAAAAATGGCGCGGAGTCAGATCAGGCGATGTAAATTATATGGTATTTAGCGTCATTAAACAAGAATATTAAACAACTTCAAAAAGGGACACTTCGATAATAAACAAAATAAAGTAGTGCCACCCAATAGTAACAATTTCACAAAGATTTATAAATCAAAAGTGGTTATTACTCAAATCATGAATTTATTCGCACACTTTCAACCAGGAACTGAAACAAATCTTGATGCTATGCTGAGAGGATTACCGGGATTTCAGGCTATAAATAAACACTCTATCCCAATGAGAGGTAAAGGAGATGGAACAATTTATTGGTATAGAGGAAATAATATCCGTATTGAAGTTAAACCTCATGAAACCAGAACAGATTTAGTGACCGTAATTCTGGATATGGATCTCTACTCATCACCACCAAATGAGGAATTAAGACTTTTTCAATCACAAATATCCGCTTTAGAACAAGCTGGTTTTGTTCCAGTAGCAGATCACGATCTATTTTCTGATCCCGAAGATAATCATCTTTCAAAGTATTGGGGAGCAATAGGCACATTTATAGATTCTTGTCAACCGAGGACACCCCATTGGAATGATTCGCTAACTGGAATAATTGATAAGAGAACTGGAGAGGCTGTACCTCTACTTGTAGCACCCAATGAAAACTTTCATGTTGGAGATACTGCGGGTATTGAATACCTGGCAATCAGAAGTATTGATGATCCTAGCGCCTTGAACCAATTATACGATGAACACTTTGAATTGTTAAGAAGTTTAGCACGATTTATACAATACGTAGAGGTATCAAAAAGATCAACAAGAAATCCTGATCAAAAAGCAGCGGTGCATCTTGATGAAATTATGAAGTTAGGTTATGATTTGTTGCAAAGACCCCAAGATCATCACGCATTTACAGATTTTATTGGTAAGGTTATAGAATTAGATGACAGAGACAAGGAATCATTATATCACACATTGGCTTTTATTGATAGTGCGGTAGTTCTAACCAGAGGAGAACTTGCAAAGCATGATTCTGATATTCCTCACATCCTTCAAGATTTACAACGTTATGGAAGAACAAGCGCAATTATAAATAGAATCAGCAAAATTGGCGAGCATTATCCTGACATCCCCAGAGTTCAAGTAGGTAAGATTATGGAAAGAAGTTATTCAGAAGGAGGATTACTTCGAGAATTGATAACTATTGAAAATACATCTCCAACTCCTGATTTAGATAGAACTGTTAAAAGGATGCTTCAATTCGGAAATTTTGATACATACTTGAGATCAAGTGAAGGCACTTTAGCAAGGGCAGTATTAGATGCTATGGAAACAGCTGGATTCAACAGAGATATATTTACCAGCAATCAACAGAGTAATGATGTCTTAACAAGAGAACATACTAGTCTTGTTAATTGGGAGCGCAACTTTTTGAATTTAATAGATGAATTTCGGCGTGATGAATATAATCTTTTTTTTATACAAGATGAAGATGAACGAGAAGTAATGAATCAAGAATTGAAGAAAAAAGTGTTGAGTTTAGCAGAAAGAATCAGCAGTACCCAACACTGGCCAAATAATCCTCAAGAAGGCGGCAGTTCATATATTCTAAACAAAGTTAAAGGAATGTTATATCACTGTCGAAAATTACAAGCTAAAAAAATAGAGAAAGGCAAAAGGGTAGATAGTCCTTTAATAACACTTGAAGAGAAATTGGAATCTTTAGAGATTCAATTAGAATTTGGAGGCAGACCAACTGGAGGAGTGATCTATTCTCGGCAATGGCATCGTGTCATTGAAGATTTTTCAATGGAAGAAACAATGTTATGCTGCGCGGCTTTAGGTGGGAACAAGCAAGATCTAACCTTTGCTGCCATTTATAATCCAACATATACCTATCTTACTTATTTCATCCAAGGAATAGATCAACAATTAGGATTCTCAATTTTGCAGGCAGGAATAATGGGAGGAAAAAAAGTGTTACTGTCTATCTCTCCTTACGAAGCGAACCCAGCAATCAGAACAGCATTAGGACCAGCAGAAACACATCGTTATGTTTTAGATTCAATGGTGAAAGCAGCACATGATGCGAATGCGGAAGAATTGTTGATTGACGATATAGATCTGAAAGTTAGAGATGAAGAAAGATTCCCTGTAAGAATGGAAAATCACAATGTTAAAAAAATGGGGGATACGGGGTATGAAACTGCAGAAGATATTTTTGTCCAATATAAGAATGGCGAACCATGTGCACCTCGCGGTTTCAGAAGATTTATGGAAAAAACAGTCAGAAAGTATCAATCAGCGACGCATGAAGATGTTAGATTTGAACAGATTCAAGGTGATGATTTGCTTGTTGAAGAGCAATTAGGGGAAGGAAGGCGCCATTATTCAATACAAAGTATACCGGTGTTATTTGATCCTGCTATTGATTATCAACATTTTCCAAATGACAAAACTAAAACTATCTTCGATAATGGATATCATTCATTAGATTGCACCAGAACAGTTTTCAGAATTAATGTAACACAATATATTCAAGAAAGAAAAATGGAAAGTGTAGAACTTGTCGGACAACCTGATACTATCCGTGGCATTTCTAGAGTTTAAATAATCTATTTTTGGTTGATAAATAGTCTACTTTTCATAAAATAAAATATAATATCACCGGCAGGACCAAACATCCCATTAAATGATTCTTCGCTACTCCCCAGTATCCAGCCACTAAACCAATAGCTGTAGCCGTCAATAAAATAGTTAGCCCAATTAAACCATCAAAATAAAATGCTAAAATAGTGACAAAAGTTAATATGAACCAGATAATTAGATTATATTTTACTTTTACAATAAAATGGGCAAATACTTTGGATAAGTTGATAGTAAGTATAGCCGCTAATCCTCCCGCCACTAACGAAACACCAAGGAAGATCAACATTGAATCCCAAGACACTCCGTTAAGCAATTCATTTACCACCAATATTGCTCCATTACGTGATTTTTCAAGAGCATACACAGTAGCGATGGAGATTAACATGTTGGCGGTGTTAATACCACTCACTAAACTGATAAACCCCTCGTCGCCTATATCTCCAACTATATTGGTGGCCATAATTGCTGCTTGCGATGAACCAAAACCAGGAAGAAAAGCAGCGATAAAACCTACTCCGGAAGCAGCAGATACAGATTTGATTACATTTTTTTTAGAGATTGTCAATGGTTTAGATAAATCTTGTTTTGGTATTTTAGAATTTTGCACTAAACTCACTAATAGAATGGAAAAACCAAATAGTCCTGATAATAGAGGAAATAATGGTTGATGTAAATTGGGAATGTTAAACACCAATAAACCTAAACATCCGGAAAGGAAAAATAAAGTCAAACTCCGCAATCTTTTTCCTTTCTCTCGAACAATCATATATCCCATAATTAGAATCAATAAATATCCAACAATAGCACTGACAAAATCAGCCATATATTTCATTAATAAAATGAATAATGGAAACAAAGCTATGCCTACAATAATACATCCTAATGCTCCTATTACGGTGTAAATGATGGCATTATGTCCTTCTCCTTTCATTAAGAGACGATGTCCTGGAAGAACATTCAACGCTTGTGATTCATCTGGAGCACCTAAATAGATACTAGGAAGAGCATCTAAAAATGTATGGGAAATGGCTAAGCTGATGATAAATACTCCCAAAGCTAAAGGAGAAGTTATTTGGAGAAGGAAAGATGAAGAGGAAAGGATGAGTAGGGAGACAAGATTCACATGAATGCCAGGAGTTATGCCGGTGAATATGCCGGTGAGCACGCCAAGCCCGAGAGCGACTAATATTCCAAAAAATCCCACTTTTAGACGGTATCACAAAACCGTTTTACGTTTTTTTCTCTTTTTTCTTGTCACCCTAAAAGGAACATTGTGTTTATTCCCCTTAGGTGTTTTCTTAATCGAGAAAATATCTGGTAGTTTATATAATTTGCCCCACTATCGTACATCCCCGGATTAGAAACGGTGGATTTTTCCCTTCTGGTGCGTCGCTTTATATATAAATTTACTTTTTCTCTAGAATTTCTATAACTTGGTGTATACTTTTTTTAATTTCTATAAGACTATGTTCTGTAAATAAATCTTTTTCTAAAGTGATAGCTCTGATGTACGCAGAAATAGTAGAATACCCTTTAGATTCAGCACTATGCCTAATTCTTTCTAGTTCACTTTTTTGCAGCCGGATTTCTATCTTAGCTAGTTTCTTCATTTTCAAAAGGTACAAAGCCGTTTCCATCTCTGGCCTGTACAAATCCTGGCAAAGGATAGTAGCTCCAGCGTATTTTGACTTTTTCAACCATAGAATACTAAATGGAACAACTTGGTATAAAATCGCCACCGGCTTTCTGACACCCGTCTGGAGGGGGTATTGGATAGATTATTAACTAGCTTTGCAAAGATTTTAAAGTAAATTAAGAGGGCTCAAACCATGTTTTCAATTAAGAAAATGTAGAAAAGTATATAAGATAAGAGTAATAAAAATGAGTGAATGGATAGGATAACCGAAAGTTTGGTGGATGATTATATTTCCAGTAATGATCTTAGCATTAATAAAATGGAAGACAAATTTGAAGCATTTTCTTGTCATTCTATAATCTCAAAAGAGTATGAAGATACTTTTGAGGTAGAACATGTTTGGTTAAATGATAATTCTACGGGCATAGATGGTATTGCAATAATAGTTAATGGAAGGTTAATTGAAAATAAAGATGAAATAGACGATTTAATTGAATTGAACAAACATTTAGAAGTGTTGTTTGTATTTATCCAAGCTAAAACATCTGCTAACTTTGATTCAAAGGATATAGGTAATTTTTTCTTTAGCGTTTCAGACTTTTTTGAGGAAAAACCAAAATTAATACGAAGTGAGAAATTAAAGGAAAAAGCAGAAATTATGAGCTATCTTTACACTAAGAGTGCTTTAATGACTAAAGGCAACCCTCTTTGTAAATTATATTATGTTACGACCGGAAATTGGAAAGAAGATCAAATAATAAATGCGAGAATAGAAGTTGGAAAAGTAGAACTATCTCAAAAAAGTCTTTTTGATAATGTGATCATCACTCCATTAGATGCACGAGGTATTCAAAAGTATTATCAAGATACCAAAGCAACAATAAGTCGAGAGATTCTATTCGCAAATAGGGTCATACTCCCAGAAATAACGGGTGTAGAACAAGCATATGTTGGTACTTTGGAGTTTAATCAGTTTGTAAAGCTGATAACCGATGAAGAAGAAAAAGTACTCAATTCAGTGTTTTACGATAATATTAGAGCATTTCAAGGGGAGAATTCAGTTAATAAAAAGATAACAGAAACGCTTAGAAACAAAAAATTTGATAAATTTCCTATTTTTAATAATGGAATTACTATTGTGGCAAAGTCGCTTCAAGTTGCTGGGAATAAATTTACACTAAATGATTATTCTATCGTGAATGGTTGCCAAACAAGTCATATCTTGTATAACTTTAGACTAGATGATGGTATTAGCAAGATGAGTATTCCTATTCGTTTAATAGTAACAAATAATGAGGAAATCAGAAATGATATTATTAGGGCAACAAATAATCAAACTCAGGTTAAGCCTGAAGAACTAGAGGCCCTATCTGATTTTCAAAAAAAACTAGAGTTATTTTACTTTACGACACAAGAAGATTTAAAACTATTTTATGAGCGAAGATCAAAACAATTCAATAGCAACTCTAGCGTTATAAAAACGAGAATAATCACTATTCCCATTCAAATTAAATCTTTTGCTGCAATGTTTTTAGAGGAGCCTCATTTGGTTTCTCGATTTTATGGGAAAATAATCAACTACCTTGGTCAGAAGATTTTTTTACAAGATGACAAACCAATCGTTTATTACACAGCAGCACTTGCATATTTTAGACTAGACCAATTATTTCGTTATCATAACCTAGATCCAAAGTTTAAAAAAGCAAGGTATCACTTATTGATGATATTACCCTATATGGTTAAGAACATTTCTAAACCCCATTTTAATTCCGATAAAATTGAGGACTATTGCAATAATATAATCGAAGAACTTTCAACTACAGAAAAATCAATGATTCTCTTTGAAAAGGTTACAAAAGTTATTGAATACTCTGCAATAAACATAGATAACCGAGAATTATTTAAATTACAATCTACTAACGAATCACTCCTCAAAATGTTTAAGAAAAAAGAATAAGATAAACTATTTATCTTTTAACTAGGATTTCTCTTTCCCATCCAACATCACCAGCACTGCATTTCTTCCCTGATACTTTGTAAGATAATAATACAATGAGTCTCCCATTTTAAGCCCGTTTCCCAATACAATCTCTCTACGCAAAGTAATAAAGTGGTTATTGCGCTTACTGCGAAGCTTCACTTCCCATCCTAAACCTTGAAATTCGAGCATTGTGGCGGAACAAGTTACCACCTCTTCAACACATATATTCAAGAACACATTTATATATTTGTCCTCATTTTTAGGGTAAATAGTGGTTTTGGGAAGACTACTATGGAAACTTTTTCCCCTAAACTGGATGTAATTAGTGAAAATATTGTCTATCTCCTCTCACTAGACTCGAGAAGAAGTATCTCCGAGATTTCTCGATTACTCAGTCAGCCTCGCAAGATTATTGAAAATAGAGTGGGTAAACTCTATCGTAAGGGATTTATTCGTTCTTTACTGATCTATAACTACCAGAGTCTTTTTCGGGCTACCATTTTCATTAAGCTTTCTCACTTCGATAAAAAATCCATTGACGTTATTCGAAAGATTAGTCCTCTCATCAAATTCAAAGAGACTTTAGGGATGTATGATTTATCCTTGCTAGTGATGTCTGATAAAGAAGAAGATTTAGAACTCATTGTAGGAAAAATAAACGAACTCTTTCATAATTCTATCTTGAACTTAGAAGTAATTTATCATGATGTTGAAGATACGTTGGGGTATAAATCATTCTGTCATAATTTAAACTTGTTTAACAAATACAATTTTCTCATCCCTAAAAAACAAGAGCTGAATAAAGAAGAGAAAGAGATTTTGGCTTTATTGAAGTCTAATCCTGCTATTTCCTACAAAGAATTAGAAATAAAAGCGAAGCTAGGATACAAAAAGATCAAAGAGATCATTTCTCATCTTCTGGAGAACAAGATTATTCGCTTTTCCATTGATCCAGACTATACTGCTCTGGGATTGGAATTTCATAATCTACTGGTAAAAGTTAATTTAGCAAAACGTCGTGAATTTGAGCAGAATATGATTAAACATAGTCGTGTTCATTGGCTCAAGCGGGGAACCGGACGCTGGGATTATATTTTATCCATCGGTGCTCGAAATATTAGCGAGTTTATTGATATTACCCGTCAAATCAAAAGCCAGAATAGAGAGATTATTTTTGATTCTTCGGCATTGGTGTCGAAGATCAATATTATGAGAAAGTGTTAATTCATACTTTCAATAATATGATGCACGATTTGGAAAGAATTGGCTGCTACAATATGCTTAAAACTGTTATAATCTTTTACTGCTGTGCCATTGGCTTGATCTGAGACCGTTCTAATAATTAAATGAGGTATCTTATTCATAGTGCAAACTTGAGCCACCGCAGCTCCTTCCATTTCGATACAATCACCTTTTAGTTCTTGAGTAAGATATTTATGAGCTTTCTTTTCCCGTTGGGTGAAGAATTGATCCCCCGTTAGAATTCTGCCAGGGATGATTTTATGAGTGTTGAGTTTTGCTTTCAATGCTATTTTTCTCAAGGTTGCGTCTGCTTTGAAGAATCGGTAATTAGTGTAGGAGATTTGACCTCTTTTGAAGCCCAGAGGGATGGCGTTGAAGTCATGGTGGGCTGAATCAGTGCTGATGACAACATCTCCAATTTTGAGGGATTTGTTTAATGATCCACCAACACCGGTAAAGAGAATAGTGTCTACATTGAACTTATCAATGAGATACTGGGTAATCATAGCAGCAAAGACTTTGCCTAC
>Ga0209542_10016289_pt1 | contig 12347 bp, 2 predicted proteins | sample RifCSPhighO2_01_FD_184028 | JGI IMG/M metagenome (GOLD analysis project Ga0209542, IMG submission 184028) | Soil microbial communities from Rifle, Colorado - Rifle CSP2_plank highO2_0.1 (SPAdes) (version 2) | ecosystem: Environmental > Terrestrial > Deep subsurface > Rock core/Sediment ...
TTGCCTACCGACTGTTGCCCGCTTTGGAACTGGTAGCTGGTAGACCCACTGTCTAGCACTCCGCCTGGGCCAAAATAACTTTCGTTTATCTGATAGTTAGTAGAGTTACCTGCCAGCACCAACCCTTCGTGCAAAAAAGTTATGCAGAACAGGAGTAAAATTACAGCTACAAATCTGCGAGAAATTATATGCATTTTAGTTGTGTGTTTTACATCATAGTCTTCCATTTTACTCCTTTAGGATATAGGATTTAGGGCTTGGGATTTAGTTTTTTCATGAGCACATAAAGCATCTTCTTTTTATTTACAGGGTGGCACCCTGTAAGCTCCTTTTTAGTAGATAATCACATGTCAGCAAGTTCATGCTTCAGCTCCCTTAGCATATTGCGATGTTCACTGTAGTCCGACAGAAACTTCTCATAAGAACTACCTTGGAAAAGATCAAGGATTGGTTGGGGCTCAACCCACGCAGCTTCTTTACTGCCCAGATAATATGGAAGGCTTGAGAACTCCCATTCTTTATAATTATCGGGGTTTAAGTGTATGTAGCGGCTAATGTGCTCAAGGTATGCGTCCTGATAAATCCGGGAAGCTTTGAAGCGATCCTGAAACAAATGCCCCACTCGTTTGTATCTTTTATTGAAATACATTGTGTAGGCTACGCAGACGCTTTTTAGAAGCTTCGTCATAGCATCCCTTTCTGTCTGAAAAACCAGCAAGTGAAAATGATTTGGCATCAAACAAAAAGCCAGAATTTTAATCTTGCCAAAATATGAAGGATATTCTCTGCCCTGTCTGTCCTTGACTGGCTCCGGGCTTAGGTAGCGTTTTAATAGACTAAGAAAAACTGCGTAATCGGTCTCGTCTTTGAATATGGTTCGCTTATTGACACCCCTGTTAAAGACATGGTAGTAGCTATCTTCTAGGTATATTTTTTCTATATGTTTTGATGGCATACATCTATCCTACAGCTTAACGCTTCTGCTTACAAGGTGCCACCCTGTAACGGCTATAAGCTTGGTTACGCACATGTATATAACCCCGTTACAGGGTGGCACCTTGTAAAACATGCTCTTCTTCCATACTTCCAGATCTTTATACGACTGCAGTGCCATTTTTTCCTCCCCTGAACCCTATATCCTGTATCCTATGTCCTCGTTTCACTCTACTGTCCAGTAGTTTAGTTTGTACGTAACGCCTGCCTCTGGCTGGTCTATAAATGTTATTTGGAATCCATCAGCTGTAGCCTCTACAAAGTATTTGATCTTTGCGGCTGAATCATTTGCTGGGGTCAGCTGTACGACTGGTTTGTTTGTAAATGGCTTGTTAAAGGTAACCTTTATGGCCTTGCCAGGCGCAATGTCTGTGCCCGCTGTGAGGCTTAGGCTGCCGGCGGTGTCATTACCTTCTATGCTGGCTGCTGCGCCGGTGCCACTGGCTTCATCTACGTCTGCTTGGGGTGCATCGCCCTGGGTTATGATATGTCCACCTACAATTATGTTGCCGGCAAACTTGGCGGAGCCTGTTACGGTTAGTGAGCCCAGGGTGGCCTCGCCTGTAACGTTTAGGCTGGCAAAGTCAGTTGGGTCGCCGCCCTGCATTGCCTGAGCGCCAGCAGGGTTGTAGTAACTAATATTTACAAACGCCAGAACGCTTCCAGAGGCACTGTCAAACGATGCCAGTGCTTTTCCGATCACGGGGCCAGACTCTGTAGCTTTTTTGGCATAGCCTGGCGTAGTGGAAGACGTTAGGTAGTCGCCCGGAGCTATTGCCCCACCTTCATTTGTAACCTTTACAGGGACTCGTCCTGCCAGAGCAATAGGCACTGCCCTGCCTCCATCTATACTGCTGTCTTGTTGGGACAAGCGGAATCCTGGGTTTGTAGAGTAAACACCCACGACTGTGCTGTCATTTGCCACTGCTGTCTTCTTTACGAAGCCGTATTCACTGGGGTCAATAGATACCAGCTCGCCAGCATTTAGGCTGTCATCGCGGGTGGGGTAATCTTCTGCAAGGTCATAGGCGCCCGTAGTTGTCATAATGCCATGCGTGAAGATAAATGATCCTGTATTGCCCTGATTGAAGTTAGAAGTCTGGACATCTCCTATGAAACTTATGCCTCCTGTATTGCCTGGGGTAGATTGGAATTGCAGCTGGTATGAAGTGTTTTGATTTTTCTCCCAACTATATATTGCGGCTACCCCTGTGGTGCTGTCGTCTGTTCCTACAAATAATGTTTTGTTGTATTCAATCAGTGAGGTCACATTGTTTACATTGGTTGTGGCGCCAAACGTACCTCTGGTGCCGTTTAGAAGTGTCCATGTGTTTGACGTAGAATCATATTCATATACCCCACCAGAGTTGGTTGTGCCAGCCGTTGCATCCGTGAAGCTACCTGCGTATAGACGGCCGTTATATGTCTTTAATAACGCCTTGTCTACGGTATTAACAGTGTCGCCAGAATTAATCTCACCAGCGCCAAGCGAAACCAGTTGCCAGTTACTGTCAGAGGCACTTGTAGCATTTCCGGCCACGTTCCATTTGAGTATTTCCGCACCGTCCGTCTCACCCGTTGAAGCAAACAGGGTGCCATTATAAGACTCAAGCGAGGTAATATCGTCGATTTGGTTGCCACCACCAATACCCCCAACCGAAGACAACGCTGTCCAGGTGGTCCCGATGCCCTCATATACCGAAACCCTTGCCGCATTTCCAGCCGTTTGCATACCGGCAAATAACCTTCCCTCATGTACGGCCAGCACTGCAGCATCAACCGTATTTGAAGCCGTGTTATCTATAGTACCGTCCGTGCCACTGACCTGAGTAAACGTGGTGCCGCCGTCGTACCGTACTATCTCTGTCAGATTGGTGTTTTGGGTGGCTATATAAAGTGCCCCGTTCCAAACAGCCAGGTCAGACACACCAGGAGCACTAGCTTGGTTAAACGTGCCGCGCGTGGCATTTACTAGAGTAAATGAGTTCGCGGTTGTGTCGGCCGTAGAACTTACATAGAGTGCGCCGGTGGTGCTACCTGTTTGGCTGGCTATGTAGAGTTTGCCGTCGTAAACAGCCATAACAAAGGCATCAATATTTGTGGCGTCCGTGCCGTCAGAGGCAGCCTCGCCAACAGTGGTGTAGGTAACCAGTGTCCAGGTTGTGCCGCCATCGTACCTATATACTGCGGCTGCATCTGACTCGCCTACCGCAACAAATAGTTTACCTTTGTATACAACTGAGTCGGTTATAGAATCAAGTGATGTCTGCGAACCAAAGGTGCCGGCCGCAGAGTTGCGCTCACAGTTACAGGTGCTGGTAAAGGTATGTGGGGTGTTGTTTGTCTGAGAAAGTACCGCCAGGTCGCCGTTAAATGATCCAGAGCCATTTACAGATAGGCTGCCGTTGATATTGGCCGATTCTTGAACATTTAGCGTGCCAATAATACTTGTATTTCCGGCAGTTAAGCTACCACCGGTACCGCCAACATCGCCCAGCACCTGGCCACCCAGGCCTACTAGGTCTAGGGAGCCACCGGCTAGGATGCGGCTAGTGGAGGTGTAGAAGACGGTGGAAACTCTGGTACCTGCCCCTGGGTTGCCGTTGTACCCGCCGAGAACATACATGTATCCATTTACGGTAATACCTATGCCGTTGCCGGGGCCATCGGCTGAAACTACAGGTAATGAATTGGTCGCGGTCTGCCAGGCACCAAGTGTACCGCCGGGGCCTGCCTTGGCGTAGAAAACGCTGGTTGTAGGCGATGTAGCAAAACCACTGTAACCACCGACAGCGTATATGTAGCCGTTTGCTGCGTAGACATTGGCGGATTGTCGCGCTGACGGCAAAGCGGTATTCAAGCTCCATGATCCGGTGGTACCGTCGGTATTCAATTGGGCAGATTGTACCTTTGTGGTTATCGTCGAGCCGCTGTCTGAACCGCCTACCAGATAAATGTAGCCGTTCGCGATAGCGACTGATGCATCAGCTACAGCAGTGTTGGTGCTTTGGGTTGCAGCCCAGGCTCCGGTACTGCCGTCCGCGTTGAGCTTAGCGTAGTAAACAGTCGACTGGACAGTGCCGGCGGTATTGGTACCAGCGACCACGTACAGGTAGCCGTTAGCAGTAGCAGAAGAGTGCCTGCTTCTTACGGCGGGCAGCTGGTTTGAAGATGAGGACCATGAGCCTAGGGTTCCATTTGCGTTTGCTTTCGCATAGTAGACGGTTGACTGCGCGTTTGTACCGTCATTGCCGCCAGTCACGTATACATAACCGTTAGCTGCTACAGCCGAAGCGTCAGCAAAGGTTGTCGGAAATGCTGTTGTCGTACTCCATGCGCCGGCACTTCCATCAGTATTAATTTTTGCGTAACATACGGTATTTACATTCACAGCCGATGCATTGGCGCCGCCAATGACATAGATGAAGCCATTTAGCGTAACTACCGACGTGTCGCTGATAGCTGCGCACAGCGCATTCGCACTCAGCCTCCACGGCTGTATCTCACCAGAGTTAGAGCCGTTTAATGTTACAGTGCTGGTTGCCGAGTCTACCTGTAGGTTATTAAAGGCTTCCTGGTATTGAGAAGCGGTGTGGGTTTGTTCTAGCTGGACAGCGTCAATATAGAAAGTTTCTGCACTGGCTCCTGATTTCTGGAAGAAGATGTTGGTAGTGCTGTTCACCGTGGCACCGGTGGTAAAGGTACAGGTAAAGCGGGTGTAGGTGTAACCGTGCGTCCAGTCTGGGTACACTGTTTGGCCGGTTAGACAAGTGTTGTCTGAGCCATTATCTTGGCGGCCAACCACAAAGTCTGTAATGCTATTGCCTGGACCTGCTACTCTGGCATATACACTTAAGGTGTACTGCGTATTTGCCAGCAGTGGCACCGTAAAGCTTGCGCCTGCGTCAGTTGTAGTGGTAGTAACAACCTTTAGCGCTTGGTTGCCGCTAAATGCAAATGTACTGTCTAAGCCGATTGTGGTGCCGCTGCCCTTTGCGCTCCACCCGTTTGTGCCCTGTTCGAACGATGGATTAGGTACAAGGTTGAGCGCTACAGGGTCGGCATATGAGGTGGCGCCGGAATTCGTCTCAAGCTGTGCACCGTCTAGGTAAATAGTATGTGAGGTAGAGCTGCTGTCGCGGACCAAGACATAGTCGCTTGTAGTCGTGGTAGTGCCAGTGGTAAAGGTACAAATAAACCGAGTTGGCGTGGTAGTAAGCGTGTTGCCCGTGCTGCACATGCTAGTTGAGCCATTGACGTTATAGCCGATATCAAAGGTACTAATTGTACTGGTTGAGACAGCAGCATAAATGCTAAAGGTATACGTTGTGTTCGGCTTGAACCGGTAAGTGTATTTTGCGCCTTGGTTTGCGGTTGCGGCTGCCGTTACTACCTTTAGGGATTGGCTGCCAAATTTGGCAAATCCGGCATCGGCACTAGTTGCAAAGGTGGTTTCTGCACCCTGTAGCTTAGCCCAGCCGCCAACCGCCGCGCTGCCGCCCTCAAAGCTCCCTTCGTTTAGCAGATTCTTGAACGAGGTGGTATTGACATCAATGATGGATTGGCCAGTGCTGCCCTGCACCTGGAAGCCAGTCTTGCTATCTGTTACGGTCTGAACACTTACGCTGCCGTTTACACTTAGGCTCTGGCTGATAGAGACAGCTTGGTTGAAGTTAGCATTGCCCTGTACTTGCAGATCTCCTACAAACGTACCGTTGGCTGCGGTCAAGCTGCCGCCAGTGCCGCCTACATCGCCCAGCACCTGGCCACCGAGACCAACCAAGTCTAGGCTGCCGCCAGCAAGGATGCGTGAGGTAGAGGTAATGTATGTTGTTTGCACGCTGCTACATGCTCCACTACATCCGCCAATCCAATATATGTAGCCATTGATTGAAACGGCAGTTGTGTTGCTAGTCTGTATTGGGAATGTAACCGCAGAAGTCTGCCAGCTACCAATAGTACCGCTAGCGCCTAGTCGTGCGTAGTAGGTAGTGGTAGTGCGGCCGCCACCGCCACTATTGCCACCTATCAAGTACACGTAGCCATTTACTACAGTTGCGCCAGTAGAGAGACGAATGTTTGGCAATGATGTACTTGCGGTACTCCATGTCCCTATACTGCCATCGCTATTAATCTTGGCTGAGTATGTTGACTGCCAGTAAAATACGTACACATAGCCGTTTGCTACGACAGCCGTATGCTCGCCCATTGTAGTTGGCAGTGGGCTGGCATTTGTCTTCCAGCTGCCAATAGAACCATCGGCATTGAGTTTGGCATAGTAGACTGCTGTCTGGGCTGTACCGCCTGCAATAGTTCCACCGGTTACATAGATATAACCATTTGCCACTACCGAAGCGTGGCTATCCAGGCCAACTGGCAAGTTATTTGAGTTTAGCTGCCATGGGCCAATATCTCCATCGGCATTCACTTTGGTGTAATAAACAGAATTGTATGGACTGGCGCTGCCTGTTCTTCCGCCTGTAACATAGATGTATCCGTTTGCTGCAACGGTCGAATGCAAATGTACGTTTTGCGGGAGCGTGTTTGTACTTGTTTGCCATGTACCTATCGAGCCGTCACTATTTAGCTTGGAGTAATACGTTGTGGCGTTGCCGCCAAAGTCGCCGCCAATAACGTAAGCGTAGCCATTGACTATCACTGGGTTCATATCTAGCCTGCCTGCGGGTAAGTTGTTGGGGCTTACTTGCCACGGCTGTATCTCGCCAGAATTGGTGGAGTTCAGGGTCAGATTGCTGTAGTTTGCATCTACCTGTAGGTTGCTGCCTGGAGCCACGTAGGCTAGGGCTGTGCTGCCGGTTACTAGCGTAACACCATCTATATAGATACTGCGGGCGGTAGCGTCAGATTGTTTGACGTAAAAGTTACTTGTGGAGCCAATGGTAGCGCCGGTGGTAAAGGTACAGGTAAATTGCGTCCAGGTAGTGGTGAGGGTATTGCCTGTGGAGCAGTCGGTGTCAGTCCCGTTATCTGCCCTACCAAAGCTAATGTTGGCGCCAGTGCTTGCGGTTGAACGAGCATAGAAGGATAGGCTGTATTGCGTGCTGGCAGCAAATGGGAAGGTGTACTTCGCACCATCATCAATTGCAGCTGTGGTAGCAGCCTTTAGATAGCGACTGCCAAACTGGGCGGTGACAGAGTCGTCAATCGAAACCGTAGCACTGCCCTTGGCAGAGTAACCATTGGTATTGGCTTCGATACTTGGATTGGCCACCAGGTTCAAACCACTGGTGAGCGTATTTATGTCCAAGATGCTTGTACTCGAGCTGTTTTGTACCTGAAAGGCTTGCTGGGAGTTAGCCGAATTCTTGAATGTAGCTGCACCATTGGAGTTGGCAAGGGTAACTACGGTGCTGTTGTTGGTTTTAAACTCAAGGTTGTCTGTAGCGTTGAATGTACCAATCTTGTTTGTGCCGTTGCTAAAGATTATTGCAGCATCGTCTCCGCTACCCGTTCCACGCGTTAGCGTTATTAACGCGCTATCTGCGCCACCCTGTATATTTAGACTTGCAGTTGGACCTCCAGCTCCACCAGCCCCAAGAGTTACCGTATTGGCAGAAGTATTTACATGCAATATGTCACCGTATGTAGACGATACCCTAAAAGCGTTTGTAATATCTGAGGCGTTTTGTACTTGCACGCCCCCGTTGCCAGTACTGGCCTGGCTACCTAGGACAACTGAGTTACTTGTAGTGTTGTAGCTAATCGTGCCCTCGTCTGTGGTGCTGGTGCCCACATGGATGGTACCTGGGCCGGTGTAGAGGTCGCGCACACGGGCGGTATCGCTGCCAATGTCATAGGTGTCATCAACGTTTGGCAGTAAGTGTCCGCTGGTATCTATCAGCCAGCGGGTTGTTCCGTCTGTTTCGAAGGCTAAGTTGTTAGTGTCGTTGGTGCCCAGCACGGCTGTGGCTCCAAAGCTGTTACCACCTTGCAGAAAAGCGTTTGCAGTTGTGGCAAAAGTGCTAGAACACGTGGCAATTATGTTTGAGCCGTTCCGGCAAAGCACCGTATCTGTATTTGCTGTTCCTAGTGTGCTTATAACTACACCTCCGGCTGGTTGCAGGGTTACTGTTCCGGCCACGGTGGAACCAATTACCACATTGTTAGTGCTGCTAGCTGTGGCGTTGTTGCCAATGTTTATGGTCTGAGCAACGGCTCCAGTGGTATTACCTATTTGTACGGTGCCAGCAAGGCCTGCGTTGGCAACGGTCACGTTAGAGTTAGTCGTATCAACATTGAATAGATTAGCACCACTGGCATTCTGAACTTGGAAAGTTGCAGTTGAGTCGGCTGTTGGCTTGATCGTCACTTGCCCGTCCAGACCCACGTCCGAGGTTCGGTAGTTTGTGACCGAGCCAGCTACCTCTAGCTGCACCCCATCTATAAAGAATGTCTCGGCACTAGCACCAGATTTTTGGACATAAACATTTGGCGTGCCGGAGATGCTAGCGCCAGTGGCAAAAGTACAGCTAAAGCGTGTCCAGGTAGTATTGACTGTCTGGCCGGTCAGACAGTTCACGTCGCTGCCAGTCTCTTGATGTCCCACTACAAAGTCGGTGATTGAGCCGCTGGCCACCTTGGCGTACAAGCTGAGCGTGTAGGTGGTGCTGGCGGCAAAGTTGTAATTGTACTTGGCGCCATCGTTGGCAGCCGTCGTGGTGACAACTTGCATAGAGTTGGTGCCAAAATCGGCCTGCGCGTTGCTGACAGTCGGTGTGCCGCTACCCTTGGCACTCCAGCCATCTGGCGCCTGGCCACTGATGCCAGACTCAAAGTTAGAATTGCCGACGTAGTTTGCCGTGGTGATATTGAGCGCATTCACCGCCCCGGCTGATTGCACCTGGAACATCGTAGCCGAATTCTGCAAGTTGCGCACCGTGGTGCTACCAGTACTGAGGCTGCCGCCCACGCTGACATTTTGGGCAAAGTTGGCATTACCATTCACCTGCAAGGTGCCGGTGACATTGGTATTGCCAGCGATTAAGCTGCCGGTGCTGCCGCTGCCATCGCTGGCAGTCTGGCCACCAACGCCGATAAGGTCAAGCGTGCCGCCTATCTTCACCCGCTCGGGCGAGGTGTAAAAGCTACCCGGTACATATAAATATCCGTTATTCTGACTAAGTCTTGGGTAGCTGCTACCGAGTGAAGGCGGGGGTGTCTTCGATGACGAAAAAGTACCAATACTACCATCACTATTGACCCTGGCATATACGACCTGAGAGCCTAGAAAAGCATATAGATAGCCATTGAGAATAGTAGCCCCAGTGCCAACAGTCGCACCACTTGGTAGTGAGACGCTGTTAGTTTGCCAAGAGCCAAGGCTGCCGTCAGCATTCAGTTGAGCATAATATATTGCTGTAGTTGGGTTATTACCAGCAGTGACACCACCGACTGAATAAACATAGCCGTTTGACACAGCGACACCGCTATAAGAAACGCCGGCGGGCAAACTACTAGCTGCCTTGGTCCAGGAGCCAAAACTACCATCGGCGTTGAGTTTGGCATAGTAAACCGCTGCTGATTGCGTGCCACCGGATACGCAAACGAAGTTATTATCTGAGCCACCAACGAAGTAAATGTAGCCATTCGCCACAAAGGTTTCGCCACCATTGATGGCTATTGGGAAGCTCGTTCCTGCCTGCCAGGCAGCTACGCTACCATCACTATTGAGCTTGGCATAATAGGTGTTTGTGCTGAGATTACCAGCCAGGCTATAGAGGTAGCCGTTGGCTGTAGTATTAGGATTATTACAATTAGCACCCGGTAAAGATGTGGTAGTAGTGGCAGCACCGAGGCTGCCATCAGCATTGACCTTGGCATAAGATACTGTCCCGTTTATTTCTGTGAGACTATAAGCGTAGCCGTTGGCAAACACATAACCAGGCCGTAGGCCACCCGACAGGCCAGTGGTTTGTTGCCAGGGCTGCAATTCGGCCGAATTGGTAGCATTGAGCGTGATGTTGCTGTAGAGCGGCTCAACCTGGAGGTTACTGCCGCCAGCATTGTAAGCCTGGGCTACGCCGGAGGCTACCAGCGTGACGCCATCTATATACATATTCATAGCCGCGGCTGTTGACTGCTTCATGTAGATGCTGGTTGTATTACTTGCCGTAAACGTACAGGTGTATTGCGTCCAGGTGGTGGTGAGACTGTTGCCAGTAGAACAATCTGTGTCAGAACCGCTGCTATTACCAAAGCTTAAATTACTAGATGAGCCTGTGTCACGCCGGGCATAGAAACTAAGTGCATAGCGACCGTTGAGGGTCGGCGTGGCAAAGGATGCGCCATCATTGGCAGCAGCGGTAGTAGCAACTTTGAGTGATCGAGTACCAAACTTGGCAAAGTCATCGCTTGAGCTAATGGTGGCGCTGCCTTTGGCGCTCCAACCGTTGGCATTCTGCTCAAAGCTTGGGTTAAAGACAATATTGGGGTATGGGTCTGGCTGATAGGTGGTGGCACTACTACCAAGCTCAAGCTGAGCTGCGTCAAAAACCATGGTATATACTGTTGCAGCGGAGTTGCGCATAAATATGTAGTCACTACCTGTTGTGGTAGTTCCAGTGGTAAAACTACAGCTAAAGCGCACAAAGTTAGTATTGAGCGACTGACCGGATAGACATGTAGTGGTAGAACCGTTAATGTTAGTGCCCACATCAAAAGTACTCATACTGCCAGAAGCGACCTTAGCATAAACACTAAGTTCATAGGTGGTATTGGGCTGGAAGAAATAGGTGTATTTGGCGCCTTGGTTTGTCAAACTAGCGGTTGTAACAAGTAGTGACTGTGTCCCATCTTGGGCACCCTGAGAGCTAGCTACACCAAAGGTAAACTCACTGCCTAATAGCTTCGCCCAGCCTGTTCCATTACTCTCAAAGCTTGAATTGGCTAGCAGATTGTACTGCGTCACAGTCGAGGCGTTGAATATGGTATTGCTAGCATTGGCGTTCTGGATCATAAACGCAGTATTGCTGTTGGTAGAATTTTGAACCAGCACACTACCACCATTGGCATTGAGTTTGATATTGCCACTCCCTGATTGGATAACTGTTGCCGAAGCAGTTGGGGACGTGCTATTGGCGCCCGCGTATCCTAAAGTTGTGTTTACAATAGCGCCCCCATTAGAAGTATTGCCAATATTGATAGTCTGCGTACCAAAACTGGACCCAGCAGCACCAATATTAATGGTATTCGTAACCAGTGACTGCCCAATGGTAATCGTACCTGTTTGGGTGCTACCACCAAGCGCAATGCCGGCGGTTGTATTAGAGGTGCCAATACTTATGCCACCACCGTCTACAGTACCCTGGATAGCGATAGATGAGCTGATACTATTACCGAGCGCCAGAGCACCTTTTGATTGGATGGTAGTGGTACCGGCGGTGGCGGATGATCCTGTGCCAATTGTGACATTGGTAGTGCCGGCGGCGTTGTTGGTGCCAATGTTGACTGTTTGCGTATTGCCACCGGTAGAGGTGGCGCCAATTTGGATGGTATTGGCTACAGCATTATTACCAATGCCAATGGTGCCAGCTGCGCCACCCTGGATGTTGATGGTGGGTGAAATAGTATTCCCAACTGCCAGTGTGCCTTTTGATTGGATGGTAGTAGTACCTGCTGTGGCGTTGTTGTTACTACCGATAGTGACGTTGGTAGTGCCAGCCGCACCGAGAGCACCAAGTAAAATTGTCTGAGTATTGCCTGTGTTGACACCGTTGGCGCCGATATAGATGGTATTAGCTACAGCGTTGTCGCCAATACCAATAACGCCACCTCCAGACGACCGTTGATTAATAACCGTCGTTGTCGCATTACCAAGATTTAGAGTTAGCGCGCCCGTAATAGTAGTAGAGGCAAGAAAGCCACTACTGGATATAGAAACCGAGGCACCATTGATAGTGGTTGTGGCTCCACTATTGCTAACCGTTACCGCATTGGCATTTGTGGTACCTAAGGTTAGTCCTCCAACACTAGATCGGTCAAAGTTGTTGAACGTAAGGGCACCAACGCTAGACCGGTCAAAGTTGTTGCCAAAGACTGTGCCGGTGGTAGTAATGTTGTCGCTTCCGGTGTCTATGGAACCAAAACCAGAGGTTATAGAACCGACGTTTAGGGCACCAGTGCCAATTATGGCTGTATTTACGGCGTCGTTTATGTCTACCAGGGCTACGTCGTGGCCGTCTAGAAGGTTTAGCTCGGCGGCAGAGACGGTTATGCCATTTAGGACTATAGTGCTGGCACTGCTGCCAGTGAGAGTAAGGGTGTCTAGGCTGTCGCCTATGTTAATGGCATCGGCGTCGGCGTTGGTGCCGATGGACACAGTGTCGCAATTGGCA
>Ga0209542_10016290_pt1 | contig 12346 bp, 13 predicted proteins | sample RifCSPhighO2_01_FD_184028 | JGI IMG/M metagenome (GOLD analysis project Ga0209542, IMG submission 184028) | Soil microbial communities from Rifle, Colorado - Rifle CSP2_plank highO2_0.1 (SPAdes) (version 2) | ecosystem: Environmental > Terrestrial > Deep subsurface > Rock core/Sediment ...
ATAGACAACAAATTTATGTTTATATATATATATATTTCTATACCCTAATACTCAATCTAACTTCGTCAAAACAATAGGCTTATCAGCAACCATCACAGTATGCTCTGCTTGGCTGACTTTTGTTCCTTCTTTTTCAACAAGTTCTGGATATCTATGTATGATCCCTTGCTGCTCTAAAATTCTGAATCCATTATTTATTTTAAACTCATTTAAGTTTCCTCGTAGCCAATCTTTTGAAAAAGGCAGTTCTTTATAATTCCCGTGTATATAATCCAACACTTCTCTTCCGATTCTTATGCTTTTCAATTCTTGTATTCTATATACCCCGCCTAATCTTCCCTCATTAACCTTTCCATCTCCTGTAGTTGCAAAAGGCTCGATAGCAAATACTTGTCCTTCTTTAAGCTCATCTTCACTCTTGTTGTCGTAATTTGGAATAATCATCCCAGCATGTAAATTCCACTGCTCCACTTCGTGTCCGCTTAAATTCCTGATAGGGTTAAAGCCATAACCGACGATAACTTCTTCCACAGCTTTTCCAATCTCTCTCAGCTTTACACCAGGTTTCATTAAACTAATTGCCTCTCTCAATGCATCCTTGCTCGCCCTTATTAATTCCAGATCACTATCGCTTGCAATATTAATGCTCAGGGCATTATCACCGATAAAACCATTTACATGCACACCGACATCTAGCTTAACCAAGTCTCCATGTTTAAATTTCTCATCGCTTTCATTTCCAGAATAGCAGTGAGCAGCCTTGTTATTCAAAGAAATTTGTGCAGGAAAAGCAAGCCATGCATCCTGCTTAATTATGAATTCTTCTGTTTTTTTAGTAACATCTCTTAATAAGGCATCTTCTTTGATTAATTTTTTTCCAAACTGCAGTGCCTCAGCAGCAATCCTTCCTGCCTTTTTGTAATCCTGAAGGCTCATGAAAAATTTCCTTGCAACAATATATTTAAACCTATCTTTCAACATAAAGTTATGAAAGGTTTTATCATCTATCCGACTTATAGAATCATCAACGGCAAGCCTAATGTTTTATTATTCGGGAGATTAGAAAATGGGCAGTCTTTCTTAACAATAAATTCTTTCAGGCCTTATTTTTATATAAAAGAATCAGACCTAAGGGCGCTTCCTAAAGAATACGATTATGCAAGAACAGACTATAAAAATTTCAGTGATGAAAAACTAGCTAAAGTTTTTACAGAACTACCTCAAGATGTTCCAAAAATAAGAAAGTACTTAGAAGAAAAAGAAGTTGAATGCTATGAAGCAGATATTAGGTTTGCATATCGATTCCTTATAGATAATAATATAAAATCAGCAATAGAAATAACAAATGGCGATTACGAGCAGAATGAATACGTCGACAGGATTTATAATGAACCCACAATTATTCCTGCAAGTTTCAAGCCAGCTCTAAAAATATTTTCAATAGACATAGAAACGTCGACGGATGGAAAAAAGTTCTATTCCATTTCGATAGTTTCAGAAAACTTCCAAAAATCACTAATTGTTCACAAGAAAAAAACTAAGAATGCAGTTAATTTCAAAGATGAAGAGTCGTTGCTGGAAAAGTTTAAAGATATAATTCTCGAAGAAGATCCAGATATAATTACAGGTTGGAGTGTAATTGATTTTGATTTGAAATTCTTGATGGAGAAGTTCAAGCAGCACAAAATTCCATTTATCTTGGGAAGAACAGATCAGCAATGTAAATTAAAGTTAGAGTCAGATTTTTTCAAGACTTCAAAATCGGATTTTCAGGGGAGGGTAGTTTTAGACGCAATTGATTTGCTTAAAGGGTCTTTCATTCAGCTGGAAAATTATAAGCTAAGCACAGCTGCTTCACATTTCTTAAAGCAAGACAAGCTTATCGACGACTACAACAAAGCAGAGGAGATAGAATTTCTCTATAAGAAAAATCCAGAAGCGTTAATTGAATACAATCTTAAAGACGCCGAGCTAGTGCTGGAGATTATCAAGAAGACAAGAATTTTAGATTTGGCAATACATCGCTCATTATTAACAGGAATGCCTCTGGATAGGGTAAGTGCATCTATAGCATCTTTCGACTCTCTTTATCTAAGGAAACTAAGAGAGAAGAAATATGTCGCCCCATCAGCAAGCTTCAAGAATAAAGAAATGAGGATAACTGGCGGATATGTAATGGATTCGTTTCCAGGAATCTATGAGAACATAATAATCTTGGATTTCAAATCACTATACCCTTCAATAATAAGGACTTTCAATATAGATCCTCTAACTTTTGTTGGAAAAAATCCAGGAAGAAATTTGATTGTCGCACCAAATAGGGCTGCATTTAAAAAAGAGCCCGGATTGTTGCCGGAGATTATATCGGGTTTGATGGAAGAAAGAGAAAAAGTTAAGAGAGAAAAAGACGAGCTGACATCTTATGCAATCAAAATCCTGCTAAATTCTATGTTCGGAGTGATGGCAAATCCATCTTTCAGGTTCTTCAATACAGACATGGCAAATGCAATTACTCATTTCGGGCAATTTTTAATAAAGCTCACTGCAGAAGAAATGAAGAAAATGGGATATGAAGTTATCTATTCCGATACAGATTCAATTTTCATAAAATCTGGAATTGAAAAGTATGAAGATGCGGAAACAGAGGGGAGTAAAGTTGCAGGAATTATGAATGCTTTCTTTGAAAGATATATAAGCAGCACATATGGAACAAAAAATCACTTAGAGCTGGAGTTTGAAAAAGTTTACAAGATATTTTTGATGCCGAAAATCAGAAGCGCTGAAGCAGGAGCAAAGAAAAGATATGCAGGATTAAGGGTTATTAATGGAGAAGAGAAAATCGAATTCACAGGAATGGAATCCAGAAGGAGAGACTGGACAGATCTTGCAAAGAAATTCCAGCAAGAATTACTAAATAAGATTTTCCACAAGGAAGAAATTTCAGTTTATGTAAAATCTTTTATAGATGATGTCAAAAATGGAAAATATGACGATTTATTAATATATAGAAAATCTATAAGGAAGAGCTTAGAAAAATACACGAAGACAACACCTCCGCATGTCAAGGCAGCAAGAAAATTAAAGAAAGTTGGAAGTAGTGTGATAGAATATGTCATCACAGAAGACGGCCCGGAGCCAATCCAAAATAAAAAACATAAGATAGACTATAATCATTATATCAATAAGCAGTTAAAGCCGATAGCAGATTCAATATTAATTTTCTACAACAAGAAATTTGATGATCTAATCAAAGGAAGCAGGCAAGTTTCTTTATTTAATTTCTAATAAAAGTCCAAGATATTTTTTATCTTAGGCAGGTTGCATTCATCAGGCTTGAATAAATAGCAGTCATTCAAGTCAAAGTATCCGCATCTAAATTTTTCAATTGGTATTTTGGTTCTCTTGCTCAGCATTAGGGCATAAAAATAAACCTGCGTTGCGGCAAATTTTTCCATATGTGCATTTGGTTTGTAGTCCAGCACCCAAATCCTGCTATCTTCAACTCTCAATAAATCTATATGCCCTGTTAAAGGGTCTTTTGTCCTAAAAATGCTCTGATAAAATTCAGCTTCTATAGGCTCAAGCCACAATGGAACTTCGGCAGCAATGGTTTTATCATCGTTTTCGAGCATAAATACCTGCACTTGGGAATGAGCAGTATTATACCTTTCATTGTATTTTTCCAACCCAAGTTTAGTCCAATCACACAAATCATGATGTTTTGCATGTTTAATATTTAGATTGTCAAGCTGGAATTTTAATGCAGAACTTCTAGGTCCAATCTGAAAATAGTCATGAGGGCACTGCTCAAACATATCTTCCAAGTATTTTCTCAAAGGAAACAAAATATCTTTGCATAGTTCGCTCATTTTTAATGCATGAATTCTGTAATGGTACCACCCGCCTTTGTGATCAAAACTCTTATGTTTTATCACCACTTTTTATAATCACCTGCTGCTTAAAAAATATTTTTGCATATAAATCTTTGCATAAATTTAAAAATAATCTTACTATTAGAATATTATGGGAGTAAAACTGCCTGGAATATTGCCAGTGAAAACGATTAGCTGGGAAGATTTAAAGAATAAGAAAATAGGAGTAGATGCTTCAAACACACTTTATCAGTTCTTGTCAAGCATAAGGCAGAAAGATGGCGCACCATTAATGGATTCAGTTGGAAGAGTCACCTCACATCTCTCAGGAATATTTCATCGTAATTTGAATCTGATGAAGAAAGGGATTTATCTTTGTTTTGTCTTCGACGGGAAGCCTCCTGAATTAAAGTACCAGACGCAAAAAGAAAGGAGAGAAAGAAAGGAGAAAGCATTCGAAAAATATAAGGAAGCCAAAGATGAAGAAGACTTGGAATCAATGCACAAATATTCAAAACAGGTTACTTATCTGAATAATGAAATGGTCGAAGAGTCTAAGGAGTTATTAAAAGCTATGGGCCTGCCGGCGATACAAAGCCCAAGTGAAAGCGATGCCCAAGGATCCTTCATGACAGAGAGAGGAGACCTGTATGCTTTTGCAACCAGTGATGCAGATGCATTAATGCATGGCTGTCCGAGAACTATTCCAAATCTAACTTTGTCGCAAACGAGAAAACTACCCGGAGGAAAATTTGTTTATATCCAGCCGCAGATAATTGAGCTGGAAGATGTTCTTTCGCATTTAGGAATTAATCAAGACCAACTAATTGTCATGGGGATATTAACAGGAACAGACTACAATCCAAAAGGAATCCCTGGCATAGGCCCTAAGAAAGCCCTTAACTTAGTAAAACAATTCAAGAACTTTGGCAAATTATTTTCAGAATTAAATCCAGACTTTGATTGGAAAAAAATTTACGCAATTTTCAAGTCAATGCCGGTAATGAAGAATTATCAATTAAAATGGAATCCCCTCGATGAGAAAAAAATAAAAGAGATTTTAGTTGAAAAGCATGATTTTTCAGAGGAAAGAATAAATAATTTACTGAAGAAATATCGTGAAAATAAAGAAGGAAAAAAACAGAAAGGCTTAAGTGATTTTATTTATCATACTTCAAAACAGTAGCTTTGATTCCTTCAAGGACTTTTCTAATCCCGCTCAATTTTTTCTGGAAGTCCTTAAGATGATTATAATTAGCATGCTTAGCTACTCTAGTGCTGAAATCTTTCATGTCAGTAGTCTTGATTGTTCTAACCCATGCCAATCCTCTCATATCTTTGACAGCGGATTTCATTTTTCTTTCAAGATCATCAATTTCTTTTTCTAACTTTCTAGCGCCTCCTCTGTTGCTCTCTTTCAATTTAGCAACAAATGCTTTCATAGGGCCAGTAACTCTCACAGGATTGTTTATGATGTCAAAAGACCCGAAATTTCTCATAAGCGTAAATCCTACTATATTCGGATTGTTTACAACGTCCTTGTCAAAAACTTTAGCTGCCATTATATCAAATCCTCCAACTCATCCAAAACATTTCTAGCGAGATGCCTCAATTCATCCTGAACATCTTCTCTACCTTCCCTTTCTCTCCCACGTCTTTCATCTCTTTCTCCAGCAACTGTCCAAGCAGCCTGACCAACTCCGCTAAGTGCAAGAACAAGCTCTACAATAAACATAATGAGTGCAAAGATAAATGCAATTAAAACAATCCAATCTACAATATTCCTGAACGCACCCGAAGGGAGAGCATTTGATATCATATCTTCTATTTCTGAAATAATAATAAATGCTAGGAAGTAGCCAAGTGCTTTTAATCCATGTCCAAATCTGCTATCTACTTCTCTAGTAAATAACCAATATAATCCGCCTATTAAAATTAAAACTGCACCAGCAACAGAGATAAATCCAGGAATAAACTGCACAATATAAAGATTAATAATTGCATCTGGAAGCAAAGCAGCCCCTAAAAATGCAAGTATCCCCGCAATAATATTACCTTTACCGCCAAACCTATTTCTCATTCCTGCAGCATACGACAATAAGACATAGAAGACAACTACTAAAAGCAATTTTATAAACAAAATGTTCGGAGTGGGAGCTAAAAGATCAAAAAATGGCTTGCCAAATCCTTCAGTAAGCAAAGAGATTACCAGGGTAATTTTTTCATTTAAATCTTGAGGGCCAATAGCGGCCCCAGTAATCACATTCAAATTATCGCTATTTGTGCTGAATGCAACAATCCCAATGAATACAAGTAAAGCAATCAGCAAGGTTTTCTCAGTTAAAGGAATTTCTTTTATAGAATCGCCAAGGTTATTAAATCGGTTAAATGGATTTGGAATATTTTGTTTAGCATTAATTTTATTCCTCTTAGAAAAAAATTTCTTCAGCAACTTCTTTTTTGCCATTATATCTTTAAAATCTCAGCTTATTTATAAGCTTTATCCTATAGAATCTATTTCAGATAATACTCTTACAATATTCTGAAGTCCCATCTCAATATTCCTAAGAAGCCCTATTATATTTGTAAAGAAATTTACTAATCCATGTTGCCCTCTAAACCAATGTGAAAATGGTCTTGCATCATTCTGGTTATATGCCGGACAATGCCTGCAGTTTTGAATTTGTGTATGCAACCCCCCTCTATAAGTGCTGTAATTAGTAATAGCATTATGCAAATGATTATACTGTTGGGATAACTTAGCAGAAATTTCTTTTGCACGTTTTTTCTTTTTTCCTTTCACAGAATCTAATACTCTGGTTATTGCTAAAATATTTTTATGTAATTCATGCATGTTGTGTTGGTTGATGAAATTTAATCTAGTTGGAGCTCCAGTTAACTCATATGCAAGTGCAGTAGGAGTATTTCCTGTATTATGTAATTGTTCAATTATTTCATTTGATAAAGCAATGGTGTTCAGAACAGTGTCTCTTACACCACTAATTTCATCAGCTTCTTCTCTATGTTTTTCTTGCTTTTCAGCTTCATCTTCTTTTCCCCCCAATCCCTTCAACCCAAGATATAATCTTTGGATAAACATTATCAAAGCAAAAATAATGCTAAAGATGACAGCTAAACTACTCAAGCTCTGCACAAAACCATAATTAAATGCATTAACAAATTGATCATGCAATTCAGTAAAAATTATTATCAATAAAAAAAACACCAGTGCAGAAATTAAATTTACACCTCTATTTTCAGGATGATCTTTGCCCCATTTATACAGGAAATACGAAGGTAATCCGACAGCTGCAGCCAATAGCAAGAAACCGACTAATCCTCCAAGCAAGTCTCTAAATACTAAATCCAATAATCTTTCAGGAATGAATGCAATTGAGAATAATGCAAGGATGGCAGCAATTATTTTTGCAAATTTAGGAGACATTCCCCTTCCGCCAAAAAAATTCTTGAAAGTATTCGCGAAAATTAAATATAAGACAATCCACAAAGCCAGTTTAGTAGCACCATAAAAGTTGAATCTGACAGAATCAAAAATTGGGTTGACTATCCCCCCGAAAATCAAATCCAAAGCAGAGCTTATCGCATTTGAAACGCTGCTTCCAGCTCCGAATCCGCCTGCTCTTCTTCCATACTGAAAATCAAATCCAAAACTCTGTGCAAAAACATTAACACTTAATAAAAAAATAAGCAGTACAAGAGCGAAACCTCTTTTTATAAGCATCAAATCACCTTTCCCTTAATCATCCTGGAATCTATATAAACATTGTGGTAAATTTTATAATAAGGAAGAACAACGGAGATTTATGAAATTACCTTCATCTTATGATATTATAGGAAATATCGCAGTGCTCTCAGAAAAAACAAAGAATTCTAAAAAGATTGCCAAAGAATTATTAAAAAATTTCAAGAGCATAAAAACTGTAGCAGTTAAAATTGGAATTCACTCGGGTAAATATAGATTGCAAAAAACTAAAATTCTGTCAGGGAAAAAAACAAAAACAACATTCCACAAAGAAAATAACTGTGTTTTCAAGTTGGATATAGACAAGACATATTTCTCTCCAAGATTAGGAAGTGAAAGATTAAGAATTGCAGGGCTTGTTAAAAAAAATGAATCTGTTTTAGTGCTGTTTTCAGGAATAGCGGTTTATCCAATAAATATTGCAAAGCATTCAAAAGCAAAAGAAATCTACGCAATAGAAATGAATCCTTCGGCCCACAAATTTGCAGAAGAGAATTTAAAACTAAACAAGATTGAAAATGTTAAGCTCTTCTTAGGCGACGTAAAGAAAGTTTTACCAAAGATTAAAAAACATTTTAATAGGATTATAATGCCATTGCCGGGGGATGCAGAATCATATATAGATTTAGCAATTAAAAAATTAAAATCAAATGGAACAATTCATTTTTATGATTTTCAAAGAGAAGAAGATATTCCAAGGGCATCAATAGAGAAAATAAAAAAATATTGCAATCCAAAAATATTAAACGTCGTTAAAGTCGGTCAATACTCTCCAAGAAAATACAGGTTATGTATAGACTTTATGGCAAAAAAGTAATTCCAGCGCTGAATTTTATCCCGCTGCTTTTATATTTGTCAAAGAAATGATCATAAGTTCCCTTTAAGAAAATTCCTGCCTTTTTGCTCTTCTTTATAGGACCACCAACGCTAAATTCTCCATAAGCCCCATGCAGGCTTCTACTTTCAACAAATTGCCTCAATTCTTGTCTTAGGAATTTCCTGTCGGCAGTTTCAAAGATATTTTTTCCTTCAACAACAACGCCTCCGGCACCAACATAAAACCAAGGGTTTCCAAATCTCAATCCACCATAGAATCTTGCCAGCTCAGCTCTCTCTTGCTCTCCTTCAACAACATTCCTGTTTAACAAACTAAACTCTCCTCTTTTATCTCCAGTTTTTGTGAACCAAGCGCCTCCGGCTTTGAAGCCGGTTCTTCTATTTCCATAATCTCCCTCAACTTCAAACCCATAAGGAATCCCATTTAGAGCAATAATATCACCGAAAGGGCTGTATCCCCCCAAACTTCCAGAAATGGAAAACTTTTCTTCAGATTGTACATCGCTAGAATTTAACAATCCGACTAATCCAACCAATCCAACTGTCTTAGCAATTCTCAGTCTTTTCATTACCACTTAAAAGTCAGAAATTTAATTTATAAGTCTTTCTATTCAGTTAATTTTGCAAAGGCTTCCTTTATCTTCTTTTCATCAGAATCCATTATTTTTTTCTTTTCAGAAATAGAAGTAATAAAGCTCTTCAACAATTGCACAACATCATTCCTTTCTTTATCTTCTGCCAGCTTAATCAATGCATTTGCTTCTCTCACAAATTTGCTAATCCTTTCTTTGGTCAGATTTCTGCCTTTGGATCTTGAAACTTCATCAACAAAATTCCTGAAGCTCTCTTCAAAGCCACCGCCGAAAATTCTTTTCAAAGTTTCAAAAATTGGCATCACTAAAGGCAATTCTTAAATATATAAAAATCTTCTGAAATTTATGCATCCAATATTAAAGAGGTTAGAGCATCTCACTGATCGCATTATTCCTTACATGCTAGTTGTACTGGCAATAATTTTAATAGCAGAATTTTTTTTTAAGGACATAGCTTTTGTGTATCACAACATTATAACGACAGCAGATCTGATAATCATTTTTTCTTTTTCTCTAGATTTAGCATTTAAGTTCAACCGTGTTAGAAAAGTTAAATTATTCTTAAAAAAATATTGGCTGGATATAATTGCAGTATTTCCATTTTTTTTATTTTTCAGGTTGGTAGAAGAGGTTTTTGTCATATTCAGATTAAGTCCAGAGTTAAGTGAAGGACAGAAATTTTTTCACATAGGATTAGAAACAGAAAAGCTTGCAAAAGAAGAAAGGGCTTTGAGAGAATTAGCTGAGCTACAGAAAGAAACAAGATTAACAAGGACAAGACTATTCGCTCGCTTTTTTCGATTGCCTAGGTTAGTGAAAATTTTCCCGTTCTATGAAAAGCCAATCAAGAAGGAAATAAAATTTTTGGAAAAGGATGTCGAGAAAATCGAAAAAGGACTCAAGAAAAAATTAAAAACCAAGCTCTAAACTTTTCTTTTTCTTTATAGCAGAAGGAGCTTCACCGCCATGCCAGCTCAGTTTTGGTCTCACTTTTAACGGATAAATCCTTTCAGAAACATCGTCTAATATCACTCCAGCTCCTTGCTCTTTTGGCAGCTCGTTTATTGCTTCAGTTAAGCCTTTTTCCATGTAGCTCTGCATCATAGAATTCAAGGCATCAACATCCTGTTTTGCAGTTACCCTATGACACAAAATAATATCTGCTTGTGTCAAAACATCGTCGTGAACTTTAGCAGGCTGCTGTGTTGCAAGTACAAGACTAATTCCTGGCTGCCTCCCTTCCCTCAATAAAGATATTAATGATTCAGTAGCAGGAGTTGTCTTTTCTTTTGAAAGAAATTGGTGAGCTTCATCCAGAAAGATCCACAGCAATGGCAGTTCACTTTTGTATTCCTCCTCTTTGAAGATGCTGTATCCCTTTTCAATGGATTCAACTTCTTCTTTTTTCCTATACAATATCCTTTCAGCAAGCAGCTTGTTGCAAACAATTCCAGCTACAAGGGATTTAATATTCCAGTTACCAGAAACTTGACCGTAAGCGCTCAAATCAATTATATTTACTCTTCCTCTATCAGCAATTTTACTGAGATCAACAGCATCCTCATCGAATAATCCCCAAGTATTTGCAGCAATAAATAATCCCTGCACTCTGTCCTTAATTTTCTGCTCAGATTTATTATCGTCTTCAATTTCATCCAAAATATCTTTTATAGAATAATCCCCGCTTAATCTCTTCAGAGTTCTTGCAATCAAAACACTGTCATCGCTATTCATCTCAACTCCAAAAACACCGCACCAGTCCACAGCATTCAATAGCTTAGGCTGCAGAGCAAATTCATAATCCGCAGGAATTCCCTTGTCCTTATAGTCTTGAAAATATCCTTTGGGAACAAATAAGTCAATGTCAAATCCTTTAGCCTGCAGCCCCCATTCTTCAAGCAGGGCTTCATCTTTTTGATTTGGATACTTCATCGTCCAAAATATCCCCATTGTGTCGAAGATTATTAGACTCATATTATTTTTTATTTCATCAGGAAAATCTAAAACGCTTTCACACATCACACCCATACTGTACGATTTTCCGCTTGATCTTTTTCCGCAGATAAGTATGACATGATTTCTCGCAACATCCAAGTAAACATTGTTAGCAAGACTTGTTACTCTCCCCATTTGAACATAAGTTTTCCCGAGAAAAACAGTGCCTTCTTTTCCAAATTTATTTTTATCTTCCTCATCTCTTCCAATAATAATATCATAAGCCATAAGAATTATTTCTTTAAATAATGCCTCAATCCAAATGCAATCAAAGCACCAAGCAAGACCCATCCGATATAAGGTAGTAGCTGATCAAGAATTGCAATTCCAGGTTCTAAAATACTTAAATAACTTAAAGCAGATTTTCCTCCTTCTGCACCAGTACTCAATGATTCAGAAGTTAAAATTTTAACAACATTTTTTAACAGCAGGATATAAACAACGATGACAAGTATGGACATAAACCCAACTGTAGCTGCATTGTCCTCAATAACTTCTTTTACTAACGCTCTTACCATCGGCAGAAGAAAAACAATTGCAATGTAAGTTGCAACTAATGAAAATACAATGCTCAAAATAGAAGTAACCAAAACTTCAGCGCTTGCCAATTTATCACCTTTCTTTTTAATAACAAAATCTTTTATTTAAATCTATCGCTATCTTTTTAAACCTTATTTTCCACAACATACTTATGATAAAGAACCAATTGAAGACAGTTTTATTCCTCGGCATATTATCAGGAATTTTATTAGTCATAGGACAGCTTATCGGTGGAGCACAAGGATTAACCATTGCATTAATCTTCGCAGTTTTAATGAATGTCGGTAGTTATTTCTTCTCACACAAATTAATCCTTTTGATGTACAGGGCTAAAGAAGTTTCAAAAAAAGATAATCCTGCATTGCATGAAATGATTGAGGAAATATGTAAAGAGGCAGATATACCAAAGCCAAAAATTTATATCGTTCCAACAGATGCACCGAATGCATTCGCTTGTGGACCTTCTCCTAAGAAAGCGGTTGTAGCAGTAACTCAAGGGATTTTACATTTATTAAGTAAGGAAGAACTAAAAGGAGTTCTAGCGCATGAAATAGCCCATGTTAAGAATAGGGATATTTTAATTGCAACAATAGCTGCAACAATAGCATCGGTAATATCTTATGTAGCATTCATGGCAAGATTTGGGGCAATGATGGGAACAGGAAGAGATGATGATGGAAGAAGCAACATTATAGGATTATTAATCTTAGCAATAGTAGCTCCACTAGCAGCAACTCTAATTCAAT
>Ga0209542_10016294_pt1 | contig 12345 bp, 17 predicted proteins | sample RifCSPhighO2_01_FD_184028 | JGI IMG/M metagenome (GOLD analysis project Ga0209542, IMG submission 184028) | Soil microbial communities from Rifle, Colorado - Rifle CSP2_plank highO2_0.1 (SPAdes) (version 2) | ecosystem: Environmental > Terrestrial > Deep subsurface > Rock core/Sediment ...
ACACTCGGGCTTTTGGTGTTCAAGATACTACTAATTTTTTATCAAGTATCTTGACATAACCTTTATATATAAAGACGGATAAAAAGTAATATGAAAAAAAGAGAAATAATCTTATTCCTAGTATTATCCTTATATTTAGTAAACTTTGCAGGAGCTGAAATATACCTCTCACAGCCAGAAACATTATATAATATAGGAGACAATTTTAATGTTTCACTTGAATTGATACCAAATGAAGCCAAAACTGATTTTCTTAAAGTCGCGCTGATATGCAACTCAAATCAAATAGAGCTCTACAAAAGCATAGAAACTCTAGAACAAAATGAAAAACTAAATAAAGAGATAAGAGGAAAGTTCAACGATTTTATAGTCGGAAACTTTACAGGAGCGTGCTATTTCAGAGCAAAATATTCTAATGATGAATTTTCAACTCAAAAATTTGATATAGTAGATTTGGTAAATATAAAATTTGATATTCAAGGATTCTCCTTTAAACCAGGACAAGATGTCAAAATCACAGGACAAGCCCTTAAAGCAAACGGCGAATTACTTAACGGATTCTCTGAATTAAGAATAGAAATATTAGAAATAAGTTCCATTGCACAAGTTATAAATGGAGATTTCAGTTTTAACTTCAATCTACCAGAAGATGCACTATCAGGAAATCATATAATAAAGATAAATGCCTATGAGAAAGACGAATCGGGAAATAAAAAGAATAAGGGAGAAGTTTCAGATTATATAAAGGTTGAACAAATAATAAAGAGTCTTGAATTAGCTATAGAAAACAATATAATCTCTCCTGGAAGTGAATTTTCCTATAAGGTTCTCCTTTACGACCAAGCAGGACAAGAAGCCTCAAAAGATGTTGCAATAACAATATTCGACCCAAAAAACAATATCTTTCAAAAAAGAGTGGTAAATTCAGCAGAAATAAATACCTTCGCAATAGGAAAAAATTATACTCCTCAAGATTGGTCAATAGAAGCAAAAACTCTTGACTTAGTTGATAAAAGAAGTTTTTATGTTGAATCAATAGAAGACATTTCATTAACGCTTTTAAATCAAACATTAGTAGTTGAAAATATGGGAAATGTTTACTACGATAATCCAATTGAAATTAATATAGGAGATTCAGTTGAAGTAAAAGAGATAAAATTAGAAGTTGGAGAAAAAAAAATATTCAAACTTTTTGCTCCTGAAGGAAATTATCAAATAAGAGTTAAACAAAAAGATAAAATTGATGAACTAGGAACAACTTTCTTAACAGGAAGAGCAATAAGTATCAATGAAGTTGGTTCCATCTTCAATTCAGGAAACTATTCTGCACTCTATCTTCTTGCGGGGATACTTATTCTCGCATTAATAATATTCTTCTTTTATAGGATGAGAAAAAATAGACAAATGGGAATCTCATCAACATCAAGCCTAAATTCCAGACTAACTCCGATGCTAAAATCTTCTTCTCAAAACATCATAGATGGAGGAATAAAAGAGGAATCTTCCATAATTGCAATTAAAATTAATAATTATAGAGATGTAGAAAATATGAAGGGAGAAGGAAGTCCTTTAGCAACTCTTGAAAAAGCTTTAATTAAAGCAAGAGAAAAGGGTGGAAAAATATATGTAAGCGATTTATATAGACTGGTTATATTTTCAGAATCTCTTACTAGAAGCAAAGAAAATCCACTTTTAGCAGTTAATATTGCAAGTGAGGTAAAAAGAATATTTGACGAACACAACTCTTCTGGAAAAATAAGAATAGATTATGGAATAGCTCTTAACATGGGAAATATGATAATAGAAAGGAAAGAAGGAAAGACAAATTTTGTCTCAGTTGACAATACTTTATCTATTTCAAAGAAAATATCTGGATTATCAAGAGCGGGAGATATAATCTTATCTGAATCTATACATCACAGCCTTCTTGGAAAAGTAAAATCTGAAAGATTAAGGGAAGGAAATTACTGGAAGCTAACAAAAATATCAAACAAAGACCAACATTCAGATTTTATTAAAGGATTTATGAGAAGACAAGAAAGAAATTAAGTCTCAACTACTATATTGCTAGAATCAACACCCAATTTTCTAAGCATATATTGTATTTCTCCAACAAATCTTATCGGTCCACAAATATAAAATTTCTGCGAGAAATCCTTAATATTCTTCCTAAGAAAATCTTCATTTATTCTTTCATTAATATAGCTAGGATTTTTCTCTCGAGTAAGAGTAAATATAGCCTTATCACCAAAAAGAGCTTTCAAATCTTCCTCTAAAATAATATCTTTAGAAGTCTTGTTTGAAAAAATAAGAGAATTCCCTTCAATAAGATTATTTTTCCTTAGTTGCCTAAAAATAGATATAAAGGGAGTTATTCCTGCTCCTCCTGCAATAAAAGTTCCTTTACCAGAATAATTAATCTCTCCAAAAACTTCAGATAAAATAAATTCATCATTCTCTTTAATCTCTCTCAAATGTCTAGTCATTCCATCTTCTCTCGTATCATATATTTTAATAATAAACTCCAAAAAATCAGAATCTGGAATTGAAGCAATAGTGAATGGTCTTTTCATTTCCTTAAGACCTATTTTATTTATAGATAGTTCACACGCCTGTCCGGATATAAATTCAAACCCCTTAGGCTTTTCAACAATAAAATATTTCACATCATGTGTAATAAATCCACATTCGAATATCTTACATATAAATTCACTCATTTGAAATCAAAAAGACTCACTTATTTAATTCTTTCCTCAAAATTAATCTCTCATTCTCCAATCACCTTCATTAAAATCCTCTTACTTCTTTGACCATCAAATTCTTCAACGAAGAAAGTTATATTTACAATTTCCCTCTTATCCCTAGTTCTAATTTTGACATAATCAGTATATGATTTCATAAAAACTAATAAACAAGTTAAAATATAAATCTTTATATACTCAATTCAAGATAAAAATTTATGTTACTTGTAAGAAGCACTGAAGCATATTACACTTCAAATATAAAAGGAGAAAAGACAATAGAGATACTTTTGTCAAAAGGTGATGAAAGAATCACAGATGGTGCAGGTAGAAAAAGAAGTGAAAAATATGCCTCTGATAATAGAAACGCATATGAAGGCGTATGGAAACCAATCGGCACTCATGAAAGACCAATAGAAAGATTAAGAATTGCAACTCCAGAACTTCCTTTAACTACTTTGGGCGCGGGAGGATTAGTAACTTTAACTTACACAGATGCAAAAGGAAATACAACACAAGAAGTTACAGGTATCGTAAAAGGAGCAGGGGCACCATCTTATCCAAACTATTTAACTATCGCAAGTGGACTTGCAGAAAATCCTGATGAAATTTTAAATCCTAGAAAGAGAGGGGTAGCAGAAGCACTCGGAGAAGAAGCTCTTATAACTTTACAAACTGGACAAGCAAGAGTTGAAAGTAAAACATGTGAGTCTTATAGACCTCTTTCAGCAATCGCCTATCTATATTGTCCACAATTTGCACAACCAGAATTTTCAGGATTAAATAATATAATAAAAAGAGGAATAGAAGCAAGAGGAGAAAATCTTTTACCAAATCATCAAATTCACGAAGTCAGAGTGGAAATGCGTCCATTAACTCCAACTCAAACTCTTGTTGTTAGAGACCTTGATTCAGGAAGAGAAACCACGACTACAGGAGCATATCTTCATTTTGATCCAAGTATAGGAGATATCAATGTAATTTTCAACTATAATTTAATAATACCTCCTGAACATCTAGCCATACCAACCAGAAGTTTATCAGTAGTAGACGGAGAAAAGCCACATGGAGAAGACAGAAGAGTCAATAGATACACTCTAGATGAAATGAAAGACCTAGTAGATAATCCAAACTCACAAATGACTCCTCACTTCAGAAGAGCTGTAAGTCTTTTCCATACAGAATTAGATCGCCTTAAAGAGAGTATTAGACGAAATCTCGCCAAATCTGACTCACCTCTGGCCCTTTAGAATTCTTATATTTCCCTGAATAAAGTAATTGATTCATTTTTCCCAAGAATAATAAGTAAAATCTCCATCTTCTTTAATATAAAAGAGATAAAAGAACCAACAGGTAGAGAAATGGAATTAAACAAGAAAGTATTTCTATTTTACACTATTAAAGACAAAGAATGGGTTGAATGGTTTTCAAGAGTTTTCTGGAAGATGTTTTCCTCTTCAATAAGTGCAGAAAGACGACTTGAAGAAATTGAAAAGATAAAGATAAGATAAGTAATTTTTAAATAGAAATTTTTAAAGGTCTGCCCATTATATGCTCATACCAACCAGAAAATGAAATTCCTTCCCAACTATCTACACCTGCTGGTCTAAACTTATCTGGAAAAACTCTACCCCCTACTCCTTTTTCTTGCAAAGTCCTTCTCATCTCATCAGTATTATACCTACAACCATCCCAATCTGGTTTTTGCCCTCCAATTTTCATATAACAAGGAGAGCCCGCTTCTGTAACAAGAGCACATTGATTCCCATTTGTATCAGTCAACATTCCCATAAGAAAAGAAAAACCATAAAATGGACATCTCGCTCTCTCTTCTACTCCTTCACTAATAATTTTAGGAGAAATATCACTTACCTCAACAAGAACAGGGAGATTAACAACTTTTCCATTTAGATTATTTTGAGCCATAAAATTAATATTTATTAAATCTTTAAATATATTTAGGTGAATTATAATTATGATAAGAAGCAATTATTTTTATATTGTTAAAACATAATAGAACATGGTAAATTTCCCCATAAATCTTCAAATCGGAAATTTAATAGTTCCACCTCACCTCATCTTTGATATACTTGCATTTTCCTTTGGATTTTATCTCTATATAACTATTAGAAGAAAGAGAAAAGATTTTCTTCATTCAGAAGACAGGTGGAATATTATTTTAGGAGGAGTTATAGGGGCACTCATACTATCAAGACTCCTAGCCTCTTTAGAGAATCCTTCTTTATTTTTTAACCCTCCAAATTTTTTATATTATATACAAGGAAAAACTATTGTTGGAGGATTAATAGGAGCAATTCTAGGAGTAGAAATTACAAAGAAAATATTAAATAAAAAAGAGCCAACAGGAGATTTGTTTGTATTTCCTTTAATATTAGGAATTGCAATAGGAAGAATGGGTTGTTTTCTAACAGGCGTATCGGACAGAACAGTAGGTTTACCTTCAAATTTACCTTGGGCCATTTCTCAAGGAGACGGAATTCCAAGACATCCAACATCTTTATATGAAATAATTTTTCTTATCCTCCTAGGAATTTCTCTATTTTGTATAAATAAAAGATATAATCTTAAAAAGGGAGTTCTATTTAAGGCATTTATAATATTTTATTTAGTATTTAGATTCATAATAGAATTTATAAAACCAATTAACCCCTTGTTTTACAACATGTCATCAATACAAATAACTGGCTTCATAATGTCTATTTATTATATTAAATTTTTATTTAAAAATGGAGTTGTAAAAAATGAGTGATAGAAGAACAAGACCTTACACATTATACGATTTCACTCAAAGTGTCTGTCATCAAGATGATTGCCTTAGAAGAGCCGATGCAAAAATTGTTTTTGAAGATGGAAATGTTTTCATGTTAAAAGAGTGTGTAAACCACCCAGGAGAACAAAAAGTCCTCATAGCCACAGACATCCCTTACTATAAACAAACAAGAGAAGTTTTTCTAAAACCATCTGAAATGCCGAACAGATTTGGCACACCAGTAAAATGGGGATGTCCATATGACTGCGGATTATGCACGGACCATCAGCAACATTCCTGTACCACATTAATAGAAATTACTGATAACTGCAATTTAACTTGTCCAACATGTTACGCCAGTTCATCTCCTGGGCAACCCGATCGTCCACTTGACTTAGTTAAATCAATGATAGATTTAGTAATAAGAAATGAAGGAGAACCAGACATAGTTCAAATAAGTGGAGGTGAACCTACAATACATCCGCAATTCTGGAAAATAATGGATTATGCATATAGTAGAAAAGAAATAAGAGGAATTTTACTAAATACAAATGGAATAAAAATAGCCAATGACCCTAGATTCGCAGAAAGATTGGCTGAACAATATAAAGGAAGATTAGAGGTATATCTTCAATTTGATTCTTTTAGACCAGAAGCTTTAATTTCTTTAAGAGGAAAGGACCTCACAGAATCAAGACAAAAAGCAATAGATAATCTTAATAGAGTAAATCTTCCGACAACTCTAGTCACCACACTTCAAAGAGGATTAAATGTTGACGAAATAGGAACAATCTTAGAATATGCCCTTAGACAAAGATGCGTAAGAGGAGTATCTTATCAACCGACTCAGGCTGCAGGAAGATTAGAAAATTTTGACCCTTCAAAAGATAGACTAACTTTAACTGAAGTAAGACAAGCTATAATAGATCAATCAAGAGGATTATTTATAGGAGCAGATATTGTTCCAGTACCTTGCAACCCAGACTCTCTTGCAATAGCTTACGCTTTTAAATTAGGAAATGAAGTATTCCCTCTAACAAGATATATATCTCCACAAGCCCTTATTGAAGGAGCAAAAAATACAATAATGTTTGATAGAGAAACTCAATTATTAAAAGAATTAGCATCTAATGAAGAAATACAAGAAGAATTAAGTTCCTTATTACAAAATCCTGACTTCGTGGAGAGGTGTTTTAAAGCATTAAGCACGGGGAACTTAACTTCTGAAGCAGGACAAAGAGTACAAGAAGCTTTATGCTGTCTTCCACAAGTTTCTTTACCTCCAAAAATCCTTTATGAAAATACATTTAGAGTAACAATCATTGCATTTCAAGACAAGTATAACTTAGACGCAAGAGTTATAAAGAAGTCCTGCGTTCATATAGTACATCCAGATGGAAGAAGAGTGATACCTTTCGAAACGATGAATATATTTTACAGACCTGGACTTGAAGGAAGATTAGATGAAATAAGAGAGGAAAGACTACCTTCTGGAAATAAAAGAGGAGAAATTCAATTACCTCTATTAAAAAAAGATGGCCGAATCAGAAAATAAATATGGTAACGAAGAAGACTCAATAGGAAAGAGTTTGTTTAAAGCTATTTTACTAAACGTAGGAATTATCATAGCTATTTTTGTTATCTTTCAAATATTAGCTAGATCAATGGGAGAGGGGGCTTTATTTTTATTAATTATATTAATAGCTGGAGGTCTACCCGCCCTAGCAATTTTCAATTTTATATTTGGAAAAATTAAAAGCTCAAAAAATAAATCTCTCGCAAAAGCAATGTACATTTTAGGCGTAACAGAACTTATAATTTATGGGGCTTGTTGGGGAATAATAGGTTTAGGTTCAATATTCTAAAATCAACAAAACCCAAAAAAATATCTCCTCATATCCACTCTTCCATTCTCAACTGAAACACCCTCTTTCTCAAGCATCTCAATTTTCTTTTCAACTCCAAAAGCAAATCCTCCAATTTCCCCATTTGATTTGACAACTCTATGACACGGAATTTTAGGAGAATTTTTATTATTTTTCATAGCCAAACCTACTACTCTATATGCCTTACCACCCATAGCCCGAGCAATCTCTCCATAAGTCGTAACTTTCCCCCTCGGAACCTTCAAAAGCCAAAAATAGGCCTCATCAAAGAACTTCCCATGTGTCATTTAATAACAATAAAAATAGATAGATTAATAAATACTTATATAGCTCTTTTTTATATGTTACAGCCTACATTAATACTGCCAACCAAAGATGAAGTGAAGAAAATGATATCTGAAGGTCAACCCTTGAATTCTAATAGTACTCTTGTAGCAGGATCAAGAACCTTCGCTGGACCAATATCCCAACTTCCGGAAATTATGGCTAGAGCCGTAAGAGAAATGTATGCTTTTCTTAGAGGTCTTGACGAAGCCGAAGATGGAGATATAAACCCCTATTATAAAAAATTGGGCCTCCATAAAATAGCCTTCCTTGGAAGTGAATTAACTAATCCAGAATTAACAAAAACAGGATTGGAATCTTTAATCTCTGGTGAATTGCCAGAAGTAACTCAAATATTACTTAGTGGAGCAGATCCTTCAAAAGTACCTTTTATAAATAGCTTCGGAACTGGATTAGTTTTAAGAGACGCTTATCAATTACCTTTAGAGGTAAGAAAGATAATAGGAAATTCTATAGTACATATGTCAACTGGAATGATGAGGGCCCTAGGTGATGGAGGAATCAAAACAGAAGAAGACCTTAAAAAATATATATATTATGTAGCCGGATTGGTCGGAGGAAGTACTGCCCAATTATTTAACTTACTTTACAGATCACCTCCAACGACAAAAAAGAGATTAGATGAAGAATTAGCTATAGGATTAGGAGAATTTCTCCAATTAACAAATATAACTAGTAATATGAAGGCTGATTTTAATGCAAGAACAGCAAGTGAAAGATCAAGATTAGTCTTTATACCTGAAGAATATATAAGAGCCGAAGGAGTAACGATAGAAGATTTGTTTAATACAGACGATTTAAATTATTCTCTTGCAAGAGCAAATATATTAAATAGGCTTTGGAATCTTGCGCAACCAGAAAGAGATAAAGGGCTAAAATATTTAAAAAGCATAACTGAAAAGGACGAAGATTCAGCAAGGTATAAATTATTTTGTACTCTTCCATTTGTTTTTGCAGTAAGAAATTGGGAATTGATGTTGAGATCTGGAGCAGACAAAGTTTTTGAAGGAAAAAGAATTAACACAAATATAAATGAAGAAGATGTTAAAAGTTTAACAAATTACTTTACTGAAAAAGCAATGAGACCTGATGATTATTTAGATAGAATGCTTGAAAGCTTCACTAGAAATCCGAATCTATACGACATCCCACAAAAAATAGAGCCATAGTTACCTTTAAAAACTTATTTTTGCTAACCTATTTCTCTTAAAAAAATGGTTGCAAATAATCCTTGGCACGATGTTGAATTGGGTGAAAATTCTCCTGAAATAGTTAATGCCATAATAGAAATACCAAAAGACTCAACTCTAAAATATGAGCTAGATAAAAAGACAGGAATGCTCAAACTTGATAGAATGCTTTACTCCTCAGTTCATTACCCTGGAGATTATGGATTCCTACCAAGAACACTCTGGCACGACGGGGACCCAATAGACATTTTAATTCTAACAAATAGACCTGTAATGCCTTTGACTATTGTAAGTGCAAGAATTATAGGAGTATTAAAAATGATTGATGGAAAAGAAGAGGACGATAAACTTATAGGAGTATATGACACAGACCCGAGATTCAAAGAATTCCAATCAATGAAAGATATCCCAAAACACACCATAACAGAAATAAGACATTTCTTTGAGAGTTATAAGCACTTACAAGGAAAGGAATGTAAAATTCTTGAGATGTTAGATAAAGAAGAAGCAATTAAAAAGATTGAAGAGAGTATAGAAATATACAATAAAAAATTTAAAAAATCATGAATAAAAAGAGAGATATCAAAGAAATAATATCAAATCTAAAAATTGCTATGTTTGATATAGACGGAACATTAGTTAATTCTATTCCAAGACATATCCCAACAAGAAAACAATTTATTAAAGAAATGATTAAAAAAGACTTATTAACAAATAGAAATCCAGATGAATGCTATAAAATAATTGAGATTTCTCTATTCGCCTTCTGGGAAAAATGCATTAATAAAAATAAAATGAGTTGTTCAGAAACAATAAACAAATTTGGAGAGATGTATCTTTCTCAAAATATACCTACCTCTCCCTTCAAAGAAGTAATAGAAACAATAAAATATCTTAAAGAAAAGGAAATATTTATCGGGGCAGTAACTTCAAGCTTCCCTGCAATAGTAGAGAATAATAATAAAATATTACAAAAAGAATGGAATAAAAAAGGATACAAAGAAAACATATTTGACGGAGAAATAATGAATGACAAAGCTAATAATCCAAATTTACCAGTAAAGCCCTCTTTTGAAGCCTACAAATTACTAATAAATAAAATTAAACCCTCTTTATTTGGAAAACCTACATTTTACATGGGAGACGGAAGAAGCGATTTAGAATTCGCAGAAAATATAAAGAAAAATAAAATAGATTGCCCATTTATTTACATCCATTCAGGAAATCCAAAAGATGAAATATTATCAAAGGCAGATTTCTCATTTGATTCAATTGAATCTTTTTTCAGGGCAATTACTAGAAATTAATAGTGTAAATTCATTTCTCAAGCTGTCCCATCATCCTATCTTCCATTCTATCTTTATGAGTAAATTTTCCAATTCTTTTTAATGCTCCAAAATAATCTTTCTTTCTCTTTTTTAACTTTATTTCTTTCATATTAAATTAATCACCTAAAATTATTTAAATTTTACCTCTACCTAAATAAATCCTCCAAAAAATAATTAACTACATCCTCTCTAATCTCGCAATCCTTTCATCCACATCGGGATGCGTTGAAAACAATCCTTTAATCTTGCTCTTGAAAGGATTTGATATAAACAAAGAAGCCATTGCTTTTGGATAATGATGCTTATCCTGTTGAGAAATACTATCTCCTTTTATCTTTTTCAAAGCATTTGCCAAACCAGTAGGAGACCTAGTAAACTTAACCCCTGTTGCATCTGCTCCAAATTCTCTCTTTCTAGATATAGCCAAAGAAACTAATTGTGCAACAATCGGAGCAAGAATCGCAAAAATTATTCCTAAAATTATTAAAATAGCCCCACCCTTCCCCTTATTATCATTAGAAGAAAACCAAAGACTTCTAAGAAATATTTCTGCAAGAATTGAAATAATTCCTACTGAAACAGCCACAAAGGTTATAAATCTTATATCAAAATTAGCGACGTGTCCCATTTCATGGGCAATCACTCCTTCAAGCTCTTGTTTACTTAATTTCTTCAAAGCACCAGTTGTAACACAAATAACTGCATTTTTAGGATCCCTTCCAGAAGCAAAAGCATTTATCTGTTCACTTTCCATAACATAAACTCTAGGCATAGGCAAACCAGACGCCAAAGCCATATTCTCAACAGAGTTAATAAGCTCTTTATGATAAACCTTTGATGCTGGTTTAGCATTTACCGAAGCCAAAGCTATTTTATCTGAATTATAAAAGCTATAAAGAGTAAAAGAAATTGAAAATATAATAGAAATTATCATTATAATAAAAAAGTAAGAAGGGTCAATCAATGCAGATATTATATATCCCAAAATAATAAAGAAAATTATAATTACACCCATAAGTAAAACAGACTTAATTTTGTTCCTTCTTATCTCATTGTCAAATGATAATCTCGCCATATAAAAGAATAACTAAATACATATTTAAAACTAGCTGTCAATAAATTCAAGTGAAGAATCTATCTCAGAAAAAACATTTTCTGAACTATCAAGATTTGAATATGAACTTACTGGTTCATCAACCATTTGCCCATCATTAGAACCGCCAACTTCTGCATCCTCAGAATCATCCAAATTCATATACAAAAACCCTCCGACTAATACCAAAACAATTATCAACCCAATAGTTAACTTATTCATTCTATACTCTCCTTCCATAAAGATTTAAGTTCCTTCATCATTTCTCTTATTTCCATTTTATTCACACCAGAACCAATAGATTCTTTTATTTCCGTTATCTTCTCTATAATAACCGCAGACTCTTCACTATCCAATTTACCCAACTCATTCGCTTTCTCAACTCTCTCCTGTAAATCATAAAGCAAAGCCACAACATAATCTCTAGTTTTTTCCTTTCTTTCTGTAGAAACATCATCACTTAATTTAGCTCTTAAACCTATTGCTCTTTTCAAACACTGGTCTTTATTTCTAGCATTCAACTCATAACATTTCCCTATTGCATTATACAAAGCAACACACCTTCCTCTATTCTCTGCAGTTCTACAAGATTCAGGAACAGAAGACCTTTCAGGTCTATTCTCAAGACGACACTTTATTCTATCCTTTCTAATATTAACATTCTCACAATCGTCAACAACTGCCCTTTCATTTCTTACATCAGCAGACCTTACTTCAGCCCTATCAGATGAAACCTCTCCTCCAGTGCTAACTCCCGCAGCATAAACAAAGAAAGAACTAATTAATATACCAATAATAAAAAACAAGAATAACCTTTTCATAAAAGAATAAAAGCCCGTAGATTATATAAATCTTACTTTAAGACGATAATGTCTACTTAACGTCACTTTATCCTAAAGTATGTCTCAAAATAATTATAAAAATCTATATTATTAATATTAAGAACATCAAATTAAGAGAGTTTTATCAATAGTAAATCATAAACTATTTTA
>Ga0209542_10016295_pt1 | contig 12345 bp, 13 predicted proteins | sample RifCSPhighO2_01_FD_184028 | JGI IMG/M metagenome (GOLD analysis project Ga0209542, IMG submission 184028) | Soil microbial communities from Rifle, Colorado - Rifle CSP2_plank highO2_0.1 (SPAdes) (version 2) | ecosystem: Environmental > Terrestrial > Deep subsurface > Rock core/Sediment ...
TTATCAATCCCGAATGCATCAGCCAGTTTAAGAGTAATTATTTCTTTAAATTCCTCCAAATTTTTCTCAGCAACTGATTTAGGGATGGTATCAAATCCGTAACTTTCTAAAAAATCCTCCCAAAGATCATAGCAGTTAAGCGTTCCATGTCCGTTAGCTTTAAGGCCTTTGGCTATGTGATATGCAGAATATCCGGCCTTGGTACCCAGCTCAACCACTTTTTCCGGCTGATAGAGGCGTATTAAGGAATAGAATAAATCTCCGTAATTATTTTGTTCATATGAGGAATGCCAAACTTGTTTCATAAATACTCTCTTAACTATTTTACTACCTTTCCGGGTGCTTAGAAATGGCTGAATATTTCCGCGATTTCTTTTCCTTTTTGTTCGCTTACCCAGTGGCCAACTGGGATGATAAGGTGATTATCGTTAAATGTAGTGACACCGGGAAGTTTTTCTTTATTGTATTTTGCAAATACGGGATAGGTATCATTTCTTTTGTGTGCTTCTTCTGCCCTGACGCCGATTTTAGCTAAGGCTTTCCACAACTTTAGTTTAGTATTTTCGCTATTGCAGATGATAGTAAAAAGCCAATAATTTGATTTAGCTTTGGGAAGGGTTTTTTGGGCCATGAGAGTTTTACTTTCAGCAAGCGCCTCTTCATATAGTTTGGCAATCTTGCGGCGATATTCTAAGAGATTTTTAAGGTAGGGGAGCTGGCCTAAACCGATAGATGCACTAACATCTGTCATTTGCATTTTGTATCCAATCTCACTAATAGGGTACTCCCAAAAAGTAAAGCGTTTGTCCCATTTGCGTTCCTCGCGAGAAATACCATACCAGCGCAGTATTCTTCCCCGCTTTGCATCTGTACTTTTCCTGGCAGCCAGAAGTCCGCCATCAACAGTATTAATTATTTTTATAGCCTGAAAACTAAAGGCAACAAAGTCCGAGTGAGCTCCGATGGGTTTACCGGCATACTCACTCCCTAGAGCTTGAGCTGCATCTTCAATAACTTTTAGTTTATAGTTTGATGCAGTTTTATTTATTAAATCTATTTCAGCAGGAGATCCACCCCAATGGACAACCATGATAGCTTTTGTCTTTTTTGTAATTTTCCTTGTGATATCCTCCGGATCAATATTTCCGGTTTCAGGATTAATATCTGCCCAGACCGGAATAGCACCTTCAGTTACAATTGGAGCGTTTGTAGCAAAACAAGTCATTGGTGTTGTTATGACTTCGCCGCCTTTAACATTTGCCAGTCTAAGAGCTAGTTGTAATGCGCTGGTACCGCTATTAACAGCAAGTACATTTTTATTTTTGATAATTTTAGCGATTTCATGTTCAAATTCTAAAACTTCCGGTCCGTCTCCTCCTATCCAGGAAGTCCTTAAAGTTTTTATTACTTTGTCAATCGATCCTTCTGGTATAAATGGTTTAAAATTAGGAATAAGTCCGGTTGACTTTTTGTATGCTTTATTCATTTTTTATTAACTTGTAAGGATTTTCTTTAATGGTATCTCCTTTCAAGTAAGAATTATTCAATGTAAAACTATTAAAGTAAATTCTAAAGGGTTTCTCCTTAAAAGATCCATTTTTACTGTCTTTTACTGGATTCACTCTCTACTTATTCAGTTCTGGAAAGACCGAAATAATATATTGTCTTTGGTTTAAGTTTAGGGAGTTCCTTTGATGGTACCAATTGACTCCTATCCAGCTGAGGTTTTGTATCGGCTGGTTCTATCTCCGCTGTATTAATATTTGTGCCGGAATCTTTAAACTCAAATTTATCAGCCTTGAGTGCTGCTAAATCTTCATCTGTCCAGCCTCTAACCGGCCAGAATTTCTCTACAAGCCAGCTTAAAGGGCGAATTTGTTTATCCCACCTATTTTTAAAGAAAAGATCCCGGGCATATGCTTTTGCTTTTTCCTGATCTTTAACTGATATAGGGTATGGAAAACCAAAATCTCCGCCTTGCGTTCTAAACATATGAGCGTACCAGGTTTTATGATTTACTAAAACTTGACCTCCTGATAGCCAGGTTTTTGAGGCTACTTCAATTCCCTGAGAGCCCCAGCTGCCGAAGGCCTCATCGCAAACTCCAAGCTCCCGGTATTTATCACGGGTTAACATCCAGCAGGAACCCTGAAGAGACATTGTCTCTGTCAGCCCTTTTTCTGCTTTATCTTTTTCATACTTGGGTCTGTGTTTCCAGTCTTCAAAATATTGAAAGTGGGGGGTTGAGTCAAAGCAATAGGAAGTGCTTTGAGGGTTGTGTTTTCCAATCCAGATCATTTTCCTTCTGATTTTGTCGGTCTTACCGCACTGCTGGCACTTTTGCGGTGTAGGCCCCTGATATTTTTTCCAGCCGCAGTAATAACATTTCCAGTCAAATGCCCACAGATTTCTCATTACAGGAACCATCGTAGTTTTTTCGTCGACCATCTTAAATGCTTCGATCATTTTACGGTCAAATCCCTTATCAAAGGAACAATGTGCATCAGACTTCATCACATATTTGGCTCTGGAGAGTTTGCACGCAAGATTGGTAGATGCTCTCTGCCCGATACTTTTGGGTACATATATTACATTAACTCTTTCATGTTGGGGGATTGGAGGATCTGCCCAGGCTCCGTCTAATACGGCTATAATTTCTGTATCCGCTTCAATATTGGAAAGGATATCCTCTATAGTGCGTGCTAAAAACATCTCATTTCGACTTGGGATTAAAATTGATAAATCTTTTGCATTCATACTGAGAGTTCCTTAAAATTCCACCCGGGTATTTTATCAAGCGAACTTTCTTTAAAATTAACTGGAGGATGGATAAAACTATCCAGTGTTACTTTTGACTGAGAGAAGGTTTTACCATGGCGAATATCTATAATCGGGTATCTTGATTGCCAGGTTTCAAAATCATCATCAGAAAACCCTCCGCGTTTGCGTTTTTTTGTGCCGGGTTCATAACCCCATTTTCTTGCCCAATCAGGTTCATGTCTCTTGTCTGATTCCAGGTTCAAATCTTTAATTTTTTTAAGCCTTTTTTTGTAGTGGTCGAGAGCGAATTTTCGGTTAACGGAAAGGCTGGATAAAGATATTAGCCTATCATAAGTTATAGCTAAATTGTCCGGATATTTCCATCTCCAGACGTTTGAATTGTAATAAAAAATATCATCTCTTGGGGGTGTAAATTCAAAATGGGAAGCAGGGTATAAGACATCATGCTCACAGAAGAATACGAAGTCGCTCTTAGATGCTTCAAGGCCAGTTTCTATCTGCTTAATCATAGTTATAAATGAGGGGTTCAAGTCTAAAACAATGTTCTCTCCAAAATCAATAGGTTTTAATGAAATACTAACAATAGGAAGTCCAGAGCTTAATATATGTTTTTGGGCAGTAGAATAAATAGGTTCACCCAATCTATTATCTGTATAATAAATAATTCCTTTCATTTCATTTTTTTAAAAACATCCAGCTTCTGAATCTATCTCGAACTTCATCTGGTAACCTTTCCTTTCTACCAAGTAAATACCAGTTGTTTATTTTGTATGCCCTGGTGTATGCACTGAGCGCATATATAACATGACAGATTCCGGCTTGAAACCTCGGATTTGTGTATATATAGTCATGCCCTGAGATTATCCCTCCTTTTTTTACTTTTTTTGACCATTCACTCAAATCTTCGATTACATATTTGAGTTGATGGTTTCCGTCAATATATACAAAATCCAGCGATTCATCTTCAAAATCCTTTGCTGCCTCCATTGAAGTTTTTCTAACTATTTTGCAGTTTGGGTAGGGGGCGAGCCTTTTTACAGTATTTTCGTATAAATCATCAAGCACCTGTTGCCCCCTGGTATCTGTATAATCATCATATGACAGCCAGGCATCAACAGCATAAATAGTAAGCCCTGCCTCCGCAAATTTTTCTGAAAATTCTCCTCTTGCAACACCTATTTCTACGCCTGTTTTAAATCCCATTTCTACAAAAAACTCCGGCAGGTCATCTCTGGAACAGTCAGGGATCTCTGCCGGATTTCCTGCCAGTTTTAACCCGTCAATTAGTTTCATATCTCATCCCTTCTATTTTATTGAATAAGTCAAGAGCATTTTTAAATGCCTGATCCATATTAAAGTATTTATAATTTGCCAGACGTCCTACAAAATAAATATTCTTTTTTTTCAGAAGCTGTGCCTGATTGCGGTATTTTTCGTATATTTTTCTATTCCTTTCTGACGGGATCGGATAATATGGTTCTCCGTCAGATGCAGGATATTCTTTGACTATTGTCGTCCTGGGATTTATCTGTCCTGTAAGATGTTTATATTCTACGATTCTTGTAAATGGAATATTCATATCCGGATAATTTTCCTGAACAGTTTCTTGAAACCATTCCTGATCCAAATTAATTTCTTCAAAGCGAAGCGACCTGTACTCTAATCTTCCAAGTTTTTCGTTGAAGTAGGAGTCTATTCTACCAGTTAGAAAGATCTTTTCATACCCCTTAATAGAATTTTTTTTATAATCCCATTCTGTCTTAAGTTTCACCTTAATATTTTTATGATCGAGCATATTTTCAAATATTTCTGTATATCCATTTACAGGATACATCTGGTATTTTTCTGTAAAGTATCTGTTATCGTGATTGAAACGCACTGGAATTCTATCCATTACACTCGGATCCAGTTCTTCAGGTTTTCTGCCCCATTGTTTAGTTGTATAATTTTTAAACATTTTTTCATAAAGCTTTTTACCAACTCTTTTCAGAGCAGACTCTTCAGAATTTTTTGGGATTTTAATTTTTGCCGTTTGTTTATACAAGAATTCCTTCATTTCAACTTCATCTTTTATCTTTGTATTAAAGATAATGTTTATGGTATCAATATTTACCGGTATACAGACCCTTTTTCCATCCACATGACTAACACAGCGAGCTTCAAAAGGCCTCCATTTTGAAAATTTCTGAACGTAATTCCAGACAATTGCATCATTTGTCCTAAAGTAATGGGGGCCATATTTATTTATCCTCAGTCCGATGCTGTTTGTATAGTCATAACAATTTCCGCCAATATGATCTCTTTTCTCAACGATAAGAACTGTTTTATCTTTTTTATTTGCGTATCTTTCTGCCAAAACACAGCCGGAAATTCCGGCTCCAATTATAAGTATTTTATCTTTAGTCATAGATAGTCCTGTGTTTATTGTTAAACAGAGTTCTCCAGAGCCTCTCGAGCATCCAGGCAGAAAAAGGGTTCGAACATTTACAGTTTTTTCTGGAACAATCTCTGTTATACATTTGTCCTTCTATCATTAAATCAATTATTTTTTCGTAAACTATTTTAGGATGAGATAGGATTATCCTTTTTGACAAAATAAATTGTGCGCCTTTGCCAAATCTAAAATCAGTTATTCTTTCTAAAAAGATTTTCTTTGCTGATTCAGCGGTTTTTGATTCGAAATGAGTTTGATTTCCATATCTACCGCTCATCACAATATTATCTGCCAGATCATAGAAGTCATTTCTTCCGTCAAAATTAGTTATTTTCTTTATTATTTCCTTCGAATGAGTAAACGGGTTTCCCTGTACAAATATTGTATATTTTGATAGATTATCGTAATTGCTGGTTATATATATCAGATATGAGTGTGCTTCACGCCCGATATTTGGCAGTTTGATTTCATTTTCGACCCATTCAGCGAGGTCGTCACCCTTATTAAAAACTACATATCTCCATGGTAAGGTTTTTAACCATTCCAGATCTTCATTATATCTTGCCACGACCAAAGTTAAATTTTTAGGATCCATGTTATTGCTTTATAAACATAGCTTGCGAAATCTATGATTTCTGAAACATCCAGCTTCTCCATTTATCCCTTTTCTCGCCGGCTATTGTTTCTTTTCTACCAAGTAAATACCAGTTTGGTATATTATGTGCTCCTATGTAAGCTTTTAATACATATGCGACATGCCAGTGCTCTTTGCCTGTTCCTGTCTTGGTATAAAAGAAATCATGACCTGAAACTATACCTCCTTTTTTTACCTTTTTTGTCCACTCACTCAAATCCTCTGCAATATATCTGAAATCGTGGTTTCCGTCAATATATACAAAATCCAGCGATTCATCTTCAAAATCCTCTATTGCCTCCATTGATGTCTTCCTTATAATTTTACAGTTAGGAAATGGGGTTAAAAGTCGTTTTGTGTGTTCGTGCTGGAAATCCAATCTTTCCTGGCCGCGGGGATTGCCGTAATCTTTATATATTCGCCAGGGATCAATAGCGTAAAGTTTAAGCCCAGCCCTACATATTTTTTCAGAAAATTCTCCTTTATAGACTCCAATCTCAGCCCCAACCTTAAATCCCATTTTTACAAAAAACTCCGGCAGGTCATCGCGGGAACAATCCGGAATTTCAAATGGCCTGCCGGTAATTTTTATTGCATCAATTAAGTCCATATAAATAGTATCTCCTTGCCTCTTTTCCAGATCCCCAGTAGGGAAGCGATGGTACAGGCGTTCTGTCAGAGTGAGTATAGTAGCGCATGCCCTTGTGAGTTTTTATCTGGAAAACCGGATTTTTGCTTTTCCAGTATAAAATTTCATCAAATACATCAGCTTTACCCCGGCGTTCTTTGGGAAAATTTTTCTCCTGCGCGTTCCACTTCGGAGCTCCCTTAAATAATTCCCGGAGGCTTTTGAGGTAAAATTCACGTCCAACAACTTGTGCGTGTGTTGCCCCCTCCTTTTTATAAAAAAAGAAATCTCTTCTATCAGGCATGACGTATAGATTACTGTTCCTGTAACAGGCATCGAGTCGTGGTGGAACAAATTCAAAATAATCAGGAGGATATAAACAATCAGATTCAGCTGAAATCACAAAAGGCGTTTTAGCAACCGTAAGTGCAAATTGAACCTGTCTGAACATGTTAAATCCGGATACACCCACGTCTCCCACACAAATATTTGTGCCCAATTTAATCGGTTTCTGAGAAACGCTTATTATTGGTAAGCCGCCGCTTACCTTTAGCAGGTTTTCCTGAACTCTTTGCTCGAACTGCGGATTTTCTCTATTTGATGTGTAATATATAATAGTAGCTTTTGTACTCATACGAATTTTTTAACCAGATCTTCGGCCCTGCCCCAGTAAGGAATATCATAAGCCTGGAGTATTCCCTTGCCTTTCCGGTGAGTACGGGCCAGACGGTCTATTCCATATTCATGATCAAGTGCCACTATTGAGATTTCAGTAGAAAACCAGATTGATTTATGGCGGGTTACCCCAAGTTTGTCCTCGATGTTATGTCTTCCAAGTTCTCCTGTAAAGCCCGCAGGTGTACCGTTTGGATGTTTTGTAAATCTCTCATCCAAAGCTTCGATTGTTAGTTCTCTTGGTGCGATGAGAGTTGAATTTTTAATTCTGTCTTTCCAGAAGTAAGTTGGTCTCCCCCAGGTAAAAATACCGAACTTATTTTGATTGTATGCAAAAGTGTCAGGTTCAGGCCTGAATGAATGGAAATGTTCATATGGATAAAGTGTATCATCTTCTGCCACAGCTATGAATTCAGTAACTGCAGCCCGGGCACCTTTTAGCAACTGAAAATAAATATTTGAAATTCCATAATCTTCAGTTTGTATTAAATTTATTCCCCAATCCAGGGGTTCCCTAGAGATTGTTAAAATAGGGGAGCTTCCTGCTGCTTCAATAAGTTTTTGTTTTTGAAACCGGGCCCAGTTTTTTGGAACCTTATTGGCTGTTAAGAAAATAATTGTAATATCACTTGCTTCCATTATGATTTGTTTTTGATAACAAGTATCATACCTCCATGCCAGGTTCTGTAGATTGCCGGAACATAAAATTCAAAGTCCCCGTATCCACTTAAAGCCTTACAGATAAGTTTAGAGTGTGAAACATCTTCAATTATATAAATGACATCCTTTTTGAGAAGGGGGATAAGGGTTTGGCACGCAAATATCTGATCATTTACATGATGGGAGGCATCATCTATGACAAAATCAATATCTGGACCTGTATTTTCAATCAGCTTTATTAAGTCTTCCTTCTTTCTCTCGTCGCACAGATATGTTTTTATACGCTTATCTTCAAACATCGTTTCCGGGGCTATATCGGCACCAAATATTAGTGCATTGGGGAAAAAATCCCGCCACATATACAAGCTTGCTCCCCGGTTTAAATATGGCTGGACAACAAGCCCATAAACTGTTTCAGGTTGATGAGTGTTTCTTCTAGTTTTACCGATGCCCAGCTCCAAAATTTTCTTAACAGATTGTCGTCTGTTTTTTAGCAATTCATAATAAAATGGGGTATAAGCGTGCTTAATTTGAGGGCACTTGTCGGTTCCATACTTGTAGCCTAAATTGCAAAGTTCTGTTGGTTTGTTATCCATAATAATTATTTAATTCCATGTAGTTTAAACATTTTTATCAATCTATCACTCATTAAAGGTATTTTCAATCTGTTTTTACCATACATAAAAATATTGAGAGCTGACTCATGCATAAGTGCATCTTTATTAGATGGAAGAAAATGCAGTACTTTCAGGGGTTTTTCTGCTTCATTATAAATCGTTTGAATATATTTCTTCATAATATTATATGTAACATTTAGTTTTTTATACCTTTTTGAATCAATAGCATTGATTCTTATTAATTTAGTGAGTGTTTTTTCATTATTACGGCTTGAGTGTGGTTTTTTGCGAATAGTAGAATCCAGGAGTTTTAGTATATCTTTCGATGAACTTCTAAAGAATAGACTGCCAAACTGCCACTCTGGTTTATAAAAATAATGTGTTAGTCCCAAATCAGAATTTTCCAGACCTAAATCAGTTTCATTAACAGGGTAATTCTGATATGCATCAAAATCATGGCACCAATAAAGTTCTTCTGGTTCTATTACCCCTTGATTTAGAAGATAGATCATTACAGGTAACTTACTTGCTGGAAGATCAAAATCATAATAAATACCATTCTCTATAACAAAAGACTTCACACCATTATATTCATACTCAAAATCTGTCACAAATAATATATCCTGTTTTTTCCACCCCAAATCATAGCTATTATCAATTTGAATTTTGGCAAGTATGCTTGTTTCCCCATCAAATTTTTTCTTCGGACCGGTATAAATCAGAAGATTTTTCATACTTTTTGTTCTCCCTTAACTTTTTGAACCCATAAAGGTTTCCTTTTAAGATAAAGACGGATGTCGTGATTTCCTGATCCATCTTGCCTGGCATATGTCTCATCTTTTGGAGATAGTCCCCAAGCCCAATGCAGATGTTCTACTTGAGCCTCAAGGCAATGCGTAAACACGTTTCTAAGCTTTGCTGTTTCAAAAAATTCCCGGTCAGCCCAGTTGTGAATATAGGATTCTGATAAAATCAGATTTTCTTCATCAAAAACTCCTGAACGCTTTTTAATATAATCTCTGTCAACTAAAAATTGAGTTGCATACTTTCCGCTCAAAACATCGGGGTTGTGTAAGTCGTTTGTTCCCACAACCTTTATCGGGTCGACCATCTTCTCTAAACATTTTTCCAGCCACCCGGGCTTAAAATCGAAATCATCAGATCCGGTAAAAAAATATTTCTCTGTTGTCTTTAGATATGCGCTGTTGTGAGCTCCTGCAGAGCCTTTAGATCTATCGTTAATAAAATATTTAAGCCTGTGATTTTTAAGTACATCAATTGATTCCTGATCATCTTTTTCAACTATAAAATATACCCCGGTAACGAGTGGAGAGCTATTTTTTGCGTTTTCATATACCTTCAATAACCTGCCAGCCCGTTTATAAGTTGGTATAAAAATCGCGACACTATTTTGTTGTATGTAGTCTGCAGTGGTGCTGATCCTATGAAACCTTAATAATTTAACCAGTCTTTCTGTTATCAGGGGAGTTTGAATATTGTTTTCTCCCATAAAGAATTTTAAAGAATTTTCAACACCAATTCTTCTTATTCCACCCGTGGGATGGAAATGGGCAACCTTTATCGGTTTTATCGCTTCCCTGTAACGGGACCTGAGATTATAACCTATAAAATTATAGGAGTGGTTTATTTTTTTAACCCGTTGTCTGATCTTTAAGTCACCGAGGGTGATTAGTCCTAATGCTTCTTCTTCGTCGATATTTTTTTCATAAATAACTTCTTTTATATGGTAAAAGATATCAATAGAACCTGATCTAAAAAAAATAGATCCGGTACTCCATCTGTCGACTCCGCCAAATTTGATTCCACCGTAATCAGTTAATGCTATTTCATTCTCAGAAATATCTATTTCAGATTCAGTTAAAGGTACAAGCTCAAATGCATCCAGGTCATGAAACCAATAAAGCTCATTTTCCTTTATTACCCCATTCTCAAAGAGCTTGACAATGGTATTAATCTTGCTTGCTTGTGGTTTCCTCTGGAAAAATTCAGCGTCATTTAGAACACTTGCTTTAAACTCCCCATACGCAAATTCAAAATTGGTGTAAAGCATTATGTCTTCTTTTTTCCATCCCAATGCCAGGCTATTTTCGATTTGTACTTTAACCAGAGGGCCGGCATCATTTATTACATCAGGGCGTTTGTTATCAAACGACCCGGATGGACTAATATAGATTAATAGATTTTTCATTGTATTATTCCGTGATGATGAAATATTTTGATAAGCCTCTCTGACATTAAAGGCATGTTTAGTTCATTTTTACCATACATAAAACAATTTAGGGGAGTATCAGGTAAATTATCTTTGTATGTATAATGAGGATGAAAGTGAAGAACTTTTAATGGTTTGGTCGCGATTTTGTAATTAAAACCCACATTCCTCATGCCGAAATTATAGGTAATATTTAATCTCTCTATTCTTTCATTTAAGTTATTAGTATTTTCACTTGTTAATAGTGCCAGAGCTCTTTCGTCTGTAATCTTATGTTTATAGGCGGTATTTTTTATCAGTTCAAAAATGTCTTTGGAACTTTCTTTAAAAAAATAACTACCAAGGCACCACTTTGGTCTCCATCCATAGTCCGTAAACCCGATATCTGTTGCGCTCAATTCCAGTTCTGTTTCAGTAATAACATTATCTTGATAAGCATCAAAGTCATGTGCCCAATATAATTCCTGGTTTTTAAGATAACCCTTGCTGAGAAGATATGAAACTGTAACAGTTTTAGTAGAAAGAGGATCAAAGGGACAAAAGTTATTATCATCCACGACAAGTGATTTAACTCCGTTATATTCGTAATCAAAATTGGTAACCAATAGTATATCTTCTTTTTTCCATCCCAGATCAAAACTGTTATCAATCTGAATTTTGACCAGGGTTGTGCAGTCTCTAGATTTACTTTTTTCCTTTCCAAAAAAAGTTCTTGACGGATTTATATATATTAGTAAGTTTTTCATATTATTTGAGATGGGTCAGCCCTATTTTAACTCCGAATGCATTTGGGAAATTATTACTCGTCAAATACTCGTGAATTGGGGCTTTATATTTTTTATTTTTTAAATCAGGTTTAAGCCACAAAAATTCCTGAACTACATCACGATCAAGGTATGGGTAGCGTGTTTCTATTGAATGTGAACCGGCTACATATTCCTCTTTGCCTAAATATGAGTATTGACAACCTTCGTAAAAATTTTCCCAAAGCGTTAACTTGTCGGGAAACTTACCTTTAAATGTGCTTTGGTAGGGAAGCAGGGCATAATCCGATATGATTTCATCAGCACCCTGGCCGCTCAAATAAACTTTACGGCCTTCTGTATGGGCCTTGCGGCAAATTTTAGAAAGTCCAAGAGAGGCGCTGTCTCTTTTTAAGCTTTTCTTAGTGGGTATTTTATATTTAAAATTTTCTATATTTTCACTAATCCATGATAATTCTTCACTGAAATTCTCCGAATGGTCAAAATACTCACAGTTATCAAGTAGCTTCATTCTTTGGTTTAAGACTGTCTTGTCCTCACGGCCTTCAATCATATAGGCTTTAAAATCAATCTTTTGCTTAATGAGTGCACAAACTATGGCTCCGCTATCATATCCGGATGAAAGTCCCAGAAAACAACCATTTACAGCTCTTTTCCTGACCGCTTTTTCAAAGGCCCTTGTCCAGTCGTCGTAGCTATTTTTATATTGATTTAAATCCCATTCATAAATACTTTGAGACTGCTCTCTTTCATCAAAGTAAACGATTTCAATAGTGTTGGCTGGTATTTTACGCCCTCCGACCCCGCTTTGGTAACTTGCGCATTCCAGACCGTTTCTCCACAGAGGTTTTGTGGCAAATAAGTCTGTTGCAAATATAGCAAGCCCTTTTTTAAAATCATATAACGCTATTGCCCATTCACC
>Ga0209542_10016297_pt1 | contig 12344 bp, 10 predicted proteins | sample RifCSPhighO2_01_FD_184028 | JGI IMG/M metagenome (GOLD analysis project Ga0209542, IMG submission 184028) | Soil microbial communities from Rifle, Colorado - Rifle CSP2_plank highO2_0.1 (SPAdes) (version 2) | ecosystem: Environmental > Terrestrial > Deep subsurface > Rock core/Sediment ...
AGCGCGGGTGGTCGGTGGCCAGGTTCAGGGTTGGATGCTCATCGCCCAACTGCGCCTTCCAATAAGCCAGTTGGCGCTCGCCCTCCCCTTGCGCCAGCCATTGGCGCTGCCAACTGCCGTAGTCGGCGTACTGGGTCGGCAGTGGCGCGAGCGTGGCTTGTTGTCCTTGGGCAGCCGCCGCGTACAGCCGGGAAAATTCGTCGATCAACACATTCATCGACCAGCCGTCAGCGATGATGTGATGCAGCGTCACCAGCAGTTGGTGATCTTCGTCGTCGAGGCGCACCAGCGTTACCCAGAGCAACGGCCCCTTCTCCAGGTCGAACTGAGTGCGCGCTTCGTCCTCGCGGATTTGCCGAGCCTTGGCTTCACGCTCGGCCAGCGGCAGATCGCTGATATCGATGCGTTGCAGATTGAATTCAGCGGCCGTAACGACCTGCTGCAGCGCCACCCCGTCACGCTCGAAGAAACGTGTGCGCAGGGATTCGTGGCGCTCGATCAACTGCTGGAAACTGCCGCGCAGGGCGTCTTCGTCCAGTTCGCCGCGCAGGCGCAAGGCACCGGGAATGTTGTAGGCGCTGCTCTGCGGGTCGAGCTGCCAGGTGATCCACAGGCGATTCTGCGCCAGGGATTGCGGCATGGCCTCGCTACGCGACAGCGCGCTGATCGCGCCTTGGGCGAGGCCACCGTCCTGCTGTTGCCGCGCCACCGCGTCGGCGAAGGCACCAAGGGTCGGCGCTTCGAACAGCAGGCGCAGGTTCAGCTCCAGGCCAAGTTGTTCCCGCAGACGCGCCACCACTTGCGTGGCCGCGATGGAGTTGCCGCCCAGCAGGAAGAAGTGATCGTCGGCAGCGACCTGCTGGACCTGCAATTGCTCGCACCAGATCTGGCCGATCAGGCTTTGCAACTCACAGGCGGACTCAACGTTGCCTGTGCTTTCTGTGACCGCCGAAGGGAACAGCGCATAACTGTCGAGGCTGCCTTCGGCCAGGCGATTGCGGCACGCCGAGCGTTGCAGTTTGCCGCTGGAAGTCTTGGGCAAGGCGCCCGGATTGAGCAGCACCACCACGCTCGGCGCTTCCTGGTACGCCTCGGCCACGGCCTGGCGGATAGCCTTGATCAAGGCCTCGGGCGGGAGGATTTTTTGCACACTGCGGCTGATCTCCGCAGCGATGCCGATGCCTTCCTGGCCATCGATATTGACCGCAAAGGCGGCGACGCGCCCCTTGCGCACCACTTCCACTTCACGCTCGATGGTCTGTTCGATGTCTTGTGGATAAAGGTTGTGCCCGCGCACGATCAGCATGTCTTTCAGGCGCCCGGTGATGAACAGCTCACCGTCGCGCGTGAAACCCAGGTCACCGGTGCGCAGCCATTTTTTACCTGCGTGCTGGACGAAGGTCTTGGCCGAGGCTTCGGGGTTGCGCCAGTAACCGTGGGCGATGCTCGGGCCGCTGGCCCAGACTTCGCCGACCGCGTTGTCAGCCAGTTCGTTGAGCGATGCCGGGTCCATGATCAACACCGTGTGATCCGGCTGGCTGACGCCGCAGCTCATGATCGCGCTGCCCTCGCCGGCTTCGGCACGGTTTTGCGCCAGGGCCCGGTCGTCCACTCGCAAATTGCCGATGCCTTGGCCGCGCGGAGTACCGGCGACGAACAGCGTGGCTTCCGCCAGACCGTAGGAGGCCATGAAACTGTCTTCGCTGAAACCGCAGCTGGCGAACTTCTCGGCGAAACGTTCCAGGGTGTCGAGGCGAATCGGTTCCGACCCGGAATAGGCCACGCGCCAGCCGCTCAAGTCGAGGCGTTCCAGGGCCGACTCACTGACTCGTTCACTGCACAGGCGATAGGCAAAATCCGGCCCGCCACTAATGGTGCCGCCGTATTCACTGATCGCTTCCAGCCAGCGCAGCGGCCGGCCGAGGAAGTACGCCGGCGACATCAACACGCACGGCACGCCACTGAAAATCGGCTGCAACAGGCCGCCGATCAGGCCCATGTCGTGATACAGCGGCAACCAGCTGACGATCACGTCGTCGGGGTTCAGGTCGATACCGAAACCGTGGCGGATCAGCAATTCGTTGGCCACCAGGTTGCCGTGGCTGACCTGCACGCCCTTGGGCAATGCGGTGGAACCAGAGGTGTATTGCAGGAAGGCGATGTCAGCGTCTACCAGGGCTGGCGCGACCCAGCGTTCGGCGTGGGCGCTGTCGAGGGTATCGACACACAACAGCGGCGGCGCCCCTTCGATTTGCAGCAGCGAATCGCGCAGGCCGGCACTGGTCAGCAACAGGCGCGGCTCGGCATCGCCGATGATCGACAGCAGCCGCTCCTGATGATGCCGACGCGCCGACTCCGGCGGATAGGCCGGCACCGCGATCACCCCGGCGTACAGGCAACCGAAGAATGCCGCGACGTAATCCGGCCCGCTGGGAAACAACAACACCGCGCGCTCGCCAAAGCCGGTCTCGGCCTGCAACGCGCCGGCAATCGTCCGCGCCCGCTGATCCAGCTCGCGATAACTGAGCACCACAGCCTGGTCCCGGGTTTCGGCGAGAAAACGCAAGGCCACCCGATCCGGCGTCAGGGCCGCGCGGCGCTGGAGGGCTTGGACCAGTGTGCTGGGGATTTCGAACGCGTCGGTCATGAGGTTTCCTGCCTGAATTCGGCTTGGTAGGAGCGAGCCTGCTCGCGAAAATCCGGAGAACGCCGCGGGGTGTCAGGCGCCCATCGTCATCATTGACGACCATCGCGAGCGAGCTCGTTCCTACGGGGTGATGAGGGTTGCGCTGTGCAATTTCTTCCTTGAGAACGGATGGCGCCTGGAAATAATTAGTCGCCAGGCATGAGCGCCAACCGGGCCGTGGCACGACAGCGTGTCGCAGTTCTCACTCTGCACCTTCAATGCGCATTACTTCTCTTTCTCAATTGACAATCATTATCATTCAACATAATTTGTCGCTCGATGTGTAGGGCGGCCCCGGCCTTCTTGTCGTCCCACTAACCTATTGGCAGCAAGGTGATTTCCAATGACGGAACAAGCGTCCACAAGCAGGTGCGATTCGCCGCTACTTCAAGCCTTCGTCGACAATCGACTGATACTGGTCAAGATTGCAGCCCGCATCACCGGCTGCCGCTCGCGCGCCGAAGATGTGGTGCAAGATGCTTTCTTCCGCCTGCAATCGGCGCCGAACATCACCTCCTCCTTCAAGGCGCAGCTCAGCTACCTGTTCCAGATCGTGCGCAACCTGGCCATCGACCACTACCGCAAGCAGGCCCTGGAACAGAAATACTCCGGCCCTGAAGAAGAAGGCCTCAACGTGGTCATCCAGGGCGCCTCCCCGGAAACCTCGCACATCAACTTCTCCACCCTGGAAAACATCGCCGACGCCCTGACCGAACTGCCAAGCCGCACGCGTTATGCCTTTGAGATGTACCGCTTGCATGGCGTGCCGCAGAAGGACATTGCCAAGGAGTTGGGAGTGTCGCCGACGTTGGTGAACTTCATGATTCGCGATGCGTTGGTGCATTGCCGGAAGGTGTCGGGGAGTCGGGGGGATACGTTTGCCCAGCGTTGAGGCTTGATCGTGGGATCAAGAAGGCCGTTCTGAGATTCGGGACGAATCAGTCGTCATGCAGCAAACCTGAACTGTATTCGCTGAAACTGCTGATAAGCGCACTGCCCTTTCAGTATTGCTGGGGTCTCAACTAAAAAGGACGTCACTCAGGGACGTCCGTCTGTTTATTACCACTCACTTCCGGTTGCCGCCCGTGCCTTCATACACTGCTGGGCGGGTCGACGTGCGCGCAGGTGTGGAAGACCGGGGATCCAGGAACCCGGCGCACCCGAAAGTGCCCCGCACACACCCGCCATAATTTAACAGCACACATGAAAAAAGTGACTGCATAAATTCAGGTGGCGCCTGTGCGTCTAGATCACGTGAAGGGCTAGGAAAAATAAATCGGTCCCCTTTTCGGTCCCTGATCATCGTTGTTCTCCCGTAACCCGTGTTTTGCTCTTCGTTAAAGTCAGGCTCAACAGGACGGAAACCAAGATGATGCCGCCGACTGTGGTCAGCGACCATTGGATCGGCACGTGCCACCACGGCGCGACCAGCATCTTGCCGCCGATGAACACCAGTACGATGGCCAGGCCATATTTGAGCAAGTGAAAGCGGTCGGCCATGTCGGCAAGCAGAAAATACAGTGCGCGCAGGCCCATGATGGCGAAGATGTTGGAGGTGAACACGATAAACGGGTCCGTGGTGACGGCGAAGATAGCCGGGATGCTATCCACCGCGAACACCAGGTCGCTGGCCTCGATCAGTACCAGCACCAGGAACATCGGCGTCGCCCAGCGCAGGCCGTTCTGGCGCACGAAGAAGTGCTCGCCGTGAAAGCCGTCGGTGATGCGAAGATGGCTGCGCAGCCAGCGCAGCAAAGGGTTCTTTTCGAGGTCTGGCTGCTGGTTGGCGAAGATCAGCATCTTGATGCCGGTGATGACGAGGAAAGCACCAAAGACATAGAGTAGCCAGGCAAACTCCTGCACCAGCCAGACGCCGGCGAAAATCATACCGGCGCGCATGACGATGGCCCCGAGCACGCCATAGAGCAAGACACGGCGCTGCAACTCTGGCGGCACGGCGAAGTAGCCGAAGATCATGACGAAAACGAACATGTTGTCGATCGACAGCGACTGTTCAATCAGGTAGCCGGTGAGAAATTCGAGCGTTGTACGCTGGGCCACTTCGGCACCGACATGGCTGTGCAGATACCACCAGAGCAGAGCGGCGAAGACCAGTGCCAGGCTGACCCAGGCGATGACCCAGGCCAGCGCTTCGCGGACCGAAACACGATGCGCCTTGCGCCCGCCGAAGACGAACAGATCGAGCGCCAGCATGGCAAGGACGAACACGATGAAGGCGGCCCACATCCAGGGTTGGCCGACGCTGATGGCCGTCATCTACTGTCTCCGCATGAAGCAGCAATAGGCTGGAGGGGTCATGCTAGCGAGCCTGTTACCACAACAAAAATCGTTTATTCGTTGCGAATAGTTCGTTTTTTACGAAGTATTGATTCAGGTGCTCAACTACCAGCAACCGCATTGGTTATGCTCCGTGGTCAAGGCGGGTGGCGTGGCGCGCGCTTCCAGCAGTCTCGTCTCTTGCTCGATCGTGATGGAAAGGTCTGCTACACCCTTCGACAGTCTTGGCAACTGGTAAGCCGGTGATGCTGGCGTATATTGATAGTGTCGATCCAGGTAGTTGAGGCGATAAAAGATCGCCAATGGTGGGACAAGCGAGAGTGCTGGGGGCGCTAGCGGATAACCCGGAACGTTGGAGGTGTCATATGAGGCAGTATCAACGACTCTTTCTGATCGCAGGTCCCACCATGCGTCACTCGCCGGCGATGGAGCGGGCAATCGCATTGGCCGACGCTACAGGCGCAGCGCTGCATATTGCGGTGTTCATCGAAGACTTCGACCTTATGCGGTTAATGAGCAACAGTGAACAGCTTCGTGAGAGTTGCCGGCAGGAGAACCTGCAGTGGCTGACGGATGAGGCCGAACTCATGCGCAGGAAGGGCATCACTGTGACCACCGAAGTTGCATTGACCCGTGACCCGCTGCAAGAAATCCTTGGGCATGTGGCTGAAATGCAGCCTGACCTGATTATCAAGGACGTACACCATGAATCAGCGCTCAAACGTGTATTCATCACGCCTTTGGATTGGCAGTTGTTACGCGAATGTCCGAGCGCTGTACATCTGGTCAGCGAAGTCAGGTGTCCGCTTCCTCGAGTAATAGTGGCGGCGGTTGATCCATCGCATCCTGAGGGTCAGATCAGCGCAATCAACGACAGTATCATTCAGGCGGCGAGCGAAATGGCCGCGCAATGCGAAGCTGAATTGCACATGTTGTATGCCTATGAACTAACCCACACACATTTCTCTGATGCAGGTGCTGGCGCCGTGACGATGCCAGGCTTCGCCAACGACGTGCGCCGGTCACTTGAAAAGTGCTTCGTTGCCTTGGCCGGACGCCACGGCGTGCCACCTGAGCGACAACATTTCATTGCTGGGCCGCCAACGAAAGCGATGGCCGACTTTGCCACTCATACTCGAGCGGATGTCTTCGTAATGGGAAATACCCATCACAAAGGGGTGGACAAGCTGATTGGCAGTACCACGGAGCATGTTCTGTATCAGGTGCCCTGCAGCGTTTTGGCCATCAAGGGAGAAGCGGATCACTGAACGAAAAAACGGCAGGGGAAAAGGGGAAAAGTTTTTTGTAGAACACCATTGGCGTAAGAATAGTCTTCTACCCCAGTGGTGCTTTACAACGACTTCGCAGCCGAAGGGCGCGAAAGCCCCCCCTCGCCCAAAAAACGTGGCTACTCAGTTGAGTCGAGTCGATCCAACGCCCGTTCACAGCCAGCTCACCTGACATGATGACCTGCGCAATGCCCAGCAAGGATTTGCGACTCGTCCCCTGCGCGCGATCCGCCAGATCCAGGGTCATGACATTGGCCGACGCCAGCGACTCACAAGCATGGGCCAGCAGGGTTTCGGTATCGAGCTCTGGGTTGACGATGAACATGGTGTCGGGTGTGCGCGGAGTGTCCATGATGGGGATGTCCGGCTTCAGGTGATCGTCGAGGGCGCGTTCGGCGACTTCGTGGTTTTTTTGAATCGAGCGCTTCGTAGGGGGATGCCGGATCAGTGTCCGACGGATTGGATGTGACCTTGAACATGGATGGAACTCCGATGCTATTTAGAAAGGAGCCATCACCGCCTGCGTCATCGAGTCGATCAACATGAGCCTGCGCAAGGTCACCAAAAGCAGAGCCTCATTCCCGACTGACGATGCGGTAATGAAGCTCTTTATCTGGCGCTGAACAACATCAGTAAGAAGTGGACAATGCCAATCAGGGACTGGGCGGGAGCCTTGAACAGGTTCAGTATCCAGTTCGAAGACAGGCTTTTGCAGGATTACCAGCCACCCCCGTTTACACAGGATTCATTACACCCCCCGCTTATCCTTAAGAGAAACACCGATTGCGGGATAATGAATGACTTCTCGATCTGACTTGTTGTCGGAATTATCGATCGCTGTCACACCAAACTCGTATCGCACCCCCGGTTCCAGCCTGGTAATGGCAAATTCCAGTTGTTTCGTGTGCCCCAATACATTACCGACACCTTTATCGACGATATAAGTAATATCCCCAGAACTGTCAAATGACTCCTCCCAGCTCAACTGCAAGCCCAAATTTGAGGTTCTTAACCCTGTAGGCTTGGTGGGCGCGGTAAGATCCTCGAAGTAGACACTGACACAAACAGGCTTTGAGAAATTTAATCCATCATCAAAGGTACGAATGCAGTAGGAGTGGTCCCGCCCCTGTTCTGGAGTGGTATCGGTGTAGGGAGGTGTTTTTGGGGTATCGAGTAAACTCGTATCTCGGCGTATCTCATAACGAGGCTCACCACCTTCAACTTCACCGGGACTCCAAAAAAAGGAAACCTGATCGAGAGTCTGATTGAAGGGCTCGAAGAAGCTTGGAGGCTTGGGTTGCATTCTGTCGGGGGTTGTAATCTCGATCAAGGCTGGGTCCGTGATTCCATGCGGCGGAAAGAACCCAACGAACGTAAAACTGTAGTTCGTATTTTTCGTCAAGTTATCTAAGGTAATTAATCCACTCCTCCCTCTATACCGCTCAACTGGACCAGCAGAGGTATTTTCAGTAAGCACATATTCAAACGCAGGCGTCGTCGCTTCCACCTGAAAAGTAGTCCAGGTTATATAATTGATTTGATACTCCAAAGGAGGCAGATTAGCTTCAGCGTTCATACACATTCTCCAAAATTATAAATAGGTACTCTTCAGCACTTGTTATTCAAGAGCGCATTAACAAAACAGCCCGCATGAAATCAGTACAAACTTATCTAATCACAAAAATACAATTAAGAATACTAGCAATTCTGCTAGTAATTAATCACAACCTGAAACTCCCACTCGTGTTAACGCCCCTCAATCATTCGGTCGAGCCCCTTATCCCAAGGAACACAAAGAGAACATTCAATACTCTTGATCATCTGTTCGCCCTCATCTGAAAATTAATGATACGTTCGTATTTTCACTGCACATTCGACTCTTGGGCACTGTAAGAAATGCCAGTTTTTAGACCCTATCGAAATTACGGCCATCATCAAATCGTAAAATCCGGCCAAATAAATACAAACCGAATGGGCATATATATTTTTCCGGCTCCGTTTACCCGCCTGTCCATAATGAAACCTTGCTGAGTGACACCTTTGGGTGATGGCAAAGTGCGCTAGGGGGGGCCAAAGCGAGTGCAAGACTCACCAAACCCCCACAACCCCAATCCTGATAAACTCCCCCACCTCCCAGCCTCACCGATTCCAGATCCCCCATGTCCGTATCCAACGCCACACCCGCCCCACTCTCCCGCCGCTTTTCCGTCGCCCCGATGATGGATTGGACCGACCGGCACTGCCGTTTCTTCTTGCGCCTGCTGTCGAAGAACGCCCTGCTCTACACCGAAATGGTCACCACCGGTGCCTTGCTCAACGGCGATCACGAGCGGTTCCTGCGCCACAACGAAGCCGAGCATCCGTTGGCGTTGCAGTTAGGTGGCAGTGTGCCACTTGACTTGGCGGCGTGTGCGCGGATGGCGCAGGAGCATGGGTACGATGAGGTGAATCTGAATGTGGGCTGCCCCAGTGACCGGGTGCAGAACAATATGATCGGGGCGTGCCTGATGGGGCACCCGCAGTTGGTGGCCGATTGTGTGAAGGCGATGCGCGATGCGGTGTCGATTCCGGTGACGGTGAAGCATCGGATCGGGATCAATGGCCGTGACAGTTATGAAGAGCTGTGCGATTTCGTTGGTACGGTGCGTGATGCCGGTTGCACCAGTTTTACCGTGCATGCGCGGATTGCGATTCTGGAGGGGTTGTCGCCGAAGGAGAACCGCGATATTCCGCCGTTGCGTTATGACGTGGCTGCGCGGTTGAAGGCGGATTTTCCGGAGCTGGAGATTATTCTCAACGGCGGGATCAAGAGCCTGGAAGCCTGTCACGAGCATTTGCAGACGTTCGATGGGGTGATGCTCGGGCGTGAGGCTTATCACAACCCTTACGTGATGGCCGAGGTGGATCAGCAGTTGTTTGGCAGCACGGCGCCGGTGATCACGCGCGCCGAGGCGTTGGCGCAGTTGCGGCCTTATATCGCCGCGCACCTGGAAACCGGCGGGGCGATGCACCATATCACCCGGCATGTACTGGGGCTGGGCACCGGGTTTCCGGGGGCGCGCAAGTTTCGCCAGTTGCTGTCGGTGGATATCCACAAGGCGAAGGAGCCTTTGGCCTTGCTGGATCAGGCGGCCGGGTTGCTCGAGGGGCGTTGAGCGCCCCGCTGTTTCAGCGCTTGGGCAGCTCGATGGTCACTTTCAAGCCGCCCCACTCGCTTTCGTGCAGCAGCAACTCCCCGCCCCAGGTGTCGACGATGTCGCGCACAATACCCAGGCCCAGGCCATGCCCGTCGGTCTGTTCATCCAGGCGCGTGCCGCGGCTGAACACCTGGTCGCGCTGGTCCTGGGGGATCCCCGGGCCGTCGTCTTCCACATTTAACTCGTAGGCTTGCGCGGTTTCGATCACGCTCAGGCGCACTTCGGCGTCTGCCCATTTGCAGGCGTTGTCCAGCAGGTTGCCGAGCAGTTCCAGCAGGTCTTCGCGGTCCCAGGGCAGTTGCAGGCCGGTGGGCGCGACATAGCTGAGGTGCAGGTGTTCGCCGTGGATCATGTTCAAGGTGGCGAGCAATCCCGGCAGTTCGGCATCGCAATCGAACAAGGCCCCCGGCAAGGCGTCGCCGCTCAAGCGGGCGCGGTTGAGTTCGCGATTGAGTCGCAGGCGGACCTGTTCCAGCTGATCCTTGAGGACCTGGCGCAGTTGCGGGTGCGCGTCGAGTTGCTCGCTGGAAGCCAGGCTCAACAACACCGCCAACGGGGTTTTCAGGGCGTGGCCGAGGTTGCCCAGGGCATTGCGCGAGCGCTTGAGGCTATCTTCGGTGTGGGCCAGCAAATGGTTGATCTGGGTCACCAGCGGTTCCAGTTCGATCGGCACCTGATCGTCGAGTTGCGAGCGTTGGCCCTGTTGCAGTTGCGCGATCTGTTCCCGGGCTTTTTCCAACGGGCGCAAGGCGCGTCGCACGGTGATCCGCTGGAGCAGCAGGATCAGCAGCAGGCCCGCCAGTCCCAGGCCGAGGCCGATCTGCTGCATGCGCTGGAAGCTTTCGCGCACCGGGGTGTAGTCCTGGGCCACGCTGATGGAAATCGACTGGCCCAGGCGCCGATAGTCGGAACGCAGCACCAGCAACTGCTGGCCTTCCGGGCCCAGTTGCAGGTTGCTCTCCAGGCCCGGGTGCTCGAGGCGTGGCAGTTCCTGGTCCCACAATGAACGAGAACGCCAATGGCTGTCGGCGAAATCGATGCGGAAATAATGGCCAGAAAACGGCCGCTGATAAGCCGGCGACAATAGTCGCTCATCCAGTTGCAAGCCCTGGGGGCCGCGCACCAGCGCTATCAACAGGTTTTCGCTGTCGTTGCGCAACCCGGCTTCGAGGTAGCGCTGCAATCCCACTTCGAACAGCCACAGGCTGGTTTGCGCCAACACCAGGCCCACGATCACCATCACGCTGATCAGGCCCAGGCTCAAGCGGCGCTGGATCGACCTCACCGGGCTTGTCCACCCAGCAGGTAACCTTGGCCACGACGGGTTTCGATCACGCTGCGCCCGAGTTTGCGGCGCAGGTGATTGACGTGGACTTCCAGCACGTTCGAGTCGCGCTCGGTTTCACCGTCGTAGAGGTGTTCGGCCAGGTGGCTTTTGGAGAGGATCTGTTCCGGGTGCAACATGAAGTAGCGCAACAGGCGAAACTCGGCGGCCGTGAGCTGGATGTCGGCGCCATCGCGGGTCACGCACTGGCGCCCCTCGTCCAGGTGCAGCCCGCCCGCCTTCAGGGTCGGTTGATTGACCTGGCCATGGGAGCGGCGCAAGTGCAGTTCTTCGGGGTGGAAAGGCTTGGTCAGGTAGTCGTCGGCGCCGGCCTTGAGGCCTTCGATGCGCTCGGCCCAGGAACCGCGGGCGGTGAGGATCAGCACCGGCGTCGCCAAGCCACCGGCACGCCACCGCGTCAACACCTCAAGCCCGGGCAGCCCCGGCAGGCCGAGGTCGAGGATGATCAGGTCGTAGGGTTCGGTGCTGCCCTGGTGCACCGCGTCGCGACCGTCGGCCAGCCAGTCCACGGCATACCCTTGGCGATTGAGGCCGGCCAGCAGTTCGTCGGCCAGCGGCACGTGGTCTTCCACCAGGAGCAAACGCATCGGTCAATCTTCCTTGTCTTTGAGTAAACGGCCGGTGGTGGCGTCGATGTCCAGTTCGCGGACCACGCCTTCGCTGGTCAGCAATTCGACTTCATAAATGTAGACGTCATGCTTTTCTTCGAGCTCGGCTTCCAGCAGCTTGGCGCCCGGATAACGATCCAGTGCCTGCTGTAAAAGTTGCTCGAGCGGCAGGATCACACCTTGTTGGCGCAGGCGCAGGGCCTCGTCCTGGTCGAGGTCGCGGGCCGCCACCACCGAGCAAAAAACCAGCAGCGCCAGCGCCAGGCGGGCGCTGGCGCGTCGAAGTGAAAAGGATTGCAGCGTCATTACGTGTCCTGATGATCCTTGAGAATCTGCCCGCTGACCGCGTCCAGCTCCAGGTCCCACTCGAGGCCCTGCGGATCGCGCAGTTCAATCTGGTAGATGTACTTGCCGTACTCTTCTTCCAGTTCGGTTTCCGTGACCGTGGAGCCTGGGTGCTTGGCCAGCGCGGTGGCGTTGAGCTTCTCGAAAGACACAATGGTACCAGCGTCTCGCAGTCTCAGGGCTTCGTCGGGCCCGAGGTCACGTGCATGGGCGAGGCTGGCGGACATGGCGATGAGGGATGTGACGAACAGGGCAGTGAAGGATTTCATGGGGTGTCTCCGTATCTTTTATGTGTTGCCTACGGGGCTCACCTTAGCGAAACGAACTTAACTGAAACTGAATTGCCATCATGCACAACTATTGTGCCAGTACTTCATCCGCCCTGCCGCCCGCGCGCTGGATCACCAGGTGGATGAAGTGCAGCTTGGCGATCACCGCGGGCGGCAGCACGAAGGGGTAGAAATCCGGCTGGCCCATGCTGCGCGACAATTCATTGAGCATGCCGGCCAGTTCGATCCACGCATTGACGAATGACAGGAACGCGGTACCGCCGGGGTGCTGCGGATCGTAGAGGGT